>Ga0310125_10001143_pt1 | contig 13210 bp, 12 predicted proteins | sample CB11b_Tmax_Bot8__FD_203508 | JGI IMG/M metagenome (GOLD analysis project Ga0310125, IMG submission 203508) | Marine microbial communities from Western Arctic Ocean, Canada - CB11b_Tmax_Bot8 | ecosystem: Environmental > Aquatic > Marine > Oceanic | place: Canada: Western Arctic Ocean | collected... | reverse complement strand
CCCGGGAAATGGCGGTGGAGGACACCGAGAGGGTGGAGGCGAGCGAAGGGCTTTTTCACACGATATATGGGGTGCCGGCGGGAAGGGCGGAGCCCTGGAACTTCAATCCCCGCAAAATGTTTGAACAACGCGAATTCTGGGAGATCTTCATGGAATGCGTCAGCCGGCTGCAGGGCCGCATCCGGATGGCCTACACACTGCGAGAGCTGGAAAACGTCTCCACGGAAGAAGCCTGTAAGGTCCTGGGCGTAAAGCCGAATCACCTGTGGGTGTTGCTCCACCGGGCGCGTGAGCAGCTCAAACCCTGCCTGAAAGAAAACTGGATTTCGCGAAATAAGGCGCACTGAGGATGTTATTCTGCCGACACGTCTCCAAGGCCCTGGCCAATGATCCGGTACTGGGATCTGCCGTTCCACAAGCGGATGGGTCTGCGGATCCATATCGCCCTTTGCTTTGTCTGTGGCCGGTACAACACTCAGATTCTAGTCCTGCAGGAAACCGCTAAGGCCTTCCTCGAGCAGGAGAAGAAGGGCGGTCCTTCGAAGCCGGTGAAGCTTGATGATGAGGCCTGCGACCGAATCAAGGCACAGATGCGCGGGCAGATCGACTCCGCGGATTAGTCTCTTCTCCGTGCCCAACTCTATTGTAGACAAATCGCCTGTCAAAGATTACAGGAGTGGGCTTCCAACATCTTCCAGGGAGCCGAGCAAGCACGAAGGAGCAATCTATGGGCGCCGACGCGATGATTGAAAAATTGGGACTGGAACTTCCTCCTGCCCCGCAACCGCAGGGGGTCTACAAGCCGATGGTGATCTCGGGGAACATGGCCTATCTTTCCGGCCACGGCCCGTTTCGTAACGACGGGTCGATGCCCACCGGACGCGTGGGGGAGGACATGACCTTGGAGGACGGCTACGCCGAGGCGCGCCAGACCGGCCTGGCCCTTCTCTCGACCCTGCGCGACAGCTTGGGCTCGCTGGACAAGGTGAAGCGCGTGATCAAGACCCTCGCCCTGGTCAATTCCACCAACGACTTTGCCCAGCAGCCGAAAGTGGTGAATGGCTGCAGCGATCTCTTCGTCGAGGTCTTCGGACCGGACAACGGCGTGGGCGCGCGAAGCGCCATGGCCGCGAATGTTCTCCCCGGCAACATTCCGGTGGAAATCGAGATGATCGTAGAATTGGTCTAAGGAAATGGATGACTGATTCCGATTCTGCCTGGTACCAAGTTACCAATGCCGACGAGATTGCCTCCCCGGCCCTCCTCGTGTGGCCGGACCGGGTCGAACACAACATCCGCCGGTTGCTGGAGATTGTCGGCGGACGGGCCGATCATTTGCGTCCGCACGTGAAGACCCACAAGCTGCCCGAAGTGATCGCCATGCAGGTCGCCGCCGGGATTAAGCAATTCAAGACCGCAACCATCGCGGAAACGGAAATGACGGCCGAGGCGGGCGGTACCGACATCCTGTTCGCATATCCTCCGGTGGGCCCGAACATCGGGCGGGTCATGGAACTTACGAAACGCTATCCGGCGGTGCAATTTTCCGCGCTGGCGGACGATCCCAACATGGTCGAAGCGATTTCACGCTTGTTCCATCCCGAAGGGAAGACGCTGCGCCTTTTCGTGGACATCGACTGCGGCATGCACCGCACGGGGATCGAGATGGGAGAGGCGGCCATTGCTCTTTGCCGCCAAATCGACGATGCACCCGGGACGGAATTCGCCGGACTCCACGTGTACGACGGGCATATTCACGACATCCCCCTCGAGGCACGGAAATCCCGGTTCACGTCGGACGTGCTCCCGGTGGAGGATTTCGTACGGAGGCTGAATGCGGCCGGCACCCGGGTGAAGACCATTGTGGGAGGCGGCTCGCCCACCTTCGGCCTGCACGCCGGAGAAGCCGATGAAGGGGACCGCCTGGAAGTGACGTATCAGTGCAGTCCCGGGACCTGGATCTTCTGGGATGAGAACTACAGCAACTGGTTCCCGGAGCTGGGTTTCATACCGGCGGCCATGCTTCTCATTCGCGTCATCAGTCGGCCATCCCATGATTTGTTGTGCCTCGATCTGGGCCACAAGGCGGTGGCCGCCGAAATGCCCATCGAAGGCCGGGTGGGATTGCAGGAATTACCCGATGCCGAACCCATCCAACAGAATGAGGAGCATTTAGTCGTTCGGACGCCCCGGGCCAAAACGTTCGCCGTGGGCGATGTCATATACGGCTCGCCCCGCCATATCTGCCCCACCGTGGCCCTTCACCAGGAAGCGGTCATCATTCGCGGCGGACGCGCCACCGGCGAACGATGGGCGGTCAAGGCGCGGGACCGGCGCCTGACCGTGTAGGCGAAACCGGACCCGTGCCGATTTACCCGGCGGGTGAATAAGCCGCCTTTCCATCGTACTCGCTATCCTAGTGGAAGGGTCGTCTCAATCCGATAGGGGCCACTGGGGGACCACATCGGGGTTGACGATGTTCTCTTTTTTCGGCCGGCGGCCCTGCAGGACGGCGGCCACGTTCTCGATCCCCCCCCGCGTCACGTCCTCACGCGCCTGCAAGGAGAAGGAGGCGACGTGCGGCGTGAGAATGACGTTATCCAGATCAAACAGTGGGTGCGTTCCAGGACCCGGCTGGCCTTCGGCAAAGACATCGAAACTCTCGTACACATCGAGGCCGGCGCCGGCAATGGTCCGGTGGCGCAGCGCGTTGATTAATGCTGCTTCTTCGACCACGGCGCCCCGCGCTGTATTGATGAGATACGCAGTCGATTTCATTTTCCCCAGAGCTTCCGCGTCAATCAGGTGATGCGTTTCGTGGTTCAGGGGAATATGGAGCGAGACAAAGTCTGCTGTCCTCAGCAGGGTGTCGAGGTCGACCATCTCCACGCCTTCGATCACGCCGGCCCGGGCGGAGCGTCTTGCGGCGATGACCTTCAGACCAAACGCCTGGGCCCGGCGAGCCGCAGCCAGTGCGGTGTGGCCGAAACCGATCAAGCCCAGTACGCAGTCCGATAAGCGGCGATTCTGAATCGATTCCTGGGTCGATCCATGGAAGGTCTCCCCCCGAACGGCCTCCATCATGCGCGGCAGCTTTCGCGCGAGGGCCAGCAGCAGCAGCATGGTGTGGTCGGCCTGCTCGGGGACGCAGAAACGCGGCACGTTGGTGACCAGAATGCCGCGCTGCGTAGCTGCTTCGACATCGATCTTGTCGGTGCCTGCCCCCATGCGGGAGATGATGCGGCACGAGGAGAGCTCGTCGATGACCTGGCGCGGCAACCGGCTATTCACCAGGTGGAGGGCGTCACATTCGGCGGCGATTGAAATGACCTCCTCTGGATCGTGGACCTCGGCCAGAACAATGTCGGTCCGGCACGCCCGGTACAACTCCGCCTCCGCGTCGATCACGGGAAAAACCTCGGCATCAAGCCGGACGATTCGAAAGGCGCTTAGGTCGGGCCAAGCGGTCATGGAAGAGGTTTCAGGTGTCGGGTGTCAGGTTTCAGTGTCGCCACTGAGTCGCGGTGCGTCATCAGAGGTTTTATGGTGTGAGATTAATGCCCTCGAACTCCTAGTCGCCACTCGTAGTCGATCCATCCTCTTTTCGACTAAGGGTAGCGACTACGAGTGTCGACTAAGTGTACTCTCAAACAAGTGCGGCCTGTGTCATTGGTTGTTCGTTGTTGGATATGGGGGTGGTTGGCCGGAGTTTTCAGGCGTCCGAGTCGAGGCACACTCCTGATCCCACTCTTAATCCGGCTCCTGATCCGAATCCAGATGGATCAGGAGCGGGATCAGGAGTAATCAGAAACAAGGTTTCAGGGGATTCGGTCATTTCCTTTGGCGTTTTATTGTCCACTTCTGAAAACAGCCGGGACCCTCCGTCGCTCGTTGAGCTATGGAGGATCCCGGCTGTTCCTGGGGGACGACAACGATGGGCCCAAGGAAAAGTCCGATATTGAAACTCTCCGAATTACTCAACGCGAAACTTCTCCACCGTTGCCTCATTGATCGTCACACCCAGCCCCGGCTCATCGGTGAGTTCGACGTAGCCGTCCTTGATCTCAAAGGTCTCGTTTGTGAGCTCGTGTCGAAGCGGCGAGTCGGCCATGCAGAACTCGAAAACCTCGGTGTTGGGTATGGAGGAGAGGGCGTGGAGGGACGCCGCAATGGTGATTCCGCTTTTGAAGCTGTGATTCACCACCTTCCGGTGATTTCGACAGGCCATCCGTCCCGCTTCCACGAAGGTGGAGATCCCGCAACGTCCAGGGTCGGGCTGAATCCAATCGAGGCCGCCTTCAAGAACCAGCCGTTCAAATTCGGTAAACCGCGACTCCGCCTCCGCCGCTGCGATGGGCAGCGGACTTTCGGCGGAGAGCCGGCCGTACCCCGTGACGTCCTCGGGATGGAGTGGCTCCTCGAGCCAGAAGGGGTGAAACTCCATAAACTGGTGGGCCCGCTTCAATGCGGTTTTCCAATCCCAGACTTGCCCGGCGTCGATGAGGATGTCGACCTCGTCGCCGGCTCCCTTTCGGGCCTCGCGCACCAGCGCGATATCGTTGGCCTCGTCCTGTCCCATGGGACCCCACCCGAACTTGATGGCGGTGAAACCCATGTCGGCGTGACGGCGAGCCAATTCGCCGGTCTCCTTAGGCGTATCGCCAAAAAGAATGGAGCAGTAGGCGCGAAATTTTCGCTTAAAGGGTCCGCCAAGAAGCTGATACACCGGGCGGTCGCAGGCCTTGCCGGCGATGTCCCACAGGGCAATGTTGACCCCTGCCTTGGCATGGGAACCGGCGGCGGTCCGGCCGTAGTAATTCGTAACTTCTTCCATCTTCGCGGTGCAGACATCGAGGGCGATGGGATCGGCGCCCACCAGGGCGTTCCGCAGCCCGTTGCAAATCTGGTGGGACAGTGGGGCATCGACAATGGCCTTCACCACGCTGGGGCAGGAGTCCACCTCGCCCCACCCGGTGATCCCCTCATCGGTATCAATGCGGATCAAGCAAGTATCCTGGGTCCCGTCGCAGGCTATCGTTACATTCGGCAGACGAAGGACTATGGCAGTGACATCGGTAATCTTCATGGTCAGCTCCTTTCAGCTTATAGTGAGGAACTGCGGCGTAACGATCAATCACCAAACGGGGAATGGAATGGAATGGAATGGAATGGAATGGAAGGATGGAACATTATCGATTGACTTGTCAAGTCGATTCTATATGAAATGCTTCCAATCTTCCACTCCAAAGGAGCCCGCCCATGCCGTCACGCGCTGCAACAGAGTACCGTTACGAAAAACTAACCTGGCCCGAGATCAATGAGGCCATCGAGATGGAACAAGTCTGCATCGTGCCTTGCGGTGCGGTCGAACAGCATGGGTATCACCTGCCGCTGGACGTGGACCTCGTCTGTCCCACCGGTGTTGCCCGTGGTGCGGGAGAACAGATTCCCGAGAAGATGCTGGTCCTACCCATCGTGGCCTACGGGTATAGCCGGTCACGTGATGGATTTTCCGGGAACGATCAACAGTCACTTCGAACACTTCATGCACCACGTGCTCGATATTACCAAGTCCCTCGCCTATCACGGCTTCAAGAAGATCATCCTGTTGAACGGCCACGGCAGCAACATGCCCAACCTCAACCTGGTGGCGCGCCGCACCAACCTGGAAACGGACGCCGAATGCTCCTGCGTGGCGTGGTGGAACCTGCTCACCGCGGACAAGGAGTTTCTCCCCCGCTGGCGTGAAGGAGAGATTCCCGGCGGGTGCGCCCACGCGGGCGAATTGGAAACTTCCATGTATCTTCACCTCGAAGAAGAAGGCGTCCGCAAAGACAAGGTAAAAACGGAATACATATCGTTTAACGAGGAAGAGAGCCCCTTCATGTGGGTGGATCTCCTGGGCGAAGGCCCGGCCACGGTGGTCTCCTGGACCAGTTCCTATACCGAATCGGGGACCATGGGGGACTGCGAACTGGCCACCGCGGAGAAGGGCAAGGAAGCCTGCGAGGAAGCCAGCAAGCAACTGGTCCGCTTCGTCTCCTGGTACAAAGACCGGCCGAAAGACCAGCGGCGGGACCATCACACCAAGAAACCCACCATGCCCTTCCCGTGGGGGCAGTTGGATCTTTAATCGCCCTCCGCTTCGGCAATCCGGGGGGAGTAGGATGGGGGATTTCCAACGGATTCAGGGCGAAAACGAATGGGGCGCGGTGCAGAAACGGCCAGTTGTCCGAATGTGCACTCAATCCAGGACTCTTCTTCGAGAAACTATCTCGCGAAGGGTTCGAGCACTTCGCTTCAAAGCGACCTTGTCGCCAACCTTGTATCTGACTCTTCCAATGTGATCGTCTACACTCGTGCCGTCGGGCGCCTTCATTTCGATAAAGGCCTTGTAGGTCCGATCATCAAGCGCGACCTGGACGTTGGAGAGTTTCACCCCGATTTCTTCACGTAGATAAAATTCACTCGCTTCGCCGTTTTGCCACCAGCGCTCCGACCAGGTGCAGGTACCACTCCGGGCGAAGTGAACTCCATCTTGCTCTACCGTTCCCTCCGAGCGGAAGCGGTATTGTGTTTCTCGCTCTCCGTGCATGACGCTAACCGTTCCCTCGCGTACGATAAATTTCTCGTCCAACTCAATTTCGAAAGATGTGGTGTCCAGCTCGTATACCTGCAGCGAACCCACAGCTTTCCACCCTTGATCGGTCGGGAGAACGTACTCGATCCGTTTGATTCGACTTCCGATTCCTCCCCCAAAGGCGAATTCGATCCGCATAGCCTTGACCATCACCTGGTCTACGGGATGCGTTCGTTGTAGAACCATTAAATGAAGATTGCTCCCGTAACCGCGAATCTGCTTCGGGTCACCGTATAGAAAGCGGACCATTGCCTTTAGGTTGCTCTGCATGCTAAAGGGATTTGTCGCCTCCATGCGTGCATCTGGAGCTGCTTCTCGTCGTTCCTCGTTGGTCCTCTCGTCTACTCTGATTAAAGTGACTTCCGTTCCCCGGGCCACAAACGATTCTTCTATTTCGTATGGGATATGCTGCATCCGGGTATTGTTACATCCTGCGACCTTGCCATCCGCCGAAAGAACAACCTCCGGCTGGACCGAAATGCCTGATTTTTTATAGTCGAGCCGCAGATTGTCGAATCGGGCATCCCTGGCCTGTAATTCCCGGTGGAGCGTGTCCGGGTCTATGCCGGGGGAGGGAGGAGCAAAGAGTATGGTCATGCCTATACCAAGAAGTCCGAGTTGCGGCAGCCGGTTCATCGAGTCGTGTTCTCTTCAGATGTATCCAACGTGGTTCGACCCCTTTGGGGTCGTCGACTTCGGTCCCGGCATCCGGGGGTTTACACCCCCGGCTATTCACATTGATCCCCTCCGGGGATCAGGCCTGTCCCCGGAGGGGACACACGATGAATAGCTGTGGGTGGCCGGTGTACACCGGCCACCCACGGTAACCGAAGATGAACAATCGACCCCGGAGGGGTCGAACCCAACGCGCCATAATTCGTGTTTGTCCCCTCCTCGGATGTATGGCCTGCACACCGTTAGCTGAAGTGTAGCCTTGTCCATTCCTCGGCACTGTGCACCGCGGCACCCGGATCTTTACGGCTTCGTGCGATGTGTCCCTTCTCCTGGCGCGCGGTGGACTGGGTGGCGTCCTGGTAGCGCCAGTCGCAACTCCAGCGGATACCGCCGGAGTGGTTTGGAAGCCCGCAGTGGAAGAGCAGGTTGCTGAAGAAGACGACATCTCCGGGAATCATCTCGACGTTCACCGCCTCCGGAAGCCGCGGTTGCAGTACGTCGCCTTCGATTTCGAGGTAGTACTTCTTATTGAGATGTGGCACGAGGCCCAACTTGTGTGTCCCGGGTACGAACTGCATGCAGCCGTTCTCCGCCGTAGCCGGTACCAGCGGAGTCCAGACGTTGCACATGCGCAAGGTTTCGGCATCCTGCTCCGGTTCATCATCGTCTTTGTCGTGCTTTCCGGAGGCGGTGTAGCCGGCATCCTGATGCCAGAGCACGAGCGTGGCTTCGTTGTCGGGAAGCTTGGGACGGACCGAATAGTTGGGATAGAGACGGACCTCCGGCCCGAGAATGCGCTCCGCCAGGTCCAACAGCGCGGGGTGGAAGAAGAGTCCATATATGCCGGCCAGGTGCAATTCCGGACGGTAGGTCGACGGAGGATCGTCCGGGCACTGGGCGAAGACCTTGGTGAGCCGGGTCTCGAAGGGCTCGTTCTCGCACACATCGGTGATCTTCCCTGCATCCAGGAGATTCCGCGCAGTCCCATCGGCCAACGTTTCCACCTCGGCACGCGCACTATCGATCACCTCACGTTCAAGAAACCCCCGAAGGATGACGTATCCCTGGTCCTTGAACTGATCGATTACGGGGTCGGATTCAACCGTTGGGCTCATGAGGTTACCTCGACGATTCCATGCTCCGGAAGCATAGTGCGCCGATGTTGCCTGACCAACCAAAATCTGCTTCGGCTCTCCAAGGCACATCGCCGCGAAGAAACGCGCAGACCTCAAATGGCTTCCCTTTTTGCGCTCCACGCCTTTGGCTTGGCAAGCTCTGCGTTCTTTTGCGGCTATCCAAGGGAAATAGAGAACGACCATGAAAAGACGCGCAGACTGTTATTTGTTCGGCGAGGCGCATATCCCCATCCGAGCAAAGTTTCCTGTCATCGACGCCCACAACCACCTGTGGGCGGCCTGGGACAAGGTGGGCGAAGTTGTCTGTGCCCACGATGAAACCGGCGTGGTCTGTTCCTGCGACCTCACCTCCAACATTTCGATCCATTGGGGCAACGGGGGCTACAAGATCGGTCCCGGCCGCATTGAGGATTTTATCGAGGCTTGCCAGGCCCCGTACCCGAAACGCTTCTACGGCGTCACCACTGCGGCGGTAGCAACCGCAATGTCGGGCCGTCCGAGCGCTGCTCCCACCTCGTCAACCCAGTCCACGACCCGGTCCGGGTCGGACACATCCACCTGGGTAAAATGGCACCGCCGTCCCAGCGCCTCGATGGCGGAAACGCGTTCAGAAGCCGTCGCGCGATCCACCAGGTCCCCGATCGCCACGTCCGCTCCACGGCGGGCAATCTCCAATGCCGATTCCCCGCCAATGTCTCCTGCCCCTCCGCTCACAATCGCAATTCGACCTTTCAGACTCATGGGTTGTCTTCTCCGCCGTCCAAACCTGCCTTACCCTGTTGCTGTGACTCTCCATTAAAGTGCACCAAAACGACTGCGGAAAGCGAATCCAAATCGCGTATTGAGGAGACGCCGTTGCCCCGGTTGGTAGCTTGGGTCTCCAAACCCGAGCGTACAGCAAGAGAGGCGCACGCCTCGTCCACGAAGATGGCGATCGCGACCTCATAAATTCAACTGGATTCAGCATAAGGGTTACCTCCCCAGTGCATACTCGGGTTTGGAAACCCAAGCTACCGGCTCCCGCCCTTACCGGCGCACCGAATCCACAATTTTTCCGTCACCGGTCGAATTCTCGGCCTTGACATGGGCCCGTCGCCTATCGAGACTCTTGCTCCTATGAAATGGAGCGAGATCTTAATTTTAATTCTGCATCGAACCATCCCCCAGGCGGCATGTTCCGGGTTCCTCTTGTGGGCCGCGTTGTCTGCTGCTGCCGGGGACTACATCGACACGGTCATGGGCACCTCGCACATGGTGCAGAGCGATAAACTGATCGCCGCCATCCACCTGCAAAGCGGACACATCAAGGGGCTGTGGGACGTCGACGCCGGGCAGCAGTACCTGGTCGAGAGCTACGATCAGTACTACTTCCAGACGGAAGAAAAGGAATGGGAGGCGAGCGAAAAGGACGACATCGTCACTCGCATCATCGAGGCTACAGCCGGGCAGGTGATCCTGGCCTGTACAAACGCGGCCCTGCCCACGGCGACGATTGAAAAACGGTATTTTCTGGCGGAAGCCGCGGAGGAGAAGCGGATCCTCTGCCGCCGCATCCAGGTCACCGGCAACCCGGAACAACCGACCCTCTTCACCAGCGTATCACAAACGGTGTTCGATCCCGATTTCCGGAAGGATGCACGGTACCATTACGTCGTCCCGCAAGGCGTGGCGGGCAACCAGCAGCCGGTGATTCATGCCCGCGACATCACGCGTCCGATTGCGCGGCGGGATCACTACATTGACGAGGCCGGCCGCGCCGCCTGCGACGCCTTCAACCCGACCGTGGGCGCGGGATTCGCCCAGTACTTCTACAAGATCAATGACGGCTTCGCCTATCCCCGCTCCCTGGTGAAGCAGACCTACTGGACGAGCGACGGGTGGCAGATGGGTTCGGGCGGATTCTTCGTCCGCGAAAAACCCGTCACGGTGGAAACCCGCTACCACCTTTTCACCGGCGACCGGCTGCAAATTCACTTTGAATATCTCGCGTTACCTGAGCACAAGGTGCTCCGCGACGCCACCCAGCCCCTCCCGGTGGTGGCATCGATCCTCCATGGCTCCGGGAAGGAATTTCTGCGGCCCGGTGACCACACCATCGGGTTCTCGAACATGAACCCCGGTTCGGGCAATACGGGGCAATACCGATGGGGGGTGTTCGCCGATGCAGACGACGTGGTCCTCGAGGAGATCAGCTTCGACGAACCCTTCGAGATTCTCCAGCAGGTCACTGCCCTCTCCTTGAAGGAACGGTTTGCCAAACAACGCGCAGAAGACCCGGGCCGTTTGATGGGTCTTTACATTTATCGCAGCAAGCCGTCACCGGTCCTGGAGCAACATCCGGAATGGATCAAACGCGTCGAGGAGAAAAGAGAAATCTACTACGCCAAGCAAATCCCCGAGGTGTCCGATTACCTGGCCGAGGGCACCGCCCGGGAAGCCGACTACCTGGGGGCGGGACTCTACTATGTCGATGGCGCTATCGAGGCGGGCAGCGTGGATTGGAATACGAAGCGCGTGATCCAGATTGACGCAGAAATCTACCAATGGAAGCGGTTATACGAAGAACTCCATAAACGGGGCAAGCTGTTGTGGACCAACATGCGAACGGGATCCTTCTATTACGATGTCGCCTACTACGAGGGAAGCGGGGCCCAGGTCGTCCCCGGCAAGACGTGGCGTGACGGGGCCGACATGGACCTGATGAATAAGATCTACCAGGTGCCCGGGACACTCCAGATCCCGTTGTACTGGTGGGTGAACGGCGCGGAAGAAAACAACGCGCGCTACCAGAACCTCTGCCTGGGTCTGGCCATGACCCCGCGGGGCGGCGCCTGGGCGCACCAGATAGACGGGGAGTGGCCGGTTCTCCCCAATGAAGCGGCATTCGGCGCCGCGGTGCATGAGTACCAGGCGGCCCGCTTTACCCGGATTGGGCTGCAACCGGCCTGGTGGAACGACCTGGACACCCCGGTCGAAGGCTACACCCTGAAGAATGGCAATGCATACTTCGTCAACGTGACCAGCCATTACGGCGAACCCCGCGATATCGAGGTCTCGGTGGACCCGGCCAAGATGGGGTTCGCCCCCGGCGAACCGATTTTCATCTGGCAGCACCAGGCCCGGCCGGCGCTGATTGCGGGCAGCCAATACGACGACGACGCGCTGCCGCGGATCTTCAGCCGGGACCGGTTCCAGGTCGTCACGAATGCGTCCGCCCGGCTGACCTTGAACCTGGAGGAGATGCCGGTGGACCGGATCCGCGTGAACACCTTGACCCAGGTGCCCGGGTTCATCTATTCCGCCGACGGCCTGCGCACCCAGACCTATCTGCCGGAGACGCTGGGTTGTTCCATCCACGGCAGGCTTCACGGGGACTCCCACCAGGCCGCGTTCCTGGTTCGGGCATCCCGCCCCATCCAAATCCTGGCTTACTGGCCGGAAAACTGGGGCGAAGCGCAGGTCTTCCACGTCGACCGGATCACGCCTCACCAAACCATCGATGCCGGCGGCAACCGCTTCCTTCTCCTCGATTGCACGCCCGGCATCACCGACCTTACCATCCGCCCCAAGCCCGCTGCCTGAATTGAACCGCCTTGTTTCTGAGTACTTGCGTAACTCCCTGCAATTAAGCGAACATCGAACATTCAACATCGAAGTGGGGGAATCTCTTCCTTCAATGTTGAATGTTCAATGTTGGACGTTCAAACTTAGATACTCGAAAAATCTGATGGGGCCGGACTGAAACCTGACACCCTGCCCGCCCCTCCCGAACAACGTGAGGGGGGCAGGCGGGCCGAAACCCGACACGACATCATGAAACACGACTGGCACAACAAAGAATTCAAATGGCTCTTTACCCTGGGCGAAAGCACGACGGCCGGCGGTTGGTCGAGTTGCCGGGAGCGTTGCGGGTCGGCGCAACTGGCGCGCCTTATCAACGAGTTTCAGCGTGTGCCCACGCAGCTCGTGAAGCATGGGCATCGGCGCCAACGTCATATCCACTAACGTTCCTTCCTATCCCAAGAGCGGCAAACCGGCGGCGGCCCCGACTGGAGTCACGCCAACCTGGACACGTTTTACACTTACAACGACGCCATTCGGGAAGTGGCCGCGGAGGAGAAGTGCCTGTTTGTCGACCTCCTCGCCGCCTACGGCGACGCGGACTGGCTGGTCCACCATGACGGCGTCCACGCCAACGACCTGGGGCACCGGGTGGTGGCCAACAAGATTTTCGAAGTCCTGGCCGCCAACTGCTCCGGCCTCTCCCTGGCCACCCGTAAGCTGGAAGAGGAGATCCCGCCCTGGCGGGACGAATCCACCCTGCAGGAAGGCTGGGAGGGATAGCCGGAAAGGCTGGGGATAGCCACAAGAGAACGCAGGGCTTGCCAAGCCAAAGGCATGGAGCGCGAAAGGGGTTCATACTTTCGTCCTTTTCGTCTCAATTTCAGCCTGTTTTCTGGGCTTGCCTGCATTCGTTGCCTATAGTGCATGCATGAAAAAGATTCAGTATACCATTCGAGGCATCCCCGACCGTCTGGATGAATTGCTGAGGCGGAGCGCAATGAAGGAAGGAAAGAGTCTGAATGAAGAGACGCTCGAAGCTCTGAAAAAGGGCATCGGCTATGAGGCCAGAGCGGTCAACCATCTCGATCTGGATGACTTGGCAGGCACTTGGGTAGAGGATCCTGAGTTTGATCGGGTCATTCTGGAAATGGACAAAGTGGATGAGGATTTGTGGGCGTGAGAATGGCCGTGGATA
>Ga0310125_10001142_pt1 | contig 13217 bp, 12 predicted proteins | sample CB11b_Tmax_Bot8__FD_203508 | JGI IMG/M metagenome (GOLD analysis project Ga0310125, IMG submission 203508) | Marine microbial communities from Western Arctic Ocean, Canada - CB11b_Tmax_Bot8 | ecosystem: Environmental > Aquatic > Marine > Oceanic | place: Canada: Western Arctic Ocean | collected... | reverse complement strand
ATCAGTAACAGGAGCTTGACGTCCCGCCGCGAGCGGGTGATATTACGCACCGAGCGCTGCACTTTTCGTCCGCCACCCGGCGCACTTTTGCTCCGCCCTTCACACTTTTCAGGGACGACTGTCTTAGGGGCGGGTTCTCTGCCCTGGATTGCCACCCCCCACCCATCGGTTAACAGGATGTGGATATAATGTGGATAATGCTTATGGTGTTGCATCGTGGGATGAAATGGGATAATGTGCTCCATTGTGTCATATATGGAGACGGTAGAAGGTGGTCTTTACCGGCGAGTATGAGCACACGATCGACTCGAAAAATCGGATCTCCATTCCCTCCGAGATTCGTGCTCTCATGCGAGCCGAACGAGGCGGGGACGGATCCGACACGCTTATCTTCTACGTCACGCTGGGTGAGAGCGGCTCGCTGTGTCTCTATAGCGAAAAGGGATTCTGCGAGCGTGCAGAGGAACTGAAGAACAGTAATGCGACACCCGATTTCCTGCTTGCATTCGAGGGACTCTGGTTCAGTCTGGCCCGGCGCGTCGAAATCGACTCCGCGGGTCGGCTGCGGTTACCCGAAAACCTGCTGAAACGCAGGGATCTGGGATCCCAGGTGGTCCTGTTGGGAATGAATGACCACGTGGAGATTCGGAGTCGCGACATATGGCAACAGTACGTCGATCAGGCACTGGTAGATCATGGAAAGATATTGGTAAACCCGCGGAGGGCCGCACGCGCGGGTGGCCAGGATCCCTGATCCTGGCAAATGGCGGCCCCAAGAGTCACGATGAGGGCTTTTTCGAGGACCGCCCCAAGGGCGGCCTGACAGGACCAACACGAGCTTCAGAACGAGGTCTAGACGGGCTTAAGGAGGTGCACCCAGAACTGTCAGCGAAGGCAGAACGGACTCGCGCGGCGTCGGCCGACTGATCGTCTTGCCGAACCCCCTTGGCGGTCCAAGGATGGACCGCCGGAGGATCGGCCCGTCAGTCTCCCGCATCACAGTGATCGGATGCTCCAGAAGGAGCTTCAGCGGCCCTGGCAACGACTTTCGAACCGGCAAAGCACCTTCGCTGACATTTTATTGTACGACCCCTGATCCTCGTGAACCAGCGGTGGGCAGGGGGTGTACATATGGCGGTGCCGAGCCTCACGTCCCGTTAGTCAAAAATGTTCTCTTTCTCCTCCGCCATGCCCCCGACTCCCTCCCGGGGGCATGGTTTTCGTAGTGACGGGGTCTGAACCGCCATTTCCACTCCTCAGGGGCCTGGAATCCACTTCCGCGGTCGAATCGGCCCCAGCCCTGCACGAATCTCGCTAGATACCTGATTTCCGCCGGCTCCCGCCCGGGCCGCGGCTGCTCGCCACCGCTGCGAATCAGACCGGCCAGACCCCGTCGAATCGGGGCCCGGTGCCGCCCGACCCCACCACGGCCGATCGGTAGATGCCGGCCGGATCAGTCCTGGTACCGGTCGCCGCGGTTGGCGCCGCGGGTTCAATTTCCTGTCAAGTCAGCACCATTCACTTTCTCAGTTTCCTCTGTGCTTGCGCTGACTAAGTCAGCCGTGCCGGGGGCTGCCGACCTTATTTTTAAAAACATCCTCTGCGTGGATTAATCGCGCGTTCGCAGCTTCCGATCCGGATGCGGGTTCGGAACTCGGCCCGCGGTCCAGGGACTCGCGGTGTCCGGATGTTCCTGGTCGTGACCCGTCCACGGCAGGTCGGGTCGGAGGATGCGGATGAACCACGCAAGTTGGTCGGGCGTTGAGCAGCTGGAGCCGAGGCTCTTGATGAGCGCCACCGGTTCGGCTGATCTGGATGCACTGGGCGTCAGCCCGATCTGGTTTGAGGATCTGCAACCGCAGTGGCGGTCCTCGATCCACGACGGCGTCTTTGGCGTCACCGGGCAGCCCGACGGCGACGACCTGTTCGGGTCGGACGCCGCGGTGGCTGTATCGACCCGGCATTGGATCGTGCAGTTGAACGAAGACGGAATCGCCGGGGCGGGATCGGTCTCGGCAGTCGACGACCTGCTGAACCTCGATCTGCTTGGCGGGCAGGTAATTCGCGGCCTCGGCCTCGAGGGCATGGTCCTGATCGAAACCGACGCCGACGTGGACGGCAACCAGTTTCTACAGACGCTGTCGGGATATGACACGGTCGAGTACGTAGAGAACGACCTGATCTACCAGACTCAGTCCTATCCTAGCGACGCGTTTTTCACGAGTCTTTGGGGTCTGCACAACACCGGCCAGAACGGCGGCACCGCCGACGCCGACATCGATGCCCTCGAGGCATGGCAACTGGTCACGGGTGGACCGCAGGTGATCGTCGGTGTCATTGATACAGGCGTGGACTACACCCACAACGACCTGGCCCAGAACATCTGGACCAACCCCGGCGAGATCTCGGGCAACGGCATCGACGACGACGGCAACGGGTTCGTCGATGACATTCACGGGTACGACTTCGTCAACAACGACGGCGATCCGATGGACGATCACGGCCACGGCACCCACGTGGCGGGCACGATCGCGGGCGTCGGCGACAACGCCAACGGCGTCACCGGCGTCAACTGGTCCAGCTCGGTCATGGCCCTGAAGTTCCTCAGCGGCAGTGGCAGCGGCAGCAGCTCGGACGCGGTACGGGCGGTCAACTACGCCACGATGATGCGCACCCAATTCGGCGAGAACGTCAGGGTGACCAACAACAGCTGGGGCGGCGGCGGCCGGTACGCGCCACTGGAAAGTGCAATTCAGAGCAGCCGCCAGGCCGACATGCTCTTCATCGCCGCCGCGGGCAACAGCGGCGACAACACCGACCAGACGCCGCACTATCCCTCGACGTACAACCAGGCCAACATCATTTCGGTGGCGGCCACCGACCGCAATGACGAGCTGGCGTCATTCAGCAACTACGGCCGTAACACGGTCGACCTGGCCGCGCCGGGCGTCAGCATTCTCAGCACGGTACCCAACGGCGGCTACGCGAACTTCAGCGGCACGTCGATGGCCGCACCGCACGTCGCGGGCGTGGCCGCCTTGGCGTGGAGCGCCGTTCCCAACGCCGACTACGCCCAGATTCGCGATGCGATCTACGCCGGCGTCGACCAGATCGCCGGCCTGTCCGGGCTGGTCGCCACCGACGGACGCCTCAACGCCTACCAGACCATGCTCGCCCTCGGTTTCGACCCGGTCGACCCGGTCGACCCGCTACCCGACCCCGGCCCGACCCCTCCGCCGGCCGGCGACTCCTACGAGAACGATAGCACCGCGGCCACGGCCGCCGTGATCAACCCCAACGGCACGCCGCAATACCACAGCATTCACGTTGTCAGCGACGTCGACTGGGTGCGGTTCACACTGAACGACACCGCCGCGGTCGTGATCGAGACCGCCGGTTCCAGCGGCGACACTCGGCTGTGGCTCTACTCCGACGACGATCTGAATAACGAAATGGAGTACGACGACGACAGTGGCGTCGGCCTCTTTTCGAGAGTCGCGCGCACCGGCATCGATTCACTCGATGCGGGCACTTACTACGTCAAGGTAGACGAGTTCGCCAACAACTCGACGATCGGCATCTACACGATCACGGTCACCGCCACGAGCGCGCCCACCGGAGACGCGTACGAAACTGATGATGCGCCGTGGCAGGCCTCCACGATCGCCACCGACGGTTCCGCCGTCACGCACAGCATCCACCACCCCAGCGACGTGGACTGGGTGACGTTCGACCTCAACTTCCGCTCGAATGTTCTGATCGAGACCGTCGGTTCGAGCGGGGACTCGCGGATGTGGTTGTACGGCCCCGGAAGCTGGTCGACGCTGATCGAATACGACGACGACGACGGCGTGGGACTCTTCTCGCGCATCGACCGCTCGGGCAGCAACGCCCTGAACCCTGGCACCTACTACCTCAAGATCGACGAGTTCGGCAACAACAACACGATCGCCTCCTACACGATCAGTGTAGACGCCAGGGCGGCGGCGCCGGATCTGGCCGTCGGGACCGTCGACTTCCGCGCCGGTACCTACACGCTCGGCCTGCCGATCGACCTGACCGTCAACCTGACCAACCAGGGCACGGCCAACCTCGCCGCGGGCCAGAGTTATTCCATCGAAGTGCACTTGAGCATCGACAGTGTCTGGGGCAACGGCGACGACCTGATCGTGGCCACGGTCGCGGAGAATGGCGGACTTTCCGCCGGCGCCGACCTGGATCGGTCGATCTCCTCCCTGGTGCCGAGCGGCGTAGCCGAGGGCGACTATTCCCTGGCGGTCTTCGTCGACAGCGGCGACTCGATCTTCGAAGCCAGCGAAGCGAACAACTTATGGTGGTCGGCCGGACCGGCCGTAACACTGACCTCGTCGCTCGTGCTGACGTTCAACGGCTCGTCCGTGGCCCGGTACACCGACGCCAACGGCGTGGACGTGGCGGTCGCACTGCGCGGGCCGGGCCACGGCGAGGTGCACATCGAGGACGGCGAGCCCGCGCGGATCGAGGTGTACAACAGCACCGAACGCTCGTCGCTTTCGATCTCGACCCAGTCGAAGACGAACGAAACGACCATCGGCGATATCCACGTGAACGGTTCGCTGCGGGGCATCGACGGGCGCAGCACCGACCTGAGCGGCGACCTGACGGTCATCGGGTCGCTAGGGAAGCTCACGCTCGACGACACCACGGGGCAAGGGGTCATCTCGATCGGGGCCTCGTCGAACCCTCGCGCCGGCACGACGATGAAGTTCGACCGCGTCGTGGAGACGCGAATCGATTCGGCTTCACCCATTCGCTCACTGAGCGTCACACAGTGGCTTGACGACGACAGCACGGTCGACGAGCTGACGGCTCCGTCGCTGGCTCGCCTGATCAGTCGCGGTGACTTTGGCGCCGACCTGAATCTGAGTGACGCCGCAGCCCGCCAGACCCTGGGGCGTGTTCAAATCCACGGCCGGCTGTACGGCGCCGACATTCATTCAGCCGGTGACATCAGGAGCATCACCGTCGGCGCCATGCAGGACGCCGGTGTGTACGCGGGCCTGGGTGACGGCACGTCGGGTCTGCCCGCCTCACCCGGCGAATTCAGTGTCCTGGCGACCATCCGATCGTTAAAGGTCCGCGGTATTCGCAACTCGCAGCAGCCGACATTCATCAATTCGAATATCGCAGCCGCATCGCTGGGGCGGATCGGCCTGGGCAATGTGCAGACCGACAACGCAGGCGGTTCGTTCGGACTGGTCGCCGACAACATCGCCAGCTACCAGCGTCAGGATCAGGACGGTGCCGTGCGCATGCGGAAGCTCGACGCCCCCGGCACCGCAGACGTCAATGACGACTTCGAGGTGAGGCTCCTCTAGAGCGGCGGCCGCGACTTCCAAGGCGGAATCAAGGCATCGGAACGCGTCCGACCGGAATATCGAGCCGGCCGGGCTGGTTGTATGGTCAACCCGCTTGCGTCCCCCAAGCCCTTGCGGTGTCGGCCGGTAGCGAAACCCGTGGTCGGTGCCCGGACGATATGATGATGCGTGGGGGACAAGGAGCTGATCGCAGAACACACACCCCTGACCCACCGTATCAGTTGGCGGATGGGCCGCCCCCGAATAGTTCTTATGGTCGCCAAACCGTCACGTGACAGGTCGCATCGAGTTCTGGCCGCGGGCCTGGTGATCCTGCTGGCTTTCGCTTCATCGGTTCGCGATGCCCGGGCCCAGGCCGAGTTGAACGCCGAGGCCATGACCGTCATCGATCGTGCCCTGAAGCGGTACCGCAGCCTGAACACGTACCAGGATCGAATCGAGCAGGAGCTGATGTCGACGGCGCGCGACCCCGACGGCCGCGATGCCTCCAGCAGCGAACGGTCAACGAGTTCGCTGGCGTACGCAGCGCCGAATCGTTTCCTGATCGAAGACGACTTGATTCAATTGAAGTTTTACCGCGACCAGGACCGCCTGTGGACCACTTTCAGGAATATTTTCACCGAATCGAAGGCGAAGGGGCCAATCGATTTCGCAGCCGCCGTCCCGGCGATTCTGCGTCCGCCCCTTCCCGAGCCCACCCACCCTGTGCTGTTGGCACTGAACCAACCCGATGCCGGATTCGCCGACCTCTTTCCCGATATCAGGTCGGTCACGGCAGTCGAGAATCTGGATCGCCAGGGCGCCGCCGGAAAACTCGTGAAGGGAACGATGGAATTGTTCAAGGGGATGCGCATCGAACAAACGGTGCCGTTCAGCGCCTGGTTTGATGACGCGGACGGACTGCTGCGGGAAGTCGTGATCGACGTGACGGAGATGATGAAGGACGCGGTCGCGCATCGGCCTCCCGAACCGGGCAGACCGGCGGTCGTGGAACGGGGCAATCTGATCATTCGCCTTGACAGAATCGTCACCGACGCCGAACTGCCGGAGGATCATTTCACTTTCAAGCCCGGCAGCGAGGATGTGCGTGTTTCGTCGATCACGCTCGAATCGTATCAGAACGCACTGATCGGCCGCCCGGCGCCGCCGTTCACGGGCAAGGACAAGGACGGCAAATCCTTTTCGCTCAAGGAGAATCAGGGTCGCGTTGTCGTCATCGATTTCTGGGCCAGCTGGTGTCGTCCGTGCATCGCGTTGCTTCCCGTCATGCAGGAGATTTCCGAAAAATTCGTCGACCAACCGGTGACGTTCATCGGCGTCAACAACGATGACCATCCGACGGGCGTCGCGATGGCCAGAAGATTCCTGACGACGAAGAACATTACGATCCCGCAGGTCTGGGATACCGACTCCGCGGTGTCCACTTTATACCGAATCAACGGCATCCCCTGCACCGTTATCGTGGACCCCAACGGCGTCGTCCAGGCCATCCACTTGGGATTCGCGCCGATGGAACTTTTCACCGACGTCCAAACCCTGCTCCGCGGCGGCAGTCTTCTGGGAAAGGATGGGGTCGCCGAACAACTCGGCCGCGCCGGCGAGTGACGGCACGGCGGCAACGAACGCCGCCTCGACTCCCACCCCTGTAACGGCTGCGCGTCTCCTGCCTAACATATCGACATGGTGCCAACATCGCATCCGTACGTCTCCCGGGGCGGGCCCAAACTGGCCGCGGCACTGGATGCGTTTCAACTCGACGTGGGTGGTTTCTGTTGCGCCGACCTGGGTGCGAACGTGGGCGGTTTCACCGACTGCCTGCTGCAGCGCGGTGCGGCGAAGGTCTACGCGGTGGACATGGCGTACGGCACACTCGCGTGGGCTTTGCGTCAGGATCCTCGCGTCGTAACGCTCGAACGCACCAACGTCCTGCACGTTGAGCCCGCCGACGTCGAAGGCTCCTGCGCCTGCGACCTGGTCACCGTCGATCTGGGTTGGACGCGCCAGTCACACGCGATCCCCGCGGCCCTGAAGTGGCTGGCCGCCGGCGGCCGGATCGTCAGCCTCATCAAACCGCACTATGAAGCCGACACCGGCGCATCCAACGGCGGCGTCCTCGACGACGACGAAGCGCAGCGCGTCGCCCGGCGCGTCCTGGACGCCATGCCCGCGCTGGGGGTCACCGTCCTGGATTACATCCGCTGCCCGGTCCGCGGCGGCGGCAGCCGTAAGGGGAAGGGGAATGCCGAATTTCTGGCCTTGCTGGCGAGGGAATCGGAGTCGCAAGTCTAAGCGGAGCGCAGACCCGCCGTGGCGGGTCGCAAGTAGTGAGAGTCACAAATCCTGCGCGATTGGTCGCCTTCCGCTGGCCGATCGCTTGCGCCGGAATAGTCGGCCTCCGTAACTTGCGACTTTTGACTTCAGACTTGCGACTCAGGCGACGAACGTCGCCGCGGCGCCCTGCAGTCTGTGCAAACCTGACGCTTGTACCCATGAACTGCAACGCGTTGCGTTGCACCCACTGGCGTAGCTCGGTTGCGTTGACTGTCCCTCGATCTCAGAAGATTGGACCGACCTGTGCAAGCAAATCAATTGAGTCTTCTGAATCTGATTCGGACACATCGAGAATCCGATGAGCGTTGATCATTTCGGCGTGAACAACGCCAGTTACATTGTCGCTTCTGGCCTGGCCCGCTATCCGCGCGCGGTCGAATCCTGTGACATCGAGATATCGCGGCATCGCATGACGTCCAGTCGGGATCGCAATGACACGCTCAAGTGCCGAAGTTGTCGTATTCAGTTTCGTAACCGCTCTTGCTGACGGCGCGACTGCGGTGGCTGCGCTGGGCGCTGACCCGCCTGCAGTCACCACGCCCGGGCCGGCCGGGTCGCCCGCGGGCAGGCTCGTACCCAGATTGTTCAGCACCGTCTGCGTGTCGGGGTTCAAGGTGATGAGCCCGTCGCCGTTGTAGTCGGTAAAGACCGCGTAGCCGCTGCCGACGATGGAAGAACCGAGGCCGTTGAGGTGGGCCTGAACATCCGGGTTCAACGTGACAAAGCCGTCGCCATTGGAGTCCGCGGGCAGGACGTTGAAGCGGAACGCGAAGTCGCCACCCGCGACGTCGTCGCCCGAGGGATAGATGCTGACCGTGTCGGTCCACTCGCCGTCCAGGACACGGCCGGCCGTGTCGGTCACGGCGCCGCCCGCCGCGCCGTCGAGCCGGGTGCGCAGCTTGTTAGTGGCGACGTCCGCGGTCAGCGTCCAGACGGCCTCGAAGTCGCCGGTGGCGCCGATGCCCGTGGTCAGGCCGGTGACGTCGACGTTGACCTGCTTGTTGAAACGGATCAGGACCTGGTCGATGTTCGACCACGGCAGCGCGTCGAGCTGATCGATGCTTCCGACGGGGATCGAGTAGCCGTCAGTACCCAGGCTGAGATTCTCAAGCTCGTCGAGGAAAGGCTGCGTCCATCCGCTGCCGCGGACAAGCACTTCGGTGATCACCGGCAGGTTGTCGTTCAACCAGACGCGGTCGCCGTGAAATATGTTCGCGACGAAGGCGTCCAGGTCGCCGTCGCCGTCCAGGTCACCAACCGCCTCGCCGTAACTGTCATGATTGCCCAGTTGCTGGGCGGTGTCGGTGAAGTCGCCCGTGCCGCCCGACGGCGCGGCGCGAAACAACCACACGCGCTTCTACGACGCCTCGGCCAGCGTGTTCTCGATGCCGTCGGTCGCGATGACATGGACCGTCTCGCCCGGCTTGAAGTCGTTGTCCGGGTTGAATGTGATCGTGTCGGTGACAACGCTGATCGCATTGCCGTGCGGCGGGTTGACGATCTGGCCTGTCTGCATCGCGTGCACGACAAACGTCGTGTCCGTCACCGAGCCGCCGGTGTCGATGTTCTAGTTGTAGGTCGCCGTGATGTCCGTGCCCACCGGCGTCGTGTGGCTGTTTTCCAGCAGGTTGACACTGGTGATCACGGCCGCGGTGAACAACAGGCGCCGCTCCAGAGGCTCCATGACGATGGGCTCGGGGCACGCAGGCGTGCGGCGCGGCGCCGTTGCGCTCGCTGTGCCCGCCGGGTCTTCTTGCGTCTCCACCTCCGGATTGGCGTGCTCAAAGAACCTTCTCCATCCGGAACTGATCGGCTCCGGTGCCCTACGACCGCTGGACGCGGCCCATAGCACACGCGGCGCCAAACTCTGAAACGGGATCGGGCAAACTCATTCTCAGACGCCGCTACGGGCCGTCGTTACAGCTAATGCCATTCACGGCCATCGCGATTTTTCTCGAAAACGACTTGAAGACATGGCACGGATTATAACCGATAACTGCATTTATGTCAAGACTTTGCAGCGATTTTTCAGTGGCGCCTGGCAGGACGGAAAATCGGAAGAGCAGGGGAATGGCCCACCTGCGATTTCCTGATTTGCTGCTCTATTGCTTTCCTGCTCTTTCATACTCCATGACGACTCGGTGATACGACGTCCGGCAGGATCGCCCTGTCAGCCTTCGTCCTGATTTGGCCACCAACTTTCATGTGCATGGGGATCATCGCCGAAGCCCGCAGAAACCAGTGCATCGCGAACGTCCGTCTGTGCGAGCACGATCGCGTCGACGAGTCGCGGGATCGACCCGCCGCTCAGCTTGATCATCGCAATCCGCAGCCGGTCCAGTCCCGCCATCTGCCAACCGGCGACGTTGCGGGCGCAGTCAGACTCCAATAGCTCCCGTGCCTGAACGAGATCGTCGCCCGAGAACACGCGAACCAGTCGTGCTTCCGTTGCTTCGCTGAGCCGGACGGGCATGTGGCAAACTAACCGTGCTTCGCGCTGACCAGCCCGAGGTCTTTGTAGACTTGGGCGGCGCGTTTGGCTTTTTCCGCGACGGACAGTTCGATGCTGCGCCATATCGCGTGCGACATCGCCTCCGCCGTGGCCACCTTCGGCGCCGTGTCAGCGAGGGCCTCGAGGTGGGCCCTGGGAAGGCGCAGGACGCCGTCGGCGCCGGCGTGAATCACATCGCCGGGATGGATGGTGAGGCCACCGATCTCGGCCGGCGCGCCGGTCTTGATGAAGCGAAACGCGCAATGGTGCACGCAGCGTCCGCGCGCGTGGACCGAAAACGGAACCGCCTGCATCGCCTCTACGTCGCGAACGCGGCCATCGGTCACGATGCCGACACAGCCGACGGTGTGCAGCGCCTTGGCGATCCCGTCTCCGGCAACGCATTCGTGATCCGGCCGCGAGCCGACGGGCTTGATGATCACGACGGCGGGCTCATCAGCGGCTTCGATCTGCTCGAGCAGTTCAAGGTACGGCGCACGATTCGATGCTTCGCCTTCTGGCGTGCTGCTGTCGATCTCGATGGTGTACGCAACCCCCACCGCCGGGCCCACCGCGGGCGTGACCGACTGAATGTCCCCGCTCAGGTAGCTTTCGGCGACTGAACCCCGATCGGTGTAGTCGAGCGCGTTGGCCAGCAGGGCACTGTCGAATTCCCGCAGGCGCCGCAGAAGATCGCGTATTGGTGGGCGTAGTGGTGTGGCCATTACCGGCTCTTACCTTACAGACCACCAATCATATGGACCGCGGTCAACTACTGCCACGAACCATACGAGGTCGACGCTGACCTTTCGGGAACGCCGATCATAGCAATCATCGCGACGCGACAGCCTTCGCCGGCGGTTCTGTCTCACGGGCCCTTGCTGCGGCGCTTGTGCCTCGGCGACCTCCTGTTATTGTCGCGGTGCGATGAACTGACATGTCTCTACGACGACTTTCAGCTTCGAGCGGTTTTGCCCATCGCTGTCCTGCCATCGATCGAGCTTGAGTCGCCCTTCGATCAGTAGCGGCTCGCCCTTGTGAACGTATTGCGAGATCACTTCGGCGGTCCTGCCCCAGGCTTCACCGTCGACGAAGGTCGTATCCTCCTGTTTCTGACCGTCCGCATCCGAATAGGTGCGATTGATCGCCATACCGATCTGACAGACGTTCGTACCCTGACCGACCGTGCGAAGCTCGGGGTCGCGCGTGAGGTTTCCCACGAGAATGACCCGGTTCATGTTCGGCATGTCGGCGCTCCTTTTTCGATTCCATTGTTCCGATTCGAGTGGCTTCGGATCCACGGTTCCCACCCACGATCCGGCGGTCGGAAACCCGCGGGATCGTTACCCTAACATATACCTTACATAATATCGCGGCCGACTTCCCTGTCAAGGGCGAAATTCGAACCGCAGGAAGAATTTACGGCCCGGTCCGGCCGCCGATGATCGGTGTGGGGCGCCGGATTCGGCCACAATCTCCGTACGCTACGACACTTATTGGCCGAGCCGATCATCGGCCACTTCGGTCGTCGTGGGCGGGCCGCCGCGGATGGCGCCGAAACGCTACCTTTTATCCTTCCCTACCCGCCGAACGTTGTCGGTGGAGTGCGTCGTCACGCGCCGAAGCGCAAACCCGAGATCATCGCCTTGGATCAGGAAACGCTGCTGCTGATTGCGACACACGCCGGTGCCGTCGTCGTTGGCCTGATTGCCGGCATCATCAACACGCTTGCGGGCAACGGCTCGGCAATCACGATTCCGATGCTGATGGTCCTGGGGCTCGACGCCAACTTGGCAAACGCGACGAACCGCGTCGGCGTCGTCCTGTCCACACTGGCCGGTGCGGCGACGTTCCACCGTGGCGGCCTGCTCGATACCAGGGGCATCGTCTGGTTGATCGTGCCGACCGGCCTTGGCGCTGTGGCCGGCGCGATCGTGGCCTCCGAAATGGAGACCACCGACATGAAGTACGCCATCGGCGCCGTGATGATCCTGATTCTGTTCCTCGTGATCGCTCGGCCCAGTCGCTGGATCGCCGACCACGCGGATCCGTCAACACGACACAACCGGGTGATCTCGGTGGTGATCTACTTCGTTATCGGTGTGTACGGTGGCTTCATCCAGGCCGGCGTCGGCATCCTGCTGCTGGCGAGCCTGGTTCTGCGATCCGGCTACAACCTCGTCCGGGCCAACCCGGTCAAGGTAGTCATCATCTTCACACTGACATTGCCAGCGCTGGTTGTCTTTGCCACCAACCATCTGGTTGATTGGCGGCTGGGCCTGCTCATGGCCTGCGGCCAGGTACCCGGCGCGTGGATCGGGGCACGCTTCGCGGCACACCACCCAAAGGCCAATATCTGGATCCGGCGTTTGCTGATCCTGATCCTGGTCGTCGTGATCGTCAGGATCTTCGAGCTGGACATGGCGTTGATTGAGCTGTTATCGGCGTGACGCGCCGCAGCACACGCCAAGACCGTCACAGACTAATCGGCAATGCCATATTCGACCGGGCGTCGACCGCAACGGGTTGATTCGACCAGCCACACGGTTCGATCACCACGCTTAGTGGGGCGCCTATGCCTTATTCCTATTCAGGAGGAGCCGAAATGTCTCAATTGCGCAATTTCAAGTGGGCGGTGGTGATCGTCGCGCTGTTCGCGTGCACGGCCGCGGTGAACGCCAACGTGCCCGCGGTGGTCAAGTTGATCCCCGACAACGCGGTAGTGGTGGCCACGGCGCCGAGCCTCTCGTCGCTGTCGACCAAGGTCGCGATTCTGAATCAGAAACTGGCGTTGAACCAGCCCCAGCTCAATAGCGCCCTGGGCTTCGTCAAGGCGATGTCCGGACTGAACCGCGGCATCAACGACCAGGGCGGCGTCGCGCTGGTGCTCACTTCGCAGATCGAGTCCAAACGCGTTGAAGGCGAAACTTTTGAAAATCTCAGGTACACGTTTTTGCGCCGACCGAGTTTTGCAGCGTCCTGCTAGAGCGTTTTCATTCATGACGTAGCGTTTTGAGCGTCGGCGAAGCAAGCCTGGC
>Ga0310125_10001139_pt1 | contig 13220 bp, 9 predicted proteins | sample CB11b_Tmax_Bot8__FD_203508 | JGI IMG/M metagenome (GOLD analysis project Ga0310125, IMG submission 203508) | Marine microbial communities from Western Arctic Ocean, Canada - CB11b_Tmax_Bot8 | ecosystem: Environmental > Aquatic > Marine > Oceanic | place: Canada: Western Arctic Ocean | collected... | reverse complement strand
GGGGCACGAGTTCAACGACGACTACACCGAGGTAACGATTCACATCCGCCCAGGCGTCACCTGGAGCGATGGACACCCGTGGACGGCACACGATCTCAAGTTCACGGTGGACATGCTCAGGAGCCACGCTCCCGAGCTGGCGTTTTCCACCGACATGGATACCTGGGTCAAAAACGTCGACGTGCCGGATTCACTGACGGCGGTGATCGCGCTGAAGGCGCCCAATCCCCGATTCGTGTTCTCGTACTTCACCTACAACTTCGGCAACGGCATCCACATCGTGCCCAAACACATCTGGGAGGATCAGGATCCAACGCTGTTCAAGAACCTGAACCTGGCCCAAGGCTTTCCTGTTGTCAGCGGCCCGTACAGGCTGGCACTGTCCGAACCGTTGCAGCGAATCTGGGATGTGAGGCACGACTGGTGGGCGGTGACGACCGGCTTTCAGCGGACGCCCAAGGTGGAGCGGATCATCTACCTGCCTCAGGGAAATGAGAACAAGTGGGTCCAGCTGTTCATAAATAATGAGATGGACCAGTGCACTGACCTGCGCCCGGCCAACATCAAGGCGCTGCTTGATGCCAATCCGAATGTCACCACCTGGTCGGGACGGGAGTCGCCATACGGATACCGCGACTGGTGGCCGCCGGTACTTGGCTTCAACAACCTCGAAGCTCCTTTTGACGACGCCGAGATCCGTTGGGCCGTAAACCACGCCATCGATCGCGAACAGCTGGTGGAGGTCGGCTGGCAGGGCGCGGGTGAATACACCTTGCTCCCCTTTCCCGATTTTCCCCCGCTGAAGAAGTACACCTCGCAGGTTCAGGACCTGTTGGTGAAATACGGCGTCAACGAGCATAACCCTGGCAAGACGGCCCAGATCATGCAGCGCAAGGGTTGGGCTCTCGACGAAGAGGGCCTGTGGGTCAGAGATGGACAGCGGGTGAAAATGCCGATCGTCGTCTTCCCTGGGCTGTTCCAGGACTTCACACCGGTGCTCGTCCAGCAGTTGCGCAAGGCCGGCTTCGATGCCTCCTTCCGCATGTACTCCGATGCGTACACGAATATCTCCCTGGGAAGGGCACGGGCCTTCATCATGGGCATCGGCGGTTCGGTCCGCGATCCGTACTTCACCCTCAGGTTGTTCCACAGTCGCTTCGTCGAGCCCACGGGGACGCCCACTCCCTATTACTATCGCTGGTCAAACGCCGAATTCGACCGTCTGGTGGACCAGATGGGCCAGGTGGCACCCGACGATCCGGCGCTGATCCCCCTCTTTCGACAGGCCATGGAGATCTGGATCGCCGAGATGCCGGCGATCCCACTGCTGCAGTGGTTCCACCGGATCCCGCACAATCAGACCTACTGGACCAATTGGCCCTCGGCACAGAACCCCTATATGAACAGCGCAAACTGGGTTCGCACCGTGCTCATCGTCCTGCTCGGCCTGGAGCCGACACAGGATTAGTGTCCTGTCGCGAGGGTTTTCCCCTTTGCGTACAATACCGGCGACGGAAACGGATGACTCAACGGGCTGTCGTTTCGCAGCCTCGTGGCAAGAGAGCGGCATGACCAGAACTTCCATCCCGCAGCAATTCTCGGACATCCCAGCCGTTGCCGCCGCTCTGCTTCTCGTGAGCGTCTCGGCGTGCCTGGCTGACGTGTTCCGCATTGACAGCAAGGCCAATTGGGACAGCTGGACGTTCCCGCGGGGCGCCGTGGTGCAGAACGAGGACGGCAGTATTGGTCTGGGTCGAATCGACAGGTCGATCAACGCCGTCGCCGACGCGCGGCAGTTCCGCCACCTGACCAGGAGCAGCAGGGAACCCGTACCCGGAGGCATCCGTGTGGTCGGTTCCGCGGAGGAATCGGCGGAGAACATCATCGACGGACGGGCGGACACCTGGTGGCAACCCCCCCAGGATCACGTAATCGAGGACTGGTTCATCGAGGTCGATCTCGGCCGTGTGGTCCTGGCAACCAAAATCCGCCTGACCTTCCCCGACACGCTTGGCGCGCGACCTTTTCGCAGTTTCAGCGTGTACACCAACGATGGCGTGCGGGCGTCGGCAGCCAGAGATGTGTTTCAGTTTTCCCGAGCGGGACGCGCCAGCGAGCCGAACGTGGACCGCGTCGTCGAATACGAACTGCAGACAATCCACGCCGGCGGGGCAACAGGCGAGCACCTTGTCGTCAGCGATACGCTGGACCACGCCATGGTGCAGTACGTGCGTTTCGTCGCCGAGGAACAGAACGTGGGGGCCGCGCTGGCGGAGATCGAAGTGATCGGCCTGGGCAACAACGCGGTTCTGGGAAGCGTGGAACGTGGCGGCGGCGTGCGGGGCGGCACCGACCTGAGCAACCTGTCGACCCTCATCGACGGCGACAAGAATTCTACCTGGTCCCTGTCGGGGCCCAACGACTGGGTCCTGGAGGGTCACTGGTTCGAGATCGACCTGGGGGCCACCTACTGGATCGACCGGGCTTTCATGGACCTGAGCTTTGTACGGTTCTTCGGCAGCTGCGAAATCTCCACCTCGGACGGCACGCAGGCCAGAGGAGTGACGACGGATCGAGTGCGTGGAAATTTCGATTTTCAACAGTTGAGCGAGGTCGACAACACCGGAAGTCCCCTGCGTCGGGTGTTTGACTTCAAGTTCCCTCTACGAAAAACTCGCTACGCCTTCTACCACCGTCTCAACTTCATTCGCATCGCCGGAGCCCAGGGGGGAACCAACAACCCGTTCTATTCGATCACTGAGTTCATGCTCCTCGGAGACGGCTATGTAGCGGGCGCGGAGATGGAGTCAGACTTCATCGATCTGGGTGGTACCAAAAGCATTCGCCGGCTGAGTTGGGATGCTGACCTGCCCCCGGAAACCTTCGTGGAGATTCGCTCGCAGACGGGGGACACGTTCTTCATCGAAGAGAAGTTCTACAACAAGAACGGTGTGGAGATCTCGCAGGCCCAGTGGAGCAAACTCCCCAAGTCGCAGAAGCAGGACGTGGTGGAAATCCAGCGCAAAGGTTCCGACTGGTCTGGCTGGAGTCAGGTGTACGACTTCCCGGAAGAAGTGTTCCTGTCACCGACACCGAGACGGTTCGTGCAGTTGCAGGTGAAGCTGGGCAACGACGACCCCGAGGTCACGCCGACCTTGCGCAGCATTTCCCTCCACTTCGACAATGCACTGGTCAGTGGTGGCGTCACCAGCCGGGTCCTGCCGCGTCAGGTGGAATTCGACTCATTGCAAACATTCAGCTACGTGCTGAAACCAACCTTTCGCTTTGGCGATCAGGGGTTTGACCGCGTGCACATCCAGACCCCCGCTGCCGTTGAGGAAGTGTCGGTGCGGGTTGGCGGCTCCGCCGTGACGCCGGTAGCGGTTACGATGGCGGGCGACTCGTTGCAGGTGGACCTGCCGGAGCGGGTGCAGCGCGACTCGGTGGAGGTCCTTTTCCAGACGCGAATTCGCGCCAACGCCACCGCCTTCAACGCCTGGGTTAGCCTGGTCGGTACAGGGGCGCTACAGGGAGTGAAACCGGCAGAGCAGCACGCCGCGACGGTATTCGTGCCCTCAGTGGCCAGCGGGGGCAACTTGATCCGCTCGGTGGATGTGACCTCCCTGGTGACCCCGAATGGGGACGGCGTCAATGACATGGCCTCGATCCGTTTCTTGTTGGCCAAGGTCGAGCTGACCGCGCCGGAGGTGACGATCTACGATCTAGCAGGTCGGGCGGTGCGGGTGGTGGCCACCGGAGTGGATGGCTATGCCTGGGACGGGCGGGACAGCGCGGGACGGATGCTGCCCCCAGGGGCCTATCTCTGCCGGATTTCGGTGGCCGCTGATGTGGGCGAGCACTCCGTGCGGCGCATCATCAACCTGGCGTACTAGTAAGCTCAGGTGGTGGACACGTCCACCGGCACGCGGTGCCACCCGGTGCGGGGCTGGCGGATTCCGGCAGAATCGGTGGCCCGAGCCAGGATCCTGTAGGTACCGCTCACCGGCGGTGGCGATGCCATGGATCGTATACTCGTCCCCCACCTCGCCACGCAGACGCTCAAGGTCAAACCTGATCGCGCCGCTGGCCGTGTCCTTGAAGTCGTCCCACACCGACAGGGGTGCGTCGATGCGGGAGTTTACCGTGGCGATGGCATCGTCCGACCATTTGACGTCACGTCCCGAGGGCAGACTCTCCCAGTGCCCGAGGTATACTTCGTCGATCAGCTCGATCCGGGTGATCGGCGGCGCCGGCAGCTGATCCGTCGGCGTGGCGGACATGTCCGGGCCGGTGGGGGTGTCGCGGAAAACTACGTCCCTGGCTCGGGACAAACGCCGCGATGAAAGCCGTGTCCGTCGTCGGTACATCATCGGCTGCGCACCGAGACAGCTGCCTCAGCCAAGAGCCCTCTGGCTACCGCACAGTCGGCGGAGAACATCCGGTTGGCGGCTCGATCCAGCAGTTCAGTCGCCACGGGGTCGCCTGACGTCTGCTGCCGCAGGTCATACAGCGTCACGGGAAGGCGCAGGTCATCGGCGCCGAAGGCGAAGGTCTCATCGGCCTGCATTCTCTTCCGCTGGACCGCTTCGAGATACCGATAGCCGTATGCCGTGGTCGTTCCAGGTGGTGATCTGGATCATACGCGAAGGGCTCTCCCACGCCCGCTCGAGGGTTTCCTGGAAGGTCGCACCCCCCTGGTCGTCGAGGTATCCGTAACTGTCATGCAGCCCGGCCTCTGCATAGATGTCATGGAACTTCGGAAACACGGGTGCGATGACGGACTCACCTTGCAGACCTCTGGCATACAGAGCACTCAGGTATTGCCGCCACGAGGCCGGCAGAATCTCATCCCCACCGAATACGGGAGGCCAGCCGAAGACGCCGTCGGCTCCCGCCTCGCGGGAGAGATGTGGCAGCGCATAGAGGCGCGGACGCGGCACCAGGCCTGCCGTCATCTCAGCCCATTGGGCCTTGGTGAAGTGCTGTGGCCCAAACACGAGCAGGACCGGTCTGCCATCGACCTGAAGATACACGTCGTCGGCAAACCAGTTCTGCTGCAGCCAGTCCATTACTTCGATGCCGTGAGGCACGTCCACACCCGGCTGCAGGACGCCGCCCTCGATCATGTGCCGGACGGTCTGGTCCTCGTAACAGACGGCGAACTTGAGTCCGGACCTCCTGATGTACGTGATCAGGCGTTCGGTATTGCGGTGAATCGCGGCGTAGTCCTTGTAGTCCTTTATGCCGTACCAGTCGACGATAACCCCGTCGATACCGGCCAGCTTCATCAGCAGCACATGGTATTCGAGGGCATCGGGATCGCTGGAGTCATACGGTCCGATCAGAGGGTAGTCGTGGGCAGCGACCTCCCGACGTCCGTTGTCTGTCAGTCTGTCGGGATCGAAGTGATCCATCGTCCAGTGCCACCCCCAGTCGCCGCTGACGGACTCCGAAGCAAACCAGGGCATGTAGTGCACCAGCGTCGTCTTCGCGCCGACCTGGGCATGAAGTGACCCCGCGCAGAGCGCCGACAGCACCCAGCACCAGACGGCCGCCACGGCGGGTCGCTGCATCTTTCTATATCCCATTCAGTACATGCGAATCCGGTTTCCCGTCATTCCAGTAAAGCCGTCGACGACCATCCACACGCCACCGGCGACGAATTGTCCCATAATCATGCCCAGGAAGAACAAGCGTGTGACGCGGTAGCCGTTGGCACCCATGTAGTGGAGTACGACCACCTTGACCAGCCACGCAAGGAAAATGCTGAACCAGATGCTGTTGAGGATCCAGGTGCCGCCGACGACGAAGCCGATGGGGTGTAGTGGCCACCACAACAGGTTGTGCCGCGCCCGGATCAAGCCTCCCACGACCACCGCACCGACACCGTTCCACAACCAGCCATCCCAGTTCGGCCCCGTGGGGTTGCGCGCCAGATTTGCGGCGAAACGGAAGGGCTCCCTGGCGAACCAGGCCCAAGAGCCGTGGTAGTTGTTGGCGCCGTATTCGTAGCTCAACACGATGATCGTAGCTACGCCGCCGACCAGTCCGATGCACATGGCCAGCGCCATCATCACCAGGATCCGGCGTCGATAACGGGCCAGACCGTGGAGCATACGGATCCCGTTGGCACAGGGGGCCATCATGAAGACGAGCAGGTCTCCCGCCCACGCCAGGGTCATCCCCGAGGCCATCAGTCCCTTGACTCCCAGCGCGGTGGAACCCACACTCGAGACCAGGACGCCACAGCCGGACATCCCCTGCACTGCCGCCGCCAGACCCGCTTCGACGATGACCCGCGTCAGAGCGAAGAAAATGATGAAAGCGCTCAGGAGAAACAAGCAGACCGCCCACAGGGACAGGCCGGTGGCCCATAACCAGAAGAACATGACGATAGAACCCGACAGTATCCCGAGGACCGCCATGCGATAAGAAATCAGCTCATCCGCATCGGATCTGGGCTCGTTGCGCCAGACATGCTGCACCACATCCCACAAGTGCCACCTCGCCGTCCACAACCCCAACAGGACCATGACGACCATGCCTCCCATCACCTGGTGGCTCAGGATGCCCGTCTGGGACGTGTGACTGAAGATGTCGAGGCCCTCGGTGTTGAACACTCCGATGCGGACGAAGAAAGCCTGCTCGAGCTTGGTCAGCAGGAAGAAGAACCACAGGCTGAAGGTGATGCTGGTGTTGACCAGATAGGCGAGTCCGGTCCACATGCAGTCGAAACGCAGGTTCAACGTCACCAGATTCGGGATCAGTGCGAACCAGTGTGAGGGCTCCAGCTTGCGGATGAATTCATAATAATGGCTCAGGCCGTTGATCCCGTGCAGAAGGCAGGGCACGGCGGCCCCGATCCACATCCCGGGCTGTTTGAGGAACGGCCCGGCAGACGATCCGCCGCCCTGCACCATGCTCAACGGCACCTGCGTCAACGGATACAGCAAGCGCTCATGGTCCATCCATTGCCGACGCATCACCACCATGAGGCAGACGACGACCGTGTAGAATGCGATCATGAACACGAACCACCAAGCCAGCGGCTCGATCCACGGGCCCCACGGAATGGGTTCACCCTCGGACAGACCTTCGTAGAACCCTTTGATCGCACTCGGGGACTGGGGTGTCATCCATGTGGGCACGAGGGGGACCAGCAGATCCGCCCAGTCGTTTTCGGGCGTCGCGAAGTAGCCCACGCCGCTGATGATGGGGATGGCGATACTGACGAAGCCCCTGCCGGCGATGGCCGTGGTGATCATCATCATCACCGACATGCTCAGCAGTTCGGCCGGGGTGAATGACCAGCCAGGCTTGATCGCGCCGAGCACGGGCTGCACGAATGCGACCAGCAGGAAGAGCAGGAAAAAGGCTGCCGGGGTCGACGAATTCAACCCCATCTGCGTCCCGTTGAGAACGAACTCCCCGTACGGCAGGCCCACGGCGATCACGCCGCAGAGGAGTGCGCCCACGGCCATGGCGCGCCATCGGATGCCGTTGTCCGTAGGGCCCGAGATCATCACCGGAGAATGAACAGTACGTTGCTCATGGCTGTCGCCCCACGCGGCTTTAGTAGACGACGGCGACTGTGCGCGTTTCCTCGAACGTGCCGAGGTCCGTGCCCACGGTGACGCGCACCAGATACAACCCCGGTACCACCCGCCCGCCACCATCGGCGCCGTCCCATGTTTCGGTATAGCGTCCTTCCCCTCGCGTCTCGTCGACCAGTCGACGCAGAAGACGGCCACTGAGGTCGTACAACCCCACCTGCACCTTGCCGGCTGCGATCCCCTGCAGCGTGTAGGAAATCGGCAGCTCGTCATTCACCCGATCTGCATTCGGCGTCAGAATCCGTGTGCCCAGCTCCAACGCAGACAGCACCTGCAGTCGCGCCAGTGGCGCGAGCACCTGCAGGTCGTTCGTCGACACGAGCGACGACGCGTCTCCGCCGTCGATCGACTGTGGCAGATTCTCGCTGCCGGGCTCGAACACCTCGCCCTCCATGAACGTACTGAAGTTGAACACGCGAGTGGCGAAGGTCAGACGGATGAGCGGATGCGATCCGGGCCTGATCGGATTCGACGGGAAGTAGACGAGCAGCTCGTGCGCCTTGATGATCAGGCTGTCCGGCGCGACATCTTCGAGGGGATCGCCCATCTGAAAGCGCTGGAAATCCACCGCCTCTGGGGTCCACACACGGATGGCGCTGAAGCCGCTCTGCGACGAGGCGGTGAAATCCGCCCGCACATCGTAGGTCAGGGTCACCGGCTCTCCCAACGGCACTTCGACGACACCGTCCTGGGGTTGAGGATCCGCCATCAGCGCCACCTCGCCGACCACGGGGTCGGCCAGCAAGGGCGAATACTCGACGGAAAGTGAATGCAGCCGTCCGAAGGCGAACACGTCCTGGCTGGTGATGAAGGCGCGAAGCTGGATGAACCGGCGCCGGTCGGGGACCTGCAGCTCCTCACCGGAGTTCTGCTGGGGCGCCGACCAGAAACTCCAGTTGGTGATGTCGTCGAGGACCGGTCCCTGGTGACCGGGGATCACCGCTGCATTGACATTGTAGGTGCCCGACGGCGCCCGGTTGAACTCGTCCTCACCGACTTCTTTGTTGGCTCCGATATCGGTGACGATATGGTAGATCAGCGGCGTGTCGTCGAGACCACTGCGCGCCTCCACAGCCAGGTGTACCGGGGCGTCCGGCGCCGGCACGGGCTCCTCGCCGTATCCTGGACTGCGATAACTGTCGAAATCGAAATGAAGCCGCCCGAAGTTGACCGCCTCGCCCATGTCGAACAGTTGCGACAGGTAACGGGTCTGCGGCAGAAACCCCTCGCCGTAGAACTCGACCTCAGCGATGTACCCCCGGGCCGGAAAACGCAGGCGCAGGAAGCGCAGGACTTGAGTGGGAAAGCGCACGTCGGCGACGCGCGTGGTATGGTTGAAGCTGCTGCCCAGGTCGATGTCGAAGTCGTTCCCGAAGTTCCGAAACAGAAACTCCCGCTCATTGAGCGAGCCCGAGAGCGAGTATTGCCGGGGAAACTGGTCCTTGATCAGCAGCCCGGTGGACCCCCGGCTCCCGGGAAGATCGCCGGACGTGGTCGTCCTCCCCTTCTCTGGCGGAAAGAACACGACACGATTGATGGGGACGGGAAGACCCAGGTCGAAACTGTAATGGGAAATGGGCGCAGTATTCGTGATATGGTCCAGGTCGCCGTCGATCGTGAACGCCCAGCCCCTGGACCCATACACCCAGGGCGACTTGTCCTCAACAGAGGCGGGCGGGTTCGAGTTCACTTCCCAGATGTGGCCGAAGATATTGGTGAACTGGCCGCTTTCGGTATTCGGTCCCACCGCGACGTTGACCGTCGGATCCAGCTCGACGGGCTGCAGACTGCCGACGGATACCGAATCGACCAGACCCAGCAGGTCTTGGCTGGATTCGAGCCAGTCCAGCCCCCCTTGACCGATCACCAGTCGCTCCACCTGAGCTGCCGATCCAGATGGCAGAAGCAGCAGTGCCAGTAGCAGTCCAACTGCGTGGTTTCCCATGATCGTCCTTCACTGCGCCACGTGGGCAAGACTCGGACCAGTTTGGTCCTTCTTGGGTACACAAACGATAACCCCTTATCGGGCCCGATCATAGGCTAGCAAGTCTTCGCCGGGCCTCCGCGGCAACGTCTGGCGGCTGATGTCCTCGTGCTGCAACCCCGTCATCCCGCCCGCATCCGGCTGGAACTGGCGAAAGTTCGAGGAGAACAGCAGCACGCCGTCGTCGGTCAGCAGCCTCGCCGTCTGCCGGATCAGCCTGCGTGGTCGCGCTGCACATCGAAGCAGTCGCTCTCCATGCGCTTGGAATTGGAGAACGAGGGCGGGTCGAGGAAGATCGGGTCCTAACGCTCGCGGCGGGACTGCACCAGCAAACTGCAGGACAGTCCGTCTGCTCCACCAGGTTTGTGCTGCCCGACAATCCATTGCTCAGAAACCCTGAATGAGGAGCCTGTGGTGGCTTCAGCGTTGGGACATCTCCAACTGGGGCGTTTTTGCCGCTTACATTGACGGGCAGCGCGTGGGTGGCGCTGTAATGGAAAACGGACGCGTCAACATGCTCGAAGACCGATCGGATCTTGCCGTTCTGTGGGACATTCGTGTTGCTCCTGCGCAGCGGGGCACTGGTGTCGGGCAAGCCCTGTTCCAGCACGCGGAACTCTGGGCGCGGTTCAGCTGTATGCCTACCCGGATCTCCCCGAGGAAGTGCAGATGTTGTGGTACAAGAGCCTGTCCTAGTGCCCCGCGGAGCACTAGATCCAGTTGCCGCAGTCGATCTCGGCGAGCAGTTCGCTGTCGGCATAGCGGACTGAATTGCGGCCGAGTTGGATCCAGCCGATGGTGCGATCGGGGTTGAGAATGAAAATGGCGGGCACCAGTTCCTTGTCCTTGGCGCTGAGGACAAGGCCCATCTGCTCGCCGATCTTCAGATCTGGATCAGCCACGAAGGGATAGGGAAACGCTGTGCGTTGCTGAATCGTGGTAAGTTCAGCCGCCGATCCAGGTGAAACGACGAGAAAACTCGCCGAACAGTGCTTGATCTCGTCGAGTTGTTTCTTGATGCGCACGAGTTGCTGTTGGCAGACCTGACACCACGCCGCCTTGAGGGTTACAACGACGAGACGCTGGGCCTTGGCCAGCTTGGCGATGTCGATCTTCTGGCCATCCGTCCCGATGACCTCGGAAGGAAATTTGGCTTTGGGCGGAGCCAGTGGCTCCTCTGCCTGCTGAGCACCGACAAGCAACGGCAGCAACAACAGCGGCAACAGGCGGATGGCGGCGCTGAACACACTTGAAGAGGTCTGCAATGGTTCGTCAACTCCTGATACACCCCACCGATGAAAGTCTCGACGGGAATTATGTTCGCATGAACCTCGGCACCGAGGTGCAATTGAACGAGCGTGAATGGTACAGAGCTGGATGCCATAGCACCGCATCCCCCGGTCCACCCGTCATTTCGACGACCCGTACCGGAACCCCGTCGAGCACCGCGAAGGGATGGTCGCCGGCACGCTGATCCCTCAGCAGCTCTTTGGCCTGCTTTTTCAGGTGTTCCAGGTGGGGTCGTGCTGGAAGTGTGGCCGTCTGAGATGGGTTCAACCCTTTCCGCAGACTGGGGCGGTCTCTGGCCGCCTGATGCCGAGGCTACGGTAGCACTTTGACAATGTCAACGCTGCCAGGGCCAACTGCCTGGGCTCTGAACTCTGAACTCGCCTCGATATGGGGTGTTGCCTCTCTCATCCACCATGTATCCCCACTGGGCGACCGCCTCCTCACCCGTGGGGAACGCGTCGCCGTTGCGTGTGAGCTGGGATCGGAGCTCGGCCTCGAGGGCCGCACGCTGGCCGGCATACTCGGGGTCCTCGACCAGGTTCGTCATCTGATAGGGGTCGGCGTGATTGTCGTAGAGCAGCCAGGGACCATCCGAATCGCAGACATAAGAATAGCGAGCCGTCCGTACGCCCCGGTAGGCCTTGAAGTCATCCTCCCCGAAGGGGGAGACGGACATGAAGAGCGCGGCACGCTCCTGCTCACCGTCGTCGCCTCTGAAGAGCCGCGAAAGATCCTCGCCTTCAATCGTGTCGGGTATGGCAACGCCTGCCAGTGATAGCAAACTTGGCAAGATGTCCGGTGTATTGAGCGGCGTCTGAACCGTGCGACCCACGTCATGGATAGCCGGGTAATGCAGCAGGAAGGGAACCCGCACGGCCTCATCCCAGGGTACCTGCTTTCGGCACGGCCGCTTTCCCTGGGACCCGAACATGTCGCCGTGGTCGGAGGCGAAAACGAAGATGGTATTCTCCTCTTCGCCGCTTTCCACAAGCGTCTGATACAGAGCGCCGACACAACTGTCGATCGCCGTGCAGTGGGCGTAGTATCCCTGTAACTCTTGGCGCGCCTGGGTCTTCATCTCCTCAGGCACATTGCGCCTCAGTTCGATCCCATCAGCGGGATAGAGTGCCGCCAGTTCCGCTGGCGCGTTGTTGTGGGGAAAGTGGGGACCGCCAAAACCTACGAACAGGAGAAACGGCTTCTCAGCACCCGCGTGCTCCCGGATGTAGACCTTGGCATCCTCCGTCTGGGGATAGGCGTCATACCCCTCCCACTTGAGTTTGGTGGGATCATCACCGGCATAGTAGTACGACTCGTTGTAGTCATGGGTGCACTCCAGCACCTTCCAGTAGTCCCAACCCTGGCGTCGCTCAGGCGGGATGTAGGCGTCGCGCCCATGCCCATCGAGATGCCACTTGCCGATGTAACCGGTCTCGTAGCCAGCATCCTTGAAGATCTCGGCCATACAGAGTTCTTCGCTCGGCAGGTAGAGATCGTTCAGGAACATACCCGTGCTGGTGGGATAACGTCCCGTCAGCAGCGATGCACGGTGCGGTGTGCAGACGGGGCAGACAGAAACCGTGTTTACGAAGTTGAGGCTGCGCGCCGCGAGCGCATCAATGTTGGGCGTCTTCACATTGGGATCACCAGCATAACCAAATGCCTGAGCCCGCCACTGGTCCGGCATGACATACACGATATTGGGCTTGCCGGGACCGGACTTCGAATCTGAGCCGTCAGATGAGGCCACAGTTGCGCTCTCCGTACACGAGGGAAGGACATTTGAGACAGGAATATACGCGGTGATCGCGGCTGGAAATCCACATGACTACAGACATGCCATGGAGATGAAATATGACCGCTCTCACCGCGACGCTCGACCTCGGTTTCGGCTGTGTCCACCACCTACCCCTGGCTGGCCTCAACGAACCCAGAGCCGGTGACCTCGTCACCTCAGGCCGACACGCCGACGGCGCCGCAAGGGTACCTCAACCGACAGTTGCTCGAGCAGCGCCTGGGCGCATGCAAGGACGGGTGCACGCCATCGCCCACCATCTGCTCGATCAGGTCCAGTCGCGGGGGGAGATGGATCTGATCGACGAATACGCCTTTCCCCTGCCTATCATGGTAATTGCCGAATTGCTCGGTATTCCGCCGCGGGACCACGGTCGTTTTCGCAAGTGGTCCTACGCAGTGGTCAAGCAGCCTTCCGACCCGGAAGAAGCCAAGGCACTCTCCGTTCTGCAGGAAGCTTCGAGAAGCAGTTGCGCGACAAGGGGCTGCTGGAGACCTAGGCGGCGGACAAGACTGACGAATGAGCAGCAAGCGCCTTC
>Ga0310125_10001138_pt1 | contig 13226 bp, 9 predicted proteins | sample CB11b_Tmax_Bot8__FD_203508 | JGI IMG/M metagenome (GOLD analysis project Ga0310125, IMG submission 203508) | Marine microbial communities from Western Arctic Ocean, Canada - CB11b_Tmax_Bot8 | ecosystem: Environmental > Aquatic > Marine > Oceanic | place: Canada: Western Arctic Ocean | collected... | reverse complement strand
TTAGTTGAGGAGGGCGAAGAGGTGCTGGTCCAGGTCCTAAAGGATCCGCTAGGTACCAAGGGTGCCCGACTCACCACCTTTATCACCATCCCGTCCCGGTATCTGGTCATGATTCCGTACGGGGAAGGGGTAGGTGTTTCGGCTCGAATAGAAGATGACGAGGAGCGTGAGCACTTGCGTCAGATCATCGAAAGCCTTACCGAGTCCGACGGGGCCGCCGGGGGGTATATCGTTCGCACTGCAGCCGAAGGTGCCACAGCCGATGCGCTGAGTGCGGACATGCTGTTTCTGCGAAAGCTCTGGGATGCTATTGAGGGGTCGATCACCCAATCCCGGGTCGGAGATCTCGTTTACGAGGACCTCCCTCTTGCGGTGCGGCTCCTGAGGGATCTGCTCAGCTCGGAGATGGAACGGGTTCGCGTCGATTCGGAGGCGACGTTCAATAAAATGAAGGACTTCGCATCACGGTTCATACCCCACATGTCGTCGACCATAGAGCACTATACGAGCGAGCGTCCGATCTTCGACCTGTACAGCATCGAGGACGAGATCGAGCGGGGGCTAGGAAGAGAAGTCCCATTGAAATCAGGGGGCTACCTGGTCATCGATCAAACAGAGGCCATGACGACTGTGGATGTGAATACCGGCGCGTACGTCGGCCACCGAAACCTCGAAGAGACCAGTTTTCGCACGAATCTCGAGGCGGCGGTAGCTATCGCCAGGCAGTTGAGACTCAGGAATCTGGGGGGCATCATCATTATCGACTTCATCGATATGCTGGAGGAGGAGCACCGCCGGCAGGTGCTCCAGGCGCTCTCCAGGCGACTCTCCGACGATCATGCGAAGTCCCAGATTATGGACGTTTCGCCGCTAGGGCTCGTGGAGATGACTCGAAAGCGAAACCGTGAGAGCCTGGAACATGTCCTCTGTCAGGCCTGTCCTAGTTGTGAGGGTAGAGGCTTCGTGAAGTCGCCCGAGACCGTGTGCTATGAGATTTTCAGGGAGATCCTGAGGCAACACGCGCAGTTCGACTTTCAGGAGTTGCTGGTGCTTGCGAGGCCAGAGGTAGTCGAGAGACTCCTAGACGAGGAATCCGCGAGAGTTGCAGAGCTGGAGGAATTGACGAGCGGGCCGATTCGGTTGCAGAGCGAGGGTTTTCGCGCCTGGGATCAGTTTGACGTGGTATTGATGTGAGCGATCAGAGACGATATGTGGCAGCCACTGAGAAGACTGTTTAAGCGCCTGTTCACTGCACTTGGCGCGGTGCTGATCGTGTTGGCGATCAGCGTCGGGGCCTTTCGGCTCTTAGTCACACAGCTACCTAGTTACCAAGGCGAGATTCAAGCCTGGGCGAGTCAGGCGTTGGGTCTCAGTGTCGACTTCACGGGGCTGGATGCGCGTTTGGGTCTTTTGGGACCGGAGCTGACGTTCCACGATGCTAGCGTCAGCCGGGTGGGAGACGAGAGCAACCCCATCCTGAGCGCGGCTCAGGCGCGGTTGAGATTGAACGCGTTTTCCTTATTCACTGACCGTCAGCTCGAAGCGAGCCAGCTCACGCTCGAAGGTACAAGTCTGAGCTTTGAACGGACCTTGGACGGAAGGCTGCGGCTTCAACACGCACTCAATGATGGTTCGGACACGGCTTTCGTGCTGGAGGACCTGCCGCCAGTCGTCATAGTGTTGACCGACAGCAACGTCACGTACGAGGACAGGATTCGGGGCAGCACGTGGGAGTTCCAGGAGGTAAGGGTCGAATTGACTAGGACCGCGGAGAACGTCCTTCTGGAAGCACGCGCCAGTGCACCCGAACAGCTCGGCGGCAGGATCGCGGTTTCCGCCGAGGTTTCTCTACTCGATCAGCAAATCGATAGCCAGCGTGACTGGAGGCTGTTTGCCGAAATTCGTGACCTGGACCTGGCGACGTTGCCTAGCTTTATTCCCCAGCCGGTTCAGATGCCCATCGCCGGCGTTGGCGACGTCTCCGTTTGGTTGGACGTGACCGGCGCGCAAGCTAATCAGGGAACGATGCAACTGGCGTTTGCCGGTCTCAGGGTGAGCAACGTCGATGCCGAGGACGATGGTTATGACAACATTGAGTTGACCGCGGAGTGGAGCCGGCTGGATGAGGGCTGGACGCTCTCTTTGAATAATTTGGATGTCGCGCGGGGCGGACAATCATGGCCGGGCGGTGCCAGTCTGGACATGCGGGTTCTTCAGGACGAAGCTGGGTTTAGTGCGCTCGAACTGAGGACGAACTTCATACGATTGGAGGATCTCTCACCTCTCGTTTCGATGTTGCCCGACATCGAAACGACACGGCGTTGGGTTGAGCTAGCGCCGAGCGGGGAGCTTACCGAGGTCGACCTCAGGCTGGCTCGCGGACCGGGGGCATCCTGGGACTACTCCGTGGTGGGTTCATTCTCCCAGGTGGGGGTGCTGCCGACCGGGGAGTGGCCGGGTATCACGAGCCTTACCGGAGAGGTGCGCGCGGACTCGCGCAGCGGGCGCTTGGCACTCACGACGAGGGGTGCTCGCATGGATTGGTCTTCCGTGTTTCCGGAGCCTCTGGAGGCGACGGAGTTGGATGGCATACTCGTTTGGCGGCAGGGTCGGGATGGGTTGCGACTCGTTAGCGATGATCTGATTCTGAGCAACGACGATTTTCGTACCCGGACCACACTGGAACTGACCTATCCGACGGACGGCACCTCGCCGGTGCTCGAGCTGGCGTCTAGCCTCACTGACTTCAACATCCGTGCGATGGGACGTTACCTTCCCGCAGGGATCATGGCGCCCGGTGTATATAGGTATCTAGGTCGCGCCATCGTTGGGGGTCGTGTCAGCAGCGCAGATGTCTCCTTCTTTGGCCCGGTGGAGGCTTTCCCCTTCGACGAAGGAGAAGGGCAGTTTGAGGCTAATGTCCAGATCGAGAACGGCTCGATGGCTTTCGCAGAGGGCTGGCCTGCAGCGCTCGGGATTACGGGGACGATCGATTTCCTAAACGCCGGCTACGTCGCGCGCGGCTCAGCTCGAATACTCGGGCATCGGTCCGAGGACCTGACCGTTGCAATAGGGGATATGCGTGATCCTGTTCTGACCGTAGAAGCCCAAACGACGGGTCCGTTGCAGGATGTTTTCCGCTTCCTTAATGAGGCGCCGCTCATTGCTCGGCACCTAGGCCCGGACTTGGCACGCCTGGAAGCGCGGGGCGGAATCGGAAACGTCGCAGTAGATCTCGGCTTGCCGCTGCTAGATCGTTCGGCCTACAGCTTGAGCGCTGCTCTTGAGGTGGTTGACGGTGAACTATCTGTCGAGGGATTCGCTCCTAGGGCAAGCAATATTCACGGAATCCTGTCGCTCGAGGAAGGGAACATAAGCGGTGCGGGTATAGAAGCGACACTACTCGATGGGCCAGTGACGGTAGCCGTCGGTCTCCCGGAGGAGCCGGGCTATGTCGCGAACGTCACCTTCGATGGCGAGATCAACGTAGAAGCGGTCGAAACGAATTTTGATCTGCCGTTGGCGGGGCGTCTCGCGGGCCAGACTCGCTGGCAGGGTAGCGTGCTGTTGCCGGCGACCACTTTCACCCAGGCACGCAGAGAGCCGCTAAGGATCAGCGTGGGGTCGAACCTGTCCGGTGTCGAGCTGAGGCTGCCAGAGCCTCTGAAGAAGTCCTCTTACGAACCGACCAATTTTCGGTTGGATCTCGTGTTTTCGGAGTCGGATCGTCTCGATGTGAGTGGCCAGGTGGGTGAGGCACGCCGCTTCGCGTTGAGCTTCCGAAATCGAGAGGGTGAGCTGTCTTTCAGGCGCGGAGATGTGCGTTTTGGGGGAGATTACCCGCTGCTGCCGCCCCGTGACGGTTTGACGATAAACGGCACCCTCGGGGAGCTGCGACTGGAGGAATGGTGGAATTTCTTCAGGGGGGAGGTATCGGGAGGGTCGCTTTCTGATGTCCTACTGGGGTCGAATCTCGAGATCGCAGATTTATCCGCGTTCGGCCAGTCTCTCGGCCAGACTAACGTTGCGCTCCGACAGGACCCAGTCCAATGGCGGTTGGATGTGGAGAGTGAGCCGGTGGCCGGCACTATCACCCTGCCACTAAATCTCGTCGGTCGGCCACAGATTGTCGCGCAGATGGAGAGACTCAACATATCGACCGAAAATGTCGCGGCGGCCACGGAGCGAGACCCTCGCGATCTGCCGGGCGTTCTGCTCGAGGCGGAACAGTTCGGCGTAGGCCAAAGACGTTTCGGAACACTTAACGCCGTCATACAGGCGGATCCCTTGGGACTTAGGCTGGCTTCGTTTCAGACGCAGGCCGAGAGCTTCTCGATCGAGGGAAGTGGGGGTTGGTTCGATAGCGGCCAGGGGTCTACGACACGGTTGGCGCTTACGCTGGACAGCCACGACGTCGCTGCCACGTTGGAACAGTTGGCACTCGATCCGATCACCGAAGCCGTGGCGGGAGACGTCACGCTCAGCGTCTCTTGGCCGGACACGCCCTCCGCGGATTGGACGAAATCCATCAGCGGAGCCCTCACGTTGCGGCTGGAGCGAGGGAGCGTCCTGAATCTCGAGCCCGGTGCGGGGCGCATGATGGGGCTCATGAGTATTACTGCGCTTCCCCGCCGCTTGGCTTTGGATTTTCGCGATGTCTTCAACCGGGGTATGGTATTCGACGAGGTTAATGGCGACTTCCTCCTCATCGACGGGAATGCTTATACGGATAACCTGCACTTGACCGGACCCGTGGCAGATATAGGTGTCGTCGGCCGCACTGGGTTGCGTGACCAGGACTACCAACAGCAGGCTGTCGTCACGGCGGAGCCCGGCAAGATCCTGCCGACAATGGGGTTCCTAACGGGGCCACAAGTGGGTGCTGCGCTGCTAATCTTTACGCAGATTTTCAAGGAGCCTTTGAAAGGTATCGGACGCGCTTCCTACTGCGTGACGGGAAGCTGGTACGAACCTTCTGTTGACCGCCTCACGTCGGCGGAGTTGCAGGGGGAGATGCTCTGTGCCGACCTTCCGCCGGGGGCGGATGTGGCTCAGTAGTAGCCGGCGGTTTGCCTAAGGTCGCCGCCATTCATATGATAGCGCTTCAGCACCGCCGCCAGCTTTGCCTTCAAATTCTAAGATCGGTAAAGCGCTGGGCATTGGCATTCGACTAGAGATCAACATGCAGCCTGAACATCAAGTTTCCGCCTCAATCGATCGGCTCGGATTGGCACGTGAGCAGCTGCTCGAACCGGCCGGTCTCGACCTTGGCGACATCGATAGGGGCCTCTCGTTGCTGATGTCGAGGCGCCTGGACTATGCCGACATCTACTTCCAGTTCACGCGATTCGAGACGTGGACAGTAGAGGACGGTATCGTCAAAGATGGCGCGCATAGCGTGGATCAGGGGTTTGGCGTCAGAGCAGTTTCCGGGGAAAAGACCGGTTTTGCCTACTCGGACGAGCTCAACAAGAGCGCGCTCAAAGATGCTGTAAAGGCCGCCCGGGGGATCGCTCGAGACCAGGGCAACGGGCGCTACAAGGTCGCGACTCAGGCGTCTGCGCGCGAGCTATATCCCGCGGTGGACCCGCTGAGCAGCCTGGAGGACGCGGAGAAAGTCGCGTTGCTCTCCAAGCTGGATCAACAAGTTCGCGGGATGGATGAACGGATTATCCAGGTCATAGGGAGCCTCGCCGGCGTTTACGAGGTCGTCCTCGTGCAGACATCGGACGGGTTCCTTGGTGTCGACATTCGGCCTTTAGTGCGCCTCAACGTGTCGGTCATCATGGAGAGCAACGGCCGGCGCGAGCAGGGATACGCCGGCGGCGGTGGCCGTGGGAACTTTTCTCTGTTCACGGCGACGGATCGTCCGCGGACAATCGCTGAGGAAGCGGTCCGCCAAGCGGCCGTCAATCTGGAGGCGATACCCGCTCCCGCGGGCAACATGCCCGTCGTGCTTGGTTCGGGCTGGCCCGGCATTCTTCTGCACGAAGCGATCGGACACGGGCTTGAGGGCGACTTCAATCGCAAGAAAACTTCAGCCTTCTCTGATCAGCTTGGTGAACGGGTCGCGTGCAGCGAATGCACGATTGTCGATGACGGCACGTTGGAAGGCCGACGTGGCTCATTGACAATTGACGATGAGGGTACACCTACTCGATGCAATACCCTCATCGAGGACGGCGTGCTTCGGTCTTACATGCACGACAAGCTCAACGCCAGGCTGATGAAGACGCACTCCACCGGAAACGGGCGCAGAGAATCCTTCGCATATCCACCCATGCCTCGGATGACCAACACTTACATGCTTCCCGGCAAGCATGATCCCCAGGAAATTATCGAATCCGTGCAGAAGGGCATCTACGCGCCCAACTTCGGCGGGGGACAAGTCGATATCACGTCTGGCAAGTTTGTGTTCTCCGCAAGCGAAGCGTATCTGATCGAGAACGGTAAGCCGACCGCACCTGTGAAGGGGGCCATGCTCATTGGCAGTGGTCCAGAGGTTTTGACCCGAATTTCAATGATTGGGTCTGATCTCGAACTCGACCCAGGGGTGGGCGTTTGTGGTAAAGACGGCCAGTCTGTCCCGGTTGGTGTAGGACAACCGACACTGCGGATAGATTCGTTGACTGTGGGCGGAACCGAATCCTGATTTAGGTATATCTGAGCGCTTAAATCAAATTCAGCATCCCGTTCAGCTTTTTAACTGATACGGCGCGGTTTTTCGTGAGGCGCGGACGGATTGACTTGGGGGGCTACCCCGTTTTACGCGGATCCGGTTGTTGGAGGACTTTCTCTGTTTGCTTGCTGCGGTAGGCTTTTAGTGCGTTCAAGATTTCGGGGTGTTTTGTACTCAATATGGCCGCAGCTAATAGCGCAGCATTTGTGGCGCCCGCATTTCCAATTGCCAATGTCCCGACGGGTATACCTGCAGGCATCTGTACCATCGAAAGAAGGGAATCCAGCCCATTTAGCGCCTGTGATTGTATGGGGATACCTAATACAGGCAACCATGTCTTTGCAGCAATAGCGCCAGGCAAAGCTGCGGCACCCCCTGCCGCAGCGATTAACACCTCTAGGCCGCGTTCTGAGGCTGTCTCTGTGTATTCTACGAGCTGATCTGGCGTGCGGTGCGCCGAGATGACTTTCACCTCATGGGCTATACCCAACGTTTCCAGGGTCGCTGTAGCACGGCTCACAGTTTCCCAGTCCGAGGCTGAGCCCATAACAATGCCTACTAGGGGTTCCATACGATTATTGTACAGCAGGTAGAATCAGCACCTCACTTTTCGCAGGTACGAATTTATGGATGTGAATAAGGTGCAGCAGTCGCTAAAGAACATGGCCCAGGAGGCGGTTGAGCACGCTCGTAAACTAGGTGTGGAACAAGCCGAGGCGGGTGTCAGTTATGACGAGGGGTTTTCTGTAACAGTTCGTCTTGGTGAGCTGGAGTCCATAGAACGACAGCGTGACCGTAGTTTAGCGGTTACGGTATACACAAAGGGCCGTAAGGGTAGCGCCAGCACCACTGAGTGCTCGTCGGTATCCGTTAAAGAGACGGTCCGGAAAGCTATCAGCATCGCAAGTTTTACCTCCGAGGATGATTGTGCCGGACTCGCGGAGCCTGAGCTGATGGCACGTGAACAGCTGGATTTGGACCTTTATCACCCGTGGGGAATCGGGGTCGTGGAAGCTGAGGCACTTGCTCTTCGGGCAGAAGCCGCTGCGTACGGGACGGATGACAGGATCAAAAATTCCGAAGGCGCCAGTGTATCCACTGGTAAAGGCGTTGGTGTTTACGCGAATACCCATGGATTCTGCAAAGGTTACCCAACGAGTAGCCATTCGCTGAGTTGCGGTGTTATTGCAGAAAAGGACAATTCGCTGGAGCGTGACTATTGGTTTACGGTTTCCCGTGTTCCCGGAGAGTTGGAACCGCCCGAGGTGGTCGGAGCGCGGGCTGCCCGTCGCACGGTGCGGAGGCTGGGAGCGCGGCAGGTGGCAACACGGTCCGTACCCGTCGTGTTTCCAGCGGAACTGGCGAGAGGGTTGTTCGGACATCTCGTCGCGGCCATTCGCGGTACCAGTCAGTATAGAAAGGCTTCGTTTCTGTTAGATGCCAAAGGCGAGCAAATCTTTCCAGATTTCATTGAAATCGAAGAGGATCCATTGATTCCACGAGCCATGGGGAGTGCTGCCTTTGATAATGAAGGTGTGGCAACTCATCATCGCCGCCTGGTCGAGAAGGGAGTTCTGAACGGCTATGTCTTGTCGAGTTACTCAGCAAGGCGCCTGGGGATGCGTACAACTGGCAATTCTGGTGGTGTTCACAATTTAATCGTTCGCTCGAATGCAGGATCTTTGGATTCGTTGTTAAGCCAGTGTACAGAGGGTTTTCTAGTCGGAGAGTTGCTTGGACAGGGCGTCAACACCGTTACGGGAGACTACTCGCGGGGAGCTGCTGGGTTTTGGGTGGAAGATGGCGAGATAGCGTATCCAGTGCACGAAGTGACGATCGCCGGTAATCTGAGGGAGATTTTTAAAGGTATTCGCGCTGTCGGAACAGACGTGGATCTGCGTGGGAGCATCCGCTGTGGCTCGGTGCTTGTTGAGGGTCTCACTGTCGCGGGCACATAGTAACGCTGCCGACATAATGGGATGGCTCCAACACTTGTTGAGATACGAAAATTTATCCTCAGCTATGCAGTTAACAATCGTAGTGCGTCGTTATATTTCTCATAGGTCCGCGTAATAACGACGTCCGGGAGGTTAGGACCTGGTGGTTGCTTGTTCCAATCGAGTGTCTCGAGATAATCTCTAACGTACTGCTTGTCAAAGCTATCTGGAGAACGTCCGGGCTGATAAGTTTCCACGGGCCAGAACCTTGATGAATCGGGGGTGAATACCTCGTCAATTAACACTAACTCGCCTTCTTCACTCAACCCAAACTCGAATTTAGTATCGGCGATAATGATCCCGCGCTCGCGAGCATACTGACTCGCTTGTTCGTACAGCGCCAAGGAAATTTCTTTGACGGTCTCTGCTAGTTCATTGCCGATCAGCGACTTTACGGTGTCGAGAGATATATTTTCATCGTGTTCTCCCTGAATGGCTTTGGTGCTCGGTGTAAAAATAGGTTCCTGAAGTTTTTCAGCAAGTTCCATGCCTGGCGGAAGCGGCACGCCAGATACGGCGCGCTCTGTGCAGTAATCTTTCCATCCCGATCCTATAAGATAACCACGGACAACGGCTTCGACTGGGAGTGGTTTGAGGCTTTGGACAACCACCGCTCGATCGCGCACGGTAGCTTGCTCCTCGGGAGTCGATACAACACTCTCTGGATTGATGTTTGTGAGGTGATTTGGAATCACATCGCGCAAGTGATTGAACCAGAAATTGGAGATAGCTGTGAGCACAATGCCTTTGCCGGGAATCGGATCAGGGAGGATGACGTCGAATGCCGAGAGGCGATCGGAAGCAATGATTAGAAGGTGTGTTGGGTCTACCTGATAGATATCTCTCACTTTCCCTTGCTGCCTCAGCTCAAGGCTTTTGAGACGTGATTCGAATATGGGATTTGGGAGTGATTTGTTCATAGTTAAGCGTGCCTTGGGGATCTCTGTCGGGGCCCAAAGGCGGGATAATGACGCCTCAGGTGGGTATTCAGCAACTCTCTAAGGCGATTTTTTGCAGGGTTCTGCGCCGTCGTGTGGCGGACGAAATTCTCTGAGGCACCATGGTGTGGATTGGAAAAGCAGTTGGAGGCGTGCTGGGTTTCGTCGTGGGCGGGCCCATCGGTTCGGCATTGGGTGTCCTGCTCGGCCACCAGTTTGACCGCGGTGCGGACCAATTGTCGAGCGGAGAGGGCATCCGCTTTGGGTCCAGCCGCATACAGCAAGTTTTCTTCGAGGTTAGCTTTTCGGTCATGGGCCATATCGCCAAGGCTGATGGCCGCGTCTCCGAGGGCGAGGTACGCGCAGCGCGAAGAATCATGCACGGAATGAAGCTTTCACCTGCCGAGGTGAAGATCTCGATAGATCACTTTACGTTAGGGAAGGGCGCTGATTATCCGCTCGCCGAGCGGCTCACTCAGCTCAGAGGCCTACTCCGCAATCGTACAGATCTGGTTAGGACCTTCGTTGAGATTCAAATGCAGGTTCTCATAGCCGCCGGAACGATCGAGAGGGCGAAACGGGAACTACTTTGGCAGGTGGCCCGCGATCTCGGAATGGGCCGTGTCGAGCTAGCGCAGATCGAGGCTCTGGTCCGCGCACAACACTACCGAGTCCAGAGTGGAGGTAAGGCAACCGTGAGCATGGAGCAGGCCTATCGGGTGTTGGGTCTGGAGCCTGATGCGAGCGACAAGGAAGTGAAGACGGCTTACCGTCGTCTGATGAATCATCACCATCCGGACAAGCTCGTTGCTCGAGGGTTACCTGAGTCAATGACCAGTGTGGCGGAGGAGAAGACTCACGAAATCCGTGCCGCGTACGAGCGGATCAAGGCTCAGCGAGACTTCAAGTAAGCCCTCACTTCCGTATCTCGTCGGGCATGCTCAAGGCCACTCTATGAGGCTTCGGGGGCCTCCTGCGCTCATCTAAATAAAGCATATCGGTAGGTCACCGGCGTGGACCATGACTGCCAGGTAGGAACGGTCCGAATGCGGCAATAGCTCAGAAAGTGGAACAGTTCTCAAAGGTTTGACGGCTTCTTACGTGGTTTAAGGCTTCCGTCTGATGTGACACAGGTTTTAATCACTTTGTGAACCTGTGGTAAGTAAAGAGGGGAGCAAGATATGACGTGGTTCACACTCGGAGTGCTAAACGGCGCAAAATTTCACCGCCGAGAGTCATGATCGACCGAACCGGTAGCGGTAGGTCGACCCCTCCCGCCAGTCGCGCGGTCGTACCATGGTGGGCTTCGTCCTCGGCCATGCGCTCGAGTATTGCCTTACTCTTGGTGTCCGCTTGCGGTAGACGTGACAGATGGTCCTCCAAATGAACCTCAACTTGCCGTTCTGTCTCTGCGACAAATCCGAGACTGAGTTCGTCGCCACCGGCTCCTGCCGCGAGTCCCGCGAGGAAGCTGCCGGTGTACCAGAGGGGATCGAGTCGACTCGATCGGCCTCCGAGCTCGCGAAGACGTTGAGAGCACCACGCGAGATGGTCCTGCTCTTCGGACGCAGCCTGAAGGAGATGACGCTTTGTTTCCGGTGAACGCGCCAATACCGACTGACCTCTGTACAGCGCTTGCGCGGAAATTTCGCCTGCCCGGTTGACCCGCATGAGCTCGATGCTAGCGCGTTTTTCCTCAGGGCTCAGGACGTTGTCCGAAATTGCTGCAGCGGGTGATGGGCGTTGCGCACTAGGCAGGGAGGTCAGTGTTCGAAGGGCCCGGTCCGCCACGGAAATCAGTGGATCGAGCCCTTTGTCAATCGAAAACATAACCAGATTATACCGACCGTCAGCGGTTGTGGCGTTGTGGCCACGTAAGCCGTCTGCTTGCGCAGGGCTTGGCCCGTCACCCCCGATCCTTTTACAGTACCTGTCTTGCAAGGGTTTGAACAGGCGCGTAATATTCCGCCTCTTTGATTGGCGGGCACCTCCACACGGGGGAACGATGAGGACTTTCTCGGCAAAACCCCACGAGGTCCGGCGTGACTGGTACGTAGTTGACGCTGAGGGTAGGACCCTGGGACGGCTGGCGACTGAGATTGCCCGCAGACTCAGAGGCAAGCACAAGCCGGAGTACACGCCCCATGTGGATACCGGTGACTATATCGTCGTGATCAATGCCGAGAAGGTCAGGGTCACTGGTACCAAACTCAAGGACAAGATGTATCACCGCTTTACCGGCTATGTAGGCAACCTCAAGTCTGAGTCACTCGAGACTCTCTTAGATCGCGCGCCCGAACGCGTGCTCGAGCTGGCGGTCAAGGGGATGTTGCCGAGAACTCCGCTAGGCCGACTGATGTTGAAGAAGCTCAAAGTCGTTCGCGGCGCGGAGCACCCCCATCAGGCGCAACAACCCCTGCCACTGGAGTTATAGGGCGTGGCCGAGCACACCTACTATGGAACCGGTCGAAGGAAGACTTCGGCGGCACGCGTGTATCTCAGATCGGGCGGCGGCGAAATCCTGGTGAACGGTAGGTCGTTAGACGTTTTTTTTGGGCGGGAAACGGCGCGTATGATCGTACGACAGCCACTGGAGCTCGCTCAGTTGGAAGGTAAGTTTGATATTCACGTCACAGTGCGCGGTGGTGGTACCACGGGCCAGGCCGGTGCGATACGCCATGGCATCACCCGCGCACTGCTAGACTATGACGAGTCACTTAGGCCGTCTCTGCGGAAAGCCGGCTTCGTAACTCGGGATGCCCGGGAAGTGGAGCGAAAGAAAGTCGGGCTGCGCAAGGCCCGCAAAGCAACACAGTACTCGAAGCGCTAGCCCTCGACTGGGGGATCGTCTAGTGGTAGGACTGCGGACTCTGACTCCGCCAGCGGGGGTTCGAATCCCTCTCCCCCAGCCATTTCAACAGCATCGTAGTGCCCGACCTGAGGTGCTTGTGGGTTATTCGATCACGCGGATGTCGTTATCCTCAGCGACAAGGAGCAAGTCAGCCGGGCGTTGGGCGAATATTCCGACAGTCACCACGCCCGGGATCTGGTTGAGTTGTGCTTCTAGCTCCGGTGGGTTGGTCATACTCAAACGGTGGACATCCAAGATGAAGTTATCGTTGTCCGTCACGAAATTCTCTCGCCAGATCGGTTGACCGCCAGCCTTGATCAGCTGTCGAGCGACGTAGGATCGCGCCATCGGTACTACCTCTACGGGTAAGGGGAACGCGCCGAGGACACCTACGAACTTCGACTCGTCCACGATGCAGACAAAACGCTTGGAAGCGCCTGCGATGACCTTTTCTCGGGTTAGTGCGCCCCCGCCTCCTTTGGTGAGATAGCGGTGTTTCGTGGCCTCATCAGCGCCGTCAACGTAAAGATCCACATCCCCGGTATCAGCCAGTTCGGAGACCCGAATTCCTAAGGTCTCGAGTCTTGTTGTGGAGTCCTCGGAGCTCGATACGACCGCGTCGAGACGGTGTGCATGTTCGGCCAGGGCATCAATGAAGAAGTTGACGGTGCTGCCGGTCCCGACACCCAGCGTGATGCCGTCGCGGAGCTGGTCGATTGCTGCACGGGCGGCTCGTAGTTTCTTGGAATCTTGATCGTCGT
>Ga0310125_10001137_pt1 | contig 13229 bp, 17 predicted proteins | sample CB11b_Tmax_Bot8__FD_203508 | JGI IMG/M metagenome (GOLD analysis project Ga0310125, IMG submission 203508) | Marine microbial communities from Western Arctic Ocean, Canada - CB11b_Tmax_Bot8 | ecosystem: Environmental > Aquatic > Marine > Oceanic | place: Canada: Western Arctic Ocean | collected... | reverse complement strand
CCCCGACGTTAAGCTTTGTTCCTTCCAATTGGTGCCCCATTCCAACTGTGACGATGATTTTATCTAGGCGCGGTAATGCCATTGGGTTCTTGATAGAGAACTCGCTCTTCGCCTTTTCGACGATTGTGGCGTTGAATTTTTCTTTTAATCGAGGTGCCATCAACCTCGCGCCTTTCTTAGTTCGGGCCCAATCTGTTTTCCAGTTCGTACGGCAATTCGTACTTTTGACCCGTCGTCCCGCGTTTCAAACCTAACACGAGTCGGCTTGGCGTCCTCAGCCGGCACCACATTGGAAATATGAATCGGCATTTCCTTGTCAACGACACCGCCCTGAGGGTTCTTCTGATCCGGTTTTACATGTTTACGCCGAATGTTGATGCCTTCCACAATTACGCGATCTTGATTGGGGGTTGCACCACGGATGACACGAAGGACTCGCCCAACAGGATTTCGACGATGGCGGTCGTTGCCACAGATTACCATCACCTGATCACCTTTTCGAATATGTCGTGCCATGATTCAAACCGCGTTAGGGAGTTATAGTTTCAATTGCCGGGTTCAAGCGACCCCAAAACTCTTTCTCTGTTTATTAAACCACTTCTGATGCCAATGAGACAATCTTCATATAGTTTTGTTCACGAAGTTCACGGGCCACGGCTCCAAAGATCCGTGTGCCGCGTGGATTGCCTTCGTCATCCAGGATCACCACGGCGTTGCGATCAAACCGTACGTAGCTACCATCAATGCGGCGGACCGGATAGTTCGTTCGAACCACAACAGCTTTAACCAGTGTTCCTGCTTTTAGTTCGTTGCCCGGTAGAGCCTTCTTGATCGTACACACAACTTTATCACCGATGGAAGCAGTCTTTCGCGTATAATTTCCACGTGAAGTTGAGCCGCCTAAAACGCGGATAACCTGCACCACCTTGGCGCCTGTGTTGTCGGCAACGTCAACTCTTGATTCCTGCTGTAACATCGAATGAACCTTATGTTTTCTACTATGAGTTACGCTTCTGTCTTGTGCTGTTCGGGGCTGTTCGTACTTGCGACAATTCGTAGTAGCCGCCAGCTCTTGGTCTTGCTGATTGGTTTGCAGTTTGCGATTTCTACTCGATCTCCGAGTTTACTCTGGTTTTCAGGATCATGAACTTGAAACGTGCTCTTTCGGCGTAGAAATTTCCCGTATTTCGGGTGCTTGGCTTGGAATGTGACGACAACAGTGCGGGTTTTGTCTCGCGCATCAGAGGTCACGACTCCGACTCGACTACCCAACACGGACTTTTGTGCGGCTTTACCTTGGTCATCGGCCATGATTTAGCTGGCCTCCTTTAATTCACGACGACGGCGTTCGGTCAGTAGACGCGCGATGTCGCGACGGATTTCCTTGAGTTGCATTGGGTTTTCCAGTTTTTCCGTTACGGCTTGGCTTCGCAGTTCGAACAATTTTTGGCGCAGCCGTGTTTCTTCGACGGGCAATTCCTCGGCTTTCATGTCTCGCACTTCACTGGCTTTCATGGCGGTAACCTTTAGGCATGTCGCCGATCAACAAAACGACATCGAAACGGCATTTTATGTGCTACGCGAACAAAAGCTGCCTGCGCAATGTCGCGTGGCACACCGGCTAGTTCATACAGTACAGTGCCGGGTTTGACCCTGGCAGCCCAGAATTCCGGTTCTGCCTTTCCCTTGCCCATTCGAGTTTCCAGCGGCTTCTTGCTGATCGGTTTGTCAGGAAAGATCCGTACAAACAATTTGCCCTCACTGGCGTACTGGCGTGCGGCAACACGTCCGGCTTCGATCTGTCGAGCGGTCAGCCATCCGGTTTGCAATACCTGTAATCCAAACTCTCCGAATGCAACGAAGTTGCCACGGCAGGCATTGCCCCGCAGCGAACCTCGCTGTTGTTTCCTGAACTTTACCCGTTTGGGCATCAGTGGCATTGCGTTTGTCCTAACATTTCCGGGCCGTTTCTAGCATTGTTGGCAGGGTGATGACCCGCAGTGTCTTCGTGTTAATGGCGACCACGGGCTCGAGGTCGAGCGCCGGCAGCGCGGGATTCTATTTCGCCTTCCGTTACTTCGTTGTACATGCCTTTAAATACCCAGACCTTTACGCCGATGATGCCGTACGTGGTATGACTTTTGGCAAAACCATAGTCGATGTTGGCTTGAAGTGTCGATAATGGGATCGCACCCAGCCGTACATCCTCACTGCGGCTCATTTCATGCCCACCGAGGCGACCGGAAAGCTTGATCTTGACACCCTTGGCGCCAGCGGTCATGGCTGTATCGGCTTTCATCTTCATGATCCGGCGGAAACTGGCCCGCTTTTGCAGTTGTTCTGCGATGGACTCGCCGATCAGTTGGGCTTCGATATCGGGATTGGCAATCTCGATACAACTGATTGAAACATTGCGGCCAGTGAGTTCCTGAATGTCCGCGGTCAACTGCTCAATTTCAGATCCCTTGGGACCAATCACCAGACCTGGCCGTGCGGTGCGGATGATAATCTTTAATTCCTCACGCGTTCGTTCTATATGGACGTCAGAAGCTGCGGCAAATGGGGGGCGACGGTTTAGGCGGTGGTCAAGGTACCGCCGGATCTTTTCGTCCTCGACAAGCAACTCGCCATAAAGCGCCTTGGGCGCATACCAGCGGCTCTTGTGGGATTGAGTAATCCCAACTCGGAAACCAAAAGGGTGAACTTTTTGTCCCATTTTCCTGTCTGCCTTACGGGATCGATCTGGTATTAACCCGTCGATCCATAGACTACTTCATCACATCCACAGCCACCGTGATGTGGCTTGTACGCTTTCGAATCGGGTGTGCCCGGCCACGGTCCTTGGGCTGCCAACGTTTAATGGTTGGTCCTTGGTCGGCCCGGGCTTCACAAACATATAGTTGTCGCTGGTCAACTTCTCCCTGTTCTGCGTTCGCCATGGCTGAAACAAGTATTCGGCGGATCAAGACCGCGGCCCGTTTCTTGGACAGCGTGAGCGTGCCCAGTGCGTCCTGCGCACTGCGGCCACGAATAAGTCCCAATGCCAGCCGAACCTTTGTTGGGCTGATACGCGCGGTTCGATGAACACTTTTATACGGCACGATGGTTTACTTTCTGCAGTGATTCATGCATTGACTTAGGTATGTCCAGAACTCCGTTGGGAACGGCTGCCAACGGTATGGCCTCTGAATGTTCGCGTCGGACTAAACTCGCCGAGCTTGTGGCCTACCATATCCTCTGTCACGAAAACGGTCGCAAAGATTTTCCCATTGTGGACCATAAAAGTGTGACCGACAAACTCGGGAACAATCGTGCAACTGCGTGCCCAGGTCTTGATCGGCTCGTGCCGATTCATCTGGTTGAGTGCCTCGACTTTACGGTACACCTTTTCGTCGACGTGTGGTCCTTTTTTTAGTGATCTTGGCATGCTTTGACGACGGTTTTGGACACTTAAGTGTCCGCACTCCGTCTCTCCTTATTCATTAGACCGTAAGCTGGCCATATCGTTTGCTCTTGCGTCTTCTGATGATGCGTTTGCTCGATGCCTTATGGCGAATCCGTGTTTTACCACCTTTGGCCTGTACGCCGCTCTTGGATGCCGGGGGTCGATTGCCCTTGCTGCGGCCGTCACCACCGCCCATCGGATGGTCATGGTGATTCATGGCCACGCCACGGGTATGTGGGCGTCGACCTTTATGGCGATTTCGCCCGGCTTTGCCTAACTTGATTAAAGCGTGATCAGTGTTGCCAATTTGGCCGATGGTGGCTCGGCACTTGACAGATATTTGACGTATTTCTCCCGAGGGGAATACGAGAGTTGCCCATTTTGCTTCCCGGTTGGTGAGGCGTGCATATGCGCCAGCTGCCCGGCACAGTTGTCCGCCCTTACCGGGCAATAGTTCAATATTATGGATGCTCAAGCCAGGCGGAATATTCCCAATCGGCATCGCATTGCCGGTTTTGGGTTCAGCTGCGCCGGTGGATGAGACCACGGTATCGCCGTCTGTCAACCCCAAGGGCGCCAGGATGTAACGTCGCTCTTTATCCTCGTATTCCAATAGAGCAATATTGCAGGAACGATTGGGGTCGTATTCGATCCCAATAACCGTGGCCGCCATGTCAAGTTTATTATTGCGGCCAAAGTCGATGACCCGATACCGCTGTTTGGCGCCACCACCACGACTTCGGCAGGTGATGACTCCATGATGGTTACGCCCACCTCGCTTTTTCTTCGGTTGCAGAAGAGATTTTTCCGGACGCTTTTTGGTCACTTCGTCATAGAGGTTGACCGAAGCGTTACGTCGTCCGGGGGTTATTTTCTTATAGATGCGGATGGCCATCGGTATACTCTTGTCATTGCGGTATCACGACCGCACATAAACTGTTAGAACAGATCAATTTGATCATCAGGATGCAATTGGATGGTCGCTTTTTTCCAGTCTTTGGTCTTGGCGGGGCCAAAACGCGTACGGCGGTATTTCCCTTTGCGAATCTGGGTGGCAACGGAAAGAACGCGAACCTTATAAAGATCATGGATGGCACGGCCAATCTGTTTCTTGTTGGCTTTCATGTGCACCACGAAATTGAACCGGTTATGGGCCTCCCCCTCCCAAGTGCTCTTCTCGGTAATGAGGGGGCGTTTGATGATTTGGGTCGCGTGCATCAAGCTCCCTCCCCGTCGGAATTGCTATCTATTCTGCTGTTTTCGAGCCAATCAGCAAAGGTAGTCCTATCGGCGACGAGATAACGATGATTGAGAATATCAAACACGTTTAGCTGGTCGACACGCGTGATCGTGATATGCTCAAGGTTTCGTGCGGATCGGCCGGCATGATCCGTGGTATTTGCCAGTGCTAGCAGGCAGGTACGATTAATTTTGAGCTCGCTTAGAATCTTTACGAATTGGCCGGTGGAGGGCTTGTCGAATTCAAGGTGATCCAAGAGCCGGATCTCACCATCGACTGCTTTGGCCAACAGTGCATTGCGATTGGCGAGCTGTCGCATTTTCTTGGGCATGCGCTGCCGCCAGGAGTGCGGCTTTTTAGAGTGCCCGTGTCCACCGCCGCGCATCAGGTTTGTGCCACTTGGTCCGCGACGGGCGTTGCCGGTGCCCTTCTGCCGGTAAAGCTTGCGGGTCGATCCGGATACTTCAGACCGTTTTTTGGTGTGGGCACTGCCTTGGCGGCGATTTGCATGGAAGCAAACATAGGCTTGTTTGAGCAGTACCGGGCGAACCTCTCCGCCCAGAGACTGTTCGTCCACCTGCAAGGTGTCGACCTGCTTTCCTTGGATGTCATGTACTGGAATATCAATCATCACATCATCTGGCCACGTCCCACTTGGTCCGCAGCGACCCTTAAGGGTTCGATCTGCTGGCAACGATCAGTCCGATTGTCGTGGCATTGCAGTTTCACCTCGGCCTGTCGCATGTTTCTACAAGAAACATTGGCGACAGCGGGTAGGACTTACGATGCCTCGGCTAATACTCTAGCCTTTCGCTTCGACAGCCGAATCGCCTCCCGAATAATCACAAACCCCTGATTGGGGCCTGGCACTGGTCCCTTAACAATCAGCAGGTTTTCTTCTTGGTCATGGCGGATAAATTCCAAGCTCCGAACAGTATGTTGTACAGACCCCATCTGCCCCGGCTTTTTGCCACCTTTTTTGGGTCTACCGGTTCCTGCATTGCTGGATCGGCCACCAACCGAGCCACCGGAGCGGTGTTTACGCTCTACACCATGTGTCGCTGGTTGGCCTTTGAAACCCCATCGCTTTACGCCCCCGGCGTAGCCTTTACCTTTACTGGTAGCTGTCACATCAACGAACTTGACCTGCTCAAAGATATCGACCGCCAACTCCTGACCCAGTTCATACTCACTAACTTCGTCGGCGCCGAGTCGTACCTCACGGTGCCACCGTTGAGGTGTCAGGCTGGCTCGGGCGTCGTGTCCGATCATTGGGATTGTCGATCGCCTTGGCTTCACCTGTTCAAATGCCAATTGGATCGCATTATATCCATCCCGATCACTTGTCTTGATTTGGCTGACGTGATTCGGGCTGGCCTGAATAACTGTCACCGGTATGTTACGACCTGATTCGTCGTAGACCCGTGTCATCCCAATTTTTCGTCCTAATAATGTTGCCGGCATGGTATAAACGACCTGAAAAATATGGCACAGGTGATGATCAACCTACGCCTTAATCTTGACGAAAACGCCGGCCGGTACGATAGCGCGATTCAGCGCCTCGACGGTCCGAACGTTGGGATCCTTTATGTCAATGATTCGCTTGTGGGTGCGAATCTCAAACTGTTCACGGCTCTTTTTATCAATGTGCGGACTGCGTAACACGGTGTAGCGTTCAATTCGTGTTGGCAATGGCACCGGCCCCGCCACCCTTGCATTGGTACGCTTTATATGGTCTACGATTTCCTTCGCCGAGGCGTCTAGCGCCTGGTGGTCGTAGGATTCCATGCGGATGCGGATTCGTCCTGCGGTCATAACCTAATCCTTGGGATGCCATAGTCCCCCCATTTTTCCCATCAAATCCCTACCCAACGTGGGGCGTGGTAGTTTACAACGTCAATAATGGGTGTCAATGGCCTGAGTTTGCGGTGCGGCGGACCTGGCGACGCTGCCTAGCCGTCCGTACGGCCAGATCAATTCCTTTTTTTGAGGAATCTGGGATGTCGGTTGCCAACAATTCGGAACCAGAAAGCCCTGCCACAGCCGGTACGACCTTTAAACTACCCCTTTAGTCAACTGGCTCAAGGCAGCTTGCTGACCTCGTCCAAGACGTGGTCTTCAACGTAGATCGGCACGTTGGTGGCGATTCCCAGAGCAATTGCGTCACTGGGTCGAGAATCGATGTTCAGGAGCTTGCCGTTCTGTCGCACGTACAGGCGAGCCAGAAAGGTCCCCTCCCCTGTTTGGCCATCCTGAACGAGGTCATTGACCACCACCCGTTCGGTCTTGCCGCCCATTGTGTCAATCACACTGGAGAGTAGTTCATGGGTTTGGGGGCGACTGACTTCTCGGCCTGCCAAGCGTCGCTCAATCGCAGCCGCCTCATTTAGGCCAATTTCTATTGCAAACACACGTTCACCGCCCACTTCGCGCAGTTCAATCGTGTGGTATGGCAGGTTCTTCCTGATCAGAATCCGTGAAAGTTCCATATGTACAGCCATGGTCAAAGTCGTCCTGTACTTGCCGTCATGGAGGTTGGGGTTGTGATCATTCGTAGCCCCAACCATCAACAAAAAAAACCAGAAAACCAGCCACGGCCATTGTACCGCCACCGGTTGCTACTTGATTGGGCGATGGTGATTGGGCAGCATTAGGTCAATCTGCGTCTCTGGGTAAATGCTTTGGCTTGATCCGACGACTTGCCGCCGGATCAAGCAACAAGTCGGGTTCTAGGTCACGGCGGCAGACACCATGGAGCAGGACGGTTTTAAAATACTAATGCCGTTGCAGTAACGCGAAGTAACCCCCATCATGGTACGTTGGTCCGTGACCGTCTGGTAATGTCATGCACTGTGTTTTGAGGGTGCCATCGATCCGGTTGGCAAGCCATCTGGTTTGATCCTGATTCTCGGCCTGTTCAAGACTGCAGGTGCTGTATAGCACCGAACTTTTTGTGCCCAAGCAAGTAATAGCACGATCCATCACTTGCCTCTGGATTCGGACCAAATGGCGGAGTAGTCGTGATGTGTAGCGATAACGGGCTTCGGGCCGCCGTGCAAGCACGGCAGTATTGGTGCAGGGTACATCAAGTAGCAAGAGGTCTGCAGGTCCCCGGAGCTGGCCTAAGGGTACGACTGTGACGGACGGATGGTCCAAGTAGGTTGCATGGAGTGCTTTGAGGCGTTCGGGATCCCCATCAGTCGCGAAAATTCTGGCCTGTGGATGTAACTGGGCCAGTTGGTGCGTCTTGGTCCCACGGCCGGCACAGAAGTCTATGATCATCTTGGGTTTCAAATGGGCTGTCGCCTGTACCGGTTTGCCGGCGGCAGGATCTTGTACCCGTTGGGTAGAGTCTAGAGAAAGGTATTGGGATAATTCCTCGCCCCGCCCTGTCCATTGGGTATAACCACTGGCGGTGGCAATGAAGATGGGTGGTGACCTGAGACTGTGTAAGCATAATTTAGTTGCTTGTGGATCACCGTATGTTTTGAACCACTGTTCCACCAAGTTCGGTGGGTGACTTGTGGCTACGGCAAGATGTTGAATTAGATCACCGGTTTTTGGCAGCGATATTTCGCCTAATCGGATAAACCCATCTTCGAGAGGTATCTGGTCGGTAGCTGCGGTCCATGGATCGGTATGGCAGCGGGCCACAATGTTTTTAGTCAAAATTCGTAGTACAGCATTGACCATTGACGCTGCTGATGGTCTAACTAGGGATCGAGCTAAATCAACCGATTCATTTACCACTGCATACGCTGGCAGGCGGTCAAAGAATAGAAGTTGTGATGCACCAACCAGTAGCACCCCCCGCATCGGCGGTTCCAATTCTTTAAAGGGCTGATGCAACGCCTGATTTAGCAGGTGTTCAATGGTCATCCATCTCTGTAGCACCGTACGCACGATCGCCAAGGCCAATGCACGGTCCCGGGGTGGCAGAGATCCAAAATCCAACTCGACGGGTTTTAAATGCGGATAATTTCCTACTGCTGGAAGCAATGCCGCCACGGCAGCGGTGCGAGCCGTTGTTGGGTCTGGAGCAGACACGTGCTAATGCTTATCCGCCTCTTTGGGTTCGGGGATTGGCAGGTCAAGCGCCTTATGCAGCTCTTCAAGCAGCTGGTTGACCTTGAAAGGCTTAAACATCACTTGAGAAAGTCCTTCTTGGCTTGCCCGAACGATTGAATGATGTGGGTCGTAGCCAAATCCTGTCATGAGCACGACGGGGAAATTGTCGCGTACTCTACGGGCAGCTGCGAAGATTTCATAACCATTGCGATGTGGCAGTTTGATATCAGAGATGATCAGGTCGAAGTGCTGCTGGCCGATCAGGTTGATGGCTTCATAACCATCGCTGGACATACTGACATGGCAGCCTAATTTGGACAAAATCGAATCAAGTGTTTCCCGGATGTTCTGCTCATCGTCCACAACAAGGATGCATTTTCCTCGTAGAGCGGATTCCTCCTCATGAGCCTTTAACTGGTCAGTGCCGAGGACAGTCGTGGGCCCGGCCGCCACCACCTTCATCGTGTGGCGGATTGACGAGACATTCTCCATGATCGTATTGAGACGACCCCGCATCGTATCATCACCTATGTATTCCTCGATGAGTGTTTGGGCTTCGGTTGTAATGTTACTGAGTGGTTGAGCCATTTCCTGAACCACGTTGTCAGCTAAGCGTCCGGTGGTGGTTGACCGTTCCATGACCAAAAGGTCCAGGATATTCAAGGCTAACCCGACGTATCGGCCGAAAATTTCAGCAAACTGACGATCCTCTTCGTCAAAGGTGCCCACATGCTCAGATTCAACGTTGAAGACTCCCACCACCTTGTCGTGCAGGAGTAGGGGCACCGTCAAGGAACTTTTCGCGTACTGCATACCGGTGACATACCGGGAGTCCTTCGCGGCGTCGTGGCAGATATAACTACGTCCTGTGGCTGCCACGTACCCGCTGATACCATTGCCCTCAGATTCAGCGTAAAGATCGATCTCTAACGCCTCGGATGGCAGTCCTTCAGCAATCACCACCTCCAGCTTGTTGGCTCGCTGATCTAGTAAACGCACTGCAAAATGGTCAAAATGCATCAGATCCTTGCTGTATCGGATAATCTTGTCGCGGAGTAGGACAAGTCGTTCGCTTGGCGAGATTCGGATAATGGCGTCACGGTCCAGGCGGGTTAGTTCCCGGCCAGCTAGGTCAATGGCGTCGATTTTCTGCTGCATGCGTCGGCCGCTGGTGGCGTCCCAGACGACGGCGACAATCTGCATGACTTGTTTGTGCTTATCAATAGCCGGTGAGGCAATCAGTTCAAAATAGCGATCATCTTCACTCTGGAAGGCAAACTTTTTACTGCTACGGCCAGCCGACTGCGTTATAGTACCCGAGTCGGTCTGCGCGGAAAAGATCGACATTGCCTGGCAACAGATCTGTTTGACTTTTTCGAACACTGCCGGCGAGAACTGCTGCATGCGCTTGTTCGACCAGCGGCATATCCCCTCGGTATCAATCACACACACCCCTTCACCTATCGTGTCCAGTACAAGGTTTGACTGTTGGGAGACCAGTGCTCGTTCCAACGGTAAGAAGTCTCCCACATCGGCAAACACCGCGTAGTAGGTCTCCCGCAGCAGTGCTTCCATGGCCTGTTCAACGGACTCACACAGGTCGACATCGAAGAATTCGCTTAATGTTGCGGCGATTGGGTGTCCGTCGGCAGCTAGACCAGTCAAGATCAGCAGACGCGGGCGGATCTTATTCATGTCGCAGCGTTTACCTTCCTGCTTCAAACTTGGCCAAGCAGCGATTGTATCGCAATAAGCACCACAGGATTTATCGGTTCACAGGCCGTGTCTATTAAAAGGTTCGGGTCAACACACTTTCTGACATCGTCTCAAGCATTGCCCGCGCCGGTGATTGGGGTAATCCCTTGAGATGGGATTTGGCTTGGTCGATCAGTTTTCTGGCATGCATCACTGCATAGTCGGCTGCTCCACTGCTACGGACACTGTTGCGGAGCTGTTCCAGCAGCTCTGGCAACGGCGTGATGCCTTGGTTCGCCAACTGTTCAATCAATTTAGGCTTGGAGGCCTGATCGCATACCTTAAGGAACCGAATCATCGGCAGGGTTAGCTTGCCTTTGCCAATATCACGCCCAAGTGTCTTGCCCACCGTGCCCTCGGTCCCCATCAAATCCAACAGGTCGTCCACGATCTGGAATGCAAGCCCTATGTTCTCGCCATAACCATACATGTCCTCGACCACATGCTGGTCGCACTCGCACAACTTGGCGGCCAACTGGCAACAAATGCCGCACAGACTGGCGGTCTTGCGACGAATGATTTCAAAATATGTTGATTCATCGAGTGACCAGTTGTTTCGATTGGCTAACTGAAAAAGCTCGCCCTCGCAGACCGTATTGGTCGTTTGGGCAATCGCCCTGCTGATTGTTTGCCGCTCTAGGCTGGAGCAAAGGTGATAGGCGTGACTGATGAGGTAATCGCCAAGCATGACCGCAGTTTCATTGCCATCGAGATGGTTTACGGTGTACCCACGCCGGCGCATCTGGGCATCGTCAAGGATATCGTCGTGAACGAGTGTGGCCATATGCACCATCTCTACCACGGTGGCCAGTACATGGTGCGAATGGTTTAATGGGGCGTTGGCGCTATTGCATGCCATTGATGTTGCCAAGACTAGTTTTGGACGTAACATTTTGCCACGATAACGTTCGATGTGAGCGACCAATGTGTTGACGCACTGAAGGTCACTGGTCAACTCCTGGGTAAAGCAGGCTTGGACTTGAGCCAACTCTACCTCAAGTTGCTTCTCAATTGTCTCGTGCGGGTGGGTGGCAAGTGTCATGGATTCTAAGAAGGCGCATGTGTACGTGTCTATCTCCATTGTAAGGGTATTCCATGATGATTTGCCAGTGGCAATTGAATCAAATGCCGGACTTGACGTCCCTCCCCCGATTCGTCATCCCGAATGCATGCCGGGGTTCTAGGGTCTATTTATTGCAGGAGATTCACCCGAGATGCCACGGCGGCCAATTAGTGGTTCGGTTTGGTTGACACTCAAGTAGACGATGCTTAGTGTCGTGTAAACATGATATGAGCGTATAATCCGCCGGTTAGATTTTCGTTTCGGCACCCCATGGCGTTTTTCTCACGCCGATAGAATGGTCGATACTTTTGCATGTCTGAATCAGCCAGTAGTCATTTCGATACGACTCTAGGGAGGCTTATTGTTGAACAAGGGTTGGCAACGGAGCAGGAAGTTAAAGCTTGTGTGGAAATCCACAAGGCGGAATCCGTGGATAAAGGCTCCAAGCAGCATAGTTTGGGGGATTTGTTGATTGCCCAAACGGTCGTTACATCAAGTCAGCTTGAGCGGTTGCGGCCAGCGGCAGAGGAAAGCGGAACCACGCGAAATATCCCTGGTTACCAGTACATTCGACCACTGGGGGCCGGGGCGATGGCCAAGGTTTACCTATTCAAGCAACTTAGCCTTGACCGGTTGGTTGCTGTCAAAATGCTGCCGCGTAAATTTACCAATAACAAACGATTTATTGAACGTTTCTATGCCGAGGGCAAGGCGGCAGGGAAACTGAATCACCCCAACATTGTCGGTGCGCTGGATGTATTTAATGTAGGTGGCAAACACTACTTTGTAATGGAGTACGTTGAAGGCAAGAGTGTTTATGAAGAGATCACACGTCAAAAACGATACTCAGAGCCAGAGGCTTTGGATGTGACGATTCAAGTGGCCCGGGCCCTGGACCATGCTCATAAGAATGGCCTTGTCCACCGTGACGTAAAACCCAAGAACATTATGATCACCGCAGAGTCATCGGCTAAGCTTGCTGACATGGGTCTTGCGCGACCGGTTGACGATGTTGAAGCAGCGGAGGCAGAGAAGGGCAAAGCCTACGGAACGCCCTACTATATTTCGCCTGAACAGATCCGAGGTATGGTGGATGTTGATGGTCGTGCTGACATATACGGTTTGGGTGCAACCCTCTATCACATGGTGACTGGCCAGGTGCCTTTTGATGGCTCTAATCCGTCGGCGGTCATGCACCGGCATCTCAAAGCACCCGTGCCACCACCTGATCAGTTTAATCCATCTTTGAGTGATGGTATTTGCGAGATCATTGAAGTCTGTATGACCAAAGATCGAGATTCCCGCTATACCTCCGCAAGCGAACTATTAGAAGACCTTGAAGCAGTTAAGCGCGGTGAGGCACCAACACAGGCTCGCCGTAAGTTTGATTTGGCCTCGCTGTCAGCTTTGGAGCCGCCGGCCGATGTGCCACAGTCAGTGGACACTGTGGTCCCGCAAAAATCTGCACTGCTCACTGCGTCGCCTTTATTCTGGGTTGCGATTATCGGGTGGTTTATTGCATTTGTGCTTTTGATTGTGGTTGCCATTTTAGGGGGCAGCTAAGGTAAGGTTGCAATGGGTTTGACCGGAAAAAAAAAGAGTTCCACAGGTCGCACTTGGTTGTTTGTCATGGTGGCGTTGGCAGTCGGGTTGTTGAT
>Ga0310125_10001136_pt1 | contig 13231 bp, 10 predicted proteins | sample CB11b_Tmax_Bot8__FD_203508 | JGI IMG/M metagenome (GOLD analysis project Ga0310125, IMG submission 203508) | Marine microbial communities from Western Arctic Ocean, Canada - CB11b_Tmax_Bot8 | ecosystem: Environmental > Aquatic > Marine > Oceanic | place: Canada: Western Arctic Ocean | collected... | reverse complement strand
AACAAATATTAGATGAAAAAAAAGATTTAGAACCACTATTAAAAGCAAAAGAAAAATTTGAATATATTATGAAAACTTATCCAAATACAGATTACGGTACTGACGCAAGATTCAAAATAGATTTAATCGTGGATCAATTGGCAGCTAAAGAAATGTCAATTGCAAGATTTTATATGAGAACAGAAAAATGGATTCCAGCTCTAAATAGACTCAAAGTGATAGTAGAAAAATATGATACCACAGTTTTTGTTGAAGAAGCTTTGCATAGGTTAGTTGAAGTTTATTATAGACTTGGGTTAGAAAAAGAGGCAAGAAATGCAGCATCTATATTAGGATACAATTACAAAGCTGGAGATTGGTATAAAAGGAGCTACAAAATATTTAATAAAAAATATAAATCAAAAAAAATTAAAAGGAAAAAAACAATGGGATTCTTGAGAAAAAAAATAAAAGGTTTATTCGAGTAAGCAATACATGGAAAAAAAAGAGATTGAAAAATTATATATTAATAAAATTAATGAATTGAAAAAACATGATAAAGCTTATTTTGAAAAAGATAAACCAATTATTTTTGATAAGGACTATGATGAAATTAAAAAAGAAATTTTAAATCTTGAAAAAAAATATAATTTCTTAAAAAATAAAAATTCACCTAGTCAAAAAGTAGGTTACAAGCCCTCTGGCAAGTTTAAAAAAGTTGCACATGATGTTCCAATGTTATCGCTATCAAATGCCTTTTCTGAAAAAAATGTGACAGATTTTTTAAAAAAAATTAGAAATTTTTTAAACTTTAAAAAAACTGAAAAAATAATTTTATCAGCAGAACCCAAAATTGATGGAATTTCTGCTTCATTAAAATATGTTGATGGAGTTTTTGCTTTAGGATTATCGCGCGGCGATGGTAAAATTGGAGAAGATATTACTAATAATCTTAAAACTATTAAAGATATTCCTAATATAATTACCAAAACAAACTTTCCCAAAACTCTGGAAGTAAGAGGTGAAGTCTACATATCAAAATCTGATTTTAAAAAAATTAATAAACAGTTTGCAAATCCAAGAAATGCTGCTGGAGGATCGCTTAGACAAAAAGATTATAAAGAAACAAAAAAAATACCTTTAAAATTTATGGCTTATGGTTTTGGTTTGGTTAATCCAATAAATTTTAAAAAACAATCCGAATATCTGAAATTTTTAAAAGAGTGGGGTTTTAAAACTAGTTCTCTAAATAGTTTGTTAAGCGGGGTTGAGGAAATTGATAGCAACTATAAAACCATTGCAGAAAAAAGATCTGGTATTGATTATGATTTGGACGGATTAGTTTATAAAGTTGATGATTTAAATTTACAAAAAAGACTTGGATTTATATCAAATGCACCAAGATGGGCAATTGCACATAAATTTTCAGCTGAAAAAGGATTTTCAAAAATAAAAAATATTGAAATCCAGGTTGGAAGAACTGGAGCATTAACACCAGTTGCAAAAATTGATCCAATTACAATTGGTGGAGTAATTGTATCAAATGCTACTCTTCACAATGAAGATGAGATTAATAGAAAGGATATCAGAATTAACGACATTGTTTGCATTCAAAGAGCCGGAGATGTTATTCCTCAAGTATTGCATGTAGATATATCAAAAAGAGGCACAAATACTAAAAAATTTAATTTTCCAAAAAAATGTCCTTCATGTGGAGCAAAAACAATTAAAGAATTTAATATTAACACAAAAAAAAAAGATGTAATAGCTAGATGCCCAGATCCAAAATTTAATTGTAAAGAAATTTTAAGAGAAAGATTAAAACATTTTGTATCGAAAGATGCTTTAAATATTGAAGGATTAGGAAAAAAGGTCGTAGAGAATTTTTGGCATAAAAAATTAATTAAATATTCATACGATATTTTTAATTTAGATTTAGATATTTTAAAAAATTTTGACGGATGGGGAGAAAAATCTATTAATAATTTAAAAAATTCAATTAATAGAAGTAAAGAAATTTCGTTAGATCGTTTTATTTTTTCTCTTGGCATTCGTCACATAGGTGAAGAAAATGCGAAAGTGTTAGCAAAATATTTTTTAAATTCTAAAAAATTTTTTAATATATCAAAGCATTTAAATGACAATAATTTAAAACATTTACATGAGCTTCAGTCAATAGATGGAATTGGAAGTTCTCAAACAGAATCTCTAAAAATATTTTTTTCTAATAGTCAAAATTTAAAAATTGTATCTAAACTAATTAGCATCCTTAATATTAAAAATTATAAGTATATGAGTAAAAAAACTCCTATAAGTGGAAAACTAATTATGTTTACTGGAGGTTTTATCGATAAAAGTCGATCTGAATTAAAATTCTTAGCAGAAAACATGGGAGCTAAGATTGCAAGTACTATAAGTAAAAAAACTGACTTTCTTGTAGCCGGATCTCAAAAACCTACAACCAGAAAAATTAATGATGCAAAAAATCTTAATATAAAAATTCTAGATGAAAATGATTGGAATAAAATTGTCAAACAATAATTGATTTAAGCCAATTTTTTTCTTTTTTATTTAAGTAAGGATTTAAAATTGAATAGACTTTTTTGTGGTAGTCACTTAAATACTTTTTCTCTCTATTATTTAAAAGCTTAAAATTTATTAAATCTTTTTCAATGGGTGCTAAAGTTAAATTTTCGAATTTCAATTTATTTTTTATTTTTTTTGTATAAACTAAATTTTCAATTCTGATTCCAAATTTATTTGTTTCATAATAACCAGGTTCATTAGAAATGATCATTCCTTGATCTATTTTGGTACAATTAAATTTGGATATTGCTTGAGGTCCTTCGTGTACGTTTAAAAAATATCCAACTCCATGTCCAGTCCCATGAGCATAATCCAAACCTATCTTTTTTAATGGGTTTCTGGCAGCAATATCTATGTGTTTACCTGTAGTATTTTTATTTAAATTATACGTAGCAACACTAATGTGTCCTTTTAAAACCTTCGTAAAAATATTTTTTATTTTCTTTGGTTGTCTTGAAAAACATAATGTTCTCGTAACATCAGTAGTTCCATAATGATACTGACCGCCTGAGTCACAGAGATAAATATCATTTTTTCTAATTAAACGATTGGTTTTATTATTTGCTTTGTAATGTACAATTGCACCGTTAGGTCCAGATCCCGATATGGTACCAAAACTTGGAAATTGATAATTTTGATTTTTCTTTCTAAATCTTTCAAGTCTTTTTTCAGCACTTATTTCAGTAACTTTTGATTTGTGAACATTATTTTTTATCCAATAAATAAATTTTGTTAAGGCAACGCCATCCAAAATATGAGATTTAATTGAATTTAGAATTTCTACGTTATTTTTTTTTGCTTTTAGTATGTATATAGGGTCACTTTTTTCATCGTATCCAAATCTTTTTGATATTAATTTTTTGTAATATAGAGAGCAAGAAACCTTATCAATTGAAAAAAAATCTTTATAATTTAGACAGTTAAAATGCTCTATAATATTCGATGGTTTTACATAATTTATAATACTTTTGAAGTGTTTTTTAAATTTACTATTAATTTTTTTTTCATTTACTATAAGAGTTATTTTCTTGCTAACATCTAGTATAGCTTGGCAGTTTGGCAATGGAGAATAATTACTATCTTTTCCTCTTATATTTAATAACCAAGCTAAGTTTTCAGGGGCAGTTATTAATAATTTATTTATTTTTCTTTTTTTTAAAATTTTACAAACAATATTTAATTTATTTTTATAATCTTTACCTACGTATTTTGAATTTAATATAAAAAATTCTTTAATTTTAGTTTTAGGTCTATCTAGCCATATTTTATCAACTAAATTTTGTTCTATTGGAATTAAAATAATATTTTTTGACTTAAAATTGCTTATTAGATTTGTCTCAGTAAATAATTTTGGATCAAATCCAATTCTTAATCTAGCATGAATTTTTCCTAATATTTTTGATGGCTTATTTTTATGGATCTCTATTATATTAAATTTTTTACTGGTCTCTTTTTTAGCTTGTAAGGTATATCGTCCATCTACAAACAAATAAGACTTATTTTTTAAAATTATTGCACAACCAGCAGAGCCCGAAAAAGAAGTTATATAATTTAATCTATCATTTCTTTTATTGACATATTCTCCAAAAAATTCATCGTTTTTTGGTACCAAGTAACCATCAATTCCATAAACTTTAAAAAATTTTTTTAAATTTTTAACCTTATTCATTTAATTCTTTTTAATTTTTTATTTTGTAATCTAGCCCAACCAGGACTTCTTATTCCTTTTTCATAGTCAATATCCTGATCAAAAAAGAAATCTTCATTGTTTTTTTCCTTTATTTCTTGTTTTTTAATATTTTCTTCTGGAAGTTCATCGATAAATCTTGAAGCTAATGAATCTACCCAATCTCCTCGATACATTCTGTTCATTACAAAGGATATAAAAGATTCTTTTTTTGCTCTTGTCAGACCTACATAGGCAAGACGTCTTTCTTCCTCTAAGGCTAAATCTCCTTTTTCTTCTAAAGATTTTTGATGAGGAAACAAACCTTCTTCCCAGCCTGGTAAAAAAACTGCATCAAATTCTAAACCTTTAGCTGCATGTATTGTCATCAAGTTAACTTTCTCACCGTTCCAATCCTGATCTATAGAAGTAGCCAAAGCCACATGTTCTAAAAAACCTTGCAGATTATCAAAATTATGCATCCCTCTAATTAACTCTTTGAGGTTTTCTAACCTTCCTTCGCTTTCTAAATCTTTCTTATCTTTCAACATTTTTGAATAGCCAGATTCATCCAATATAATTTCCATTAATTCATAATTTTTTTTTTCCCTTAAGTCAGACCTCCATTTGTTAAACATATTTAAAATTTTTAATAATCCTAATTTCGTTTTTGGTTTGATTTTGTTTAATTGTAAAAGTTCAATAGCAGAATCTTCTAAAGATTTTTTATTTTTTCTTCCCCAATTATGTAGTTGTTTTATCGTGCTATCTCCTATTGATCTTCTTGGAACATTAATAATTCTTTCAAAAGCTAAATCGTCATTTTTTTGGTTAACTATTCTCAAAAAGGCTATGCTATCTTTAATTTCAGCTCTTTGATAAAATTTAGTACCACCAACTACTCGATATCCCATACCAATTTTTAAAAATCTTTCTTCAAATTCTCTCGTCTGGAAAATTGCTCTGACTAAAATGGATATATTATTTAATGAATATTTCTTTTTTAGTTTTTGTTCAATAATATCACTAATTCCAGTAGCTTCTTCTCTTCCGTTTTTATAACAGGTAAGTTTAACAGGTTCTCCATTTTTACTTTCTGTCCATAATTTTTTTCCAAGTCTGTCATTATTTTTTTTAATTAAACCAGAAGCAGCACTAAGTATATTTTGAGTCGATCTGTAATTTTGTTCAAGTTTTATAATTTTTGTATTTTTATAAGTTTTACTGAAATCTAGGAAATTTCTTATTTCAGCTCCTCTCCAGCTATAAATTGACTGATCATCATCTCCTACACAGCAAATATTTTTATTTTTTTTGGCTAACAAGTTAAGCCATTTGCTTTGGATGTAATTTGAGTCTTGGTATTCATCAACAAGTATGTATTTAAAATTGTTTAAATATAATTCGAGTATATCTGGATTGTTTTCAAACATATTTACACAAAGTAAGATAAGGTCACCAAAATCGCATGAATTTAAAATTTTTAACCTCTCTTGATAAAATTTGTAAACGTTCAATATGGCTTTTTCTAAAGGCATTCCCCTTTTAGGTATGACGTTTTTTGGCAACAAGCCTTTATTTTTCCATTGATTTATAAAAGCTAAAATAAATTGAGGTGAGATTTTTTTAATATCAATATTTTCAGCTTTGCAAATATTTTTTATCAATCTTAACTGATCTTCCTGGTCGATAATTGTAAAACGTGAATTTAATCCTACTGCTTCCGCGTGCCTTCTTAGTATTTTGGCGCTAACAGAATGGAATGTGCCAAGCCATGGTAATGATGGTACTTTTTGATTTAAATAAACAGTTATTCGATTTTGCATTTCCCTGGCCGCCTTATTGGTAAAAGTGACGCAGAGTATTTGGTTTGGCCAAGCCTTTTTTTCTTTAATAATATGAACCACTCTTGAGGTTAAAACTTTTGTTTTTCCAGATCCGGCGCCAGCTACTATTAGCCAGGGTCCCTCAGGATTTATTATTGCTTCTTTTTGGTTTTTGTTTAGGTTACTTAAATAATTTTGTTTAATAATTTCCATTGAATTTATATTTTACTATTTAAATTAAAATAAATGAAATACTTCAATTTTAAAAGATATAAGTTTTCCACAATTACAAAAAGCGCCGATACTATACGAAATTATTTTTTTAAAATTTTAAAATCCATAGATTTTAGAAAAGCTTATAAATATCTTAATTATAGAAGATATTACTTTTTGAGAATTTATAAACTCATAGATCTTAGAAAAGCTTATAAATATCTTGATTATAGAAGATATTACTTTTTGAGAATTTATAAACTCATAGATTTTAGAAGAGCTTATAAATATCTAGATTATAAAAGATATAACTTTTTGAAAATTCATAAACTCAAAGATATTAAAGAATATGATTTTTATAAGATACAAAAAAAGTTTAGTTTCAAGAATTATAAATATTTACATGTATATTTTTTTATTTTTATTATTTTGTCAGGATTCATATATTTAACCATACCAACATTTTATAGTTATAATAAATCGAGCTTAGAAAAAATTATCTGCAATAATGAAAAAATTAAATGCACAATAAAAGGAAAGGTAAATTACAGTTTTTATCCAAATCCAAGGATAAAAATTAAAAATCTAGTATTCAAAGATTTGGGTACAATCGAAGATGTTGCAATAAAACTTTCTATTAAAAATCTGTTAAATAAAAAAGAGCAAAACTTTAGAAAAATAGAGTTTAGAAATTTTGAAATTAATTTTGATTTAAAAAAATATAAAAATTTTATAGTAAAAGAATTAAAATTTATTCCTATAACTTTTAAAAAAGGAAATATTAAATTTTTCGAAGGAAAAAATTATATTGCTAGTATTAATGATGCAAAATTGAATTTATTATTAGATGCTGCTTCTATTGAAGCGGAATTAACAGGAAAATTTTTGGATGATAATATGAATATTTTTTATGATAGTAAAAAAATTGATAATAAAATATCTACAAACATTACACTAAAATTGTTAAATTCTAATTTTTTTACTAAAGTCGATTTTACTAATTCTACAAAAGATAAAAAAGTTTTAACCGGCAACGTTGTAGTAAAACAAGATAAAAATAAATTTACTGGAATTTTCAATTATGAGAATAACGAAATATCAATTGTTAACTCTAATTTAAGAAATACTTTTTTAGATGGAAAATTAGAAGGAAAAATTAAATTCTTACCCTATTTTGTTTATAATTTAGATGTAAATTTAAACAGTCTAAATTTTACAAAATTATATAATTATTTTTTAACATTGGATAAAAAATCCAGAGATAATTTATTTAAAATTAATAATAAAATAAATGGAAAAATAAATTTCTCCTCAGATAAAATATATTCTAAGTATAATGTAGCTAAATCTTTTGAGTCCCGTATTCAATTTCATAATGGAAATATAGCTATTGAACAGTTTTTGCTTAATCTCGGCAAACTAGGAGCTGCTGATATACTAGGCACAATTAATAATGACAAAAAATTTACTAATTTTAAATTTGAAAGCAATGTATTTGTAGATAATCAAAAAAAATTTTTAAGCAAATTTGGAATTTATAATAAAAAAAATATATCTTCAAATTTATTTATCGCAGGAAATTTTGATTTGGAGAATATCAAAGCTACCTTTTACGAAATATCAGATGACAAAAAATTTAATATCGAAGATACAAATTATATAGAACAAGAATTTAATAATTTAATGTTGTCAGATGGTTATATTTATCTATTTAATTTTCCAAAATTTAAAGATTTTATAAAATTAATAACAAACGAAAAATAATTAATTTATCGTGGTTTGATCATTTTTTTAGGATCAACAATTTTATCGTATTCTTTTTCAGTTATTAAATTAGATTTAATAGCCTCTTCTTTTAAAGTTGTTTCATTTTTATGAGCTCTTTTTGCAATCTTAGCAGCATTGTCATAGCCAACCTTAGGAGATAAAGCTGTTACTAGCATTAGAGAATTGTCTAAGTATTTTTTAATTTGTTTTTTATCAGCTTTTAAATCTTTGATGCAGTAATTGGCAAAACTTTTTGATGAATCAGCCATTATATGGATTGATTGTAAAATATTATGTATGATTAATGGTTTAAAAACATTTAATTCAAAATGACCATGAGAACCCGCCATTGTTATTCCGTTATGATTTCCTATAACTTTTACACAAACCATCGTAACGGCTTCACACTGAGTTGGATTCACCTTGCCAGGCATAATTGATGAACCTGGTTCATTTTCTGGTAAAATAAGTTCACCATAGCCAGCTCTCGGGCCAGATCCTAAAAACCGAATATCATTAGCAATTTTCATTAAGCAAACTGCTGTCGTATTCATTGTGCCTGAAAAATTAACTATAGAATCATGAGCTGCAAGTGCAGCAAATTTATTTTCTGCTGGTTTGAAAGGGAGTTTTGTAATTTTTTTTATTTCGGAAACTATTTTTTTATCAAACCCTTTTCTAGTGTTTAAACCAGTTCCAACAGCAGTTCCACCTTGAGCTAAGAAATATATTTCTTGAAGAGCGGTCTCAATTCTCTTTATACATTTACTTAACTGAGAATGATATCCAGAGAATTCTTGTCCAAGAGTGATTGGTGTTGCATCTTGAAGATGTGTCCTTCCTACCTTCACAATTTTATTAAATTGCTTTGATTTTTTCTTTAATTCTAAATCAAGCAATTTCAGAGAAGGTAATAATTTACCTTTTGCTCTGATTGCTATAGCCATATGCATAGCAGTGGGAAAAACGTCATTAGTAGATTGTGATTTATTTACATGATCATTTGGATGAACTGGTTTTTTACTTCCCATTTTTCCACCAAGAATCTCAATAGCTCTATTTGAAATTACTTCATTTACATTCATGTTGGTTTGTGTACCAGAACCAGTTTGCCACACTTTAAGAGGGAAATGATCTTTATGTTTACCTGAGATAATTTCGTTGGATGCTCTAATAATTGATTTACTTATTCTTTTATCAATGTCACCATTTTTTGCGTTTACTATAGCCGCTGCCTTTTTAATCATTGCTATAGATTTAATAACAATTGGCCTTACTAAAAAATCTCCAATATCAAAATATTTATTAGATCTTTGAGTGCATGCGCCCCAATATTTATTTGCTGGTACCTTAATTTTTCCCAAGCTATCAAATTCGGTTCTGAATTTCATATTTTACAATAATAACCATAAAATTAGCGAAACTATGGCAATCAATATAATTAGAATACGTACTCCAAATAGATATCTTTTAATTTTATGAGATGTTGAAGACTTTTTACGCCCTCCTGCACCCCACCAAATCACAAAATAAAAAGTAAGCAAAAGAAGAATTATTACTATAAGAATTTCAACTTTTTCAAACATTGATATAATTGTTTATACGTGTTTATTATTAATTTATCTATAATCAAATAGATGACTTATTTTAAAAAAAATGGCAAAGTTTAGTATATGAAAAAAGCTTTAAATATTATTGTTACATCTTCTACTAATGGCATTTCTCGAATCAAGTTAAACGAGCCTAGCACATATAACGCTTTATCATCTGATACACTTAAGTCATTAATTCATATTTTTAAAAGTTTAAATAACGACAGTAAAACTAAAGTTGTTATTATTGAAGGATCTGGAAAAGGTTTCTGTGCGGGTCATGATTTAAAAGAAATTCGTTCATTAAAAAACAAATCAAAATATAAAAAATTATTTAGTTTATGTTCGAAATTAATGTTAGAAATTATAGAGGGAAAAAAACCAGTAATAGCAAAAGTTCACGGAGCATCATTTGCAGCAGGATGTCAACTAGTTGCATCTTGCGATTTAGCAGTAAGTTCGGATGATGCAATTTTTGCTACTCCGGGAGTGAATATCGGGTTATTTTGCAGCACTCCAATGGTAGCGGTTAGCAGAAAAGTAAGCAGAAAAAAAACAATGAAAATGTTACTAACCGGAGATCCTATTGACGCTAGGTATGCTAAAGAGATTGGATTAATTAATGATCATTATCCCGCTTCAAAATTAGAAGAAGAGGTTTTAAAACTTGCAAAGATAATCGCTTCTAAATCTAACCTTATAATTAAAATTGGTAAAAAAGCCTTTTATAAACAATTAGAAATGCCCCTAAAAAAAGCTTACAAATATACGAGTAAAGTAATGACAGAAAATATGATGGTCCTAGATGCTAACGAAGGAATCTCAGCATTTTTAGAAAAGAGAAATCCACGTTGGCAAAATAAGTGATAGAAACAATTACAGACAAAGAGTTGATAAAAAAAACTCTTAGTTCTGCTAAGGCAATAGCTATGGTTGGCGTAAGCTCTATCAAAAAAGAAGAATCTTCTAATATAAAAAGAAGACCATCTATTATTGTTATGAAATATTTGCAGGAATTTGGCTACAAAGTTATACCAGTGAACCCGTATTCAAAGGAAAGAAATATATACGGTGAAACTGTAGTTGGAACTTTAGAAGATATTACTACGCCCGTAGATATAGTTAATGTTTTTCGTCCATCTAAGGAAACACCTGCAATAGCTAAACAAGCAGTTAAAATTGGAGCAAAAGTTCTTTGGCTACAATATGGAATTGATAATTTAGAGGCTCAAAAAATTGCAGAAAGTTCAAATATGATTTATATTTCTAATAAATGCATTAAGCAGGAATATCAAAAATTATTTTTAAAAATGAGTCCAGTTTTTCCAGCTTTAAGAAACAATAATTAAATTTTTAAAAACATATGAAAAATTTTATAAAAAAAAAACTCAAATCTCTGTTAGCTTTTATAGAAGATAATTTTAGGTTTAGGAATGCTGCAAAAAGCCCAATAGATTTTTATTTGGATGAAGTTTCTCGAAATTGCTACGATTTTTTTAAAGAGCATATTAGTCGATCATCTGTCTTTCTAAAAGATGATGATATTAGGCACCATTCAATTTTAAAAGCCTTTAATAATAATACGTCAAAGGATAATATTTTTTTAGAATTTGGTGTATTTAAAGGAGATTCAATAAAATTATTTTCAAAATTTTTGTCTCAGCATGGCTTAGAAATTTATGGGTTTGATTCATTTGAAGGCTTGGAAGAAGATTGGATTGTATCTGATTATAATCCAGCTGGAACTTTTTCATTTAATTCTAAAAATTTAAAAATACCAAGAAATGTGAAAATTATTAAAGGAAAGGTTCAGAATACACTAAACGATTTTCTCGAAAAAAATAAATATAAAAAAATTACGTTTATTCATATGGATATGGATACTTATACTCCAACGAAATATGTTTTGGAAAAAATTAAACCATTTTTACAAAAGGGTTCGGTAATATTATTTGACGAGCTCTATGGTTTTCCCAACTGGAAAAAACATGAATATAAAGCCTTAAATGAAGTATTTAATGAAAATGAATATAAATATTTTGCTTTTGGGACGCGTCAGGTTTCTGTAGAAATTTTATAAATTAATATATTAAGTATTATTTTATGCTTGGAGTTCAAACCATTGGAAATGCTACGTTAATAGCTTATGACGATGTCCCTATTTTATCTACCGATCCCTGGATGGGCGGAGATCATTATGCTTATTTCGGAAGTTGGCATTTACCGTATGATATTCCAAATAATATAAAAGAAGATATTATAAAATCTAAATATATTTGGTTCTCTCATGGACATCCGGATCATATAAATCATGATTCTCTTAATTTATTTAAAAATAATAAAATATTAATTTCTGAGCATTTTGGATCAAGAATTTACAAAGATTTAAAGTCAGAAAATTTTAATGTTTTAATTTTGAAAGATCGTGAATGGGTCAATTTATCTAAGAATATTTCCGTCATGTCTATAACCACCGATATACAGGACGGCATACTACTCTTAAGAGTTAATAATGATGTTTTTGTTAACTTAAATGATGCAGGGCCGTATTCATCCAAATTTATAAAAAAACAAATATCAAAATTTAGAAGAAGATTTTTGTTAAGCATAAGTTCTTTCGAAGCAGATATGTTAAATTTTTTTGATGAGGATGATAATTTTATTAAACCTGCAATTGCAGATAAATTTTCTGCAGGGGAATATTTATCAATGATAGCAAATGTATTAGGCACAAACTACATTATACCTTTCAGCAGTCTTCATGAATATCAACGAGAGGATTCTATTTGGGCTAACGAATATATATATCCGATAGAAAAGTATCACGAAGGTGTCAGTAGTAAACATGTATATATTAAACCATTTTCATTTATTAACTCAAAGAAGGATGATGATTTTATAAATATTAATATAAAAAAAAAAAAATTAGAAATAAAATCTGCAAACTCTTTTGGAGACAATTGGAAAGATGAATTAAATATTCATGATAAAAAAATTATTGAAGATTACTTTAATAAATTTTCATCATTTAGGGAAAAAATAGGTTTTATTTCTTTTATTATTGGTGGAAAAGAACTTAATCTTAAATTTAATGGTCCAAAAAGTAGAGGAATCTCTTTTGAGCTTCCAAGAAACAGCCTTCTAAAGGCCTGCAAGTACAACATTTTTGATGATCTGTTAATAGGCAATTTTATGAAAACAAAACTTTATAATTTAAGAAGTCTTTATGATCCAAGAGCAAATTTTACTAATGAAGTATGTAAAATTGGAGACAATGGAAGAGCTTACAGTAAAGAAGAATTAGATAAATATAAAAAATATTATGCTAAAAAAATGGGTAAAGAATATTTTCTCGATTTATTTGCAAATACCTCTAGAGAACAATTTATTTATTTTTTTAAAAATTATAGAAGCTCAAAATACTACCAGAAGATAAAAAAAATTTATTACTATTTATTTAAATAAAAATGTAGAATAAATTTTTAAAACTTCAGTGGCTTAAGTCTCTTAAAAGCTTTAGCCAAATTATTTGCTATTTTTCCGTAACTGGAAAAAGTTATATTTTTTGTGATAGAGAACTTTGACTTGAATGTTATTTCTTC
>Ga0310125_10001135_pt1 | contig 13233 bp, 9 predicted proteins | sample CB11b_Tmax_Bot8__FD_203508 | JGI IMG/M metagenome (GOLD analysis project Ga0310125, IMG submission 203508) | Marine microbial communities from Western Arctic Ocean, Canada - CB11b_Tmax_Bot8 | ecosystem: Environmental > Aquatic > Marine > Oceanic | place: Canada: Western Arctic Ocean | collected... | reverse complement strand
CGGAGATGACCGTCTCTTGGGCGGCAATGGTGACGACATCCTCAGAGGCCAGGCCGGTGCCGATCAACTGTCCGGCGGCGCAGGCAACGACCTCCTCAACGGCGGAAGTGGCTTTGATCGACTCAGCGAGAGTTTCGACGGAGACTTCCTGCTGACCGATACCACCCTGACCGGGTTGGGAAGCGATCGACTCATCGGCATGGACGGCGCAACGCTCATCGGTGGTGCCGGTGACAATACACTTGATGCGAGAGGATTCAGCGGTACGGCCACGCTGATCGGCCAGTCCGGCGACGATCTCCTGTTCGGCGGAACCGGCGATGACGTCCTCTCCGGGGATTCCGGAAACGACATCCTAATCGCCGGGCCGGGCAACGACCGGCTCCAGGGCGGCTCCGGTAACGACATCGCACTCGGTGGTGACGGAGACGACATCCTCAAGGGGCAGGGCGGATCATCAGACACGCTCGATGGAGGCTCCGGAGACGACGTCTACTTCGGAGACTTGTCTGAGATCGACGAAGAATTTGCCTTGCTCAACAACTGGATTGACGACCTCGGCTAGATCGTCCGCCAGCCACCAACCGTCTCTCGGCATCACCCGGCCGGCCCTGCAAAAAGTCGGGTCAGTCTTTGGCCGTGGCCGGGAGTGTTGGTTCAGAGTTTGATTGCGCTCCAGTTGAACCGGATGCCGTATCCGACACCTGGATCCCCCCCCCATCGGAGGCTATCTCGTCCGAAGTCCTTACCTCGTAACCCACCACTTGAAGATCCCCCTCGGTGTCGGGGATCAGTTCCTCCATGGCGATCGACGTTCCATGGGCACATCCGTCGATCCACGCCTGAATTCTCTGTTGACCACGTCGCGAACGGAAGGCACTGCCGGAGTACCGACGAGGCATCAGCGGCCGGCCTGCCGACCCGTACTTGGTCGCGTTGAAGTACCCCGCCTTGAAACCCTCGGCGAAGTGGTGTTCGTCATCCATTCCACCAAACATTACCGTCGAATCATTCCAGGCCGTGGCAGCGGCCGTCCTGGCCTTGATCGAGACCAGTGAGTCATCGATTCCATCCCGAAGATCAGCACATCCGGTGGCAAAGCCAATCAACAACCCCACAAGAACCACGAAAGTCCTCATCATAATTCCAAGTCCTTCCCTGAACCTGCCACGCACCGCCGGTTCTTTCTGATTGCGAGTACCTACCCCGATCACCCTTCCACCTGGCGATCTACCGCACCGGCACCCTCACTGACCATCCCTGGTCCCGGTGGCTCGTGTTTTCCTATTCTTATTTCCCGTGGTCTGCTTCTGCAGCCACTGGCGTGACTCTCGTGTCGACCTGAGTGGTGGCCGACGGTGGCGAGATGCACTGCAGGGCGACACCGGCCGCCCGTGCCGTGTCTACATTCTCGTCGTAAACCAGACGCACCAGTGCCGGGATCGCCGCCTTGGCAGCCGGCCCATATCCCCCCAACACTAGAGCCGCCGCAGCACGGACTTCACTGTCCGTGTCTTCCAACACCTTGATCAGTGTCGAGACGCATCGCTCTCGCTGCGTGACCGTGGCCGATTGCATGGCGATCGCCGCCATCATTCGCACCTTCGGCTCTGGGGCTGACAGCATCCCCACCAAAGTGTCCGTCGCCGTCACGTGGTTGCTATCCACTCGCAACATGGCTTCGGCCATGTGTATACGGGCAATCCCCGTCCGGGCCGACAATTGTTCACCCAATGCAGACATCACCTCCGGGTGACCCGACGCTCGGGTTCCCAGCATGTACGCCGCCAGCGATGCTTCGACGTCCGGTGCCATCCCAACGGCCTCGATCAACACCGCTCGAGCACCGGCGTCGTCAGGTCTTGCCTCCAGAATCCGACTCGCCGTGTAGATCTTTTCCGATGTGCTCACCGGCGGGATCTCCGTCCGGCGGTTCGGAGCAATCTTCTCCACTGGCTTGTCGGTCAAACCGGCCTGGTCCGGCGTCACCAACGCCACGGCGTCCCGTTTTGGATCTTCAACTTTGGCAACGGCTTCTAACGCCTTCGGTTGGCGTCCCAACTTCAGGACCACGTTGTCTCGAGATCGCTTCAGTGAATTGCTCAGACGCTGCCACATGGGAGTTGCCGCCGGCTTCGGGTCTTTTTCGGACTCAGTTTCCGGCTTCGCTGCAAATCGCTCTCGGATCTTGGCCCAGGCTGTACGTGTCCTGGTCACGATCGTATTCGAATTCTGCAAGTCCGTTGCAGTCGTCGGCTCTACGCTCACCACGGTCGGTGTTTCTTTCGCCACCTTGGTGATGGTCTTGGGGGTGCTGGGATCCTGCGGGGTCGGCTGCTGAGGCTGCTGAGGCTGCAGCGGCGTGGGTTCCACCTGTTTCTGCGGTACGCTCGCGACATTCGTCCTGATCGATCGTCCGCTGCTGGAAAGCTGTGGTTTCAGCGGAAGTCTGTTGGGGAGTTTCAGTCTTGGCGGAACCGCACTCCCGGTGGGGCGGAGGCTGCGAATCCGTGACCCGGCCTGGGCCAATGCCTTCTGCGTCTTTAACAGCCGCGGCTGCGGACCACTCTTTGAGGGTGAGCCAGCGCTCGCCGCTCCGTCATTATCCTTGGGCCGCTCCGTTTTCAGTTTGGCCACAGCACTGGCGATCCTGGTCCTGATCGACTCGGTTTCTTTGGCCACCCTCGTTCCGACCGGCTCCCTGGCCGGCTCCCTAGCAGGCTCCCTAGCAGGCTCCCTGGCAGACTCCCTGGCAGGCTCCCTGGCAGGCTCCGTCTCAGCGGGTGCTGCCGGCTCGATAGGCTTGACTGCTTCCACGAGCGTCACCTTTGCGACGCGAGCCGTCGACTTGGGAACGGTGGCCCTCAACACCGCCTCGGCCGCCGCCCGCATCTGGGCCAAACGAGTCGCCGCCTGCAGGTGGTCAGGTTCGGCCCGCAGGACCCGTCGATACAGTTCAACTGCGTTCAGGACCCGGCCCTGTTGCTCGAACAACCGAGCCGACCTCATCAACCGCGAGGTGGAGACCTTGGGTCCACGAGCCTCGAGCAGGCTGGTCCAGGCCAACGCGGTGGCCAGGAGAAAGATTGCGAGAAGCACTACGTAACGAATTCCGGCTGGCTTCATCCGCCTGCCCCCCCGAGATGTGTGGTGTGTGGCAACTGACGCTGGATGATGACGACCCGTAGTTCCAATCACGTGGCCGTTGTCTTGCAGATCCAGCCGCCCGAATCCGGCCGCCTGCCTGTTGGCAGACCGACACCAGGACGGACGACGACTGTCATATCGTATTGCTTCGTATCGGTTCTGGCGGTCCGCCGGGTTGAATCGGAAAGCACTGTTTGGAGGTTTGATCGGTCTGACGCGACTGGAGATCCTGGACCTGCTTCTCGAGGCCACTCGACGCAGAGGCGCTGTTGCCGATCCGAGGACCGCTCACCATAATCCCCTCTCTCCCCACCCCCCACGGCTCCGGTCACCCACCACTGTATGTTCCGATCCGACCTCCGCAACATTGCAATCATCGCCCACGTGGACCATGGCAAGACCAGCCTGGTCGACTGCCTGCTGCGCCAGAGTGGCCAGTTTCGCGAGAACCAGCTGGCCGGTGACCTGATCCTCGATTCGAACGATCTCGAACGGGAACGGGGCATCACGATCCTTTCCAAAAACATCGCTCTGCCGTTTCGCGACACGACCATCAACATCATCGACACCCCGGGCCACGCCGATTTCGGAGGCGAGGTCGAGCGGGTGTTGCAGATGGCCGACGGAGCCCTGCTGCTCGTCGATGCCTTCGAGGGACCTCGACCGCAAACACGATTCGTGCTCAACAAGGCCCTGGCCCAGAACCTGCGGCCCCTGGTGGTCATCAACAAGATCGACCGACCCGACAGTCGACCCGACGAGGTGCTTTCAGAGACCTTTGACCTGATGGTCGAATTGGAAGCCGACGACCAGACGCTCGACTTCCCCTACATCTTCAGCAGTGCCCGCGACGGCTACGCCACTCACGATTCGTCCCAACGCAGTGGCACCATGCAGCCCTTGCTCGAGATGATCCACGAGCACGTGCCCCCACCTGAAGACAACTCGGAGCTGCCACTGCAATTGCGGGCGACCACGATCGAGTGGTCCGAATTCGTCGGCTCGATCGTCATCGGCCGGCTCAGCGCCGGAGTCCTGCAGGAGGGACAGCAGGTCACCGTGCTCAAGGCTGATGGAGTCGAGTCGGCTGGAACCGTCACCACGGTTGAGCTCTTCGACAAGCTGGGCCGGCAAAAGGTTGCCCAGGCCCGCTCCGGTGACATCGTCGCAGTGCAGGGTCTCGATGAACCGGCCATCGGCGACACGATTGCCGACCCACTCGATCCCCAGCCACTGCCGCGGCTGGCCGTCGATGAACCAACACTCTCGATGATCTTCACCCCCAACACCTCACCCCTGGCCGGACGCGAAGGAAAATTCGTCACCAGCCGACACCTGCGAGCCAGGCTGGGACGGGAGGTGAAATCGAACGTGGCGCTGCGGGTCGAGGAGGCTGACGCCCAGGACGCCTTCAGCGTTTCCGGACGCGGCATCCTGCACCTGGCGATCCTCATCGAGCAGATGCGTCGCGAGGGCTACGAACTGTCGGTGGGGAAGCCCGAGGTGATCAGACGACAGGTCAACGGGCACTGGCACGAGCCGTTCGAACGACTCGAGGTCGATGTGCCACCCGCGGATGTCGGGCCGGTGATGGAACTGGTCGGCGTCCGGCGAGGCCAGGTGAAGGACATGACCACCGGCACCACCGGACAGACTCACATCGAGTTCTCGATCCCCGCCCGCGGCCTGATCGGCCTGCGGACTCGACTCCTGAACGCGACCCGGGGCGAGGCGATCATGCACCACCGGTTCGATGCCTACCGGGCCTGCGACGGTGAAGTGCCCCGACGAAAGAACGGCGTACTGGTCTCACAGGCCAACGGAAACGCAGTGGGATACGCGATCTGGAAACTGCAGGAACGCTCCGAGCTGTTCGTTGCCCCCGGAGACGTGGTTTATGAGGGAATGATCGTGGGCGAAAATGCCCGCGACAACGACATGGTCGTGAACCCGACCAAGGAAAAGAAACTCACCAATATCCGCGCAGCCGGCTCCGACGACAACATCCTGCTGAAGCCGCCCCGCGAGATGACACTCGAAATGGCACTCGAGTACATCGAGGGGGACGAATACGTCGAGGTGACCCCGGCAGCCATCAGGCTCCGCAAGATTCGCCTGACCGAAAACGAACGCAAGCGGAACCGCCGGGCCTAGAACCCGGCGATCGGGTTCAGAGGTGACCCGGTGCCCCCGCGAACCGGGATCGGTGAAGCCGTCAGCAGGAAGTCCCACTGTCGGTACTTCGCACACGTATTCCCCAGGTCCTCCAGGTCACAATTGTCGAAGATGTGGCAGCCCATCGCGTGCAGCAGCAGCAGGTGCACCGGGTGGGTCAGGCCCTCGACCTGCGACGGCATCACGTCCATCGCCGCATCGCTGCCGACCATCGCCACGTCCCGCTTCTTCAGCCACGCGCAGCACGAGGCGTGTAAGCCGGGCATCCCGACGGACTGCACATCCCAGGGCCCCTTGGCATCACGACGTGCCCACCGCCCGGTGCGGAAGAACACGATGTCGCCGCGGCCAATTTTCAGCTTGGCCCGTTTCTCCCACGCATCCAGGTCCTCGGGGTAGATCGCCTCGGCCGGCTCGAGCCACTTCTTGCCTCGCAGCCGTGGTATGTCCACCAGGATGCCGCGAGCAAAAATGCCCTCCCGCAGGTTGTGAATGCTCAGGCGACGGGCTCCCTGCTCGGTCACGTCGGCGTGAGTGAAACCGTTGTAGAGTCGGCCTCGGAAAAAGAGATGGCACAGCGAATCGATGTGGGTGTGCGCGTAGCCGTGGTAGTTGACGCTGTAGTTGTCCACCGCCCAGGGTACGCCGGGAGTCCGCCCGATCTTGAGCATCTTCTGGACGAACGGATCGGGGTTGTCGACCGCCTTGATCTCCTCGGGTATCCGCGCCAGGGAGACCATCACGCCCCGCTTGACCAGCTTCGCCGCGCGACGACGAGTCTTCTCGGTGATCAGGTTCAAGGAACCCAGCTCGTCGTCGTCGCCCCAGCGATTCCAGTTCGAGAGTTCCTTGAGCTGCCGCTCGATGTCGGTCAACGTCATCGCGTGACGCACAGCCGGCTTGTCGGCGGCCTCGAGACCACCGAGCGATGTGGCCAATTGAGCTGCGACCACAAGCAACAGGGCGGCTGAACAGGAAGAGTGTTTCATGGGGGAATGTCCGTGGGTCATGGCGGGGACTCGAGGCCGACAGCAGGCCGGCTCAACACCACTCACTGTGCCAAAACCGCACGACCAGTCAAGCGCCACACGCCCCGGCTTGAAGCCGCCTGCCTCGATCGCCACCATGTTCTCTCACACCGCACCATCCACTCCATACACTCTCGGGGACTCGGCCATGTCCAACCCCTCGGTTCCTGACAACCCGTTGATGGCTCGAGACGGACTACCCGCCTTTGATCGAGTCCTCCCCGCACATGTAAAACCCGCCGTCGAAGAGCTGCTCAGAGAGACCACAGAGGGGCTCGAGGAGATCGAGGCTCAACTGACGGATTCGTCTGCGGGCAGCTGGAGCAATACGATCGAGGCCCTCGAGGTGCTGGGCCGGGGCTGGGAATACGCCTGGTCGCCCGTCACACACCTGATGGGTGTCGGGAACTCCGACGAATTGCGTGAGGCTCACGAGGCGGTCCTGGCCGACGTGGTCGCCCTGGGCCTGAGGCTGAGACAGAGTCGGCCGATTCACGAGGCCCTGGTGCAGATTCGCGACGATGAATCGGCCTGGAGTGGTCTCGACGAAACTCAGCAGAGGATCATCACCAGGCGGATCCGCGACGCGGTGCTGGCCGGGATCGCCTTGCCCGAGGCCGAACAGGAACGCTTCAACCAGATTGCCGAGCGACTGAGCCAACTCAGCACCGACTTCTCAAACCACGTGCTCGACGCGACCCGGGACTGGGAACTGTTGCTCGAAGATCCCGCCGATGTCGAGGGGCTTCCCGGCACGCTGAAGCAACTGGCCTCGCAGTCCTTCAACGAACAGGCCGATGACGACACGGCACCAGGCGACCCCGACTCGGGTCCCTGGCGGTTCACGCTCGACGCGCCCAGCGCCATGCCGTTCCTGCAGCATTGCCCGATCTCGCGGTTGCGTGAGCAACTCTACCGGGCCTTCGTGACCCGCGCATCGGGCGGAGAACTCGACAACACGTCTCTGATCGACGAGATCCTCGAGCTGCGTCGGGAACGCGCCACGCTGCTGAGATTCGACTCGTTTGCCGAGATGAGCGTGGAAACCAAGATGGCCGACGTCGCGGCCGTCGAGAGGATGTTTGACCTGCTCAGGAACGCGTCGTGGGACGCGGGCCAAGCCGATCTCGAGGACCTGAGGATGCTGGCAGCCGAACGCGGCCAGCAACAGCCGCTGGCACACTGGGACCTGGCCTTCTGGGCCGAACGGCTCAGAGAAGCACGCTTCGACCTGACCGACGAACAACAGAGGCCCTACTTCCCACTCGAACGCGTGCTCGAAGGACTGTTCGACTTGACCGGTCGCCTGTTCGGAATCGCCGTCGAGGCGGCCGATGATGACGTCCCGACCTGGCACAAGGATGTCCGCTACTTCGGAGTCCGCGACGAGTCCGGACAGCAGATCGCCGCCTTCTATCTCGATCCCTACTCCCGACCCGAGAACAAGAGGGGCGGGGCGTGGATGGACGAGTGCCTGGCGCGGCGCCGAGTCGATGACGATCTGCAACTGCCCGTGGCGCACCTGGTCTGCAATGGCACTCCACCGGTCGGCGACTCGCCCTCGCTGATGACGTTTCGCGAGGTCGAGACGCTGTTCCACGAATTTGGCCACGGCCTGCAGCACATGCTGACCACCGTCGACCACGCCGATGCGTCGGGGATCAACGGCGTCGAGTGGGATGCCGTTGAGCTTCCCAGCCAGTTCATGGAGAACTGGTGCTACCATCGCACGACCCTGATGGGCATCGCCCGGCACTTCGAAACCGGCGAGCCCCTGCCCGATGTGCTCTTCGAAAATCTCTGCCGGGCCAGGACCTACCGAGCCGGCTCGCTGATGCTCCGTCAGCTGAACTTCGGGATGCTCGACATGTACCTGCATCATCAGTACGACCCCACGGGTGACGAGACGGTACTCGAGGTCCAGCAGAGGATCGCCGCGAGCACATCGGCCCTGGGACCTCTGCCCGAAGACCGCTTTCTGTGCGGCTTTCAGCACATCTTCGCCGGCGGATACGCGGCGGGATACTACAGCTACAAGTGGGCCGAAGTGCTCAGTGCCGATGCGTTCAGCGCGTTTGAAGACGCCGGGCTCGAAGACGAACAGGCCGTCGCACTCACCGGTCGCCGCTTCCGCGATACCGTGTTGGCCAGCGGGGGAGGGCGGCACCCGATGGACGTCTTCCGCGACTTCCGGGGCCGGGATCCCAGCACCGACGCACTGCTGCGACACAACGGAATGGCCTGAAGCTCGACACAAGACCCTCGAGCTGACTCAACCTGTCCCCAAAACGAGCTCAGATCAGCTCGCGGATCGGCAAGCGGCCGTCGGTCAGGTATTGAGGTCGCCCGGCGGGATCGTCGATCGTCGCGGTCCGCACATCGATGCCCAGGTTGTGGTACATCGTGGCAAACACCTCGAGCAGGTGCACCGGCCGCTGTACCGGTCGCTCGGCGTTGCGACTCGACTTGCCGATCACCTGCCCGTTCTTCATGCCGCCACCGGCCAGGAAGCACATCGCCACCTCGTACCAGTGATCCCGGCCACCCTTGTTCTTGTTGACTCGCGGCGTGCGTCCGAACTCGCCCCAGACCACCACCGTCACATCCTTGTCCATCCCGCGTGCGCTCAGATCCTCGAGCAGCGCGTGCAGCGAGCGGTCCAGGTTGGGCAACTGGCCACGGAGATGATTGAAGTTGTTGCTGTGAGTGTCCCAGCTGCCCCAGTTGAAGCCCACCACGCGGACTCCCGCCTCGATCAGCCGTCGGGCCTTCAGGAACATGCTGCCGCTGCTGCCGTACCGATCTCGGACCCGAGGATCCTCGGTGTTCATGTCCAACGCGTCGGCCACGCGACCCGATGTCACGATGTCGACGGCCTGGCGGGTGTAGGAATCCAGGGCCAGCATGTGACCGGTGTGGTCCACGTCGCGCCGCAGCCGGTCCAGGCCGACCAGCAGGTCGGTCCGAGACTGCAGGCGGCTGGCGGTCAGCGTTTTGTTGAGCTTCAATTCACCGCCCTGCGGCTTGTAGGGCTTGTGCACCGAGCTCAGGTAGCCGGTGTAGGACCCGTTGTAACCGACAAACGGCGGAGCCCCGCCGGTGCTGCCGTGCAGGCGAGAAGCCATGCTGCCGATCGAGGGCCGCCCCCCCATGCTCTGCAGGCTGCTGCGGGCAAAACCGGTCTGGGTCGGATAGTCGCTGTGGTCGGCGATCGAGCCGGTCAGCGAACGGATGATCGAGTACTTGTCGGCCGCCTGGGCCAACATCGGCATGTGCTCGCAGATCTCGATGCCCGGAACGTTGGTCGCGATCGGCTCGAACTCGCCACGGAACTCCCGAGGTGCCTCGGGCTTCAGATCGAACATGTCGGCGTGAGAGGGACCACCGGCGAGGTGGATGTTGATCAGGGCCTTGTGCGACGAACCGCTCTCTGCCCCAGCCTCGGCACGCAACAGCTCGGCCAGTGTCAGCCCGCCCACGCCCATGGCTCCGACCTGCAACGCGTTTCGACGCGTCATGCCGTCACAGAACCGTTGTCCCTGCTTGCCCGACCTGATCGAGAACATCCAGTCTCTCCCCGTTCGAATTTCAGCGGTGCCACGCAACCTGCGTCGCATCCCAAGGCCCCGTTCTACTACGAATCACAGGGCGCTATCAACACTTCTCGGCCATTTCACGTCTGCGGCGACGGTTTTCCTGGCACGACAGCCACTTCGCAACCCCACAGGACCCGCAGCTACTTCTTCTTCTTCTTCGCCTCAGCAGCCTTCCGCCTGGCGATGATCCCACGCAGTTTCTTCAGCTCCGCGGCTCGGACCTTGCGAGTGATCTTCGGCGGCCGCAGGTTTTCACTGGCCAGTTTCTCGGAACGCGGGATCGCCCGCATCCGGATCGATCGGTACCAGACCGGATCCCCGTGGTCCTGCAGGTTCAGGCTTGCGCCCCGAGCATCCAGCTTGCCGCCCCGCAACCGCAACAGCTCGACGTGCTCCTCCCAGCGAGGATCGGCATAGTCAAAATCGATCACCTTCCTGCCGTTGAGCCAGTGCTGGATCACGGATCCCTTGGCCACGATCCGGCCCGTGTTCCAGGTTCCCACCTTCGCTGTCGCATCGTGAGACGGGGCGATGCAGAAGTACAACGACGCGGCACTGGTCCTGGGGTTGCGTCCGTCGACGTGCTTGGCATTGTCCAGGACCTGGTACTCGTACTGGCCCGGTCGATAGTAAATCCCGCTGTTGCTGCCCGCGGCCACCCGCCACTGGAATCGCAATTCAAAATCGTCGGGGACCTTCTTCGAGACATACACCAGGCTGCCGCCGCGACCGCCGCGAGCAATCGCCCCCTTCTCGGCCTTCCAGTTGCCCGAGTGTTTCCATCCGACCAGAGACCGACCATTGAACAGCAGCTCGAACCCCTGGCCGCGTTCGGTCTCGGACAGGGTGTTGGGCGCGTCGGCGGCCACGGCCACATGCGGATCAACCAGCCAGGCCAATCCCATCGCCACCAGGCAGCCAAGCCGGGCAGAACGATTCGTTGAGACCATCTTCGAGTACTCCTCGCCAGAGAACCAAACGATCGCTGCATCTTGCCGTGTGGTGCCTCGACGAGCAACACAACGGTGCGGGCTGGCGACCGATCTCTCCAGAGACCAGACTCAACGCCCAGCGACGGGTCCTTCTACTATAGATCTCCCGATGAACGCCGCCCAGAAACTCGACCAGCACCTCGCCGGTTCCGAGACCAATACCGCAGTCTCCGAAGCGGTGCTCACCCTCGACGACGGCTCGAGACTCTCCTTCTGTCACACCGTCGAGCAGCGTTGGACCAAGGCCACCGGGCCCGAGGCGGACGAATCGGCTGGTGGACTTGCCGCGGAACTCCTCGAGCAGATCACCGGCTTTCGACTCAACGCCAAGCACCTCGATATCCAGTTCGCCGACGGAAGCCGGTTCGACAGACCTCTGCCAAGGCGAGGCTGATGCGGGCCGCGCCCGCGAGGCGGGGTCAGCAGCAGGTCAGCAGCAGGACACCAAGGCATCGGAAGAACTGGAACATGACTTTCTGCTGTTCGGTGGCCGCCGACCGCGTCAGGACGAGCTGCCAGAGTGTATGTTGGGCACACTCGAGACGATCCCCGGCACCAACTTGTACCGGAATCCGACCGGGTATCTCCACGACACCCCAGCTGGACCCTCCGCCGTCCCACGACCGGAATCAGACCCGTGACAAGCACCCGCCCACCCGCGGCCGAAGAAGACCCAGGCCCCAGGCCCCAGCATCCCTCGCGGCGCGACCTGCTGCTGGGCGGCGCGGCCGTCGTCGGCGGCCTGGCCAGCATCGAGACCGCCTCGTCGGCTCCTGCTCACTCCTCGCCAGCGAACTCGAAGTGGGACAAGGAATACACCTTCGGTCACTCGCAGCTGTTCATGGATCAGTACCACCAGGGCATCCTCGGCATCCTTGGCAAGATCGCCGGTGAGACCGAACTGGTCGGAGAGCTGACATCACGGGCCGCCAGCGTGGTCCGGGCCGGACATGACGTCTGGACCTCGATGAACGACGGCCACATGCCGCACTGGGAACAACGCGCCGACCGACTGGGCAGTCCCGGGATCATGAAGGACCAAAAGGACCTCAAGCTCCTGAAACCCGGCGACATGCTGTTCACCAACCACTGCAACAAGCAGGTACTGGCAACCCGCGAGCGGGGCGTCTACGTGGTGGCTGTCACCATTTCCTACATCGACAACGAGTTCCGGCCCGCCGGGTTCACCGACGAATCGCACAGCAACCCCGACGGCCTGAAACTCAAGGACGTTTCCCACGTCATCCTGCACAGCCACACCCCCTACACCCAGGGCCTGGTCCGGGCGCCGGAAATCCCCGAGTTCCGGCTCTGTCCGTCGAGCCAGACCGGAGTGGGCGCGTTGCACTGGATGCTGAATGCCGAACTGGCCAACAAGCTGGCCCACCCGAAAGCCAGGCCGGTCGAGAAGAGCGTCGAGTACCTCGAGACGCTGGTGGACCGCATCAAGCAGATCGCCACTCATCGCGACGCGATCCGTGAAACGGCCGTGGCGATGACTCGCCGGATCCGCCGCGGAGGCCGCTGGTTCGTGCGGGCCAAGGCCCACGAAGGACTCTCCAGCGAAATGACGCACGTGGCCAGCGGACCGATGATCGTCAACTCCGGCGACTGGTCGACCAAGCCCCGCGAGAACGTGTTGCTGGTCTCGACCATCACGCCGCAGCACCCCGACGAGGTGAAGGCTGCCCGGACCGCTCGCTCCGAGGGAGCCCTGGTGATCGGCATCGGCCCCCGCAGCCTCGACGGCAAGACACCACGCAACGGACTCTTTTCTCACTGCAAAGTGACCTTCGACAACTTCTCACCCGAATCCCGCGGTGTGATCCGGATTCGAGGTCGCCAGCAGCCGATCTGCCCGACAACCGGCCTGACCACCAACGTGATTCAGCAGATGCTGTGTGCCCAGTGGGTCGACGAGATGGTCCGCCGCGGCTCGGTGCCCTACTTCTACCAGGGCGGCTACCAGCAGGGCGGCTCCGAATACAACGCCGCCATGAAGATCCACTTCGAACGGCAAGGCTTCTGAGCGATCCCCGCAAGCGAGGCCGCTGCCGCGGTCATGGGATGCTCACAGCCGCACCGATGACCGCGCCGTAGCTCACCGCGATCAGCGAGAGGACCCACGAGGCAATTGTCAGCCGGAAGGGCATCGATCCGTCGAAACGCGAGAAGAAGTAGAAGAAGTAGAAGAAGTAGAAGAAGTAGAAGAAGTAGAAGAAGTAGTAGAAGTAGTAGAAGTAGTAGAAGTAGTAGAAGTAGTAGAAGTAGTAGAAGTAGTAGAAGTAGTAGAAG
>Ga0310125_10001132_pt1 | contig 13256 bp, 13 predicted proteins | sample CB11b_Tmax_Bot8__FD_203508 | JGI IMG/M metagenome (GOLD analysis project Ga0310125, IMG submission 203508) | Marine microbial communities from Western Arctic Ocean, Canada - CB11b_Tmax_Bot8 | ecosystem: Environmental > Aquatic > Marine > Oceanic | place: Canada: Western Arctic Ocean | collected... | reverse complement strand
CGGAGCGTCTGACTCCGTGATCACGAGATTCCAAGTGGCCACGATCTTCTGCAGTTGTTGCTTGTCGTCTGCGCTGACGAAAGACCACGCCTGACCCTTTCTGCCCATCCTGCCAGTTCGGCCGATTCTGTGGACATAACCCTCTACATCGATGGGAAGGTCGTAGTTGACCACGATTGTGACCCCGTCTACATCGAGGCCGCGGGCTGCGACATCCGTGGCGACCACAACCTTCGTCGAGCCGGCCTTGAAGGCGGTCATGATGCGCTCTCGCTTGTTCTGGGGGAGGTCGCCGTGGATTCCTGTTGCATCGAAGCGGAACTTGTCCAACCTCTGAACGAGCATGTCTACCATTCGCTTGGTGTTGGCAAAGATGAGCATCTGGTCGTCTTCACCCATCGTCACCATGATTCGGCCGAGTGCCCAGAGTTTGTTGGCTCGGCCGACGGATATGTAGCGCTGCTCAATCTCCGGGATCTCAACATCCATGTCCTCTGACATCACATGCTCGGCCTCGGAGATGAACTCGTTTGCAGCCTCGATGACCTCTTCGGGGAAGGTAGCACTGAAGAGAAGGGTCTGACTCCTGTTCTCCATCTTCTCGAGGACCCAAAGGATGTCAGGGAAGAATCCCATGTCGAGCATTCTGTCCGCCTCATCGAGGCAGAAGGTGGTGATGTCTGCGAGGTTGATGTGTTCCCGCTTGCTCATGTCGATGACGCGGCCGGGAGTCCCTACGATGATGTCAATGCCAGCATCTAGTTTCTTCGCCTGCTTCTCAATGTCAGTTCCACCGTAGACAGTCAGGATTCCAAGTCCCTTGTCGCCTTGCAGCCAGTTAATCTCCTCGCCGACCTGTTGCGCCAACTCACGAGTTGGCGTAAGCACAATCGCTTGAGTCACACCGGTCGGCTCACAGTTCTCGATGATTGGAATTCCGAAGGCGGCAGTCTTTCCAGAACCGGTGCGCGCCTGACCGACAACATCGAGTCCTCGGCGGGCGAGGGGAATCGCTTCGTTCTGAATCTGGGTGACGAACTCCCACCCTTTGGAAGCCACGGCGGCTTGGATGTTTTCGTCAAGGTCCCAATCAGTGAACCGGGTTGTTGAGATGGTTGTGCTCATCCTGAATCACCTGCCCATTCAGTAGGCCTCAGCTTCGCGGATCTCTTCCTGAAGTTCACCCATCCAGTACTTGCGGCAGTATTCCTTTGAAAAGTATCTACTTTCGTCCATGTGGCCACTGCTACCTTCCTTGCGCTGGTCTCGGCGGCGGCTGACCGATTTGACGTCGGGAACCTTCTGACGAACATGCTCGCGGATGTATTGGCGGAACTTTGAGGCCTTGACAGGGTTCTCACCCTTGGCACTCCTTCCATACCACAGACGCTCGAATTGTTCGGCCTTCCAGTCGCCCTGTTCTCCACTCAAAGTATCACTCAGCGAGCGGCCCACCTGCCGTCGCTCTTTAACGGTGCCGGATGACCCCTACGGGGTCAGTACTCCTAATCATCCGAGGGCTTGGCATCAACATCGTCGGGTTCGGCGTCAAACTCCTCATCGTAGTCATCTCGTGCAGGGTCGAACTCAACATCATCAATCACCTCATTCCGCACTTCTTCGTTGCCACCCATCGCCGGCCCAGCTTCGCCAGCATCGCTGTCAGGTGCAGGGAGCATTTGGTTAGCGGACTGTGGTTGGGAGGCAAACATTGGTTGGCCGGATTCATCGAGGTCAAATGCTGAGGCTGGCAGGACGGTGCCATCCTCGAGAGTGACTGGTAGGGCAGGTGCGAGGTACCTATTCTTATCCTGCTCGCCACCGTCAAGTTCGGGATCGAATGCCATATCATTGAGCAGTTCTATGAGTTGGGAATCGGTTTCTTGGCGGAGCAACTCGTTCGCTTGAATTCTCATCTCCGATTCGATGAACAACTTGGGAATCATCTTGATGCAGGCGCGGCGAATCTCAACGTCGCTGTGGTGAGCACCATCGATGCAGAGTTTGTTCATTCTGTAGCCCGACATATCCATTGAATTCATGGCCCTTAGTGCCGGCCGACGGACTTTGTCACTCTCGTCGAATAGTGCCACTTCAAGAAGCACCCTTGCGATGCTCGGTGCTTTGTTCGCCAGTGTAGTGAGGGTCCGGGCCGCATGTGCGCGAACCTCATCGTTCTCATCCTGCAGACTCCATCCGATCAGGTCCCAGACTGCTGCAGACTTGCTGCGGGAAAGAGGAGGTAACATGGCAGCTGCCTTCGCACGCAGGCTTGGGTCATCCAGTCGCAACAACTCGTCCAAGTGAATTACGACGACTTCGGGCCATACTTTGCACATCTCCTTCAGTGCGGCGAACGCGGCGGCGTTTCGACTGTTGACATCAGACCTCAATTCACCGTAGAGAATATGTTCGGTTGCTGAAGGAAACACCGGCGCGACTATCTTCAGACAATCTGAGGCGGCCACCCTCACCTCCGTATCGATGTCATCAACCAACTCCGCAAGGTGTTCAAACAGATCTTCGGGGTTTGTGAGGGCAAGGTAGGGCAATGCAAACAATCCAGCCGACCTCAACTCCGGTTTCAATTCAGAAAGCGCCGAAATCAAGGCTTCATGGGTTTCGACTGGATTTCTCTTTGAGATTCTAGGCAGCGCCTTGATGCCATCAACTTGACTGACAAGATGAGGACGGCCAATCCAAGAGACTTCGAGGGCGGATTTGGCGCCGATGGACAACGGAAGGATGTCGTAATGCTTGATTGCGTCCCACGGACCGGCACTCGGACGGTACGCCTCATCAACTTGAATTCGAGTCCTCGTCGCTCCAGCACGTAGCGGAAAACCTGTACGTGGGTCACGCGCGATATACTCCTTCATACACAATCCCTCCACTTCGACCCTACTTTAGCCATTCAGCCCCGTGCTACCGAGGGTCATGCAAGAGGGCATCACGGATGACCCTTCCGTTAATGCGCTCAAACATTTGATTGGGGGGGGGTGTGGAGCACCTTTGCGGCCCAATATGGAGCAAATTAGTTGCATTTTAGCGCCTTGTACCTCGCTCATCGCTCAATCGACCACGCCGCACACTCTCGATGCAGTTCTCCGGATTCTCGGCCTCCTTCACGAGAGTTGATGCACCATCACTCTCGCCCTCCTAAATGGGGGAGTGAATCATGCAGACCTGGGCCCGCTTTGTTTGGAATGGTGATTCCCTGTTGCCGGGGCCATTCGCACTGGATGATGTGAGACTCTCCACAAGGCCACTGCACATTGAGTTCCGGAGAAATGGAAAAGGTGGGCTTCCGCTTGACGCGTTGCGAATTCTAATACCAAGTTGGGACAAGGTACAGTTCGACCCGGACGGTTTCTCTCATCGGGAGGTGATGGACCTCCTGCTGCTCGGGGCGGAGAGGGTCTGCATCGACATATGGGCTTCTGATAAGGAAATTGAGTTGGGGCACGCCATCACCGAGCGGGTGTTGCTGCGAGAGAGACTGCCGACTGAGCTCAATGCGCTCTATCTGACCGATGAGTTGTTTCCTCGCTTGAAAGAACTGAGTCACCTCGGCCCGGGAGGAGTCCTCCTCGTCGGCCGAAAAAAAGGAGATGTCGGGTTTGTGCATGACAGATTACCGAGTGACATCCTTGCCTCGTTCGATTGGTGGTTGGCCCCTGATGAGGGTAACGAGGTGTCATTGAAAAATCGCGGCTCGGTCGCAGGTTGGATACTCGATGGTAGCCGTCTAGTAGGGGGGAGCAAATGAGTCAGGAAGATGAGGCGATTGCCGACATCGAACGACTGCTCGCCCTAACTTGGCGACCGTGGGGAGTCATACCACTCGATGCAAACACCATCACCCGGACTTGGAGCCTCGATCTAGGCTGGCTGGAACCGGTTGAGGCAGAAACACTGCTGGCCAAGTTGATCGCCACCGGATGGTTGTCAGCCGAGTCAGAAGGGCTTCGCCCAACTTACGAACTTGGAGATGTTCCTGTTCAACTCGGCTGGTTCCCGAGAAAGAGACTCCTCGCAGAACCCCCCCCCTGCCCATCACGAGAGGCGGGGAATGAACTGCCCGATTCTGAAAAATCCAAAAAGCGGCCTGCTGCTGAAATTGAGAGCGTGGCTACCGAGCCGACGTCCAAGCCGGAGCAGCAGCCCGGTATTGACTCCGATTCAGCAGACAGACCTATAGAGCGAATGCCTCCGACTGAATCCATTGACATCCCCGCGCTCCTTCAGGCGATTTCAGACGCCACCAAATTGGAGCGCCAAGAGGTGATGAGAAGGGCTCAGCGAAAGCGACGGGCGCTCGGTGCCATCACAGTATGGATGGCTCTTATTCTGGTGGCTAGAGAACTCGGTTTGGACGCCGATACACTACTCTCCGAATGACTTGAGTGTACTGAACTGACGCCTCTCTGTTTAGTCCGACAAGACTCACTATCGAGGAGCGGTTCATTCCTCGCCGTTCGCTTCCATAGCGGTATCAGCCGCCAACAAGATGGGCATGAGCCCGAGCGCCAGTATTAGCGAGAAGAAGACGGTGAGGGAGGTGACGATTCCGAAGTCTTGGATGACCGGCATCGGCGAGAGTCGAAGGACGAGGAATCCGCATATCGTGGTGAGTGCCGAAAGCACGAGCGCCACCCCGGTCGTAGAATGCATCTCCTTGATCGACTCCCACGAGTCCAACCCGTTCTTTGACGATTCAAAGCGCTGCCATACATGAATGGAGTAATCGATTCCCAAGCCGATAGTGAGGGCTGTGACCATCACCGTCAAGACATTCCAGTTGAGGTTCAACAGAGCCATCGCACCGACCACCCAAACCGCCGCCACCGCGACCGGTGTGACCACGATGATTGCTGGGCCGATTCTCCGAGTAAGGGCGAGCAGAACCAAAGTTGAGACAACCAGGCTGATTACAGTCGATTCCAACTGTGAAGTCGTCAGCCCCTGCAGAACTTTGTTCACCTTGACCGAGTCTCCCGTAACGAACATCGAGGCTGCCACTCCGTATGGCCCCGAAGAATGGGTGACTACCGATTCGATGCCCTCTGCCGCAACTATCGACTCGCTGTTTGACGACGCTTGCACCATCACTTCAATTCTCAGATAATTTATCGAATTCTGTTGGTCGAAGGCGACCACACCCGCCACCCTGTCAGCCCAAGACGCACCTGTCAACAGGTCTCCAATTGATTGGTTGTCAGACAATAGAACCAATGCGGCAGCAGCATCTCCTGTCTGGTAATCTTCAGTCACCAAATCATTGCCTACGACCCGCAACCCAGATGACACTCCGAAGGCGGGGTTCTGAGCAATTGCATCGTGAAGGACAGCGTGAATCGATTCCACCATCGGGTCACCCTCACCGACTGCACTCGGTGTGATGACATGAGGTGCAAGGGCAAGTCTGGCGTTCATCTGGTTGAGGGCTTCTATGAAATCGGAATCATCAACAATCGTCTGCTGCCCTTCGAGAGGTTCCATCAAGATGTAAATCGGCCGCCAACCGGTCGCTGAGTAGGAACTGAAGAGGTCTTCACGGACCTCCATGACCTCCATGTCATCCGCTAAGAAGTCGGACAAATCAAACTCCGTCTCCAACTTGGAGGCTGCAATGATAACTGAGCCGACGGTAAGCATCACAACGAAAATTAGGGCGAAGACCTGTGTCCTTCGCTGCGTGATGACCACCTCCTTCGCCATCCGCTGCAAACGCTCCCACCCCTCCTGAGTTACTCTTGGTCTGCTGCTCTTTTCCATCAGGACATGCATCGCACCGACCACCAAGGTTGAGGTGATGAAAGCGCAGATGACTCCGAAGGCGAGGGCGAGTCCGAACACCTGTACTGGAGGCAAGGGTGAAACCACATTGGAGATGAAGGCGGCGACTGTCGTCACGACGGCGAGGGCGATTGGCATCACCAGCACATCGAGCGCGCGAGCCCACGCTACAGCGGCGGTGTCCCCTTTCGACCTGAACCGGTCGTATGCCCTTTGCAGGTGGATGCAATAGTCGATACCGAGGCCGAGAACGACTGGCGCAACCGCAACATGTAGAACTGAAAAACTCGACTTGAAGGCGGCGAGGCCACCATAGGTCCACACCAGGGCCATCGAAAGAGCGACCAACGGAAATGCGACTCCACGGACAGAGCGAAATGCGATTGCCAGAATTATGATGACGACTGAGAGTGCGCCCCCGATCAGCCAGACGAGATTGTCGACGGTGCCCTCGTTTATGTCGTAGCTCAGCACATCGTTTGAAATCAGGCCGTATTGTAATTCGACACCCTCTAGACTGCTGGCCGCTTCGAGCGTCTTGAATTCACTTCGAAGAAAGTTCACCATCACTTGGCGTTGGTCGTCGGCGATGTCAGAGTTCAGATAGAATACCCACAGAGTACTACTCGCAGAAGGCGTCGGATCCACGCCCGTCCTATTTCCATCGAACCAGGCGCAGGTTGTGGTCTCGAACTTGAGGTCCTTGTGCAGGAGGGCGTCCCTACCGAAACTTGCCAATGCGGCCAAATCATCGTCAGCCACCCCATCCACACAGGTGGTGCCTTCGTCAACCGTATCATTCAGAAGTTGTTCCCATGTAGTTGCATTCTGTAAATCGCTCCCGGGTGCAGATTCGTCGAGTCCTCTCTGGATGATGTCGGGTGCGGCGATCAACTCCTCGACGAGATGGCTGCGATTCTCCGCCCATTCAAGAACGGAATCGAGGTCCCTCTGCTGTTCCTGGAGGGATTCGATTGAGAGGACATTACCGCCGTCCGAACGCTTGACATGGATGAATAATGGTCGGCGCTCGTCGCCGAACTCCGCTTCGATTCTCTGTTCGGCTTCGTCGTTTGGCCCCTCTGGAGCGAATGCCTCCAAATCGGTTTGGAATGAGGGCAGTGGAAAGAGGAACATTCCGAAGAAAGCTGTGAGGACCAGCGCGGTGAATAAAATGGGGATGGAGCCCCGTTCAAGAAACGCTGCAATGTTGCTGGCGCGTGAGCCAGCCTCACTGCTTTGCATGGTATTCCCACCTATATCTCATAGTTAAGGGCGAAGGCGTTGAGGGCCGCGTAGCGGCCGGATGACTACAAAGGTTGAAAATGGGGTCTAGGTTCGCCGAACCGATAGCATGACGGTGAAAGTACTATTGAACGAGGGTGGCGAGTTGCGGATTAGAATTAGCGGTGAGGGACATACAGCCCTGCAACTATTCCGCAGTCGACTCAATGAGAGCAAAGATGTGGACTACTCGAACTACTTCATCGGCCACCCTGGACTCGATGATCCGGAGTTCTACCTGCGTGTCAAGAAGGGAAAGGACCCCGCTAAGGTGTTGAAATCGCTTTGCGCAGATATTGTGAATGAATTCACCACCGTCAAGTTGCCTTGAGGCGAGGGCCAGATGGACTCTGAGCAAATCGCTGAGACACTCGGGCTCAACTCGTGGGTTTGTCCCGGTGATGGCATCGGCGGCTTGCTGAAGGTGAGAGTTGAGGATTTTCGAGTCGAAGAGGAAGCAGATGTCCCAGCCCTCGACCAAAAGGGCAGATTCACCATTGCTCGAATCACCCTGACGGACTGGGAAACAAACCGATTCGTCAACCGGCTCGCAAGAGCACTGAAAATTTCACGGAACCGAATCTGGTTCACAGGAACCAAGGACAAGCGCGCGGTGACAACGCAACTATTCGTCATCGATGCGCATCAAAACAAGGTGGCTGATGTCGAAATCAAAGATGTGGAAATCGAGGTACTAGGTCGAAGCCATCAGAAGGTGAAGTTGGGTGGCCACTCCAGTAATCGGTTCACAATCACAATCCGCGGCTGTGCCGAGAAGGACGGCTCTCCGATGGATGCAGATTCAGCGCTTGCAGAAATTGATCGGATTCGCTCCCAACTTCAAGAGAAACTTGGCGAGGGGAAGTTCCCTAATTGGGTCGGGCCACAGCGGTTTGGGTCGAACCGCCCGGTGACGCCAGTCGTTGGCAGACATGTGGTAAACGGTGACTTTGAATCAGCAGTCAATGCCTACCTCGGAATGGCTGGCCTCAATGAGATGGAAAAGGTCGCTGACTTCCGCACCCTTTGGCGGGAGACTGGCGATGTGGAAGCGGCAATCGAAGTGATTCCCCCCCATCTCGGGTACGAATTGAGTATGCTCAACAGTTTGAAGTCCCGGCCTAATGACTGGGTTTCTGCATTCAAAAAACTACCTAAGAACCTGCAACTGATGACCGTTCACTCCTTACAATCGATGGCCTTCAACCACGCATTGGGTGCCCGGATAGGGAAGGGAGTCAGCATCACAGAACCATTGGAGGGCGATGTGGTCGGACCGATTAGTGAGAGCGGAAAAATCAACACAGGAAAGTTGTCGGTCGTTAGCGCTGAGACAAAGCCCCGAATCACCCGGAACTGTCTCCTCGGAAGGCTCGCAGTCACCGGAACTCTGCCGGGCTCGGAAGGAACTCTGCCGCTTGGCATCGTAGCGGAAATAGAGACTGAAGTGTTCGAACGGTTGGAACTCTCAGATATTGACTGGCTTGTAGAAGCGGTTCCACGGTTGTCAACCAAGGGAACGAGGCGGCCTCTCGCTGGTAGTTTTTCAGACTTCAAGGTCGAGGAGGTCAGCACAATTGACCTCGATGAATCAAATAAGAGGTGGGCTGGAGGTCCATCGGAAGATGAGCGTTGGCATCCAGAAGGATGCTGCATAAGATTCCGATTCAGCCTGCCACCAGGAACATACGCGACAACCCTGCTGCGCGAGTTCACCCGAGCTCCGCTCCACCAATCCTGACCCTGCTGGTCAGAATTCACATCAAGCGCCCAATTTCGACGACTTGGATTTCTCCAACGCCATCGATGGCTCGCATGGCGTCCTCAAATGCATCGACTGTCCCGTCGCCTTCCTGTATAACGCAGAACGCCTCGACGAACATCAATCCGAAAGCGAGAGGTTTTGTCTCAACAGTGTGGACTACTCCAACCTTGCTTGTCATGTCGTTGATACTAACTGCGATGTTGTCAGCCGACACATCAGAGTTTGGATCACACATTATTTTGTAACGAACTCCAACTTCTCCCATCGAATCACCTCAGGGTCCTTGGAAGCCACAGCCGACACAGATGTATGGTACACCCTGATTTCGACAGCGCTCACTTCTTCCGATGGGCTCACTGCACTTCGGGCAGGGAAATGAGGTGCTCCTTCTCTCGACGAGAGGAATCCCGGACGCGCTGCAGACTGTCGCTCTCTTGCTCACTGTGTACCACCGAACGAGTCGGCGACCCACCGCCCCCTTTTGATGCTTGCTAACCCCCTATCGGGGGTTGACGCTTCAACTCGAGAGAACTTCAAGTGTGCCGGACCTGCCGCTGCTGACCACCAACTCGCCGTGATTGCGACGGCACCAGCCGTTCAGCACACGGACCACATCACCGGTGCGCACTTGATCGACCTCATCTCCCCAGAGCACCAATCCGACGACCCCAGTCTCGTCTCTGCCACACGCTGCGGCGACCGGCCCCTCGAAGTTTGGACTCTTGACCATGCGCCGCGGGTAGCGGCGAAGGACGAGCAACTCAAGCCGTTCGACCGGCCTGCTGGCACCTAGTTGGTTAACCAGTTGCCTTTCAGGCAACACTAGGGACGGCCTACCCCCAAAGGCGTGGCGAAGAATAGCAACTCGCCTCTCATCTCTCTCATTTTCCATTGTTCGTTGTTGTTCAACTGCTTGACTCATGACCTCTCATAATCGGGTCAGGGATAGAATGGTTTCCGTCGGGGTCCACGAAAAGTGAATCTCTGGGGCTACGCCCCGCCAACTGAAACTGATTATCATCTCCCGAGAGAGAATCCGCTAGGTCGTCGTCGCTGGTGTCACTCATCTTCACGCGCTGCGCGGTGCACCGTGAAACCGACTTTTCCTGCTGCCTCTATCTCATCCTCGCCCTCGGTGAGGATACCTGATTCAATCATCGTGCGTTCTACAAATTCAGCCACAGTTTCTTTCGGCCCGAATCCGCGCGCTCGGGGAAGTTTGTTCATGCAGACTAGGAAGGTCTCGGATGAGGAGTTTCGGGAAGCTTCCGGTGAGTACCTTTGGACTTTCGAAAAGCGCCCTTTCGCGGCCTCTACGACTCCCTCGATGCCACGCCCTTGGAAGATTTTCGTGACGAACGAACCGCCGGGATTCAAAATGGAAAACGAGAAATCCATGACCGCACACACGAGGTCTATAGAGATAGCTTGGTCTCTCTCGTACTGGCCTGTCAGTGAAGGTGAGATGTCTGAGACGACGGAGTGAATCGGCGAACCCTCTAGCATCTCCATAATCAGTTCCTGAGTCTGTTTTTCTGTGATGTCGCCGACCACCAATTCAACTCCATCCATCGGCGCACACGGCTCTAGGTCCACCGCGATGACCCGCCCCTCATTTCCGGTGACTTCCACCGCCACCTGCGACCAACCTCCGGGGTGACAGCCGACATCGATGACGGTGTCACCCTCACGCATCAGTTCGAAGCGCTTCTGAATCTGCAGCAACTTGTAGGCTGAACGGGCGCGGTAGCCAGAAGACTTGGCGTCTCGGTGCCACGGGTCGCGGCGGCGCTCACTGTACCAACGCTTGCTCATTGAAACGGCCCCGCAGCCGGGAATATGTAAAGGGGCCGTGTGCGAGGCGATGCACATGGCTACCAAGCGCACGCTCGTTCTGCTTGCGGTTTGCGGTATGCTGCTTGCCAGTCTAGGTAACGGGGGCGCTCAATCCACGACTGAATGGTGGCTAGACGGCGAAGGGCTGTCCGCAACTGGTGGTGCCTCCGTAGTATTGCGGCAGGCGACCGCAACCTGGTGTGAAGTCTGCAAGGTCTCCGATCCAATCATCATCGATTTCGCTGAATCGAAGGGAACTAACATCGTCCGAATCGCAATACACCCACAGGACGGCGTCGACCCGCTCGGTACCTCGATGAGTACTCGACAGGCGTGGTTATTGGCTGACAGAGCGCCATCAGAACTTGAGTATCCAACAAGTTGGTTCGATGGCGCTGACGGATTGAGCGGACAGTTGAGCAGCGAGCAGTTACAAAGGGAGATGTTGCGAGCCCAAGGAGCAAGGCAAATGGAATCTCTCTCGATGAGCATCGCAAGGATATCGGAACCGGGATTCCCTGAATCCTACTACCTCGATTTTGAGGTCTCGGGTTTTAGTTCGGAAGGAACCCTTAGTGTGTTCATCACCGAGGACTCGGTCGACATTGGGGATTTGGCGAACAATATGAACGGAATCAGAATCCATCAGGATGTGTTGCGAGCTGGTTTCATCGTCAATGCCACGCAAGAGGAGATTGGTTGGGAGAACCGTTTGATCTTCCAAGAACCGAGCGTCGGGGTTGGTCAACGCAGTTGGGGTTTCAACTTTGAGACGGAGGTGAACCATCTCGGTTTGGAATTGTGGTTGAACCCTGAATGGAATGTCGAGAACTTGAATTTCGTCGTAATCCACGAATCAGATGGTGGCGCCGTGCTCTCCGCCATGGCGCTTCCCGGGGAGAGGACGACAGCCGCCGGGGTGGTTGGAACAACAACACTCGTCATCGGCGTCCTCGTGCTCGGCGGCCTGCTACTCGCGGTGCCGGCGACCTTCTGGGCAAAAGTTGCGGAATCTAGGTCGGCTGATGCGGATGCATGTCAGCAAAACGCGGAATCGGAGGAATAACGTTAATCGGCGCCGAAACACAATCATTTGGTAAATCCCCCCGATAAACTGTTTCCGTACATGCATCAGACGCATGATTTCGGGGGCTTTATCAATAAGTAGTGCAATATAGTTACTGATGGACGGACAACACGGACACCCGGAACAGCCTGATGAGACGCTGCAACCGATTCGCGAGTGGCTCATTGAGTACTATGTGGAGCGGGGGCAGGAAGCGCCGATGCACTGCCTTACCATCCTTCGTGGAAGGAACACGGATGAAGTGCAAGGGAGACTATACGCAGAGTTGCGCGAAAATTTCCCAGCCGATGTGAAGTTGGAGGTTACCGTCACCAAGATGGTGCCAATCGACGGAGACACAGACGAGGGCCTGTTCAAGATTGACGGAGTATACCAGCCCTAGACATCCCAAGATCCGCCATCGTGTTGCTTTCGCAACAGGAAGAATGTGACGAATGATGCAACTGCCGCGATATGTGCCAAAGTGCAGAATGGGCAGATGATGGGGGCGTCATCATGCAGAAAGAGCTCAACAGAGACCAGCCACGCAACCGGAATCAGACCAGCACCTGAGAGGATGGTTCCAAAGTCGATCCAACGCCTATTCCAATCACTGTTTTCAAAGTCCATCAGCAATGAGAGGGCGATGAAAAAGAAGAGTGTGAAGGCTATTACTCCAACGAGTCCCCACTCCAATCCAATAATTGGCATCGTATTCCATTTATGGTCGCCAATCAGAGCCCCGCAACCCGCCGAAGTACACGATTCAGTAGCACCGGTAGCAATCAGATCACTATGAATTATCATAGTCCAGGTCGAACCCATCAGGCCACCGAAGGTGAAGATGCAGAGGCCGAGCAGCATTCTGCGAGTATTCGACCACGCCGCGACCTTGCTCAGTCCAATCGTTCCTAGGAAATTAGAGCACTGCGGAACACAGGGTACAATCCCCGCCACCAGAACTGCTCCGATGACATACAGCATCGTGTCTACCATTCAAGCGCCTCCACTGTTGTCGCCAAATAAGTTGAACATTGCTGTGGGAAGATCCTCCACTCCCATGTGTTGCCCCATGTTCCAAACGACATGTCCACTCGGGTCGAGTATTACTGCGAATGGGGTTGAACTGACATCCCAGTCACCTCTCTCGCTGTTGCTCAAGTCCTCTAGGTAAACCCAAGGATGCGCATCACCGGGTCGAGTGTTGCAGTTCTCGTTACTGTTACAACCATCATAGTCACTCTTCTCCTGGAAGGCGGCGATTTCTGCCTTACTGCTGACCCAGCCGGGATTGCCGAGAGATATTGCGACCGTGACGAATTCTATTTTTGCATTGTAATAGTTGTACAAGTTACTCATCTCCTCACCTTCTGTCCAACAGTGGCCACAATCAGTATCAATGAATTGAATCAAGAAGTACTTGCCAGGAAGTCCTAGTTCCCAATCTCTGTCTATGTTGTCATACAGGACATAGTCCTCCGCCCAGTCTCCGCCAGGCGAGTGGGA
>Ga0310125_10001125_pt1 | contig 13293 bp, 8 predicted proteins | sample CB11b_Tmax_Bot8__FD_203508 | JGI IMG/M metagenome (GOLD analysis project Ga0310125, IMG submission 203508) | Marine microbial communities from Western Arctic Ocean, Canada - CB11b_Tmax_Bot8 | ecosystem: Environmental > Aquatic > Marine > Oceanic | place: Canada: Western Arctic Ocean | collected... | reverse complement strand
AAGGGCCGGCGCCTACTGCTCAGCGTCCGCGTTCCATTGAAGATCGGCGAAGGCAAGGTCATCAACGCCAGCGAACTGAGCCCAGACCTCGAATGCCTGGGCGTGGGCCTGGACGTGGGCACCTGGATCGACGAAGGGCTCATCGACATGGTCTGCCCGATGAACTTCTTCTTCACGGCCTGGGAGCAGATGATCGTCAACATGGCCGAGTGGCGCCAACTCACGGACGACAACGACTGCGGCCTGTATCCGACGATCCACGCCTACGCCGCCGACAAGTACACGCCGCCCTACATCTCCGCGGAGAGCTATCGCGGCGCCGCCCACAGCTATTACCTGCACGGCGCGGACGGGATCGCGCTCTACAACTTTCACGACCAGATCGACAACGTCAAAGGTCTGAACGACCCCGCGGCCTTGGCATCAATGTCCCGCCGCTACCACTGCCGCCTGGGCATCGAATTGGGCGTGGGCCCCGTGAACGCCGCAGGCAAGCACAAGGACAGGAGGCTGGCCGCCGACTTCTTCCTGCCCGAAGACCCGCAGGCGGCGAATGTCAAGGCCACGCTCGAGTTCGCCGGGCGAGACCTTACGACAAAACACGAGATCGCCATCGATGTGAACGGGACGCCGATCGCTTCGGACTCGATCAAATTCGAAAAGCTGAGGGTCGGCGGCAAGCCAGGATCTCCGAACAGGAAATACGGCAACCTGGTGTCGTTCCCGCTGGCGGGCACAGCCGCATCCAAAGGCAAGAATGTCCTGGGCATCAGGCTGATCAAGAGCAACCCGGAACTTCCTTTCATCCGCGCCGCCAAATACGGTCCCGTGTGGGGCGGCTTCAAGGTTTCCGAGGTGGAGGCGTTTTTCGAGCCGCGGTAGCGGATCACCGTGCCGAAAACCCGGAATCCGACACGGACTCGGTTCGGGGGGCAAGGTCAATCTAATCTAGACTAATGCGAATGAAGTCGCGTCTGGCAATGACCGGATCGGCGTTCGCGGTGGCACTGCTCGTGCTCGTGGTGACCCTCGTGATCGGGCGTGAACCGCGCGTCGAGCAGGCCGAGACGGTGATCGAACCGATCCCGGCGACGCACCACAAGACACCACTTCCCGATTCCGGGTCCCCGATCAAGTCCATCACGGAGGTCATTCAATTCAAGCAGAGGACCGAACGCGGGGAGATCATCTCGGTCCGGGCCGATACCTACGAGCCGCTGGCCAACGGGATGTTCGACACCGAGCAGCCCCGCATCGGCCTCATGCTGACGGACCAGCGGCTGATCGAACTGCGCGCCGATCACGCGCGGCTGCTGGCCCCGGACCATCAGCCGCGAAGTGGCACGTTCGACGGCAACGTCATGCTCCTGCTCGCCGAAAGCGGCGACGGCCGTTCGGAACTGTTCACCGCCGATCCGGACCTGGCCGCCATGCGGTGCTTCATCGATGGTCAGGTTCACTTCGACCGTGAGTTGGGCAGTGTCAAGACCGATTCGTTCGTGCACCTGACGACGCCGCGCGTCGAAGCGACAGGATGGGGGCTGCGCGTCAGCTACAACATGGCCGACAACGTGCTGAACAAGCTGGCCGGAATGCGCAACGGTATGCTGCGCTTTCGCCCGCGGGCCGAACCTGATGCGACCGCCGAATCTTCAGAAGATGCAGAACCTGCCGACGGCGGCACCCCCGAACCGTCGCGGCCCACCGACGCCGCGCCGGCTCAGTACTACCGGGCGACCTTTCACGACCGGGTGGTCATACGCAACCGGTTCGCCTCGATCGAAGCCGACGAACTCCAGATCGTCTTCCGGTACCAGGGCGGCGGGAAGAACGGGGCTGTACTCGACAGCCTCGGCGCGGCGATAGACCGGCGGGTGGGGAAAAGAGGACGCACCTCTTTTGTGCTAAGCACCCGTCGGGCCGTTCCGGGAACAGAGGCGCGTCCCCTTTTTCCCATCGCACAGACGGTGCTGATGCAAATGGTGGCGGCGACGCTCGCATCGCAAGACCTTGACGTGCCGTTGCACCAGGGCGTTCGGCAGCGTTCGATCATGGCCGCGGGGCTGGACCTCGACGAGACGATGATCACGTGGCATGGAGTGCTGACCGTGGTACCTGCCGATCAGCCGCAGTCCGTAGCCGACCGCCTTGCAGGATCCGACGACGCCCTCATCACGCTGCACGGCCGGCCCGTCCACGTCAGAACCCCCAAGCAGCAGGCCGTCACCGCGGCGAGAATCGATTACCTGGTCAGCAGCGGGCGATTGCGGGTCACCGGAGCGCCCGATGGGCCGCTGCTGCTCGAATCGCCCGACATGGGCGTGGCCGTCCGCGCCGCGAGCCTGGAGATCAATCAGAGCGAGGGCACCGGCTCCATCAACGGGCCCGCGTCGCTGCGTGCCCTCGACGAGCCGGGGCCGGCCCACTCGCTCCAGACCGAGAGTCCATGGGCGCGTTGGGACTCGCGCATGCCGCCACGAACGGTGGTCAAGTGGGCCGACCGCCTTCAATTGAGCTTCTACAAGGGACCCTCACGGGAAGACTCATCCGACGTCAAATCTCAGATCACCGGACTGCGGCGTGCGATCTTCACCGGCAACGTACAGATCGACAGCCCCGGATTTGCCATGCAGACCGACCGGCTCCAGATCGGTCTGGACAAGCCGGCCGAGGACGACAAGCAGAACGTCAACGAGATTCTCGCCGAGGGTCGCGTGTCGGTGCAGGCGACGGTCGAAGACGCAGGGGATTCGGCTCAGGTCCAGTCCGATCGGCTTGAGGTGACACTGCAGCGCCAGGACGACGGCACCGTGCAGCCGATGCAGTTGATCGCTTCGAGCAAGCACGCCCCGGTGACCGCGAGTTCCGGCGCCGGCCACCTGTCCGCCGGGCGTGTGGAGGTGTCGCTGCACCGCGTTGATCCCGAGGACGACTCGGGCGTCGAATCCGACAACGAGGTGCCAGCGGGTGCCCTGTTCACAACACGGAGAAAGGTCGCGATCGATGACCGACCCGCGCCCCCCGCGTCGATCGACATCGCCGCGGCGCCGCTGTTCGCGGATGGTCCGGTCCTGGAGCAGCAAGACTCGGAGCCGGCGTATGAACCGTCCCCCAGCGCCCGGACGCCGTCCGGTCGCCGTCGCAAGGCGTCCGACCCATCCACCGCCAGGACGAAAATTGTCCCCCGCAGCGTCACCGCCTCGCAGGATGTGACCATCGTTCTGTCCGACCCGGCGGCGCGGGTCACCGCGGCCCGGGTCGTTGCAGACGTCGAGGCGCAGCGCGTGGAGCTCTACGGCGATGACGAGCAGCCGGCCAAGGCCGAGCAAGCCGAGGGCACGCTCATCGGCCATTACATGGTCATGACGCAGGCCAGCGAGACGTTACGCATCATGGGCCCCGGCCACGCGCTATTTTATGAACGGCCGCGGCCCATCTTCGCCGGCGCCGACAACGAGGCGGCACCCCATCCCGACGCGATCCTCGACGTGGCGTGGCACGACCGGATGTTCTTCGACCACAAGTACGGGCTGGCGCAGTTCACGGGAAACGTGGTCATCCGCAGCGAGTTGGAAAAGGACACCGTGCACCTGAGCGGGAACGACTTTCGCGTTGAGTTTGAGGATGCGGCCGGGTCGCAACATCGCACCGAGAAGAATGCCGCCGGCGAGAACTCTTCCACACTGGATCGGCTGAAGCACAGCAAGCGATCGGTACGCTCGATGGTAGTCGAGGGCAAGATGCGATTTCTCGCGGAGAGCTGGCTCGACCGGCCCGGGGGGACACTGGCCAGTTCCGTCCTGATCCAGGGTCCACGGATGCAATTCGACGGCGAGACCGAGCAGATCCGCGTCCCCGGCCGTGGATCGATGACGTTCGTCGATCAGCGTCCCGGATCCCCCGCCGCGGCGCGCTCCGCGAGAGCGACCGCGAAGGCGAATCCAATCGTCGCGTTCTCGGGCCGTGGCAACACGCTTTTCGAGTGGGTCGGCGGCCTGACGCTGGACGCCCGGCACAACGACATTACCCTGCGCGACCAGGTCCGGATGACGCACCTGTCCACCGGCAAGGACGAAGTCCTCATGATGGATTGCCAGCGGCTTCTCGCCGATCTAAAGGCGACCGGCGGCATCAAAGCGTGGATGGGCGACAACATTCCCCGACCCGATGTCGAGACGGTCGTGGCCGAAGGCGACGTCCGCCTGCAGCACGGCAGCCGCAGCATCCACACCGACACGTTGAAGTACACCGGCGCCACTGAGCAGGTGGCCCTGACGGCCAAGCCCGGCGGTCTGTCCCAGATCGTGGGCGGCGGCGCCGACAACTTCAGCGCCCGAGCTATCCTGTGGAATCTGCGTACCAACCGCTTCGAGATCCGCGATCCGGGTGCGGTACGGTTCGCCCCTTAGGGCAAAACGCGAAAGCAGAAAAGCAGAAAAGCAGAGGGGAGGGAAGTTGACAGGATTTACAGGATGGGATCGGATGATCTACAGGATCTTTGGATTGTGTTCTTCAGTTCAACGCCTGTTTGTCCTTGACCCCACACTGGATCGGATCCTGTAGATCTCCGCAGAAATCCTGTTGATCCTGTCAACTCCGCTCTGCTCCCCCGTCAATCCTTCTTGCGTGGAAACAGCGCCTCCCCCTGCTTGATCTTCGTGCCTGGTTTCAACTGCCCCCACTGTGCCCAGGTTTCGAAATCACCGGAGCCGTTGTTGGCCAGAACCTCCGCGTACCGGCCGCATCCCAGTCGGTCCCAGATTTCCGCGGTTTTTTCGGGCATGACCGGCCAGAGACACAAGGACGCGATCCGCACCGCTTCGGCGCAGTGGACCATGATCGTGGCCACCTGGTCGCGATTCGCGGGGTCCTTCGCCAGGCGGAACGGTTCGGTTCTGTCGATGCACAGATCCACGGCGCGGATGATCGACAAGCCGTTTTCGCACAGCCCGTTGACGTCGAGCGATTCCAGGTGCGCGGCGACGTCGCCGGCGGCCTCGATCGCCGCGGTCCGGCACGTGGCGACGGCGTCAAGAATCGAATCGTCGCTTTCGCCCGGGGCCGGCAGGATGCCGTCGAAGTACCGGTTCGTCATGTGCACCACGCGGTTCACGCAGTTGCCCAGCGTGTTGGCCAGGTCGCTGTTGTACGTTTCGGCGAACTTGGCGTGGGCAAAGTCCGCGTCGGAAGCGCCCATCGGGCCCTGAGTGGCCATGTAGTAGCGCAGGGCATCGAGGCCGAACGACTCGATGTAGCCATCCAGCTTTTCGAGGTCGACAAAGTTGCCCAGGCTCTTGCTCATCTTCTGACCCTCACTGATCCAGAAGCTGTGCGCGTAGAGCCGGCCGTAGAGTGGCTTGTCCAACGACATCAGAATGGCGGGCCAGATCACCGCATGGAACCAGAGGATCTCCTTACCGATCAGGTGCACGTCAGCAGGCCAGTAACGGGCACGCTCGTCGGTGTCGACCGTGGTGACGTAGTTGAACAGCGCATCGATCCAGACGTAGATCGAGTGGCCCTCGTCGCCCGGCATGGGGACGCCCCACGGCTCGGTGGACCGGCTGACCGCGACGTCCTTGATCCCCTCCCGCAGCCGGCTGAGCACCTCGTTGCGCCTTGCGGCGGGCTCGACAAAACGCGGATTCTTTTCGATGTGGTCGATCAGCCGGTCCTGATACCGGCTGAGGGCGAAGAAATAGTTCTTCTCCTTGACCTTGACCAGCGGCGCGCCGCTGATGGGCGATCGGTAGTCGCTGTTCCTGGCGTTCGTCTCGGTGACATACTCTTCCTGGCCTTCGTCGTACCACCCTTCGTATTCACCGAGGTACACGTCGCCGTTGGCCTGAAGCTGCTCGACATAATGCCGGACTCTGGATACGTGCCGAGCCTGTGTTGTGCGGATGAAATCGCCGTTCGTGATGTTCATCCGCGTGAACGTCTGCTCGAACTCCGCGGCGATCCGGTCGACGAACTCCTGGGGCGAGACGCCCTGCTCGCGGGCCGAATCCGCGACTTTCTTGCCGTGTTCGTCGGTTCCGGTGAGAAAGAACACGTCCCGGCCGAACAGCCGGTGATATCGCGCAATAATGTCGGCCATCGTGGTCGAGTAGACGTGACCGATGTGCGGCCGATCGTTCACGTAGTAGATCGGCGTGGTGATGTAGAAGGTGTTTCTTACGGCAGGCATGGGTGGGATTGTATGGGACCTTGCGCGCGTTCGCGATGATTCGGGTGTTAAGAAAGCAGGAGAGCGGAAGAGCAGAAAAGCAAGAAATTGAAAACGACGCGAATGGATGTTCGTTGCGCCTCGGGCCCTTTGCCCTATTTCCTGCTTTTCTGCTTTCCCGCTTTCCTGCTCTTCCGCTCTCCCGCCCCGTCACCCGCCCACGGCGCGTGCGCACAAGGAGCCACTTACAATGCCCCCTAATGGGCCTCGCTCATGACATGGCGTTTGTGACCGGCGCGCTCGTGTCCAGCCCGGTGTGGACTTATCAGATGCTGCGCACCGGCAAGTGGCGCACCGACTGGCCTGCCCGGTTCGGCCGATGTCACCGCGCACCGTGCAACCGGCGACCGACGATCCAGATTCACGCAGTCAGCGTCGGCGAAGTCAACGCGATTCAGCGCCTCGTGCGGGAACTCGAGCGGCAGACCAACTGGAACGTGGTCGTCAGCGCGACGACCAACACCGGCGTCGCGCGGGCCCGGGAACTGTTCGAACCGGCCCATCGCGTGGTGCGATATCCCTTCGACCTGAGCCCCGCGGTCGGACGCTTCCTCGACGCCGTTCACCCGGACCTGGTCGCACTGGTCGAGCTGGAGATCTGGCCCAACTTCATCGAGGCGTGCCGGCGGCGGCGCATCCCCGTATCGGTCATCAACGGCAGGCTCAGCAGCAGGAGCTTCAGCCGATATCGCCTGGTGCGACCTCTGGTTCGTCCCATGTTTTCAGGTCTTACGACTGCCGCCGTGCAGTCCGACCGGTACGGTCAACGCTTCGCGGAACTGGGCGTCCCGGCCGATCGCGTACGCTGCGTCGACTCGATGAAATGGGACATGGCCCCCCAGGCAGGCGAGGTTGTCGATGCGGCGACCCTTGGCCGCGCCCTGGGGATCGACACCGACCGGCCAGTGATCGTGGCCGGGTCGACCGGGCCCGGAGAGGAACGGCTGCTGATCGACAGTTGCCCGCGCGACGCGCAGCTCGTCCTCGTACCGCGCAAGCCGGAACGGTTCGAGCAGGTCGCCCGACTCGACAGCGGAATCGTACGCCGACGCGACCATCCCGACGGCACGGCGCGAACGCCCGATCCCAGGACACGCCTGTTCCTGATCGACACCATGGGCGAATTGCTCAAGGCCTATGCCCTGGCCGACGTGGCGATCGTGGGGCGCAGCTTCGTCGGTCTTTTCGGCTCAAACGTGCTGGAGCCGATCGCTCTGGGCAAGCCGACCATTGTCGGACCACACCACGAAGATTTCGCCGACACCGTCGAGGCGCTTCGGGACGGTGACGGTATCGTGGTCACCGACCGACCCGGCGCCGCAGCGGATCAGCTGCTTCGCGACCGCCCGCGGTCGGACGCGCTGTCCGCGGCGGGGTTGGAGGTCATTCGTGCTCACCAGGGTGCCACGCAGAGGCATGTGGAACTATTGAAGGAATTGATGCCGGTGGAATTAGAAAAGAGCAAGAGAACAAGAGAGCAGGAAAGCATGAAATCGGAAAGATCGCGAATGGAAGCTCGTTAGGCTCTGGGGCTGCCTGCCCCATTTCCTGTTCTTCTGCTCTTCCACTTTCCTGCTCTAACCCCCATGCCGTCAACACAGCTTCGACAAACCGTCCTCGCATCAGCGCGCCGCGTCGTCGTAAAGCTCGGCACGCAGTTGCTGTCGCACGCCAAGGGGGGGCTGGATCTGGCCTATTTGAAGAGCATCGCCGCCCAAGTGGCAGAGCTGCGCCGTCGTCAGATTGATGTGACGATCATTTCCAGCGGGGCGATCAATGAAGGGTGCACCGAATTGGGCATCGCCCGGCGCCCCCGGGACGTTGCCGATCTCCAGGCCATCGCCGCGGTGGGCCAACCCCGTCTGATGCTCCACATGCACCAGGCGTTTTCCCGATTCAAACTGACGACCGCACAATTGCTGCTAACGCGCGGCGACTTCGACGACCGCGTACGCTTCCTGAACATTCGCAACTGCGTGAACCACCTGCACCGCCAGGGATGCGTCCCGATCATCAACGAAAACGACACCGTGGCGGTCGAAGAGCTCGAAGTGCTGCGATTCGGCGAGAACGACATGCTCGCCGCAATGATCTGCAACGCACTGCGCGCCGACGCGCTGGTGCTGCTCACCGTGGTGGACGGGCTCCAGGATGACCGGCACCGCCGGATCGACCTGGTCGACAACATTCACGAGGTGATGGTCATGGTGCGCGACTCCAAGACCCGCCTCGGCAAGGGCGGCATGGGCACCAAGGTGCAAGCGGCACGCCTGGTCAGCGACGCCGGCGAGGTCGCGGTCATCGCTCACGGCCGCGAACCGAACGTGCTGCCACGCCTGTTCGACGGCGAGCAGATCGGCACGGTGTTCGCGCCCGCGTCGCGCAAGCTCGACAGCCGCAGCCGATGGATCGGGCTGACCAAACAGCCGGCCGGCACGATCGAGATCGACCAGGGCGCAGCCACCGCGCTGATCAACCGCGGCAAGAGCCTTCTGGCCAGCGGGATCGTCGGACTCACGGGCCAGTTCGCCCGGGGCGAGGTCGTGATGGTGCGCGACGCCAGAGGCCGCGAGATCGCCCGCGGCCTGACGAACTATCCCGCGGATGAGCTGCGCCTGATCAAGGGCATGCGATCCACACAGTTTGAGAAGGTCCTCGGCCGGCCGGCCTTCGCCGAGATCGTCCACCGAGACAATCTCGTGATCACGTTTCAAGAGGAACCGGGCCGGTAGCTGCCCGATCGTTAGGCACATCTTCCCACGAAACCGGAGTCATGCGCGCAATATAGGCAAAGATTCTGCGCGGACATAAATTCATAAGTATCTCCCATCGCGATGTTTGAATGGAATATTCCACTCCGGCACGGGATTTGTTATATCCCAGCCATTGAAATGACCGCTGACAGGGGGACGCGGCCCCGCCTTCTTGAGAACAACCGCGTTTATCGATTGTCTGAACCCGACCGCACGCCACGACCCTAACGCCCCAAGGAGGCGACCATGCCACGACCGAATCTGATCGTACTTCTGCTGGCAGTCCTGGCGGCACCTGCCGCAGTCATGGCAGCGGATGCGGAACCGGTGTCCGAGGCACTGTTCCGCGTCAATAACGTCTGGATGATGGTGGCCATCTTCCTCGTGTTCATCATGCACCTGGGGTTCGCCACGCTCGAATCGGGGCTCACGCGGGCAAAGAACACGACCAACATCCTGTTCAAGAACATCGCGATCCTCTCCATCGGCATCCTCACGTACGCCTTGATGGGTTTCGCGGTGATGTATCCCGGTGAGGAATTCGCAGGCAAGGTCTTCGGCTTCAGCAGCGCCGGCTGGGGCCTGCCGCTTCCCAGTGGAGGCGAAGGCATGGAGTACTCCGGAGGGAATTACACCTACTGGACCGACTTCCTGTTCCAGGCGATGTTCGCCGCCACCTGCGCCACGATCGTCTCCGGCGCCGTGGCCGAGCGCGTCAAGCTGAGCAGTTTCCTGATCTTCACGATACTCTTCGTGGCCATCGCCTACCCCATCGCCGGCATGTGGAAATGGGGCGGTGGCTGGCTGGACGCTATGGGTTTCTACGACTTCGCAGGTTCGACTCTGGTCCACTCGGTCGGCGGCTGGGGCGCCTTGGCCGGTACGATCATGCTGGGGCCGCGCCTGGGCAAGTACGTCAAGGGCTCGATCCGACCCATCATGGGCCACAACATGCCCTTGGCCACGATCGGCGTGTTCCTGCTCTGGCTCGGCTGGTTCGGTTTCAATGGCGGGTCGGTCCTCTCGGCCGCCGCGGGGGATACGTCCAGGGTCCTGGTGACGACCAACATTGCCGCAGCTGGGGGCGTGGTGGCCGCGATGTTCATCTCGTGGATCATTCAGCGCAAGCCCGACTTGTCGATGGCTCTGAACGGGGCCCTTGCCGGTCTTGTGGGGATCACGGCGGCCGCGGATGTCGTTTCGCCGAACCAGGCCGCCGTCATCGGCTTTATCGCGGGTGCCTTGGTCGTCCTCTCGGTCATCGCGCTGGACAAGATCCGAATCGACGACCCGGTCGGTGCGATCTCGGTACACTTGACGTGCGGCATCTGGGGCACTCTGGCGGTCGGCATCTTCAGCTCAAATCCGGACCACACGATCCTTACGCAGCTCAAGGGCATCGGTGCGATCGGCGCGTTCGCGTTCGTGTTCGCCATCGTCGTGTTCGGCGTTCTGAAGGCGACCATGGGCCTGCGCGTCAGCGCCGATGAGGAGCAGAGGGGCCTGGACCTCAGCGAGCACGACCAGGAGGCCTACGCCGGATTCCAGATCTTCGTCACCCAGTAAACAGGGATTTGATCCCACAAGTCGGAGCCACACGATGAAACTGATCATCGCCTACATACAGCCTGAGAAACTCAACGACGTGAAATCAGCGCTGTTCGAAAAGAAAATCGACAAGATGTCCGTGACCAACGCCATGGGTTGCGGACAGCAGCAGGGCTACCAGGAGCATTACCGCGGTACCGTGGTCGAGATCAACCTGATGAAGAAGGTGCGCCTGGAAATCGCAGTGAACGACGAGTTCGTTCAACCCACGATCGACGCGATCACCGCAGCGGCACGCACCGACAGCATCGGTGACGGCAAGATCTTCGTGCTCACCCTCGACCAGTGCGTCCGCATCCGAACCGGTGAAACGGGAATGGCGGCGATCGGCTAATCGTGCCTGTCAACCCCTCCAGACATCCGATGAAGGCGGTCGCAGACCGTTCTGCAACGGTTCCGGCACCGGCGTGAACCCTGGTCGTGTCGGACCACGGGCACACGTGTGTGACCGTGGTCGATCTCGCCGTGGGCTAGCGGCGCCGGCCGTGGCACGCTCGCATCGCGCCACGTTTGGCTGACAATACCCCCTGGTCGTTCGATCAGGGGTTCACTGTTAAAACATCCGCATGTTCATACGCGAAGGAGGCTCTCGTGCTGCACCAATTTAATGTTGGTGTGAACTTTTCTTGTGTGCGGCGCGTTATCGGGTCCATGTTGATCGATTGGCAACCCCTTCTGTGAAGCGTTAGATTGCGCTGTATGAACAACAACGCCACCAAAAAAGCACGGGCAGATCATCCGATCCACGACCTGCTGGCCGTTCGATACAGCCCCTACGCGTTCGATCCGAAACCTGTCCCGACCCCGATGCTGCTTTCATGCCTGGAAGCGGCGCGGTGGGCCGCATCGAGCTTCAACGAGCAGCCCTGGTCGTTCATCGTCGCGGGCCAGGATCAGCAGGGCGCGTTCGAGCGCCTCGTCGATTGCCTCGCCGAGGCCAACCAGCCCTGGGCCCGTCGCGCTGGCGCCCTGATCCTGACGGTCATTTGTCAGTCGTTCTCGCGAAACAACAAGCCCAACCGAGTGGCCGGACACGATCTGGGGTTGGCAGTGGCGAACCTCACCGTCCAGGCCACGGAACTGGGGCTCGCGGTCCATCAGATGGCCGGTGTCAACCTCGCCCGCGCCAGGCAGACCTATAACATCCCCGACACCCACGACCCGATAACGATGATCGCCCTGGGATACGCGGCCGACCCGGCCACCATTTCGGATGAGCAGCTTGCCGAGCGAGAGCGGGCCCCCCGCAGCCGAAAAACGTTGGCAGAATTCGTCTTCGGTGATGCCTGGGGACAGACGGCGCCGCAGGTGGGGTGAGGGGGCGAAAACAACAAACAACAAATAACATAAAAAAAATTCTTCTGACAAAGAAGAATTTGTTATTTATTGTTTACTATTTGTTATTTGTTATTTTTTATCCGGGGAAACCCAAGGACTTCGCAGGTTCCGGTTCACGACAGGAACTCAGACTCGAGACTCTGGCGGATCTTGTCCAGGGCCTTGTTCTGAATCTGGCGGACGCGTTCTTTGGTGACGCCGATGATCTTACCGACCTGCTCGAGCGTCATTGGCTGGAAATCGTGATGCTTGGTTGCGCTGGCCCCCAGCGAGAAACGGTGTTCGATGACCGACTGCTCGATATCGGTCAGGTCTGCCCGGTTGTCGCCGAGGATCCGGCGAATCTCGTCGACGCAGTCGTCACGGTGAAACTCGCGCTTCCGGTCGAGGTAATCCGACTTCTCCAGCTTGGGGTCGAAATCGGTCGGGAACAGCTGTCGGTATTTGCTGAGCTTGACACCGGTCCTTGAGAACGCCTTCAGGATGGCGCGGCACGCGTACGTGCTGAACTTGAACCCGCGAGCGACGTCGAATTTGTCGACCGCACGAAGCAGGGCCATGTTGCCCTCGCTGACCAGGTCGGAGAAATCCACCTCGCTCATCCGCGTGCGCTTGGCCATCGCCAGCACGAGCGCGAGGTTGGTCTGAGCGATCTGATCGCGATAGGCCTCGGCCATTCGATCCCATTTGAGAATCGGTCGGGCCTGCTCCGACTTGATCTGACCGACCTGCAGGTGCTCTTTGAGCTTGCACACCATGTAACGGCTGTAATTGAACTGAAGGAACAGCACCCGCTCCTCGGCGGCGGTCAGCAGCACCGTGCCGACGTTCTTGGGAATCGTCGTGGCCGAAAAGTTTTCCATGACGGGGTGATACCAACTCGTATCAGGCCGCTTGATCGCCGGCGCGTCGTCGAAAATCCGTCGGTGCGCATCCCGCCGGCTGAACGTCGGGTTGGTCACATAGTCGTACTTCAGCGTCAGGATCTGCTTAAGACGTGCCTGGTCCCGGGGGCTGAGCTGTCGCGCCCTGCCGACCAGATCGATACGCTGACTGCGACGTATCTGAGCCAGAGGGGAGCGACCGTGTGTCAAGATGGGAGTCATCGCCAACTCTGCCTTTCTTTCCCTGCGTTCCTTTTCTCTAACTGCAACCTCGGCAGGGGCTCCCACCGATTCCCACGGAATTGGGGCTATGTTGCCACCGTGCGGCCCAACTCAATTCCCAATGCACTTCCCGCTGGTGGACGGCCGACCGGTACGGCCGTAATCATAGCCCGGAGCCTGGATAATCTAGTGTACACCGTGGATGGCCAGGTGGTTCATTCTTGTGAAATAATTCCTCAGTTTGTAAAAAACTCACAGA
>Ga0310125_10001124_pt1 | contig 13294 bp, 11 predicted proteins | sample CB11b_Tmax_Bot8__FD_203508 | JGI IMG/M metagenome (GOLD analysis project Ga0310125, IMG submission 203508) | Marine microbial communities from Western Arctic Ocean, Canada - CB11b_Tmax_Bot8 | ecosystem: Environmental > Aquatic > Marine > Oceanic | place: Canada: Western Arctic Ocean | collected... | reverse complement strand
CCATCCAATCGTGTTGAGGTGAGATGGGTGGTATCAGGTGTAGGGAGCGGTAGTTGGCCAAGGCATCATAAAGCGTCAAATGGCTGGCCAACTCGACCACCTTGCGTTGAAACAGGCTGCGTTTTGGAGATGGTATCTGGCCGGCAAGTTGTGCCTGGCGAATTAGTTCAGTGCCATGCTCGCGGATGGATCTGGCAGAAAAGTGTTTTTTTTTAGTTTGTTGCCAGCCAAAGATAGCCAGGACATCGGGGTGGTCAATGCGAAAAACCTCGTATTCTTCAGCAGTCGTGGGACGGCTTAGTACATCCAGCAGCCAGTGTGCAGCGTCGAGGTTCAGAGTCTGGTTTTCCAGCTTTTGTCTGCCGCTAATCACCATCAGGCTGTTGCGCGCGACGGTGTCAAAGGGTTTGACTCGACCCTTGTAAGACACCGGTACCCTTGCCAGAGCGTTGACATTAAAGTCAGAATCCGTGCCAGATGGTTTTAAGGGTACAAGCAGGTAGGCAGCGCATATTGATATGAGCAGTATGGGAACCATCCCAGTCCAGCGGCTGGCAGTATGTTGTTCGTGTTTGGTCATGCGGTTTGGTGACGTAGGAAACGGATTAGAGTCATGCCAAAGTGGATAAGCATGCCAACTCCAGCCAGCAGGCAAGCAATGTAAGGTGTCTGCCATGCGGGGTTGTCAACCACCTGAAGGACGGTTCCAAAATCAGGGCCATCATCACTTTTTCTAAGCCAGTTAGCCTGGTAAAAAGTCTCTCCGTGATATCGCAGGGGATGATTCATGTAGATGAGTATATTGCGATCTTCATGGTGAGTCGGATCACTTAAATGAATATCACTTGAAAAGTTTTTCGCAATGGTTGTTCCCGTATATCGATCATGACTGAATTCATTGAGTCGGATCGCATACGGTTTGTAATAGCGGCGAAAACGAAGATACAGGTGGTATTGTTGATCCTCGACCTGGACACGCTGGCCGACAATGCGGATGTCATCTTGACGAAATAGTGGTGATAGCACGAATCGCCCTAATGATTCATCTCCCCGGCTGATTTGGATGATGACGGCCGGTATATTAACTGATTGTGCGCCGACACCGGTAACACGGGATTGTTCAATCACCCGGTGTGTGACACCCAGTCCGTGATCAGCTTGAGGTGGATCGGTGTCATTGGGGATGCGGCGCTGGACAATGGCGTTGGGCATAAACCGTTCAACTCGGATTTGGAATGGGAGCCGCACATGGTCGATTACGGAACGCTGCTCTAATGCCGATTGATTGATCGCCAGTACCTGGTCATGTTCTGGGGATGCGTGATTAATAACCGCCAACTCAACTTCACGAATGTCATGGGCCCATCGGGTTGTTTGGCCTTCATAGATGGGCATTTGTGTTTCGAGGGCAAATGCCCCGGTAATTCCTTCGCCAACCAGTAGCAAGATGATGGCAGTGTGGATCAGGATGATGCCACTACGCTTCAATGTAAGCTTGAAACGGACGGCGTGCGCCGCCAGTAGATTAATCAGCAGCATCAGGCCAAGGGTCGTGCCGCCGGGCCAGGGGAAGGCTCCGGGGAATATTTGCTCGCCGATTTCCGGGCGTGGCAAAAAGATCTGCAGTGGAACCCAGACCACGAAGCTACGGAAATATTTCTCGACAACAAACCAAATGCCGTTATCGATCTGGGCCCATGTTGCCGAGAATATCAGCACAATGGACATGGCCATCAGTACAACGGTCAGTCGCAAGGATACAATAGGCTGACACAGGTCTTTAATCGCATTGCCCATGGTTTTATCTTGTAAAGTGAGCGGATTGGACAAATGATACAAACCTTGGTTTTTCCTTTTGAATCAACGGATCGGGTCCCATTATCTTGAAGAACCAGACATTGTCACCATTGCCAATGACGGCTATCAGCATGCGCTGGGGATGACTGCGATCTGTACGCGGGCCAATGAGATCCAAAAGATTACCGGTAGCATTGACAGTTTCGATCAATTCGATGGGTTGTTTCTCGTCATTATCAATGGCTGCCAGTCCAACCTGCTTACGCCATCGGTTAATGTTATCCAGCGCTGTTCCAATGTTCCCAGTGAACATGACGACGGTGATTTCACCTTGATACATGCCATCATTTACGGTGAAGGCAGCTTGCCGTGGCGGTTGGGGCGTTTGATGAATTTCCCAGTTGTCGGGGGCGTTGAATGTGATGGGAGCTTTTGGTGCATCGAACTTTATGGATGCCAGGAATCGCCGCAATGAGTCAGACTCGGCCTCGATGGTGGTTGCGGGGCCGATCAGGTCAAAGAACCAGACTCGATCAGGCATGGGCAGGATGACCACCACGCGACGTTGGCGGGGTTGCTGGCCATCCGGCGGGCCAAGCAGATCAACCCGGGATGCCCTATGTCCGGCAATAGAGATTTTGTTGACGGATTGTTCCATCTGTTGGTTACTTGCAGCTGGCAGTCCCATGAGACGACGCCAGCGAGTAACGTTGGCGATTGGCGACCGGCTTTCAGGTGTATTAGGCAGTGGAATGATTTTGAGTTCCGCTTGTTGTGATGGCGGGCCGATCAGGAAAGTCGCCAAGCGTAATCCCGAACCGGGTTGTTCTAGCCAATGATCTGGTGCGGACCAGGTGGGTTCCTTGGATGGGGTTGCCCTCTCACTGGCGATATCACGGTGTCGTGACCGGACGGTTGGGTTCATCAACTGGCGGATTTTTGCTGGTGGGGGGGTATCTTTGGGGGCCTGATAGACTCGGATCTGTTCGTCTTCACAAGCACAAAGTCCAAATGAGGTTGCACAGACGAGGCTGATCAGCCGTAAACCCATCTGTGATGCACCGTGTTTCTTCGTTAGTTTAACCATGATCAAGAGAATTTATGCGGCATTTCAATGCCAGGGTATGGGTTGGGACCCCGTTTGCGGCCTAGCGGGAATCATTCCTAGGAGAATGCTTTGGAGCATAGTATTTATATCCATGCAGGGGGAAAAGTTCGCTGTCACAGGTTTAAATTTCAGGCTTGGTCAAAATAGAGCAATCTGTGCCGGGGTTGGGTGTTAAACTATGGCGGGAATATGACAGCCGAGACCTTGGTTGGCCGATACTAGGTCAGGTTCTGTGTTTGGCGGACTTGAATTGTGTGGCTAGAATAATCCTCCCGTATCACAGTGAAACTATCACTATAGGAGCAAGACTGCATGGTCGCCGGTACGAAAGACGAGAGGGGCTCGAAGCCGGTCGCCAACCGTAGTTCAGCTGTTGTATTCTTTGCCGGTGATTCCGGCGATGGGATGCAAAAAGCGGGCACGCAATTCACAGACACTGCGGCGATCGTAGGGAATGATGTGGCAACGCTGCCTGATTTTCCTGCAGAGATCCGCGCACCGGCAGGGACCGTTGCCGGGGTGTCAGGATTTCAAATTAACTTTGCTGCCGACGACATCCATACACCAGGTGATGAAGTCAATGCATTGATTGCAATGAATCCCGCGGCCCTCAAGGCTCACATCGATGATGTTGAGGTCGGCGGTATCGTGATCGTCAACGACAGTGAATTTACCAAGGTCAACTTGCGCAAAGCCGGCTATAGCGAAGGATACAATCCGCTTGATGATGAAAAGTTCACCCTTCGCTACAAGATCTACAAGGTTCCGATTAGTCGCTTAAATGCTGAAGCATTGGCTGATTCAGGGTTGGGGGCAAAGAATATTTATCAGTGCAAGAACATGTTCGCCTTGGGGTTGATCTACTGGCTTTACGATCGACCGATCGATCCAACGGTCAAGTACCTTGATGACTATTACGGTCAAGTCAAAAATCTCCCCAAGGTATCCGAGGCAAATATAGCCACGCTGAAGGCCGGCTACTTTTTTGGTGAAACCACGGAGATGTTCCCGGTCCGATACCACGTGTCTAAAGCTTCGATCAAGCCGGGCAAGTATCGCAAAGTGACCGGTAACGAAGCGTTGGCGATGGGTTTGGTTGCTGCGGCTAAGCTTTCGGGCAAACAACTGGTTTACTGCAGTTATCCGATCACACCGGCCAGCAATATCCTGCACAACCTGGCCGCGATGAGGCATTTTGGTGTTAAAACATTTCAGGCTGAAGATGAGATTGCTGCGGTCTGTGCAGCCATCGGCGCCGGCTTTGCAGGCCAGATTGGCGTGACCGGTACTTCCGGGCCAGGCATGGCGCTTAAATCCGAAGCCATTAATCTGGCAGTCATGACTGAATTACCCCTGATTATTGTCGATGTTCAGCGTGGTGGTCCGTCAACGGGGTTGCCAACCAAGACAGAGCAGGCCGATTTGCTCCAGGCGATGTTTGGCCGCAACAGTGATAGTCCACTGGTTATCCTGGCACCTCAATCGCCTGCCGACTGTTTTGATATAGCGCTCGAAGCTTCACGGATCAGTCTTAAGCATATGGTTCCGGTCATTATTCTTAGCGATTGTTATCTGGCTGATGGTGCTGAGCCGTGGCTGATTCCTGATTCATGCGGCCTCAAACCGATCGAGATTACGCACAGGACTGATCCTGATGGGTTTGAACCATACGCTCGTGACGATAATTTGGTACGTCCTTGGTCCGTGCCGGGCACGCCGGGAATGGAACACCGTATAGGGGGGTTGGAGAAGCAGCATATCACGGGCAATGTGAGTTATGACGCGGAAAATCATCAATTGATGTCGGTAATCCGTCGTCGCAAGGTTGAACTGGTGGCCAAGCAGATTTCCCCACTGCAAGTGCACGGCGAGTCCAGCGGTGACTTATTGGTTATCGGGTGGGGTGGAACCTACGGTTCGATTCTTACCGCGGTTGACCACGCGCAGCAGACGGGGAAATCCGTTTCCTCAGCCCACCTGCGATATCTGAGCCCGATGCCAGGCAATCTGGGTGATGTGATCAGAAGTTTCAAGAAAGTGCTGGTGCCCGAACTTAATATGGGCCAACTCCGTATCCTCCTGCGTGCCCGGTTCCTCGTTGACGCACGTGGCCTTAACAAGATCCAGGGTAAGCCGTTTTTGGTCGAGGAAGTTAAAGAGGCCATCGACCTGATGTTGCAGGACGGTTATGGTGATCGTGAATTTCTGATGCCACGCCATCATCAGGTACGTCTTGAGGATCAAGAGTATGATTTGGTTGGGTGCCAGCAGGATTCGGCAGCATCCATCCCCACGTAGGCATTGAATAATGAAGGATCCGGCGATGTCCGCTTCATCTCTAATAGCTAAAGACTTTGCTTCCGATCAGGACGTGAGGTGGTGTCCAGGGTGTGGTGACTACGCCATTTTGAACCAGATGCGCAAGGTTTGTGCCAAGTTGGGGGCACGGCGTGAAAACACCGTGTTCGTTTCTGGAATAGGTTGTTCCAGCCGCTTCCCCTATTACATGGATACATACGGTTTTCATAGTATCCATGGCCGAGCACCGGCGGTTGCAACCGGGGTCAAGATCGCTAATCCCGACCTGGATGTCTGGGTGGTGACGGGTGATGGTGACGGACTATCTATCGGTGGCAACCATCTGATGCACGTGCTGCGCCGCAATGTGAACCTGAAAATACTCTTGTTTAATAACCGGATCTATGGTCTTACCAAGGGGCAGTATTCGCCCACGAGTGAAGAGGGCAAGAAGACGAGTTCAAGCCCGATGGGTTCCATCGATCTGCCGCTGATCCCGGTATCGGTGGCACTGTCTTCGGAGGCGAGCTTCGTCGCACGGTGCATCGACATCGATAAGAATCTTGGCGAGGTTTTAGAGCGGGCGGCTGCCCACAAAGGTTCAGCGTTTGTCGAAATCTACCAGGATTGCAATATTTTCAACCATAAGGCATTTGAATACGCCACTGATCGAGCGACCAAAGAGGGGCACATCATTCGTCTTGAACATGGCAAGCCTTTGATTTTTGGTAAGGATCGGGATAAAGGAATTCGCCTTCACGATCATAAACCGGAGGTGGTTGAACTGCGTAGTGGCATCAAGGAAGACGATCTGCTCTTCCATGATGAGCACGACGAGAGCCTAGCCTTCTTGTTGAGTCGGATGAGTCACCCGGACTTTCCTGAACCAATGGGGGTGTTTTACAGCATTGGAGATGATTGTTACGAGGATCTATTGACCAAGCAGATTCAAGATGCTCAAGCGGCTCGTGGCAAGGCTGATCTCGATACCCTGTTTAATTCAGGTGATACCTATACGATTGAGGCCTAGAAAGGGCTACCGGTCTTGTGTCAGCACCGGAGGCTGGTCTGCTTGGGTATACTCATTTCATGCGACCCACTCACTTCTCCGGCTCCTTTCCGCTATTTCGCTTGTTCGGCATACAGGTTTATCTGCATTGGTCGTGGTTTGTAGTCGTTGCCTTGCTGGTACAAATCCGAGTAAACCATACCGAAGGCCTTTCGGTTATTGAAGCTTTCTCGCAGTTTGTCACCTTGTTTGGAATCGTTTTGATGCACGAGTTTGGCCATGCCTTGGCGTGTCGTTCAGTGGGCGGCGAAGCCGACACAATTGTCTTGTGGCCGCTAGGTGGCGTGGCATTTGTCAAACCGCCGCCACGTCCTGGTCCCGTTTTGTGGAGTATTGCTGCGGGACCACTGGTTAATGTTTTTCTGGTTCCTGTAACCCTTTGCATATCGATTTGGTTCGATGGATCCTGGGATCCGCTTGACAGTACTTGGGCCATGTTGTTTTGGATGAACTTGGGTTTGCTGATCTTTAACATGTTGCCAATTTACCCGCTGGATGGCGGTCAGATTCTGCAGGCCCTGCTTTGGTTTGTATTGGGAAGGGCGACAAGTTTGCGTATTTCGGCTTGGATAGGATTGATTGCAGCCGGGGCCATTGCCATGATGGCGTTATATTTGCAGGATCAGTGGCTATTTATCATGACCCTATTCATAGGCTGGCAGGCATGGAAGGGGCTTCGTGTTGCCAGGTTTCTGGCACTTCAAGAGAAAGTGGGTCAGGGGTATTGGCCGTCTCCCCATTGATCTTCAATGGCAACAAAACGCCCTTTTGTCCGGGGATCGGCGCATTGCACCGTGATCGTAATACGTTATGGCGTCAACTGGGCAGCAGAGACTGAAGTGTTTTACCAATTCGTGCCGGTGAATCGGCAACCGCAACGCCTGCCTTTTCCAAAGCTTTGACCTTGGCGGTAGCAGTGCCCTTACCTCCGCTGACAATAGCACCGGCGTGGCCCATGCGCTTGCCCGGCGGTGCGGTGCGGCCTGCGATGAAAGCGGCAACGGGCTTGGTCATTTCTGCAGCAATGTATTGAGCGGCTTCTTCCTCGGCGCTACCGCCAATTTCACCGACCATGACCACCGCGTGGGTGTCGTTGTCTTCTTGAAACAATTGAAGAATATCGGTGAAGGAACTGCCAACAATAGGATCCCCGCCGATACCCACGCAGGTTGATTGTCCCAAACTGCGGGCAGTCAACTGTGAAACGGCTTCGTATGTCAATGTGCCACTTCTTGATACGACGCCGATATTTCCACCGTGGTGAATGAAGCCTGGCATGATGCCAATTTTGCATCCGCGACCATCGTCAACTGCAGGGGTAATGATGCCAGGACAGTTGGGGCCGATCAGACGACTCCCATGAGCACGAACGGCGGCTTTGGCCCGGGCCATATCGAGCGTGGGGATACCCTCTGCGATGCAGATGATCAACTGGATTCCTGCTTCCGCCGCCTCGATAATCGAGTCTGCAGCGAAAGGTGCTGGTACAAATGTGATAGAGACGTTGGCCTGGGTCTGTATGCACGCTTCAGTGACCGTGTTGAATACAGGCTGGCCAAGATGTTCAGTGCCACCGCGACCTGGCGTTACACCGCCGACGATCTGTGTGCCGTATTCCATGCACTGCTTACTGTGGAAGGTGCCCTGACCACCGGTGAAACCCTGGACAAGGACTCTGGATTCACTTGTTACGAGGATGCTCACTTGGTGGCCTCCTTTGTAACAACATTCACGGCTTTTCTTGCAGCGTCATCTAGGCTATCTGCAGTGATGAGATTAAGTTTGCTGTCGGCCAGGATCTTCTTGCCCTGTTCGACCATGTTCCCCTCGAGCCGAACGATGAGTGGAACGGGGATATCACTGTCTTGAACTGCTTCGGTGATCCCTTCGGCAATGAGATCACAGCGGACAATACCACCGAATATATTGATTAAAATGGCGTGAACATTCCGATCTGAGAGGATGATCCGAAGTGCTTCTGCAACGCGTTGTGCAGTCGCGCCACCGCCGACATCAAGAAAATTAGCCGGTTCACCGCCATGGATCTTGATGATATCCATGGTGGCCATTGCCAAGCCGGCACCGTTGACCATACAGCCAATATTGCCGTCCATGCTGATATACGAAAGTTCATGCTCCGATGCACGAACCTCCATTGCATTTTCTTCATCGAGGTCTCGTAGTTCGCGAGTGGCTGGATGCCGGTACAGTGCGTTGTCGTCGAAGTTGATTTTGGCATCCAGAGCGATCAACTGGTTTTGATCTGTTAGTACTAGGGGATTGATTTCGGCTAGCGAGCAGTCTTCAGTCAGGAAAGCATCGGTCAAGGAAGTGGCGAATTTGGAAAACGCCCCGATCGTATCGTTGGGTAGGTTGAGTCGGGTTGCCAGTCGCCGGGCCTGGAAGGGCTGCAGTCCCACGTTGGGGTCAATGTTTTCAAAAAAAATGGCTTCGGGATTGGTTGCGGCCACTTCTTCAATGGCCATGCCGCCTTCGGCACTGGCCATCATCACGGGGATTTCCTTCTGCCGGTCGATCACGAGTCCCAAATAGAGTTCGCACTCGATTTTGGAAGCCTGTTCAATAAGCACTTTCTTAACAAGTTGGCCCTCAGGTCCAGTCTGAACAGTGACAAGATTCATGCCGAGAATCTCATCGACGGCCGATTGCATCTCATCCCGTGTCCGGCAAACCTTGACGCCCCCCCCCTTGCCACGGCCACCGGCGTGGATTTGGGCTTTAACCACACAGGAACCATCGCCCAACTCGCCAGCTTTTTTGAGGGCTTCGCTTTGTGACTCGGCTATGACGCCTTTTGGAACGAGTACGCCGTATTGCTGGAGCAGGCCCTTGGCTTGGTATTCGTGGATCTTCAAGGTGAACATCTTTCGCTGGGGTGTAATCTTGGCAACCCACAGATGGCTGGCCGTTATACAGTGTTGTCGCTCATTAGGCCAAGCAGGGCGCGATGACGGGGGAACCGGAATAGGGATTGGCGAGTCTTAACTCTATGAGGTTTTTCATGGGTCCTGTCTTCCCATCACTATCGCAGTTACCCACGAGGATCCATTTTATTTCTGGCCATTGTTCTGATGCAAAAGAGGTACCCGTGTGGTCCCAATAGAGCAACGGTTTGCAATGACAGCGGGTAGAGTTGTTGGGCCAATAATGGTGGGTGTTGGATGGGGACGCTGTTTGTCTGTACATGGTTTGGCACGTGATTTTAACCGTTTGTTTAAATTATGGATTGGTGGAATATTCGGGTTGGACCTCTATTGGGTGGGGAGGGTTCTAAATGAAGCGGGATCATGTTAAAACCCCGATTAATTCAATTGGCGGTGGATTTCGCATGGTTTTCGACCTTGGTGGAACTGTCGGTTTGCATGACGATGTTTCCCGGGCAATTTGGGTCTTCGCCGTCTTGTGCATCCGATAAGTGGGATTATCGGGTGCTTTGTTGATCTGCAAGGATTTGACGATGACTTGGTTGCAATAGGGAAATACAGATGACAGGTGGGGCGTTGGGCAATTTTGGGCTTGACCTGCGGTGATACGCCGTTATGCTTTCGCACCCCGCTCGTTACTTTGTGGGGGGAGAAGTCAGATTCAATGTGTGATTAGTGTTTTTGACGGTCTTGCGAAGCAACTCCTGAAATTAACGCCGCCAATAGGACGATAAACGCTTTGTGAGCCTTGGATGGTGGGCGTGTGTTCCTGCCAGACTGTACCGGTGCAATGGAAGAAAACGATAATGACTGTCACGATGTCCAAGCCTAGTGAGTCGCGCAAGTTGAATGATCTTGCCCGATCACGCAATTTCGGGATCTGTGCCCATATCGACGCGGGCAAAACCACGGTGACCGAACGCGTGCTCTATTACACCGGGAAGACCTATAAAATGGGTGAGGTTCATCATGGCACTGCGACCATGGACTTCCTTGAGGAAGAGCAGGATCGAGGCATTACGATTCAAGCGGCTGCAACCACCTGCCCTTGGGCACATAACGGTGTGGACTATCGTCTCAACCTGATCGACACACCAGGTCACGTCGACTTTACCGTCGAGGTGGAGAGATCCTTACGCGTGTTGGATGGTGCGGTTGCAGTATTTGACGCTAAAGAAGGAGTCGAGGCGCAATCCGAGACGGTGTGGCGTCAGGCAGATCGTTATGGAGTTCCACGACTTTGCTTTATCAACAAGATGGACAAGCTCGGGGCGGATTTCGACTTTAGTTTCAGTTCCCTGCAGGATCGTCTTGGTGCAAATGCGGTGGCCGTCCAGATCCCCATTGGCCAGGGAGATACGTTTGAGGGCATTGTCGATCTATTGGCGATGAAGGCATATTACTTTTCAGCTGAAGAGTTGGGCGCTAAAGTTGAGGAACGCGAGATTCCCGACCAACTGATTGATGAAGCTGAGTCATGGCGACAGCGCTTGGTTGAAGCGGTCGCCGAACTTGATGACCGTTTAACGGACAAGTACTTGAATGATGAGGAGATTTCACCAGAGGAGATCCGCTCCGCATTACGAATCGGTACGGTTAGTCAACGTGCTTATCCTGTGTTCTGTGGATCAGCACTTCGGTACATTGGTGTGCAGCGGCTTATTGATGGTGTGATCGATTATCTACCAAATCCGATGGAGGTGCCTGAAGTTCAGGGTAGTGATCCAAAGGACAGCGAGAAAGCATTGTCACGTCCGCACGATGAGTCAGCACCATTTTCTGCCCTAGTATTCAAGGTTGTCTCCGATCAGCACGGTGATCTGACCTATGCGCGGATTTATTCAGGTACGTTGCCCAAGGGGTCCCGTGTCATCAATGCGAATAACGGTAAACGTGAGACCATCAGCCGGATCTTTGAAATGCATGCCAATCAGCGAATCGCACGTGAGGATGCAAAGGCGGGTGAGATTGTGGCGCTGGTCGGTGTGAAACATTCAATAACAGGTGAAACACTCTGTGCTGCGGATGATCCAATTCTTTTCGAGCGATTGGATCTGCCAGATCCGGTTATTTCTATGAGTATTGAACCGGCGACCAATGCCGACAAGGACAAACTGGGTGAGGCTCTGGTTACTATTCGTCGCGAGGATCCATCGTTTCGCAGTCATTTCAATGAGGAAACAGGCCAGACAATCATCGAAGGTATGGGTGAGCTGCACCTTGAGATCATCACGCATAAGCTCACTCGTGATATGAAGGTGGGGGTGCAGGTCGGCACACCACGCGTGGCTTACAAGGAAACGATTACTGTTTCTGCTGAAGCCCGTGGTACCCACAAGAAGCAGACTGGTGGACGCGGTCAGTATGGTGATGTTGAACTGACAGTTGAACCGCTTACGACGGAGCAGGCTCTGGAAGAGGAATTGGATTTCAAGGATGGTTTGGCGTTCGTGAATAAGGTTATTGGTGGTAAGATTCCCAGGGAATATATCCCCTCAGTTGAACTTGGATGTCGTGAAGCCGCACGCAGCGGTATTCTCGCCGGCTACCCACTGGTGGATGTCAAGGTTTTATTGACAGATGGATCCCATCACGAAGTTGATTCGTCACAGATCGCGTTTGAGCAGGCTGGGATACTGGCTTTCCGTGATGCCTGTCGGCGAGCTCGACTACAACTGCTTGAGCCTGTGATGAAGGTTAGTGTGACTACGCCGGATGAATTTCTGGGTAATGTGACCGGCGATCTCAACCGTCGGCGCGCAATTATTGCTGATACCCAGTTGAGGGGAACGACACGGGTCGTGACAGCCGAAGCCCCCCTTGCTGAAATGTTTGGTTACGCCACCACCCTGCGTGGGATGAGTCAGGGTCGTGCTTCGTACACCATGGAACCGTTGACGTATCGTCCCGTGCCAGAGGGTGTTGCTAAGGCGGTACTCGGTACCACCAAGTGATCTGGTCCGTAACAGGTTTTAGGGTGATTCAGGAGCGGGCGGGAGAGTGATCGGTTTGCTTTGAGGTTCCCAATCCCGTTGGGGATTGTGGACCAATCAACTCGCCCTTTTTTTTCCAGAACTGAGCTTTATCCCAGAAGCCGGGTGGCTTGTTGTAGGGTTGCCAAACATACGGCTGGCGGTCAGCAAATAATGTGTCCTGATTTTGTTTCGACCAGGCAAGCCAAGCGCGAGCATCAAGTCCGAGTTTCTGGCCGGTGATGGTCTCAAGCGATTTGCGGGCGTGGTGGGCGGCGCCGAAGTCTCGATCATTGAGTGTGCCAATAAGGGCATCGAATACACTCGACTGTGCATATTGGCCCAACGCTTTAATGGCAGCAATGCGTACATCGATATCACGGTCGTGTCTTGCTGTGGTGATAAGCGGCTGGATGGCCACCGTATTGTGGATTCGCTGCAACGCGACGGCTGATTCCCATCGTTCGAAAGCAGCCTGACGCTGCAAGTGTTTTATGATCAAAGGTACATCTTCAGTCGTTCCATACCGTCCCAGTGCGCGGAGGCAGGTGGCGCGAACGGTATCATCAGGATCGGTGCTGAAGGCACGGTACAGGTGCAAATAGGGCTTGCCGCCGCCCCATTTGGCAGTTGAGAGTTGGGAGATCGCGTCACGGCGTTTATCTGGATCCACCGTGGGGTCAGTTGCCTGGCGGGCCAGTTCACCAGGGTTCGGGGGGAAAACAGGCTGGATCAGGTCGCCAAAGGTCTGCTTGAGCGGGTTTTGCATACCCGATGAAGAACAACTGCTGATTCCACATAGTCCTCCAAATAATACCGCAGTAATCGAACACAAGATGGGTGAGGCTGATTTCATGCGATCTTGTATCTGACAGTGTATCAGCCGAGCCAAATCGTGACCACCAAATAAATATTGGTGTTCCAACTTGCTGGGATCGGTCATTGGGGCCACAACTTCATTTTAGTCGATCTCTGGAAGACCAGATATGATAGACCGTTGCAGCCAGGATTGCGGCTCCACCAAGAAGCGTATAAACAGTTGGTTTTTCTTCGCGAAATACGAGGAATACCCATATTGGATTTAGGACGGGTTCGACCAATCCAA
>Ga0310125_10001123_pt1 | contig 13300 bp, 14 predicted proteins | sample CB11b_Tmax_Bot8__FD_203508 | JGI IMG/M metagenome (GOLD analysis project Ga0310125, IMG submission 203508) | Marine microbial communities from Western Arctic Ocean, Canada - CB11b_Tmax_Bot8 | ecosystem: Environmental > Aquatic > Marine > Oceanic | place: Canada: Western Arctic Ocean | collected... | reverse complement strand
CCCATCAATTTATTTAAATAAATTTCACTGTATTCGGCTCAGGGCAAAGTGATTTAAATTCGAAATATCGACTCAATGATTCATTGATATAGGCTTTAAATTTGTGATTCTCGGCATAGCGAACTTTTTCTCCCAATAAACAACCGCTGATATCAATTGGAACCTTTTCAATTTCTTCTAAGGGTTTTGCAGAATCTACACTTTTCAAGGAAACATTCACAAAGATTCGAGCGCTAGAGTCTTATCCACGAGAGCTTCTTTGTCTATTCTTCTAAGTTTCTTAACCTTGTATTCAAACTGCGATGCTCTAGATCTATTACCCACAATTTGCTGGAACACCAAACTTAGAGGCTCTTTACCTCTTAAACTTTTAGCCCCTTTATACGTCGCTCCGCCTACACCTCGGTGCTCGTCAAACCGACGCGAAACATCTAAGGTTATGCCAGTATAGAGGCTGCCATCCCCACTGCGGACTATGTAGAGATACCATTGCTTTTCAACACCATTCATCGCTACTAAACGAGTTCCCAACAATCATTAAGCAAGACGACCCGACCATCTCGTTGCAATTTGATGAGATGTGCGAGTAATGTTTTTTTAGCCCAAGGAATCAAATGCTTAGCAACATCATCATAGACGTCTATAACCAAAACACTGATGTCACAGCTGCCAAGTCTCTCCAGCCCCGCGATCACCTTGGCCTCTCTTCTTAATCTATGGGCAATGAGTGATTCCAACTCACCCTGGGGGTCTTTCATGAGCCCACCGTGACCGGGAGCCAAATAACGGATATTCATAGTCTGTAATCGACGCAATGCGTCAAGGTAATCACCCATATTTCCGTCAGGGGGCAAAATGACCGATGTTGTTCCTTGCAAAACATGATCTCCGGTAAACAACATCTGCTCCTCCTCCAAGAAGTAGCAGATGTGATTAGAGACATGACCTGGAGTGTGGATCAATCTGACTCTATATTCACCACAATCGACGACATCATTGTCTTTCCACTCACCATCTGGACTAAAATTCTTATCCTGCCCGGTACTCTGAGGTACCGGTAATCCGACCAACTTAGCTCCAGTCGCTTCCTTCAATCTAGCCGCTCCAGGGGAATGATCGCCATGGGCATGGGTAAGAAGTATAAATTCAAGTTGACGGTCTCCAATCGCAGAGATAAAACTTTCGAACTGAGCTTCGTCTTTCGGACCTGGGTCGAGTAAACAGAGTCGATTGGCACCAATAAGATAGCTATTTGTGCCCGGTCCAGTCATAGGGCCCGGATTGCGACCAAGAATACGATTAACTGGCACTTGAGTATCACCAACTATGGTGGCGACTCCAGGTTCAAACTCAGACATTCTGACTCCTCCATGATAAAAACCAATCATACCTTGCGGAACCATTTAACCAAACAATATTCTGGAAAAGCCACTGGAATTTCTCTCCAATTCACGACATAATTGCCGGCTTTAAAATTTCCCGATTTCCCGCACAAATGATGCCCTTGGCGACCAGCAATAGGAATACATAAAGGTAATCAACAGGTACGCGGGTACACAATAGATGGCTCACCTTATCTAACCAAGTAATAATATTTGCAGCCCTTCATGCTCGCAAATCTCCGGGACTGTGACATTAGATAACAAGTAGGATCAGAAGCATGTATAGAATACGAACTTTTAACCAATTATCAGAGAAAGGTCTCGGACGTTTTCCGGAACGGTCTTATGAAATTGGCGCAGAAATTAATGATGCTGAAGCTATATTGCTTCGTAGTCATAAATTGAGCTCTGATGAGTTAAGTGATGGAATCAAAGCGGTCGCAAGAGCCGGCGCTGGCACAAATAATGTGCCCGTAGCTGATTGCACGGAACATGGTATCGTAGTCTTCAACACTCCTGGCGCTAACGCCAACGCCGTCAAAGAGTTAGTACTTTGCGGACTATTACTGGCTTCACGAGGAATTGTTCCAGGAATTAGTTTCGCCAGCTCTCAAAGCAATAGTTCTGACTATGGTGAACTCTCTAAGCTCATGGAGCAGGAGAAAAAGCGTTTCAAAGGAAGTGAAATTGCAGGAAAAACATTGGGAGTCATCGGCCTCGGCGCAATTGGCTCAATGGTCGCGGAAATGGCCATTAATCTGGGCATGAAAGTCCAGGGCTACGATCCAGCTCTTTCCGTAGAGGCAGCTTGGCGCTTACCCAGCCAGGTAAAAAGAATTGAGAATATTTCTTCATTGGTAGCAACGGCCGATTTTATTTCGCTACATTTACCGGTATTGAATTCAACGCGAGATTTAATTAATAGTGAAATTTTCGCCAGTATGAGGGTAGGCACTTGTCTACTAAATTTTGCCCGTGATGAAATTGTCGACTCTAACGCCTTAGTAATTGCTTTAGACTCAGGAAAGCTGGGAAAGTATATCAGCGACTTCCCTCGACCCGAGTTAATGGATCGTGAAAACGTTCTTTCCATGCCACATATCGGAGCCAGTACCCGCGAGGCCGAGGAAAATTGTGCCGTAATGGCTGCAAATCAACTAATGGATTTTCTCGAAAATGGCAATATTAAGAATTCAGTCAACTTTCCCAATCTCTCCCTTGACCGAGTAGAGAATGCTAAAAAAGGCACTCGATTGGCCATCAGCAATAGAAACGTACCGAAAATCTTGGGTCAGATATTGTCAGTCTTAGCTGATCAAAACATAAACGTTTTAGACATGTTAAACAAAAGCCGCGATGACATAGCTTACAATCTCATTGATTTGGAAAGCGCGCCTTCAGAATCAGCACTGGCTACTATCGCAGAGATAGAAAACGTAGTTAAAGTGACTCTTCTTTAGAGTGACCACTCCCGGTGATCAAACTACATTTTGACTCAGAGAGTTATGCCAAAGGACACAACTACACCAAATTCGATTTAACAACATTTCAATTGGAATATTTACTATGACACGTGTTTTTAATTTTGGCGCTGGACCGGCAATGCTCCCTATCGATGTAATGGAGAAAGCACAGGCGGAATTCCTTGATTACAAAAATATGGGTGCATCGGTAATTGAAATAAGCCACCGCTCCAAGGAATTCGACGAGATTATCAATCGCACCGACGCAATGCTTAGCGAACTAGCGAATATACCAAGCAACTATAAAATTCTATACGTCCATGGCGGCGCTCAGATGCAATTCTCTGCGATACCTCTAAATATTATTAATCGCAACCCAGCTCGTAAGGCTTCTTTTATACTCACTGGCACTTGGGCCGTAAAAGCCAGCAAGGAAGCTAGTCGTTATGGCATTGCGCTCGATATAGCCAGCAGCGGGGATAGCAATTTCAATTATATTCCTGACTTTGACTCGTTAACGCTAGACCCGGAAAGCTCATATGTCCACATAGTCAGTAATAATACTTTGTATGGTACCCGTTGGAATTCATTTCCCAATACAGGTGAGATTCCCTTAATCGCGGACATGACCTCCGAGTTTATGTCTCGCAAGATAGATATCAGTCAGTTTGGCATTATCTTTGCCGGTCTTCAAAAAAACTTAGGACCAGCCGGACTCGCCGTGGTTATAATTCGGGAAGATCTGCTAGAGTACGCACTTCCCGAAACACCGGGATTACTGAATTATAAGACCTATGCTGAGCAACATTCACTAGCCAACACCAATAATACCTTCGCCATCTACATGATGTCATTAGTAATGGAATGGCTTATAGACAACGGTGGTGTCGAGAAGATGGAAGAACAAAATGAAGCCAAGGCCAAACTGATCTATGACTACATAGACAGCACTGATTTCTACTTCGGCACGGCAGAGCCGGCTCATCGCTCAATAATGAATGTGACATTCAATCTCGACAATGAAGACTTACTAGGCAACTTCTTGGAACAGGCAGAGACTAACAGCCTCTATGCATTAAAGGGACACCGTGCCGTTGGTGGTGCCCGAGCATCAATCTACAATGCCATGCCAATGGCTGGCTGTGAAGCACTAGTTAATTTTATGCAAGGATTCGAGGAAAAAAACGGCTAGAATCCTTAGTGGTTAAATTTCCTCTGAAACTTGTCGCTTCCGGGTAATCGTTTACATAAACTAAGGGCTGAGATAGTTTGATTTACTTCCTAACCTGAAGAGATATAGATGCAACCTTCTCGCAAGATTATTCATTGTGATTGCGACTGCTTCTATGCTTCCATCGAGGTGCGTGACAATCCTCATTTGTTAGGCAAACCCATCGCTGTAGGAGGTTCTCCAAACCATCGAGGAGTAGTTGCTACTTGCAACTATGAAGCCAGAGAATTTGGCATTCACTCGGCCATGGCATCAGCCACCGCCAGAAAGCGTTGTCCAGACCTCATCATTATTCGACCCGATATGGAAAAGTATCGCGAAGCCTCGGCACAGATACACGAAGTATTTAGTCGCTATACTAAATTAATCGAGCCCTTATCACTTGATGAAGCATACCTAGATGTCAGCAATTCTAAGCATTTTGAAGGAAGTGCTACGCGGATAGCAGAAGCCATTCGGGCAGAAGTAAAAGAAAATGTAAATATCACCATTTCTGCTGGTATCGCTCCAAATAAGTTTCTTGCCAAGATAGCTAGTGACTGGAATAAACCAGACGGGGTATTTGTGGTCACACCAGATCGAGTGGATGCCTTTGTTGAAGCATTGCCAGTGAAAAAATTACATGGAGTCGGAAACGTAACAGCTAGCAAAATGAAACGCTTGGGTATTAATACCTGTGGTGATTTGAGAAAATTAGATGAAACTCAATTAACTAAGTACTTTGGTAGTTTTGGCGAGAGACTTAACAACTTAAGTCGTGGTATCGATAATCGCCCAGTAAAAACCGACCGAATTAGAAAATCCGTGAGTGTCGAAAACACCTACTCAAGTGATCTGCCCAATCTGGAGCGCTGCCTGGAAGAACTACCATATCTTGAAATTCAATTAGCAAAAAGACTAAACAAGCTGAAAGGGAAATATAAAATCAGAAAGCAATTTATAAAAATTAAATTCCATGATTTCGTGCAAACAACAGTGGAAATGGTATCGAGTCAAACCGTTACAGATAACTACTCAGAGTTATGCAGCAAAGGGTTTTCCCGAGGAAATAAACCAGTTAGGTTACTAGGGCTTGGCGTTAAAGTGCTTCCTTTAAATGAAGAACAATTCGTCGAAAACACATCGAACGTTACTGAGACAATCAGCCGGAGCTCAGCTCACTCGATTAAAAACAGAGATGAATTAACGGACCAAAACCAAGCTACGATCTCGAAAAAAAATATAGATAATGGTGACGCTGACCAATTGAAGCTGATATTGGACTAATGGCTAGGTATGATTAGATATCGCCCGCCGCAGAAGGCCGGCTCCAAATACATTACAGCTGAGGGTGAAAAGACTCTAAAGGCAGAACTCCATCAACTTTGGAAAGTTGAACGACCAATTGTGACTAAATCGGTTTCCGAAGCTGCGGCACTTGGCGACCGCTCAGAAAATGCTGAATATATCTATGGGAAAAAGCGGCTGCGAGAGATAGATCGGCGAGTGCGCTACCTAGGGAATCGACTGGAAGAAATGACCGTAGTTTCTAAACCACCGGATGATCTAACTAAGGTGTATTTCGCAGCGTACATATCGCTGGAGGATGAAGAAGGAAAGCCTTACCGATATCGTCTCGTAGGACCTGACGAGATAAATCCTCATTCTTCATACATAAGCATGGACTCACCTATGGGTAAGGCCTTATTAGGAAGAAAAATCGATGATGAAGTAGAGATTGAATCCCCTACTGGCTCAAAGGTTTATTACATTACTGCTATCGACTACTAAGTTGGCACTAATTCCAAATGAAGCATGTAACTATTATCACAGTTCCCAATGCACTGGGCTCCACGGTTACTATCCCTTTGGAAATGTTAAGTGCGGCTAACGATATTGCTCGTGCCCGTCGCCAGCGCGATAAAATCGTTACTCTCGATGTTGTTAGTGTTGGGGAAGAAACTGTTACGTTAAGCGGTGGGTTGAAAATCCATTGCGAAAAGAGCATTAGTGATGTTCGAAAAACCGATCTCATTTTCGTACCCGGAATATGGGGGAATCCTAGAAAAACCCTGAATGCTTATGATGGACTCTATGCATGGCTTCGTAATCAGTACAACTCAAACTGTACCATCTGCTCTATTGTTACCGGTTCTTACTTTTTAGCTCAGGCTGGCTTGTTAAATGGCAAGCCCGCAACAACTCACTGGCGATACTTTGATGAGTTTCAGAATTTATTTCCCAAAGTAAGGCTTCAACGAAAAAGATTCATCACCAGCGCTAACAATATTTTTTGTACCGGTAGTGTAAATGCTGCTCGAGATATCATGTTGCATTTTGTGCAATTACTATATGGTGAATCCATTGCGGACGAAATCAGTCATCACTTTACCCACGAGTTAAAGCGATCTTATGAATCATTACTCCTAAGTAAAGACCAACAGGCAACCCACCATGATGAATTAATCATCAAGGTTCAAGAATGGCTGCAAGAAAATTATGCAAATAATTTACATGTCAGCGAAGTTGCTGACAATTTTAAATTGAGCGCCCGCTCACTTAATCGGAGATTCAAGAACGCCACCACCACTACCCCATTACAATATCTACAAGAGCTTAGAATTGGGCAGGCCAAAGAACTATTAAAGAAGAGTAATTTAAGCGTATCGGAGGTGGCTGACCAGGTTGGATATCAAGACGCCAGTTATTTCACTAGTCTATTTAAAAAACTAAATAGCGTAACTCCCAATGAATATAAAAGCTTAGTACGGAATAAATTATTTGTAGCCGAAAGCAAGCCATCTATCTCTCCATGAACCCGACGACTGGCAATTTTGAAAGTTTTTTATTTCTTAAATTTTTCTAATTGTTCCGCAGTAGACTCTACTTGGTACTTTGATTTCCACTCTGCATAAGGCATCCCATAAACTATTTCCCTCGCACTGTCATAATCTACTTCATACCCTTTAGAAGATGCTTCTGCGCTATACCATTTCGATAAGCAATTTCGGCAAAAACTGGCAAGATTCATTAAATCAATGTTTTGAACATCTTTATGTTCGTCCAAATGACTGAGTAATTTTCTAAATGTGGCTGCTTCAATTTCTAGTTTGTCGTTTTCATTCATAGACATAGTTACTCAAGCTGCCTGATCATCAGCATTGTCTTCTGAAACTTCAGACAAGTCATTCTCAAGAAATTCATTTGTTCCCTGTAAAGGAATAACTTTATGAGAGGGGATCTTGCGATGCTTTTTATCTACTGACCTAAGTTGCCGCTCCGCTGCATTGAACGCATCCCTAATTGCCACGTATAAGTCTTCATGAGCATGGTTGTCGTGCTGATCTTGGTTGACTCGAACTTCTATTGCCGGCGTATGGATCTCTAAACCTACTGAGTAGACCTTACCTTTGTAATGATGATTATGTGGTGAATCCAACACAACTCGGCCCGTAATGATTTGATCGCAAAAGCGTTTCAATTTGTCTACGCGCTTATTGACTGCCTCTGTAATTGCATCAGTTTGATTGAGGTTGTGGAAAACTACTTGGAATTCATTAGTCATAAAATATTATCTCCTAATTTTCATACAAACAATCGATTTCTGACTTCTACTACTTAATAATTTCGCCTCCTCTGAGGTGTTGTTTTTATCTCTAATCAATATTCAGTTGAATACTCGATTTGCGTTTATCCAATTCACTTTTAACAAACTCTCCTTTATCAATAGATAGCAGGCCTGAAGCAGATCGGTAATTAGAGCGATATTAAAGTATAGACGCTGAAACAACAGGGCTGAGTAAAATGGCGTTACCAGCACTTTTTGGCTGTGACCAAAAAGTGTTACCGAATAGATAAGGGTTAAAACAGAGTAGATCTGAGAATGGGAAAATTGAATTTGAAGGAGCTTGCCAAATACCGGAATATTCAGGTCTAGCGGGAAAAATTGCAGCGGGCCGCAGTGTTGTTGCATCCCTTCTCCTTCTCGTATTTGGTTATTAGATTACCCCTTTCGGAAGCATTTGTCTAAACCCGCTAGCTCTCCACTTGAAAACACCAATGCCAGGGTTCGTAGTCAATACCCGAGGAGTTGTTTTTGGGATAACTTTGAATAAATCCAAACTCCTGAGCATTTATATTAAGCCATTGAAATGCTTTAGTATCTTCAAACTCCTCAACGAGAGCATCACAGCCAATCGTGCCAACATCTATCGCTCTGCCTGTATGATGCTCACTGTATCCTGGAGCCGCATTCACTTTCAAAATATCCTCGATAGCTTGCCCCTCCACTAACTTCTTATCAATCAATTCATGTTGGTACTCAATGCTTCGAAATGCCGAAATTAGGAATAGACTTACCCCTGCAGAGTTTGCCGCAATTCTCAATTTAGTCCATGCTTGAAAAGCAGCAGGGGTAAGTTTTTGTGGGCGCTGATAGAAGTCCAATTCAGTATCAACTAAAGAACCGGGCTCCTCGCAGAGAGGCAATCCAAAATCATTGGAGTAACTGGCAGGGATTCCCAAGTTAATATGGGAAATAGACACTTTGTGGAGAAATTTATTTGAGAGTTTCACTGGGCTAACTTATTTAAAAGATACCGCCGAAGGGATTCGGCGGTAATTTTCAGATCTCGTGTTTTTCGCAGTTTGACTTTGATTCAGCGTGGGTAGCTATCAAACACTGTTGTTATCCAGCGCTCTTCATTAATAAACCCTTGCCCCCAACTTTCGTACATACCCCCAAGACCCTCAGCGACGATTTCTTCTTTACTCATTTGTTGAGATTTCATCACTCGGATTGCGATGGAGGTATCTTTTACCACGCCATAGAAAGCTTCTAAATCAGCTTTGGTTCCCAAAGCTCCATGACCTGGAATAACTTGAGTGTCCGACTGAATCCATGAAAGCGCTCGTTCAAGATTATTTAAGTATCCTTGAACAGTTCCACCATTATCAAGGTCAACAAAGGGAAAGCCACCATTAAAAAAGTGGTCTCCCATATGAATTACATTAGATTCCGAAAACATGACCACACTGTCGGTGTCAGTGTGACCCGCGGGCATATGAATTAGTGTCACATCTTCGCCATTAAAATGTACTGTAACATCGTCATCAAAAGTTACCACGGGCAAGGCAGACACAGGGGATTCTGCCGCCTCCAAACGGGAGCGTACATTCTCGTGAGCAACAATAAGACTATCGAGACCAAATTCTTCGTTACTGCCAGTATGGTCACCGTGGAAATGAGTATTTAGAACAAACTTGGGTACTGCTGATCCTAAAGATTCGATAGCAGCCTTTATTCTTCCTGCAAGAGGTGCAAACTGATCATCGATTATTAGAATGCCATCGTCACCCGCTGACACGCCGATGTTTCCGCCCTGCCCTACTAACATAGACACATTTCCACCAACTGGAACCGTCTGGATAGTGACATTTTCAAATTGATTTTGTGCGCTTGCTGAATAGATAACAAGCATAGATAGCGTAGCAGTCACGAAAATAATAAATTTTTTAATACTCATTTTGCCTCCAAGAATAGCAGATTAGATTGCTTCAGGACATGCTATGTGGGGCTAGTGGTTTATGCAAGTTATGAAACAACGATGCCACCAAGAGCCAAGACTGATCTAACCCAAAAGATCATAGCCAGTATGCGTCAACGCTGAGGATAGACGACGCTAAGGAAAATCCTGCCGGTTGTTTCTAAAACTATTGTTTAGATTCATTTGGCGATTTTATTGGCCATAATGCCATGTTTTATGTCTAATTCAACCTATTCTCTAATCCGCCGAATTATCTATAGTCTGGTATACAAATACCTATTAACTTCAAGATTGTGAAGCAACTAAACGGCAGTTCTTGTATGGCAAACTTACCTGTAATCACCGGCTTCGGTGGCATCAATGCCGCGGGTCGCAGCGCGGGTCATCATGCTTATCGACGGATGGTGTTAGATGCATTGCCGGCCAATAAAGCTAAAAGCACTCGACTTAGCTTAGCAGCACTGACCGGCAAATTGCGCTTTGAAGGTGGTCAATGGTTGGCGAGTAATGGCGAGACTGTGGAGCTAGATACTTTCTTAAGCTCCATATCGGATCAGCTTGATGAGCAAACGTTAATTCGAGAGCTGGAGCAAAATCTTTTCGACCCGAACCATTTGCTTTTTCACCGCAAGGCGTCCGTTGCCTCCAGCGATGGCGATTCCTTGCAATTTGAACTGAGCAAGAAGCACCTTCCAGATCCATTACCACTAGGCTGGTCAGTTAGTGACAGCGAAGATCGTTCTTCAAATAAATTAGCCATTACAGCTACTGGAAATTTTGATGTATTGCTGCAGTGTTATCGAAAATCATCAGTACATAGCGCTGGACAGCTTCCCAGCGGTTTTGATCCCGCTGCTCTTTACCCGTCCAGGAACCACCCTCGAGGTTTGCAACTCACCGTCTATGCTGCATCAGAGGCGATAAACTCTCTCGGACTTGAATGGGATGAACTAAAGCAAAAAGTTTCACCCGACCAGGTATGCGTCTATGCCGGCAGTGGCATGGGGCAAATGGATTACAACGGCTACGGCGGCATGCTGCAAGCCAGATTGCTGGGCAAGAAAGTATCGTCGAAACAACTGGCCTTAGGCTATGCAGAAATGCCTGCAGATTTTATCAATGCCTATTTAATTGGCAATTTAGGGACAACTGGCACCAGCGTCGCTGCCTGCGCGACTTTTCTATATAACTTACGTCAGGGAATTAGAGATATTCAGACTGGCAGCCATCGAATAGCAATTATCGGAACCAGTGAAGCACCCCTAGCCCCAGAGATTTTTGATGGCTTTGCAACAATGGGCGCCCTCGCCGATGATGCGGCTCTTCGCGAACTTGATGGCTTATCCCCTGAACAAATGCCAGATTTCAGGCGCGCTTGCCGGCCATTCGATCATAACGTCGGATTCACATTAGCTGAGTCTGCGCAGTTTGTTGTGCTAATGGATGATGCTTTAGCAATTGAGATGGGCGCCAATATTTATGGCGCTGTTAATGAAGTATTTATCAATGCCGACGGACACAAGAAATCCATCGCCAGCCCAGGTCTAGGTAATTACATCTCCATGGCAAAGGCAGTAGCTGCCACCCGAAATTTAATAGGTAACGAAGCTTTGCAACAACGAACCTTTGTGCAGGCCCACGGCACAGGCACACCACAAAATCGCAAAACTGAATCTCATATCATTAATGAAATAGCAAAAAGCTTCAATATTAGAGACTGGCCCGTAGCGGCTATAAAATCGTACCTTGGACACTCCCTCGCCTCTTCTGCTGGCGACCAATTGACCGCAAGTTTGGGTGTCTGGAGCGATGGAATAATTCCTGGAATATTAACCATCGGTGGAGTAGCCGATGACGTTCATTGCAGTCACCTGAATTTTCTTCAGTCCCATAAAGAAGTCGGTAACGAAGGCATAGATGCTGTAATAATTAATTCAAAAGGCTTCGGTGGAAATAATGCCTCCGCATCTATCATTGGACCTCATATTGCAAATAAGATGCTAAGCAAGAGATATAGTGCAGAAGAAATAAAATCTTATAAAAAGCGAAACGAAACCGTATTAGAGTCTGCTCAAAAGGCAGATGAACAAGCGCTAGCTGGAACGAATTCAATTATTTATAAATTTGACCATAATGTTCTTGGTCGTGAATCTATTGCAATTGATGACAGCAAAATTAAAGTTTCAGGCATCGATAAGGAAATTTCATTGCAACTAAATAATAGTTATAAAGATATGTGTGACTAAATCTTCTGACTACGTCACTTCCAAAGCATGCTCTTCAGCAATCTTTTTCTTCCAAATTGCCGGCCCAGTTCGGTGCACTGAAGTCCCATTAACATCCACCGCTACAGTAACTGGCATTTCATCCACCTCGAATTCATGAATTGCCTCCATCCCCAAGTCTTCGAAAGCCACAATTCGTGATTTGCGAATTGCTTTAGAAACTAGATAAGCCGCACCACCCACTGCCATTAAATACACGGCCTTGTGTTTTTTGATGGCATCTATCCCTGCCTGTCCTCGCTCAGCCTTGCCGATCATGCCAATTAGGCCCGTTTTCTCCAATAAATCATCGGTAAATTTGTCCATGCGCGTGGCCGTTGTCGGTCCTGCAGGACCTATTACTTCATCTCGAACAGCATCCACTGGCCCGACGTAGTAGATGAACTTATTAGTAAAATCAACACCTTCTGGTAATTCCTCGCCCCTCTCTAGCATCGCTAATAGTCGTTTATGTGCAGCGTCGCGCCCTGTGAGCATAGCCCCTGAGAGTAATAATGTTTCTCCAGGCTGCCACTGGGCTATGTCTTCTGCGGTGATTGAATCCAGATCGACTTTTCTCGCTCGCGGTCCAACATCCCAGGTTATCTGTGGCCACTCATCAAGACTTGGCGGAGTAAGTTCAGCGATACCCGTGCCGTCAAGAGTAAAATGGGCATGGCGCGTGGCAGCACAATTTGGAATCATCGCCACCGGCAATGATGCTGCATGGGTCGGAAAGTCTAATATTTTGACATCCAGAACTGTCGTTAGCCCTCCGAGGCCTTGCGCACCAATACCTAGAGAATTAGCCCTATCCATTATTTCTAAACGTAATTCTTCTACTCTATTGGCTGGACCTCGCTCCCGCAGCTCATGAATGTCGACAGGGGCCATCAGAGATTCTTTGGCCAGCAAGACAGCCTTTTCTGCTGTTCCGCCAATCCCTATGCCTAACATGCCTGGCGGGCACCAGCCTGCCCCCATGGTAGGCAAAGTCTTTACCACCCAATCAACAATGCTGTCGCTCGGGTTTAACATGGCCATTTTGGCTTTATTTTCAGAACCTCCACCCTTAGCAGCAAGCTTTACGTCAATACCCCCGCCTGGCACTAGCTCCATGTGGATGACCGCTGGAGTATTGTCCTTAGTATTGGTACGACTACCGGCAGGATCGGCTAAAATAGATGCTCTAAGCACATTGTCCGGTAACAGATAAGCTCTGCGCACACCTTCATTGACCATTTCTGATAGCGACATATCACCTTCCCACTGAACACTCATACCCACTTTGAGGAATATAGTGACAATCCCTGTGTCCTGACAGATTGGCCGCTTCCCTTCGGCACAGAGCCGTGAATTAATCAAAATTTGCGCCATAGCATCCTTGGCAGCTTCAGACTCTTCTCTCTCATAGGCCTCATTAACAGCCTTCACA
>Ga0310125_10001121_pt1 | contig 13315 bp, 11 predicted proteins | sample CB11b_Tmax_Bot8__FD_203508 | JGI IMG/M metagenome (GOLD analysis project Ga0310125, IMG submission 203508) | Marine microbial communities from Western Arctic Ocean, Canada - CB11b_Tmax_Bot8 | ecosystem: Environmental > Aquatic > Marine > Oceanic | place: Canada: Western Arctic Ocean | collected... | reverse complement strand
CCGCTTGGCGACCAAGGCTCTGCTCGGGTTGTGGCGCAGATCATGCGGCAGTGAGCCAGCGGAGGCCCTGGTGGCACAAGTGCTTCTTCTGTGCGAGCGGCTCGGCAGGCGCACACCGAAACTCGGTATCTCTGACTATCAACCGGCAAATATCGTCGTCGATGAACAGCGCCGACGAGTCACGTTCCTCGAACTGTCCAAGCTCGGTTGGGACTGGACCGAGCGTCGAGCCGTTCAGTATACTACGAGCGTCGATGGCAGCGGCATCAGCCTTCTCGACGCCGATGTGGTTGCCCAATCACCTCTCGACGGTGACGCCCTCGATGGCCACCACATCCTGTTCTTGCTCCTGCTTGCAGGGCGCATGCTGGCCACCGACAAGGGAGATATCACCGGCCTTGCCCGAGCCCTGGGTACACCTCTTAGTCACGATCCGATCACGACGGAACTCCGCCGTGGTCTGCAACGACTCACCCTTGCTGAATAACAAGACTTGATGACGACGAAAGAATCGGACCTGTAGTGGTGGACACGGTCGATGTGCGGCGCAGGGTTCGCCAGATAGAGGCAACGATCGCCGGCGTGCACCAGGAAACGCCCGATACGGCTTCGCTGTTTTTCGATATCGGGGATGAACCACACGACTACAAGGCGGGTCAGTTCATCACGATCGATCCGCACCAGTTTGCCTTTCTCGAGCAGACAATCGCCTATCTCGAACAGATCAAAGAAGGCAAGGAAAAACCACGGGCCTACTCGATGGGTTCGGCGCCGCATGAAAAACATGTGCTGATCACGATCAAGGAAGAGCGCTTCTGGCCCGGAGAGTCGAAATATCCTCCGGTGCTGTCGCCATCGCTGACGCGCAACTGTGCCCTCGGCACTCCCGTCGTCATCAAGGGGTTCACCGGGGCCTATACGTTACCGGAGAACATACAGTCAAAGGCAGACAACATTTTGCATGTCTGCGCCGGCTCCGGCATCGTGCCGAACTTCGCCCTCATAAAACACAGTTTGCACGTTGCGGATGGCCTGCGTCACGTATTGCTCTACAGCAGCAAGACGAAAGCTGATATCATCTATTACAATGAATTTGCCGATCTGGCACGGCGTCATCCTCAGCATCTCGAAATCGTCCATTGCCTGACTCGTGAGGACCCGGTTGATGTAGAACCGAGCAGTCGCCGCGGTCGGATCGACGCCGAGTTGATCTCAAAATACGTGCCGGATCCATCCAACTGCTTTGTCTACAGTTGTGGTCCCGGCATTCTGCCGTGGGAACGAAAAGAGGCCAGGCAGAATGGTGTCGAGCCGGAGCCGCGGTTTATCGAACACGTACTCGACCTGCTGCGCGACACGGGTCTCGACAAGTCACAGATCAAACAGGAGAGCTGGGGTTGAAACTGATCGTCCAAATCCCCTGCCTCAACGAGGAGGAGACGCTGCCGGCGACACTGGCCGACATCCCACGTCAGGTCGAGGGACTTGACCGTGTCGAGATCCTCATCATCGACGACGGCTCCACGGATCGCACCGCCGAAGTTGCGCGGGAGTGCGGTGTCGACCACATCATCCGCTTTCCGCAGAATCGTGGCCTGGGGCACGCCTTCAAGGCGGGCTTCGACAACGCCCTGCGGCTCGGCGCCGACATCATCATCAATACCGATGGTGACAATCAGTACTTCGGCGGCGACATCCGTGAGCTGGTCAAACCGATCCTGGAAGGTCGCGCGGATCTTGTCATTGGCGATCGTCAGACCGGTAATATCGGCCACTTCGGCTGGCTCAAACGCACACTGCAGAAATTCGGCAGTCGCGTCATTTCCAGTCTCGGCGGGCTGGAGATTCCGGATGTCGCCTCCGGCTTTCGCGCCTACACGCGTGAGGCGGCGCTGAAGATTTCGATGTTCACCGACTTCGATCACACCGCTGAACATGTGGTACAGGCCGGGCAGGATGGTTGGGGTGTCGTCGTCGTGCCAATTCGCACCAATCCGAAAGCCCGGGAATCGCGGCTGTTTTCCAACGTCGGTGAGTTCGTTCTCAAATCGGGCTCGATCTCCTTGCGCACATACGCTCGTTACAAGGCACTGAAGATCTTCGCCACCTTCGGTGTGGTCACATTTCTATTGGGCGTTGCTCTGGGATTACGGTTTCTCTACTACCTCGCCTTTACCGAACAAGGTGAGCTGCACATCCAGTCCGTGATTCTGGCAGCTGTACTGCTATTGGCTGGTTTTCAGATGTTCCTTACCGGCATCGTCGCCGATCTGATCGCGACGAATCGCATGCTGATGGAAGACACCTTGACTCGCATCAAGAAGATCGAACTGGCTCAACCAGCAACGACTGAGCGCAACAACAACGGCGGCTGACAGTAGAGAGAGATTTGGCCCCCGGTGACGGGGTGCGTCAGTAGCAGAGACATCGCGTGCAGGTGATAGCCGATGTCCCCGGGACGGGCAGCTGACCGAACTGCCCCAGTGCGTGGTTTTCCTCCTACCCCATATAGGGGTTCCCCCACCAGTGGATGTCCCGCCAGCGCCAGGTGAATGCGGATCTGGTGCGGCCGCCCCGTGGGGATCTCAACATCGACGAGACTGGCGTCGGTCTCATGGCGCCGCTCGATGACCCGCACCAAAGAACGTGATGATCGCCCACCCCTATCGACGGCTGCGTGGATGCTGCCCATCGTCGGATCCGGGATGGCGCCGATCTCTGCATCCACCTCGAATCGATCCGCCAGATCCGTCCCCTGAACAAGGGCACGATAGACCTTGACCAGACTGCCATCGTGAAAGGCGGCGGCAACGCCTCTGCGCACTGGGGCATCGCTGGCGAACAGCACGAGCCCTGTCGTACCTCGTCCGAGTCGGTGGGCTGGCGCCCAATCGGGACCCCTTCGTTCGCGCACGACGTCGAGCAGCGTGTTCTGCAGATAACCGGCCGCCGGCAGCACCTGCAGCCCCGCTGGTTTGGCGACGGCGAGCAGGCCATCTGCTTCATGCAATAGCGCAAACCAGCGGGGTGCCGCCGGCTCAGTCCAGGGGGCACGGTGATAGATCAGACGATCGCCGGCGGCCAACACCGTGTCGGCTGCAATTGCCTCGTCGCCACGCCGCATCCGCCCCGCCTGCAATCGTTGTCGCCATTCTTGCTCAGAAGAGTGGGTGAAACGACGGGCGTAGAACTCGAGACCGGTCCAACCCGTGGCGGCACCGTCGACGATATCGCGATATTGCCAACCACTGTTGCGACGCTGACGCCAGCCCGTTGACGAAGGGAAGCCCATGAATTAGTATTTATTCATCATGATATAATAATTATTCAAGAGAGTTGTCATGACCGATCTTCCGACAATCTTCATCGACGGCCAGGAAGGTACCACCGGATTGCGCATCCGTGACCTGCTTGGCAACCGGCAGGATGTGAACATTCGCCTCATCGCCCCAGACAAGCGTAAGGATAGGTCGGCGCGTCGGGAGTTGCTCAATGAAGTCGACCTGGCGATTCTCTGCCTGCCGGATGACGCCGCCGCTGAAGCCCTCGAACTGATCGAACCAGGCAGTGGCACACGGGTCATCGATACGAGCACGGTTCGGCGGGTGGACGACGACTGGGTCTACGGTATTCCCGAGTTGTCACCCTCCCAACGACAGGCGATCCTCACGGCGGACCGAGTCGCCAATTGTGGCTGTTACCCGGTGGGATTTCTGCTCGCCGTACGGCCCTTGATCGAAGCAGGTCTATTGCGCGCCGACGCTCCACTCATCGTCAACGCCGTCTCCGGTTATTCGGGTGGCGGTCGCAAGATGATCGAGGCGTATCAGGGAATGCCACCAGGTCCCCAGGGGGATGCGGCTCAGGGCTTCTGTCTGTATGATCTGAACGGTGCCCACAAGCACGTGGCGGAAATGCAGAAATTCAGCGGCACTCTGCACCCGCCCTTGTTCGTACCGTCGGTGGATCACAGCTACTGCGGTATGTTGACGAGCATCCCGATTTCAGCTGCCTCCTGGACGTCTTCGGGAACAACTGCTCAGCAGGTGTTCGATATCTGGCAGGATCGTTACGCCAGTGAGCCCTTTGTGCGTCCTGTAGCCCCTGCCGATGCATCAGGATTCATGCGGGAGGGTCGTTTTCTCGACCTCGACGGCGCCAATCTGACGAACCGTCTCGACTTGTTCGTCTTTGGCGATCCAGGTATCGGTCTGGTACTGGTGGGCCGCCAGGACAACCTCGGCAAAGGCGCCTCCGGAAATGCGGTGCAGTGCCTCAACCTCATGCTCGGCTTCGATGAGGCCACCGGTTTGAAGAGCTGAGTCCACCCCTTGGACAGTCTCTTACCATTTGCCGACAGCCACTGCCATCTTGATCAGCTGGCGGAAGATGCCGTCGGCGAAGCCGCAGCCGCCGGTGTCTCTCCCATCGTCGCCGTCTCCCAGGATGTCGACTCCATGAGCGCCGTCCTTGCCCTGGCCGGGCGCTACCCCGGTCAGGTTCTTCCCGGGCTCGGTATCCACCCCTGCACTGTCACGGAACGCGGCTTCGACAGACTGGCGCCAGACTTGGCATTGCTGTCAGAACGAGCCGCCGACGTCGCCGTCATCGGTGAGACCGGCCTCGACTACAAATGGGCGACGTCAGAACAACAACAGGCCGAACAACTGCGCGTCCTCGAATTGCACTTTGCCACCGCCGCCCGTCATCACAAGCCCGTCAACCTGCATTCCCGTCGCTGCCTGCGACAGACATTGGAGCACGCCGTCGCCTTCCATCGTGATACCGGTCTGGCGGTGCAGATGCACTGGTTCACCGAGTCGAAAAAGTTGGCACGTATCTGCAACGACGAGGGGATCTATGTCTCTGTGGGACCGACCATTTTGGCCAACGAACAGGCAGCGACCGTCGCCTGTGAAGTCAATGACGATCTGCTGTTGCTGGAGAGTGACGCTCCTGTTGCGGTCGACGGCATCCCGGGGCACCCCCGGCGGGTGCGCGAAGTTGCGGAGAAACTAGCCGGCCTTCGGGGCGTCTCACTGGAGGGTCTCGCCGAGCAGTTGTTGGCCAACCTGCAACGATTTCTGACAGGTGCCAGCACCGACGCCTGAGCGTTGACTCAACAGAGGTCTGGGGTTACCCTCTACTGTTCGGTTTTTTCCCGCATAACCTGTTGTGCGGCAAGCCGGTCGGGACTGCCGCCTTCCTCCACGGAGGGCGCTTTACTGTAGAGATTCCACGACGGCGATTGGGCGGTGTGTGGGCAGGGATTCGCATCGTCGTGATGCTTCGACCACCGATGGCGACGGAGTTGTAACCCAGTGAAACGAATTTGTGTGATGGGCTCCGGGTATGTCGGTCTCGTATCCGGTGCCTGCCTGGCCGACTTCGGTAACGCCGTCGTCTGCGTCGATATCGACGAACCACGGATCGCGAGACTGCGTGGCGGCGAGGTTCCGATCTACGAGCCCGGCCTCGGGGAGTTGATGGAACGCAATCGCGAGCGGGGGCGCCTGTCCTTCTCCTCCGATGTAGCCTTTGCCATCAAGTCCAGTGACATCGTTTTTATCTGCGTGGGCACACCCTCTCTGCCATCCGGTGAAGTCGACATGTCGTACGTACATGCCGCCGCCCGCTCCATCGGCCAATACATGGAGGACTACAAGATCGTCGTCAACAAGTCGACGGTCCCCGTCGGTACCGGTGATGAAGTTGGGGCTTTGATCGTCGAGGTCCGGCCGGATGCAGATATCGATGTCGTCTCCAATCCGGAGTTTCTGCGCGAGGGTTCGGCAATCGACGACTTCATGCACCCCAGTCGCGTCGTCATTGGCGCCTCGAGTCGACGTGCCCTCGAGGCCATCATCGACGTCTACCGTCCGCTCTATCAGAGTGACGTGCCCATGGTGCTTACCGACGTACAGAGCGCGGAGATGATCAAATACGCCTCCAATGCCATGCTGGCGACAAAGATTTCTTTCATCAACGAGATCGCCAACATCTGTGAAGCCTTCGGTGCCGACGTCACCGCCGTCGCTCGTGGCATGGGTCTGGATGAACGCATCGGTCCGCGCAATCTGTACGCTGGCGCCGGATATGGTGGCAGTTGCTTCCCGAAGGACGTGCAAGGTCTGGCGGCGACCGCCCGCCAGGCGGGTGTCGATGCGCCTTTGCTACAGACCATCGACCCGAGCAACGTGCGGCAGCGGCGACACATGATCGAGAAACTGCGTGACCTGATCGGTGATTTCGATCAGCAGAGCGTCTGTCTGCTGGGCCTGTCCTTCAAACCCGATACCGACGACCTACGTGAGGCGCCAGCGATGGAGATGGTCGATGTGCTGCTACGCGAGGGGGCAACTGTGCGCGCCTACGACCCCGTCGCCATGGACCAGGCAAGAACACAGTTTCCGGATCTGGTCTGCTTCGACGATCCCTATTCTGCCGCTGCCGGCGCCGATGTCCTGGTATTGATGACGGAATGGAACGAGTTCCGCAACATGGACCTGCCCCGCATCCAGTCAGCTCTTGGATCACCGCGACTGCTCGATTGCCGCAATGTCTATGACCCACGCGAGATGGCCGAACTCGGCTTTGACTACGTCAGCGTCGGTCGCCCACGGCGAAGTCCCGGTGATACGGTGGAGACCGCCGCCGACTGGATCTTACCCGGTCGTTTTCACGCCTGTAGGGTAACCCAGAGAGTCCGATGACGAAAAGCCTGCTGATCACCGGTGGTAGTGGTTTTATTGGCGCCAACTTCGTGCGCCATATTCTCGCCCGCTATGCCGATTACCGGGTGGTCAATCTCGACAAGCTGACCTACGCGGGGAACCCGGCCAACCTCGCCGACATCGCTGACGACGAACGCTATCGTTTCGTCCATGGCGACATCACGGACATCGATGTCGTCGACCCACTCGTGGCCGAGGCCGACTGGGTGGTAAATTTCGCCGCCGAGAGCCACGTGGATCGCAGCATCCTTGGTAGCGCTGACTTTCTGCACACCAATGTGAATGGTACCTACGTCCTGCTCGACGCGGCGCATCGCCACGGCGTAGAACGGTTTCATCAGATCAGCACCGACGAAGTTTATGGCAGCATCGCCGAGGGTGAATGGGACGAGGGCTTCCCTCTTGAGCCACGCAACCCCTATTCGGCGACCAAGGCCAGTGCCGAGCTGCTGGTCAACGCCTTCCACCTGAGTCATTCCATACCGACCGTCGTCACCCGGGCATCGAACAATATCGGCCCCTACCAGTACCCCGAGAAACGGGTACCCCTCTACATCACAAATGCCATCGATGACAAACCATTGCCTGTCTACGGTGATGGCATGCAGGTTCGCGATCACCTCTATGTCGACGACCACTGCAGTGCCATCGACCTGGTCCTGCACGAAGGTGTCATCGGCGAGGTCTACAACGTCGGCAGTGACAACGATTGCACCGGAATCGACATTGCCCGCACCATCCTGGCCCAACTTGGCAAGTCAGAGTCACTGATTCAGTTCGTCGAAGATCGGGCAGGACACGACCAGCGCTACGCCCTTGATTCGAACAAACTGAGAGCCCTTGGCTGGACCCCTGCCGTCGGTGTCGAAGAAACCATGAAACGCACGATCCAATGGTATGTGGATCATGAGGACTGGTGGCGGGACATCCGCAACCGGGACGACTACAAGGCGTACTACCAGCGCCAGTACGGAGATCGACTGAAGTGAAATACAGGATCTGTTTTGCCGCATGCCTGGTCGCCCTGTCGGCGGCTACGGCGATCGCCCAGTCTCTCGACGACCTGCTGGCGGAAAACGAGCGCATGGAAGCAGAGCTACGACGCATTCCCGGCACCGAAACTCCAGCAATGCTGGCGGATGGTATCGAGGGCCGACAGCTGCTGCCCGAAGGGGACGATGTGCAGCGACTGCGCATCTCCCAGGACCGGGAGATCGATCCCGAAGGCTATATCGTCGGCCCCGGGGACGTGATTCAGCTTTACATCTGGGGCGAATTCGACCAGGACATCCGCTTCGAGGTGAATCCAGAGGGTTTTGCTCTCGTACCGACGATCGGCTCCTTTGACGTCGCCGGACGGACGTTGGCCGACGTCAAGGCGGAGGTCATCGCCGCCGCCGAAGGGGAGAAGTACCCTGGCGTGGATATCACGCTGTCGTTGCAGAGTATGCGGCGTTTCGCGGCCTACATCACCGGTGCCGTGCCCAGGGGCCAGGGGGCGCACATCATAACCCCGGCGACGCGGATTTCAGATCTGCTGGAACTGGCGGGTGGTTTCCTCGGTGGCACCGACCAGCCCATTGCGCGGCGTTCGGTTCGTGTCACCCATGCCGACGGCACGGTGGATGAGGTCGATCTGGACATGTTCCTCGCTACCGGGGACATCCGGCACAACCCATACGTGCTCATGGGTGACCTCGTCCATATCAATTTCAGCCGGAATCGAGTTTATGCCTATGGCGCGGTGAACGAGGAAGGGGACAAGGAATTTCGCCCCGGTGACACCGTGAACGACCTGATACGCCTGTCTCGCGGTGTTTCCGGTAGTGCCCCCCTGGCCTTGGTAGAGATCTGGCGTTTCGTCGAAGGGACAGACTCGACCGTCGTCATACCGCTCATCGAACAGGAGACGGGCAGCCCAACACTGACGATCGAGGACATTGGTGATGTACGCCTGCAGCCGGAGGACATGTTGTTCATCCGCACCCGCTCCGACTGGCGTCAGACGCCGACGGTTTTTGGACACGGTGAACTCAGCTACACGGGTCGTTACCGCATCACTGCGGGAAAAACGACGCTCTCGGAATTTGTCGCTCAGGCGGGCGGCTTTACCGAGAATGCCTCCCTTGCGGAAGCCCGCGTCATCCGCGCCAAATACCGAGCCATTCGCGACCCGGAATTGATCCGCCTGCAGTTGACGGTCTCAAGTGGTGGCTACGCCGAATTAACGCCGGAGGAACGCGCCTACCTCAAATCAAAGCAGCGCGAGGAACGCGGCCGTTTGACCATCGACTTCGAGCGCCTGTTTGATGAAGGGGACCTGACCCAGGACGTCCTCCTCGAAGGGGGAGATGTCGTCCACGTTCCGGGCAGGCGTCTCACGGTTAGCATGAGTGGCCAGCTGCAGAACCCGGGCCTCGTAAACTTCGAAGAAGGTCGGCGCGCCGGCTTCTACCTGGAGCAGGCGGGGGGATATGGCTTCAATGCCGACAAGTCTGGTGCACGTCTGATCCGAGCCCGCACGAGTCAGCGCGAGAAGTTTAATCGCAACCTGATCGTCTATGCTGGAGACGAAATCTGGATCCCTGAGAAAGAATACCGTGACTGGTGGGTATTCGTCCAGGAGACAATACGCTCCACTGCCGAAGCCCTTACCCTCATCCTCTTGGTCCGTGCGATATAGCCACATGAATCGAACCGACACCGATCGTACTCGTATTGACGTACTCGACCTGCTCGCTGCCCTGATCGCGGGACGCCGCCTCATTATTGGTGGCACACTCGCCGTCTGTATCGCCGCTGCGGGGTTGAGCCTCGTCCTCGAGGAAGAGTACCAGGCCGTCGTGCAGTTGTTGCCGCCAAAAGAGCAAAAACAGGGCTTTGGTTTCGCCGACCTGCTCTCTGATCTGCCAATCCCGTCCCTGCGCCTGGGTGAAAAGGGCACGCCAGCCGATATCTACGTCGCCATTCTCCAGAGTCCAACTCTGCGCCTGCAAATGGTCTCGTACTTCTCCCTGATGGAGAAGTACGAGACAGACAGTTTGGAGGATGCCATCGACGCTCTGGCAAACCACACCGAAATCGGCAAGAGCGAGCAGGGCACGATCATGATCTCCGTGCTGGCCCGTGATCCGCAGTTGGCTGCGAACATGGCCAACCAATACGTGCTCTATCTCGATACGACCAATATCCGCCTATCGCAGGAAACTGCGGGCGCCCGGTTCAAGTTTATCTCTCGACTCGAAGCACAGGAGGAGTCGAAACTGGAGACTGAACTGGGACGGCTGCAGAGCTTCCAGGAGGAACACAACGCCATTTCCATCGAAGATCAGGCACGCGCCACAATTCGTGCCGCTTCGGAGATGCAGAGTGCCGCCATGGAGCTGGTCATCAAGCGTCGCAGCCTTCTGCTCTCCGGATTTTCAGCCATCCACCCGGATGTCTTGCGTCTGGAGAAGGAACTGCTGATGCGCCAGGAGGCACTGGTCTTCATCCGTGATGGTTCCGACGCACAACTGTCCCCACATTCCGCCACGGGTCAGGCTTTGTTGGAGGGATTGTTTCTGGATGAGAATCTGTTTCTGCCCCTGCGCCGGATCCCGGAGGTGGCGCACAATTATCAGAACATCGAGAAAGACGTACTCGTGCAAGCGGCCCTCATGAAGATGCTGCTCGAGCAGAAGGCGGAAGCACTCATCGAGAAGGACAACGCAACCTCCACGATTCAGGTCCTCGACGTGGCACGGGCACCGGAAAAGCCGGCACGACCCCGGCGCTTGCTGATGGTCTTTATCGCCGGCGTGCTGAGTCTGTTCAGCTCCATCGTCTATGTGCTGGGTTCGGTGTACGTCGGCGCTCTACGTGACCGCTGGCAGGCCGAATTCGCCGGCCGTAATTAGCGGGGTGGTTCCATGACCCAACTGACGGTCCGCGTCCTGCGTGGCACAACAAACGAGCTACCTGTATACGAAACTGCGGCGAGCGCCGGACTCGATCTGCGCGCTCACCTCGACACGGCGATCACCCTGGCTCCCGGGGCCCGGGCCCTGGTCCCGACCGGTCTGCGTCTCGAAATCCCCGCCGGGTATGAAGGCCAGGTTCGGCCACGCAGTGGCCTTGCCCTCAAGCAGGGCCTCACGGTGCTCAATGCCCCGGGCACGATCGACGCCGACTATCGCGGCGACGTGGGAGTCATTCTCGTCAACCTGTCAGATGAGGAGCAGAGCATCGAACATGGCGACCGCATCGCGCAACTGCTCTTCGCACCAGTAACACAGGCCCGGTGGGAAGAGGTGGGAGAGCTTGATGAATCCGACCGCGGTACCGGAGGTTTCGGCTCCACGGGGAAAAGCTGAGCAGCTAAAGCTGAACCGGCTGCGGCACCGGTTCCTGTGGTGGCTGATGTGGGTTGTCGGACTCTGGCTGAGTCTGGCAACGATGGCCAAAGCGGCCAATATCTCCGGTTACATCCACGATGCCAGTAACGGCGAGTCTCTACCCTTCGTCACCATTTATTTGAAGGGCGAGAGCCGCGGCAGTATCACCAACGAAGCCGGCTATTACGTAATTCCCGACGTGCCTGCCGGCACCCACGAGATGGTCGTATCGTACATCGGCTTCGCCACCTTCACACGTGATGTAGTTCTCATCGACACCGACGTCGTCATCGATGTCCGACTGTCGCTGCAAGCCATCGAGCTGCGGGCCACCGTGATCGAAGCAGATGCCACGGACGTCGTCGACTTCGACCCCAGCCCAAGCCGCATCTCCCTGCGTCCGGCGGAACTGAAGGCAGCGCCCGCCGCCATCGAAGCGGATCCGATTCGCACCATACAGACCCTGCCCGGTGTCGCCTCTCTGTCTGACTTTTCGGTAGGCCTCTACGTTCGTGGGGGCACACCCGACCAGAACCTGGTCCTGCTCGATGGCTCCGATGTCTACAACGCCTCCCACCTGTTCGGCCTGTTCAGCACCTTCCCCGCCGATGCGACAAAAAGCACGGAGTTGCTCAAGGGCGGTTATCCTGCCCGGCATGGGGGCCGCTTGTCGTCGGTGCTCAACGTCATCACCGACGAGGGCAACAAGGAGCGCCTGGAGGGTACTGGTGGTGCCAGCCTCCTCGCCTCCCGCCTGACCCTGCAGGGGCCGGTGGCTCGCGGCTCCTGGTTGGTGGCGGGCCGACGCACGCATCTGGACCCACTCATCGCCGCCGCCAGTGGCTCGAACGACCTGGGTTACTACTTCTATGATCTGCAGGGAAAGACACATCAGGTGCTGTCACATGATGACCAGCTGACGATCGCGGCGTATACCGGACTGGACGCGTTGAATTTGGGCGTCGATGACATCGACTTTGAGCTGGAGTGGGGCAACCGCACCATCAGCAGCAAGTGGACTCACGTATTCGCCAGCAATCTGTTCGGCAACTTCCTGTTTACCGGCAGCCGCTTCAAGGCGCAGACCTTGTTCAAGGCTGAGGACACAACTCTCGAGGAGACGAATCGGCTCACCGATCTGTCTCTCAAGGGCGACATCAACTGGCTCCCCACACCGGACCACAGTCTGGAACTTGGTTATCTCGTCAAGCGCATGTCCATGGAATATGACTTCGGCGAGAAGGAACAGAACTGGGTCAACATCGACACTGAAGGTTTCCATAACGCCCTCTATTTCCAGGACAACTGGTCGCTATCGCAACGTCTCAGAATTCAACCGGGTCTGCGCTTCAACCACTTCTCCAATGGTGGGTATACCGGTCTCTCACCCCGGCTGGCCATTCGTTATCAACTGGGGCTCAACACCTATCTGAAAGCCGCGTCCGGTGTCTACCACCAGTATATCTTCCGCCTGGCTCGTGAATTCCAGGGCATCTCGCTGTTGTCCAATGTCTGGGCCCTGGCCGATTCCACGGCTGATCCGAGTCGCTCCATACACTATGTGGCCGGTGTCGAGACCAAGCTGGCCCAGATGGACGTCGACGTCGAGGTGTACTACAAAGACTATGTCGGTTTGTACGAGTTGAACTATGACGAGCAGGAATCGATCGAGATTGGCGACATCCTCCGCCGCGGAGACGGCCAGGCCTACGGCTTTGACATACTGTTGCGCAAGCGGGCGGGACGGCAGACGGGCTGGATTGCCTTGAACACGGGACTCACGGAACGAACCATCGATGGACTCAATCTCGATGCCCAGGACCAACCGCAAACCTATCGCTCCAAGTTCGATCGACGGATTACGCTGCACATCATTCACTCCTGGCGTCTCGGCAAACACTGGACGATCAATTCACGCTTCACTCGTGCCAGCGGCCAACCGTACACGCAGGTCTTTGGTTCCGGTGAAGTCGAACTACCCTCCGGTCTAAGCTGGGCCTTCCAGGAAAAGGGCGAGTTGAATGGCGTACGCCTACCACACTATCAGCGACTCGACACCTCGTTGGCCCGCAGATTCCTCTGACCTGCCCCCACCTATGTATCCACATCCAGAGTTAGGATGTGGCTGCGAATTTCGGTTTGATGACTACCGGTGCGGGTGGCCGATATCCCAATGCGCTGTGAGGTCGGCGGTGATTGTAGTGC
>Ga0310125_10001119_pt1 | contig 13323 bp, 11 predicted proteins | sample CB11b_Tmax_Bot8__FD_203508 | JGI IMG/M metagenome (GOLD analysis project Ga0310125, IMG submission 203508) | Marine microbial communities from Western Arctic Ocean, Canada - CB11b_Tmax_Bot8 | ecosystem: Environmental > Aquatic > Marine > Oceanic | place: Canada: Western Arctic Ocean | collected... | reverse complement strand
GATGTACCCCTCTTCGCCGTGCTGGTCCAAATCCAGGCCCTCACGCTCGCCGTCAGGATCGACCCGTAACCCGATCGTGGCCCGGATCGCAAGCAGCAGCACCAGGGTGCCCACCACGGCCAGGGCCGCGGTCGCCAACAGGCCTACCAGTTGAGTAACGAATTGACTGGTGCCGCCATAGATCAAACCGTTGAACGCCGGATCACCGGTCACCGCCGGCGAGGACAGCACGCCGGCCATCAGCAGGCCCAGGACCCCACTGGTCCCGTGCACACCAAACACGTCCAGCGAATCGTCGTATCCGAACCGGTTCTTGACCGTGGTGCACATCACGAAACAGACAACTCCGGCCACCAGCCCGATCAGCAGGCCCGAGAGCGGTGTGACCGATCCGCAGGCCGGAGTGATGCAGGCCAATCCGGCCACCGCGCCGGTGCAGGCGCCCAGTACCGTCGGACGACCGCCCTTGATCCATTCGATCGCCACCCAGCCCAGCAGGCCGGTGGCTCCGGCCAGGTGAGTCGTCACGAAGGCATTGGCTGCAAGTGCGTTCACACCCAGGGCACTGCCGGCGTTGAAACCGAACCAGCCCACCCACAACAACGCCGCGCCGATGGCCGTGTAGGTCAGGTTGTGAGGCGGCATGGCCTCGCGTCCAAAACCGACACGAGGACCCATCAACAGGCAACAGACCAGAGCCGCGACGCCGGAACTGAGATGAACGACCGCTCCGCCGGCAAAATCGAGCAGAGGAAACGAGGCGTCGGGGTTCGCACCGCTCAACCAGCCGTCGCCCGACCAGACCCAGTGCGCCAGGGGGCAATACACCAGCAGGCCCCACAAAATCGAGAACACGCACATCGCCGAGAACTTCATCCGCTCGGCAAACGCCCCGCAAATCAACGCCGGGGTGATGATGAAGAACATCATCTGGAACACCATGTGGACAGATCGAGGCAACGTGCCCTCCATCGGCACCACCTGCTGCCCATCAATCCACTCGGGCAACACGCCGTCCAGCAAGACGTAGTCGACCCCACCGATGAAACCGCCCAGCACACCGCTGCCAAACGCAAAGCTGTAACCGCACACGACCCAAACGACCGACATCAGACCGGTCAGTGCCGCACACTGCATCAAGACGCTCAGTACGTTCTTCTTGCGTACCAACCCGCCATAGAACAGGGCCAGGCCGGGTGCTGTCATCATCAGCACCAGTGCCGAACAAACAAGCACCCAGGCCGTGTCCGCCTTGACGCCCGGATCGTCGAGCGTGGCGGGTGCCGCGTCGTGTGCGACGGCAGCGGCCGGAGAAAGAGTCAGCAGCAGAACCAACGCCAACCATCGACTTCGTGACATGTTCATCGTCTCTTTGAGCCTCACATCCCAACCAGGCCGACGCCCGCGGAGGATCTCCGCCGACACCTCTGGATCCCGATCACGGTGTCCACTAGGATTCGGCAAATAGGGTATCACTCTCGGCGAAAGCCTGACTCTCTGGGCACTCGAGTGCAACTCTCATGCCACCACTTGGTGGAATTGACGCCGCCGGAGACTGACGCGGTGGCATCACGTTCTGCCCGACACGTCGGTTCTGTTCTCTGATCGGTTCCACCAGAAAGCGGCCGAACCGCCATGCCGTTCCACCAACTGGGCACGCTGCCGGCGCTGCTGGTCATCGGGGCAGCAGGGGGGGTGGGTCTGGTCCTGGGCCCGTTCCTGGACCGCTACGTCGTGCGGTTGGGAGCCGAGCGGCCACGAGGCGGCTGGATGTCGATCGGGCTGGGCCTGGGCTGGCTGCTGCTCTCGGCCTCGGTCATAAAGGGCGGGTCCCAACAGATTCCCTACGTGCAGCCGGACCCCATCAGTCACTGGTTCCGGCTGGTGTATCACGGGGTGCTGTTGGCATTGCTGCTGGCCGCAACCTGGATCGACCTGCGTCACACCGAGATCCCCGACGCGATCACCGTCCCGGGGGTCCTGATCGGAGTCGGCTGCGCCACGCTCTCGGGCGACCTGCAGCTGATCCACCTCTGGATGGACTGGAACCCGGTCTCCGAACAGCTGCACGGTGGAAACGTGGTGATCCCCGAGTGGATCCGGGACCACCGTCACTGGCACGGGCTGGCCTGGAGCAGTGCGGGGATGGCCTGTGGCGGCGGTTTGACGTGGGTGGTGCGAGCGGTCTCGAGGCTGGTGCTGGGGCGTGAGGCGTTGGGGTTGGGGGACGTGACCCTGATGGCGATGATCGGCAGTTTTGTCGGCTGGCAGCCGGTGCTGTTCATTTTCCTGCTGGCCCCATTCTGTGGCCTGTTCGTGGGCCTGGTGGCCCGGATGCTCTTCAACCGCCCCTACGTCCCCTACGGCCCGTTCCTGGCCACGGCCGCTGTGCTGGTTCTGATTTGCTGGCGCTGGATCTGGCTGTTTCCTCACAACGCACCCCGCGGCGGCTTCGCCGTCCGCAACCTCTTTGGCGACGCGGTGAGCCTGGCGATCCTCGGCGGATCGGCCCTGGCCGCCTTCTGCGGGCTGCTGGCCATCGTCAGACTCTACGGAACCATCCCCGTCGGTGGTCGCCGCCACGGCAAGCTCCGCCCGCATCAGGCAACCGAGCCTCAGCCCTCACCCCCCGATTCACCCCCCGACGCACCTCCCGAATCCCCCTCCGCATCGCCTGGGGACTGATCGGCGTCCTGAGTCGGATCGAGATCGAGTCGTTGAGCGAGTTCGTCGTAGTCGACTTTCTGGTCGGTGCCCTCGGGCACCACCCCCTCGATCAGTTTCCGGACCTGCCCCTGGGCCTCGTCTTGCGCTTCGGAGTAGGCACCGGGGTAAAGTCGTCGCAGGACGTTGAGGAACGCGCGGGTGGCCGGATCGACCGACAGTTGCCAGCCGATCGGCCATCGCGAATCGACCGGCGTGGGAAGGGAAGCCAACGAGCCCATCGTAACCCCTTCTGACTCGGAAGGAATGTTCACAAGACTGCTGCAACGGCGGTTCGACTCCGAGTGATCGAGTTGCCTGGCGACAGGGCCCGCGACTGTGCGTGACATGCTCAGAAACGCAGACCACCAGTGTCAACATCGCTTGGCCAGGAATCTCGCAGAATCGAGAATCCGTCTGCTAGATCATGTCCAGCTTCGGGTGTCGGCCTTGCGGCGGGCGACAGCAGTCGTCGCACTTGCCGTAGACTTCCAGCCGGTGCCCCGTCTGGCGGAACCCGTGGGCCGAGGACACCTCGGCCACCACCTTGGAAATCTCGGCCGCCGGAAACTCGATCAGCGTACCGCACTCGCCGCAGATCAGGTGATCGTGCTGCGGGTATCCGTAGTCGTGTTCAAAGACATCCCGCCCGTTGGCCCGGGCCACTTTCCGCAGCAAGCCGGCTCGTTCCAGTTCCTGCAGCGTGCGGTACACCGTTGCCCGGCTGACGCGACGGCCGTCGGTCCGCGCCGTCAAGGTCACCACCAGCTCCTCACGCTCGAAGTGCTCGTGCGACGAAAAGATCTGCTCGAGCACCAGGTCGCGTTCTCGAGTCAGTCTCTTGTTCTGAGTCGCCAGGTACTCGCCGAACTTGGCACGGGGCGAGACGGCAACCGAGACAGATTCCAGGTCACTCACGCCATCACCTCGACTGCCTGTGACTGGCCACTACTACGTCGCCCTCAACTGGTCAAGCGTCGCCTGGTAGGACTCCACGTGCGAGGTCACCTGCTCGTCGGCGTATCCCTGCGAGATCCAGAACCGCCGCTGGCCTTCGAGGATCGCGGCGGATTCCGACGGCGACTGTTCGGCCAGCCAACTGGCATGAGCCGGGTCGACGGCCAGTGGCGGCAGGGCGGTGCCCGCTGCTGTGGCGTCAGAGACGGGCGCCGTGCCTGAGACCGGAGCACCGGCCTCGACCTGCGCCTGGGCCTCGGGCGAAAATTCCACCCGGTCGACCGCATCGGTCGCTTCGGCCCCAGCGATGTCGCTGCTGGGTGTTACGGTGTCGGGAGGCTGGATCGGCTGCAGGGGCTGGTTGCCGCCGATCGGCGCGGGGCCGGTCACTTCCATGTCGAGATGTCCTGGCAGGAAACGTCCACCGGCCCCTCCGCGGGACCCGTGTTTTGGAGATCATACCTCATCCCGAATCGGCTCAGCAATACCGCGTCTCTGTCTCACCGCCAAGCCGAGGACTTGCCGGTTCAACCGCGGCTGTAAGGCCCGGTCGCCGATCCCACCAAGTCACCCACTCCTGCCTCGACACAACGGCCAATGATCGCCGCCGCCTCGAGCACCTGCTCGCGGTCGACGTCCAGGTGAGTGCAGGCTCGCAACCGATGCGAGCCGCTGGCACCGACCTTGACGCCGGTTTCGAAAGCCTTGGCTGCCAACTGGGTCGCATCACCGATCTCCGGATCGATCTCGAAGAAGACCAGGTTCGATTCCACGTCGTCGGGGTCGATCCGAACACCGTCGATCTCCGCAAGCGCCTCGGCAAAGGCCCTCGCGTTGGCGTGATCCTCGGCCATTCTCTCGACATGATGGTCCAGAGCATGAACCGCAGCGGCGGCCACGATTCCCGCCTGCCGCAACGCACCACCGAACAGCTTCCGCGACCGACGTGCCACGGCAATGTCCTCGGCCGAACCCACCAGGACCGATCCCATCGGACAACCCAGTCCCTTCGAGAAGCAGATCGAGACGGTGTCGTAGTGCCGGGTCGCCTCGGCCGCCGAATAGCCTCCCGCCACGCAGGCATTGAACAACCGGGCGCCGTCGACGTGAGTCTTGAGCCCGTTCTCGTGAGCCCATTGGCCGACTCGATCGAGCTGATCCAGCGGCCACGGCCGACCGCCTCCGGCATTGGTCGTGTTCTCGACGCAGACCAGCCGAGTGCGACACAGGTGCTGGTTGTCGGCCCGCAGCATGCCCTCGAGATCATCGACGTCGATCATGCCGTGGTGAGCCTTCAGCAGTCGGCAGCTGACCCCCGAAAGCACCGCCGGGCCACCAGCCTCGAAGTTGGCAATATGTCCGTTGTCGGCGATCAGCAACTCGTCGCCGGGCTGGCAGTGAGTCCTCACGCCCATCTGGTTCGACTGGGTCCCGGAACAGGCAAACACCGCCGCTTCCTTCTCGAGCCGCTCGGCCACCATCGCCTCGAGCCGGTTCACGGTCGGGTCGTCGCCGGACATGTCGTCGCCGCACTCGGCCTCGGCAATCGCCTGCCTCATGGCCGCGGTGGGCCGGGTCACGGTGTCGCTGTACATGTTGATAAACGGGTCGTGCATCGCCGATCCTCGGTTCGATAGTCCTGGGTCGCGTCGTGCTCGCGTCCCCCTCACTCTAGTCCCCGCGCGGTGGCTTGTTCAACGCTGAGCCCGCCGCCAATCGTGTGGTCAGCCCTTCGACGAGCCACTAGGATAACCCTCGGCCGCACACGACTCACCAGGTCGAAACCGATGACGCTCGACATCACCACCCTCGATTCGGCCGACGGAGATGCCATCGGGCTGATCGACCAGCTCCGAGCACAACTCAGCCCCCAGGGTGATATCGTCTCGGAGGCCGGCCGCGCACGGACCATCGAACTCTTCGGCGAAGCCCTCGCACCGCAGGACGTGGTCCAGAGAATCTGCGACGATGTCGCCCGCGACGGCCTCGACGCCGTGCTCGACTACACCCGCCGACTCGATGGTGCCGAACTGACCGCCGAGACGCTCAGGGTCTCTGACGACGAGTTCCACGCCGCACACCAGGCGGCCGACCCCGAATTCCTCGCCACCATCGGCCGCATCCGGGCGAATATCGTTGAGTTCCAATCGAGCCTGCTGCCCGAGGACGTGACCGTGACCCGGCAACGATCTCTCGAGACGGGGCAGGGGAGTGGGCAGGGGAGTGGGCAGGGGAGTGGGCAGGGGAGTGGGCAGGGGAGTGTTGAGTTGCGGCAGAGGTACCGGCCTCTGCGTCGGGTCGGCATCTGCGTGCCCGGTGGAGCGGCGGCCTACCCGTCGACTCTGCTGATGACCGCCGTACCGGCTCGCACGGCCGGAGTCGAACAGATTGCCGTGGTGGTGCCACCCACCGAGTTCGGCGGCTACAACACTCAACTGCTGGCTGCCTGCCACGAGTTGGGAATCGACGAGGTCTACCGGGTGGGTGGTGCCCAGGGTGTTGCGGCTCTGGCGTACGGGGTCGAGGGCATCGAGGCGGTCGACAAGATCGTGGGACCGGGCAACCTGTTCGTCGCCCTGGCCAAGCGGAGGGTCTTTGGCGAGGTCGACATCGATTCGATCGCCGGTCCCAGCGAGGTGGTTGTGATGGCCGATGAAACCGCCGATGCACGCTTCCTGGCCAGCGACCTGATTTCTCAGGCCGAACACAGCCCCGGCGCCAGCGTGCTCTTGACCTGGCACCGGCCGCTGATCGAGCAGGTCCGCGAGGCTCTTGTCGAGCAGTTGGGTCGACTGCCGCGAGGCGACCTGGCCTGCGAGAGTCTGAACCGGTTTGGAGCGCTGGTTTGCGTGGCGGATCCTGGCGAGGCGATTGCGTTGTCCGAGCGGATGGCTCCGGAACACCTGCACATCTCGACCGCCGATCCCGACTCGATCCTGACGCAGGTCCAGAACGCCGGTGCGATTTTCCTGGGCCATCACACACCCGTGGCCCTGGGCGACTACATCGCCGGCCCCTCTCACGTGTTGCCCACCGGCGGCACCGCGAGGTTCGCCAACGGTCTCTCGGCCAACGACTTCCTCAAACGATCCAGCGTCATCCGTTACGACCTCAATGCGCTGGCCGCCGATTCAGCCGACGTCTGCCGGATGGCAGACGCCGAGGGCCTGGGTGCTCATGCGGCCAGCATCACGATCCGTCTGGAAGACCCAGGCGACGGCAGTTCAGCCTGATCCCGGCGCCAACCGTGCCACCGCATCCCAGTCGACCTCGACCCCCAGTCCCGCTCCGGTGGGAGTCTCGATCACCGGCCCGTTGACCACGATCGGGTTGGTGGCCACCCGCGCCTCGTGGTAGTCGGGACCCAGGATGTCGCCGGGGTAGGTCTCCACCTGCATGTTCGGGCAGGCGACCACCAGGTGGCACATCGCGGCGGCGGCGACGTCGAGTTCGAGATTCGAGCCGATGCTGCAGGCGACCCCGTGCTCGGCAGCCAACGCGGCGATCTCCCACGCCTTGCCGATGCCACCGTTCTTGCCCGGGTACAGGCTGATCACGTCACAGGCCTCGTGGCGGATGCACTCCAGTGCATCGGGCAGGTCGAACACGATGTCATCGGCCATCACCGGGCACGAGATCGCTTGCCGGACTTCGGCCAGTGCATGGAAGTCGCCGTTGGTGGTCGGCTGCTCGAACAGCCCGACGCCCAGATCGGCCATGCGGTCCATCGCGGTGATCGAGGTGGCGGCATCCCAGCCGGCGTTGGCGTCGATGACCAGGTCGAGTTCCGGACCGATCGTCTCACGCACCGCCGTCACCCGGGCAATGTCCTCGTCGATGTCTGTCCCCACCTTGACCTTGATCGTCGTGAATCCCTCCTCGACCAGCTCCCCGGCCCGTTGGCGGGCTCGATCGACCGGGTAGGCTCCCATCGAAAACCGGCAGGTGATCGGCAACGGCCGCACCGCACCGCCGAGCAGTTCGTAGACCGGCTGACCCGCCTGCTTGCCCTGGATGTCCCAGCAGGCCATCTCGATCGCGCTCTTGGCAAACCAGTTACCCGCCGCCGCCCGGTCCATCACGTGGTCGATCGCCGGGATGTCAGCCGGATCGCAGCCGATCAGCAACGGCGTGAAGACGTGGTCGATGATGGCCTGGGCTCCCCAGGCCGTCTCGCCGCTCCAGCGAGCCATCACCGTCGCCTCGCCAACACCCTCGATCCCCGCATCAGTCTCGACCCGCACCAGCACGTAACGCGACACGATGTGCTGGCCCAGTGCCGAGATCATCCGGCGGGAGGGCTTCAGAGGGATCTCGACCTGGTGAGTGGTGATGCCTGTGATCTTCATCGACTTCCTCGTTCCCGACGATATCGCCTATCATCCTCTACCATGGTCCGCTTACGGCCGACCAGCATACCGCCTCCGTCGGTTCTTTCCATCGACCCGGTCTCGATCGTGAAGACGATTTTCCTGCCACTGTCGGTGATCAGCACGCTGCTGTTGGGTACGACGCTGGTGCTGGGCTTGATGATCGAAGACGCCGCCGAGGCGGCCTTGAGCCACCAGGTCGACTACCACCTCTGGACCTCACTGGGCGGGATGCTGTTCGCCACGATGGTGCACGGACTGGTGATGACCTACTTCATCGGGACCGGGCGTTGGTTCGAAGAGACCGACCGGGCCTATCCGCACAACAGCGACTGCCTTGCCGCCAGCCGAAAACTGAAGTCCCGTACGATCCTGGCCATCATCGGAGGATTCGGGCTGCTGCTGGCCGCCGGCACGCTGGGAGCCGCCGCCGATCCCGCCTCGCCGGTCGGGTTCACCGGCTGGCTGGGGCTCGAGCCCGCCACGCTGCACCTGCTTGTGGCACTGGCCGCCGTCGGAATCAACACCTGGACGCACCTGCTGGAGTACACCGCGCTGGACGAGAATGGGAAGCTGATCGAGCAGATGATGAGCCACGTGCGACGGATCCGCGACGAGCGGGGACTCGACAGCTAGCGCTGGCGAAACGGCACAGCCCCGATGAAGGCCGGGTCCTTCGGATCGCCCGGGCCACGTCGGGGCAGTGTGCCGGCACGAGGTTCGAGAAAATCGGCCACCTGCGGATCCGTCGATGAGAACTCGACCTGCACACCACGCTGGTTCGCCCCACCCGGCAGCATCAACTCGCGTTCACCCCGTTTCAGATCGGCTTGCTCGGTCCGAGTCGACCAGTTCTCGGTGACCGCCGCGGCCGCGCCGACCATCTGGCTGAACTTCAACTCGTCGTACTTGTTCTCCACCACGCACTCCGGACCACCCACCTCGAAAAACAGGTTGCGGCGAATCGAGACGTTGTCTGAGCTCTCCGTCGGCATGTGCTCGAACACCAGTCCGCGTTCCACCTGGGCGAACGTGTTGTTGCGAATCGAGACGGTTTGCAAGCGACGGTTCTGGCCCGAGAAGAGCATCGCCACCTTCGCCGACTGAATTATCGACTCCTGAAGCACCAGGTCCACAACGTGGTCGGTCACCTGGAGGCCGGCCCGCAGTGGCCCGATCACCCGGCAGCCCACGATCCGCACGTGCGAGTTGGTGTCGTAGGTGCCGGATGAGAACTTCAGGCCCACGGCATCCGGGCCTCCCGATCGCAACACCAGACCGGCCAAGTTCAGCACATCCTGGCTCGGATCACCCGCCACGCCGCGCGCGTCGATGCCGACTGCGGTGAACCCGTCGATCGTGAGATCTTCGAGCTGAACCCGATCCTGGACTCCGATCAGGACCACGCCCGAGGGTTTCCCCTTGGAGTCGATCCGGAAACCGACAATCCGGATGTACTCGACCTGCTTCAACTGGATCCCGGGCTTCTGGCCCGGTGCGGCAATCACCGCCGGCTCGACACCGGTACTGATGATCTCGATCCCCTTGGGCCACTGCTGCTGAGTGTCGTCGATCTCGATCGACTCGGCATAAGTGTTCCCGCCCAGCACGTTGATCGTCGCCTGGATCCGCCTCGAGCTTGTTCGGTACCCCGCCTTGTGGTCGCGAACGTAGGCGAGTGCCGCAGCGATCGTCTTGAATTCCGCCTCAGGACCCACCTCCAGCGTCCTCTTCGCCTTGGTCACCGAGGTCACCGGGGTCTTGGCAACTGGCTCGCTGCCCCCGGTTGTTCCCCCGCCGCCGTCGCCCTTGGACGTGGCCCCGCCGCCGGTTCCGGGACTGCTGCCATTTTCGCCGTCACCGGACCCCATGGTCATCACCACGGCGATCACGATGATCACGATGATCACCGCGATCCCACCAACGGCCAAACCGATCTTCAGCCCGCGGCCCGAGCCGTCCGGTGCCCCGCTGCGGGAACCTCGGCGTGAAGTCGTAGTGGAATTGGTCCGGCTGCGAGTGTTCGGTTGAGACTCGATGGCTGGTGCCGATGTGTCCAGCATCGGAAAGCCACCGTCCTGAGCCTCGGGAAGCGGTGCGATTTCCGGTGCCCGCTCCGGAGGACTCACGTCGATCGGCACCGCCGGGGCAGCAGGAGCCTCGGCAACCACTGGAGGCTCGGCCACAGGCGGGGCAACTGGAACCGCAGGCGTTGGCGATTCGATGGCCGCGGCAACCGGCGGCGGATCCGGTTCGGCCGGCGACGGCAATTCCTGTTCGGGTTCCGGTTCCTGCACCGGCCCAGGCTCAACGACAGGTGACGTGGGCTCCGAGGAGTCCTCACCAAGAGTCGACAGGAAATCGGCCAAGCCGGGGTCATCGACCGAGGCCATGTCGGGCTCGGACTCCGCCCCGGTAATCCGTTCGGTGTCGCCACGCTCCCCGGCGATCACCTCGTCGACAGCCGGAGTCGGTGGTTCGACGGGTGCGGCGATTTGAGGGGCGACGGGTGCTGAGGGAGTCGTCTCTCGAGTCGGCTTGGGTGCCTGCTCGACCGGCTGCGCCACGGGGACGGCCTTGGCGACGGGGGGCTGTGTCTGAGTCGTCTCCCCGTCGCCGAGCCAGGCGGTGAGTTGTTCGGCGACTTCGTCGGCGGTCTGAAACCGGTCCGAGGGGACCTTGGCCATCATCTTCGAGAGGACATCAGCCAGAGGTCCGGGAATATCCGAGCGGGATTCGGAAATCGCTGCCGGCTCTCTGGTCTGGTGCCACATCAGTCTCTGGGCCAACGTCCCCTCGTCGAACGGTGGTCGAGCTGTCAGCAGGAAGTACATCGTGCAGCCGAGGCTGTAGATGTCGGCCCGCGCATCGACCTGGTGGCTGTCGAGGGCCTGTTCGGGAGCCAGGTAATCGGCGGTCCCCAGCACCCTCTCATCGTGCCGCAACGTGATCGGGTCCTCGTCGTTCTCTTCGAAGAACCTCGCCAGGCCCAGGTCGAGAATCTTGACGACTCCCTCGGTGTCGACCAGCAGGTTGCCCGGCTTGATGTCGCGATGGACCAGTCCGGCCTCGTGAGCGTGCGTCAGGCCGTAGGCCGATTGCCGTATGAAATCGGCCACCTCGCGGAACTCTCGAGGACCCCGGTCGACCACCAGTTCCTGCAGGCTCTCGCCCTCGACGTATTCCATCACCAGGAAGTGAATCTCGGCCCCGCCATCATCCTCGCGATCCACATCGTAGGCCCGGACGATGTTCGGGTGATCCAGCGACGCCACCGCCTGGGCCTCGCGGTGAAAACGCTCGAGGTAGCTCGAGTCATTGACCTTCTTGTGAGGCAGCACCTTGATCGCACAGCGGCGACGCATCAGCACGTGGTCGGCCAGGTAGACCGAACTCATCCCCCCCTTGCCCAGCAACGACTGCAGCCGGTACTTGCCCAGGAAGAACCCCTTGTGCTTCCCCTTGAGCAGCTTGTCGGACTGCCAGGCGGTCAGGGCTCCCGAGGCGACCAGGGCGTCTGCGACCGATTGAGAATCGCCGCCGGCGGGCATCTCGGAGACCAGCTGCTGCAGCCGATCCGAATCGACCAGTCGGCTTTGCCGGACCAGGTTCAGAAACGACTCGACGGTAAACTTCAGCGCCATCCAGCCTACCTACTGCCAATCCTCGGTGCCCGTCCCAAGGCACTCAACCGTGAATCTAACATAAGCCTCACCCCTTTGGTATACTCCCGCCCGCCGGGCCCATCACCGCAATCTGACTTCGCGGTGGGACCACCGGTTCGAAACGGAGCCCCTCGGATCGTGACACAGCACAACGACGAGGAAATCCGCCGCGAGCTGGAACTCGAGACCGGGCAGATCGACTCGAACTGGAGGCCGCTGGTGGGATCGGGGCTGCTGTGCCTGGCCACCCTCGCCGGCTTCGTCTCGGCCATCGCCGACCCGCCTCCCCCCCCGTTCGACAGCCCGGTCCTCCGCGGCTACGTGCTGCTGGGGGCACTGGCACTCACCGTGCTGGCCGTGATCCTGCTCAGGCAACCCCGTGCCGCTCGAGATCCACTCTGGCAACCCCAACAGGCCGGACTCCGCTTCGACTCGGTCGTGCTCTACACCCGCTCGGCCTGCCACCTCTGCCACCAGGCACGCGAAACCCTGCTGATGCACCACGAGTTCCTCTCGCAGATCTCCGAGGTCGACATCGATGGTGATCCGGAGCTGGTCAAGCAGTATGGAGAGTGTGTTCCGGTGGTGGTGATCGACGGCCGCGAACGGTTTCGCGGGCAGATCGACGTGTTGCTGCTCAGACGCCTGATCGACGCCACCGCGCCCCGAGTGCGAACCACCTGAGAGGCAGGCTGATGAGCTCATCGCGATGAACACGCTGGTGGTCATGGCCAAGCACCCGGTGGCGGGAACCGTCAAGACCCGGCTGGCCACATCCCTGGGACACACCGCCGCCGCCGGACTCGCAGCCGCCTTTCTCAGAGATCTCCTCCATCGGCTCCACCCCTGTGCCGATCGACACGTACTGGCCACCTCGCCGGACAACCCGGCCGCCACATCCTATTTCAATCAACTCTCGCAGGACCGGTTCGAGTTGTGGAACCAGCCCGAAGGTTCATTGGGCGAGCGACTGACGCGAGTCACCAGCGATCACCTCGGACCACTTCCTCACGACCGGGTCGTCGTCATTGGCAGCGACAGTCCGACGTTGCCGAAATTGACAATCGAGGCGGCATTCGGGGCGCTCGAGCAGACCGATGTCGTCGTTGCCCCCGCCGACGACGGGGGCTATGTGCTGATCGGGGTTCGACGTGAGGTGCCTGGCCTGTTCGAGGGCATCGAGTGGAGTTCTCCTCGAGTGTTCGCTCAGACGCGGCAGCACCTCCAGAGCAGCAGCACGCCGTTCATCGAACTGCCCGGCTGGTACGACATCGACACCCTCGATGACCTCAGACGACTCGACAACGAACTCGGCCCCGAACACCCACGCGGCAGGGCAGGGGGGGCCACTCGAGAACGACTCGATGAACTGCCCCACGGATGGGATGTCCGCTCGAACGAACGTTGACTATACTCTCGCCGTCCGACTGATCCGGCCAACTCTTGCGGCCAACTCTTCACGGATCGCTTCCTCTCGAGACTCCAGCCCTCGTGTCCACTTCCGGCTCATCTACTGACCGACCTCCTCGGCTGCTGATCGCCGACGACAACCAGCAGAACCGTGAATTGCTCGAGGCGTATCTTGTCGGTGAGGGTTACGAGATCGGCATGTCCAGTGACGGCCAGGA
>Ga0310125_10001116_pt1 | contig 13328 bp, 7 predicted proteins | sample CB11b_Tmax_Bot8__FD_203508 | JGI IMG/M metagenome (GOLD analysis project Ga0310125, IMG submission 203508) | Marine microbial communities from Western Arctic Ocean, Canada - CB11b_Tmax_Bot8 | ecosystem: Environmental > Aquatic > Marine > Oceanic | place: Canada: Western Arctic Ocean | collected... | reverse complement strand
GCACCGCCAAACCATCCGGGAAGGTTGAGTGTTCCTCTCTCCGATGGTGGTTGATAGAGAGGTCCGTGATCGGAACGCTGAAGGATAGCTTCTGCTTCCGCACGGAGTTCGGGTGTGAAATCGATTAAGTCGTCAACGGAGATGCCTTGCCGTTCAAATGGTACCGGACGGGTCGGGAAGGGTTGTGTTGGAGACAGCTTCTCCCCGGGCACGTTTGACGGGGGCACGGGCCGCTCCTCGATTGGCCAGACCGGTTCACCGGTGATTCGGTCGAAGACGAATACGAATCCTTGTTTGGTTAGCTGTGCTACTGCTTTAATCGGTCGGCCGTCCACATTGATATCGAGTAGGATTGGAGCTGCTGGTGGGTCGTAATCCCAAACGCCGTGATGTACCATCTGGAAATGCCAGATATAGCGTCCGGTTGATGCTTCTAGGGCTACCAAGCTTTCGGCAAAGAGGTTATTCCCGAGCCGGTGTCCTCCGTACCAATCGTTCGTTGGAGTACCGATCGGTAGGTAAACCAAGCCCAGTTCTTCATCGGCGCTCATGATCGTCCAAACGTTCGTGTTCCCTGTGTATTCCCAGGAGCCATCTTCCCAGGTGTCGTTTCCGAGTTCGCCTTCCTGGGGTACGGTGTGAAAGATCCAGCGTTGTTCACCAGTCCGGACATCAAAGGCACGGATGTCACCTGGGGGAGCGGTCATGTAGCGTGGCCCGTCAGAGATCGATGATCCGACCACTACAACGTCACCTACCACCAACGGGGGAGACATAACCCCATAACTGCGTGCCGGGACCGGTCGACGTAACCCCTCCCTTAATCGTATACGACCATTGCTTCCAAAGTCATCGATTGGAGTTCCCGTTGTGGCGTCAAGCGCCCAAAGGTGTGAGTCCCCGGTCGCCAGAAAGATCCGGCTATCATCACCCTCCTTCCAATGAGCAACACCACGTGCATTGAAGCCAAGGTTGACCGGTCGTCCCGCTTCGTGACTAAGGGGATCAAAGGCCCAGAGCTGCTCCCCAGAAGCGGCATCAATCGCTGCCAGAAGACTCAGGGAGGTCTGTATGTATAGTACACCGTCTACCATGAGTGGTGTGGCCTTGAAGGTACCCGGGCGCAGTCGCGGGTTCTCAGCGACCAGTTCGTCGTCAGGGGAATGCCACATCCAGGCGACGCTCACATTTTCTACATTGATTTCGTCGATTTGGCTTAAGGGCGCAAACTTCGTGCTGCCCAGGTCACCCCCGTAGTCAGGCCATTCGCCACCTGGTGCACCTTGTTGAGCTGCAGTGATAGCTGGGAATAGCACGAGGCTTAGAAGTAGAGGTAGTAAGTCCTGCACTTTGATCTTCATGATCAGCGCCCTCGAGTATCTACTGTATAATCCAAGCTCACTGTGATTTGTTCTGCTGGTGATCCAAGCAAGAGGTTAGTTCTGCAGGGCTGAAAAACTTACCCAGGAGCATCCTGTGCTGGAAAAATCCGTCAACATCTTGCAGCACCTCTCCCGCGTGCTTCAGCCCCGTCGTCTGGTGCCCCGGTACCTGATGACCCCATAAAGAACTTTCTTCCGTCAGGGAAAGTGACATCTCGTCCGTTGGCCCGCTTGAGCCGGCGGTCTTTCGTTTGGTAGCCATCCACGACCAGCTCGGTCCCAATCGGTAGACATTCACGACGTAGGCCGCGCCTCACCAGGACGTTCGGCGTGCCACCTTCAACCATCCATACTTCCTTCTCTGATCCTGCTGGCACAATTGTGTCGGTCCCAGCCACCATCATCGACACCTCAAGATGAATCCAAGAGTGAGGGTTAACCCATTCGAGCCTAACGATGTTGCCTTGTATCCGAAGCGGAGCATTCGCATCGAACTCTGCCCCAAAGGCGTGGTGTGCAACAGCCGGCACTGTGTACAGGAGTAGTGCTAGTGCGCCAATAGCTAGGGTCCCGTACGTCAATCTTGATCTCATGTTACTCACCTCTGTTCAAATTGGTTGCCTTCACGTTGTCGTTCTTGATATCGCGCCCCACTCAGGATGTTTGTGAGAGCATAGTTTCCTTCGTGGCATGAATACTCGTAAAGCAGATCGTCGAATGCCCGAAAAGGAATCTCACCGCCCCATGGTTCCGTATATGTTGTCGGGTCATCGACGGTGAATTCATACAGGATCGTCTCTTCATCAGTTCGCGTGAACCGCTCTATCACTTTCAGGTGCTCTGAAGGTGGAATGCCCCGGAAGGTTTGGAGTGGATAGATGTTGGTCGTCTCAACCACCAGTGTGTCACCTGCCCAACGGCCCCACGAGTCACCCATCCATGGGCGCACGTGAGCAGCCAGTGGATTCGGTTCACCGAGGCGAATGATCCGAACATCATGGACCATTTCTGTAAGGATCATGATGTGGTCTGCGGTCTGCACGATCGTGTAGTTGTTGTTGTAAAAACTGTTAGGGATCATCGGAGGTCCAGCGCTGGACCCAAATGACATGATACAGCGTTCGCCAAGCGGTCTGTTCTCCGGGTTGTCATATGTGCCGAATTGGCGCCTGAATGCCCTATAATCTGCTATCCGTTGCTCACCTGTTTTGGTAAATGGAGGCCTACGGCCGTCAGGTGGATGCGTTAGAAGTGAGCTTCTGGGCTCTCCATGTACGATTGCTACTCGGTCGCCCCGATCTATATAGACGTTGTTGTAGCCGCCAGTCGAACGGCCAGCCCTAGGTGGTGGCCGACTCGGGTCACTTGCTTGCGCCCCTCTTTCCACGCGGGCCTCTGCTCTGCCTTCAAGGGTCGCAACCTGATCCCAACTGAAGACAGAACTCTGGTCTTCTGCACGCTCGAACGGAGTAATCGTTTTGTTTGTCCAGTTGCCTTGGAGGTCTGGATGACCATCCGGTGTTTTGGGCATTACCCATTGCTCGGTTTCTTGGGGATCTACCTGTCCGGCTGACTGTGCACAGAGTCCAGAGAATGCCATGGTAACCAGTAGCACTAGGAAAGATGCTGGATATCGAACACTCATCTGCTACCCCCTTAGGCTCTCTGGATAAAGCCTTGGCCAGTTCAGTGAATCTAGCGCACCGAAGAGACTCCAATGAGCCAATATGAGGTGAATCCCCCTGGGTAAGCCAGTCATTTTGGGGTTCTTGGACTCTAGAGTATGGAGTATGGGGTTCTCACACGTCTCTATTTGGCGGATACCTTGCCATAGGCTTCTGTCTTGGGTATTGATCGGTACTATGCCAAACTCATTTTTTAAATGATTGGCATGCTGAGTTTTGCCCGACGGGAGGCCCTTATATGCTCAGAGTGATTCCTACAAGTGTCGCTAGAATCGCCCGGTTGATTGCACTAGCATTTAGTGCCCAGGCTATGGTCGGGCCATTAGATGCTCAAGATGCACAGGGTGTGAGAGTCGCCGCCGCCGATCAGATTCCAGCGGTAACACACGACGCACCTACGTTTTATGCCGACGTCCTACCGATCCTGCATCAGAACTGTGTTTCATGTCACCAGCCTGCTGGATTGAACATGGGAGGAAACGTGGCACCGTTCTCTCTGATGACCTATGAAGATGCGCGCCCGCGGGCCCGCAGAATCGCGAGCGCCATAAGGGAAGGTCGCATGCCGCCTTGGTCTGCGGCAGAATGGCAACACGGGATGTTCAAGGGCGACCGTTACCTGGAAGATGATGAGAAAACAACGCTGATCGCTTGGGCAGAGGAAGGCGCGAGTGCTGGGGATCCTGAAGATGCGCCCCCGGTGCCCGAAGCTGTGTTATCTGCATCTATAGGTGCGAACGATTGGTTCCTGGGTGAGCCGGATCTGGTACTAGAATTCGATGAGCCGTACTGCATAGATGACGATGTTCGCGATATATACGTGAATATCCCCGTTCAGCTTACGGAGGACATGCTACCGGAAGATCGATGGATTCAATCGATCGAATATCGTAACGGACCTGCAGTGCATCACATCATAGGTGGTGTCGGAGGCCTGGTTCCCGGAGCTAAGCCGAGAATTTATGAAGAAGGCTATGGTCGACTACTTCGTTCGGGGCCACGGGAGATCATGTTCAATATGCACTACAATAAGGAGCCCGGCCCCGGAACCGCTGTGTGCAGCAACATCAAAGCAGGCATTACGTTCAAAAAAGATGGGGATGTAATTCGCCATGTTACCGGTGGTGACCAGCTATGGATGAATCCGGCTTCACTCTTGATACCAGCTGGGGACCCGAGCTATTCCAAATCCATTGAATATGAATTTGAAGAAGACGTAGAGATTTTGAGCTTTATGCCGCATATGCATCTGCGTGGGAAGGCTGCTTTGTACGAGATTAGATATCCTGACGGGCGACATGAAACCCTTCTCCATGTTCCTAAGTACGAGTTCAACTGGCAACACTCGTACGCGTTTAGGGAGCCTGTTTTTGCACCCAAGGGTTCGATGCTCCGATTTACACTTTGGTGGGATAATTCAGAGGATAATCCAAACAACCCTGATCCGAGTGTTGATGTCCGCTGGGGACGCCCCACACATGATGAAATGTCTCAGGGTTACATGAGCTTCCAGACTCTGGATGAGAGGCATATTGTGGTAGGAGATCCATTACCTGAGGATCTTAGATCTGGATCAGACGAGGATCCTAGGAGTCGTGCGCGCGGACGGTAACATTACCTGACGAAAATGAAGTTCAGGGCGCTGGCCCCCTCATGGGAGTCGGCGCCTTGGCCGTTTTATGGACTGAGACGACAAAGCATAGCCATAGATTCTGGAGCTGTAATTGACTGCTGTTCTTCGGCTACGTATGGGAGTGCAAACAATAGTTCGCAAGCCAGGATCAAATTTTCTAATGCAAGGCTGGTGTCGGAGTGCTCTGGACCGAACTCGGCTGTCCTGATATCCAGAGACCGCCGATAGAGTGGAATTGCTTCGGCGTACCGCTCCTGGTGGTGGTAGAGTGAAGCTAGGTTAATCAGGACGTTAGCGACGTCTGGGTGACTCGATCCCAGCGTTGCCTCTCTGATTGCTAGGACCCGTTCGTAGACCGGTCTAGCCTCTTTATATCGGCCCAGATCGTCATAGAGCATACCCAGATTGCTCAGGACGTGGGCCACTTGTAAGTGATTTGGCCCTAGCACAATTTCGTCGATTGCTAGGGCTCGCTCATATAGTGGTTCCGCTTCGTCATAACGGGACTGCATCGTATAGAAGAAAGCCAGATTATTCATCGCGAATGCCACATCCGGGTGGGCTGGGCCCAGGGCGGATTCCCTAATTGCCAGGGCCCGCTCATATAGCGGTTCCGCTTCGTCATAACGGGACTGGACTCCGTAGGTGAAAGCTAAGCTGTTCAGTGTGAGCGCTACTTCCAAATGCTGAGGACCGAGCACTGTTTCACGGATAGCAAGTGCCCGCCGCAGGAGTGGTTCTGCTTCTGCATAGCGATCTTGAGCATTGTAGATGAAGCCCAGGTTGTGCAGGGTGAGCGCCACGTCCGGATGATCCAGCCCGAGGGCTTTTTCACGCATACTTAGTACACGCAAGAGTTTAGGCTCTGCTTGGTCATGGTGACCCCGATTAGCTAGTAGGTTCGCCTCAGCGAAGAGCCTATGAGCCGCGGCGAGGGTCGAATCAGCGTGGACTGCCTGAGCCTGAAGCGTACCCGAAATCTGAGCAAGTGGGAGGCTAAAGCAGAAGGCCAGAGCCAAGATCAAAGCTTGCGGCAGTGGTGTCACTGTTTGATACCGCTTAGCGAGTAGTTCGCCAAGAAATGCCCATCACATCAACTACTCAATGATCTTCGCCATCACTCACGGGCACCGTACTAGCAGGTTTCATGTAGGTATCCCACCACCGGAGTTCATTCGCCATCCGATGCACGTTATTCCAGTGTCCCCGAATGCCGTGTGCCATGCCTTCATAGATGATGAGCTTGGTGGGCACACGTTGTTTTTTCAGAGATGTGTATAACTGGATCGAGCCTTCTAGGGGTACCCGGTAGTCCTCTTCACCATGAACAAAGAGAGTTGCTGCCTGCACTCCGCCTGAGTTCAGGTAGGCAGATTGCCTGATCATGATCTCGCGAGCCTCTGGGTCCCAGGGTGGACCTAGGAATTCCAGTTCCTTGGTACGAGCGACATCTGAAAGCGCGTAGTTACTGGTCCAATTGGAAGCTCCAGCACCGGATACCGCTGCCTCGAAGCGATCTGGATATCTAGTGATCAACCAGTTGGTCAGGATGCCACCATATGAGTGACCAGTGGTCCCTACACGTTCCCGGTCAATCGGGTACCGAGCAATTAGGTGGTCGATGCCCGAAAGTACGTCTTCTCCATCATTCGTACCCCATGCTCCCCAGGTCCCCCACTTGAATGCGTCTCCGTAGCCTGTTGAGCTACGAAAATTAGGCAGAAAGACAAAATATCCATTTGCTGCAAAGAGCATATTCTTGAAATTGAATCCATATCCTGACGCTGAATGTGGACCTCCATGGTTCACAACGATCAGTGGGTATTGCCCCTGTGGATCGTAACCGAATGGATATAAAAGAAATCCCTCAACCGGTGTGCCATCATAACTCTTGTAGAGGATTTGTTCTGATGGTCGAGTTGCGATCTCGATTTCTGTGAAAAAGTCAGCATGGATATCTGTGAGCCGTTTCTCATTCCCTCCATCGATGTCAGCAACGTATATGTCTGAAGGCTTCTCGAATTCCCCGATGGTGTAGGTCATCCGTTGGAAAGATTCATCAATGTCGAGGCCATTGATTCGTCGATGTCCAGTTGTGATCTGTTCTACACCTCCACCGTTCGGAGAGACGCGGAAGAGGTGCCTGGCTCCTCCGATTCCTGTAACAAAGTAGATGTACTGACCGTCTGGCGACCACATCGGATTGCCTGGGTCGAGGTCCCAGTCTTCAGTGAGGTTCAGTGGCTCACCACCATCGGCTGGTCGGACATACAAGTCTCTTGGCCCGCCATGCCTCAACTTTCGATCGATGATCATGTTCGTACCGAAGGCGCGGGTATAGGAGATCCATCGGCCATCTGGTGAGAATCCAGCGCTCGAGTACGTATAGCCGTCATTGGTGAGGCGAGTCAGTTCACCCTCAAAAGTGAGCAAGAAAAGATCTGAGCGGCCGTAGGCAAGTTCATCAAGGACTGCTTCATCAGCTGTAAAGAGGAGCCCATTGCCATCAGGTCTCCATCGCAGGTTGCCTGGTCGTAACCCCAGTTGTGTGAGCTGTCGTGGTCTCTCGCTACCGTCTGTGGCTGCGATGAAGATCTCGGCCAGTGCTCGCTCGCCTGCATCAGGGAGGGGGAATCTCTGACCGTCCCTCCGGAATGGATACCAGTCGAAAGCATCCCCTCTGAACCTTTCCTCATGTCGCTGTTCAAACTCTGATAGGTTGGATTCTGGGAGCTCAGGCTTGGGCATATCTTGTGTGAGTGCCGTCCACTGTCCATCCGGACTCTGCACACCCGGCGAAGCAATACTCTCATCCCTTACTGCAGGCCCGTCCGGTCGTTCAGGATCAGTGAGCCAGACGGCGTCTTGGTGACTGAACCTTAAATGCCCATCATCAGTCCACCGAGGATTGGAAACATTTTGGCCATTGTGTTGCACTTTGACGGGCATTCCAGATCCATCCGATCGCACCACCCATGACTCGGTTATGGTCCCATTTGTTTCTTCTATGCGTTGAGATACCGTGAACGTGATCCAATCGCCCGATGGTGAGATCAACGGAGACCCGACGCTCTTTACCCGATAATAGTCCTCAAGGGTTAGTTGGCGTCCCATTTGAGCAGAAATGGGAATCGGTGTGAGGATTACTAAACACATAAAAAAGACATTGCGAAGCATGGTCATCTCCAACTTGTTGTCATGTATTCTTAGGCTCTAGCGCCGACTTCTGTTTGTGGTGAGGTATTCGACGACTGACTCGTACCGGGCCTCATCTGCTGCTGTCCGTCCCTCCTGATCTATGGCTTTGGTGTCGATGCCGAGTTCCACAGCTAGCTTGACTGCCTCCAATGTTAGCGCTTCCACCTCTGAAGGATTTGGGTCGATGAATGCTCCCATCCTGCGAGGCCCACCCATTCCGACAGCTGCCATTAATGCCGTTGTCTTCTCTGTCCTGCGGACAGCTCCAAAGGTTCCTACAGCACCGATATAGTCTGCGTTGTGCACAAAGAGTGGATCTGCTCCGTGGTTCACTAGGAGACGCATTATGGCGGGCTGGATAAATCGAGCGGCGAGCCAAAACGATGTTGCTCCAACCAACGCAGGGTGGAAGTGCCAGTCGCTGGACGCCCGGCGTAAGGCGGTCCAGTTCGTGACTTGTGCATTCGGGTCGGCACCGTGCTCTAAAAGCGAGCGGGCCATACCATCATCTCGTCGCATAATTGCCAAGTGAAGGGCAGAAAACCCTGCCCCGGCTGCATCAGGGTCCGCGCTTACATCTAGCAGAAATTCAACGAGATCTCTATACCCGGAGTGGGCAGCAAGAACGATAGCACTGGTACCGCGCGCATTGAAATCATTTACGCGTGCACCTGCAGCTATAAGAAGTTTCGCCGATGCAAGGTTGCCCTCTCGGGCTGCGAACAGCAGCGCCGTATTATTTCCATGAGGTACATTCTGCTGATTTGCTGGATTGCTATGAGGAGGGATGGCCATCACCTGACTCCATGTCTCTGATCGGAGATGGACGTCTGCTCCATGTCCTAAGAGCACGCTGACAACAGCGGCATGATGCTGTGCCGCTGCCCACATAAGTGCGGTCTGTCCACGTGTAGCGGTAGCGTTGGGGTCAGCTCCAGCCGTTAACAGAAGCTCCACAACTTTGGCGCTGCCAGTTCGAGCTGCTGTCATTACTGGGCTTTCGCCTGAGGCAAGAGAAATGGCAGGATCCGCCCCGCTCCGTAGCAGCATCCCGACCATATCTTCACTTCCGTTCAAGCTTGCATTCCAGAGCGCTGTCGCTCCGAGGTCATTCATTGCATTGGGGTTGGCACCTGAATTGATCAGTAACTCCGCAGTTTCAATGTTATCCCAGTAACTCGCCCAGTGCAGAGCGGTCGCCCCATCAGCTGAGGTCACTGTGGCTTGCTCGCCCTGCTCAAGTAATGTTCGGAGTTTGTCCCAATCCTGAATCTTGGCAGCCTGAATCAGGGGTACCGGATCGAAGTTGTTTGATAGACTGGTCGTGAGGTCGACTTTTATGGTGCCAACCATAGAGAGGACCAGTAAGAGCGGAAATATTTTGTTTCGTCCAAATCTCAGGACGATAGTTCGGGAGTCCTTCCGCATTTGAGATTAGAGCCCGGGTAGCGCATCAAGCGACAGAACACCTGTGCTTGCACCAATTTGTTCCACTGGGACATTCATCTTATCCATCAGAGTAACCAGCAAATTTGCCATCCCTGGCGCATTTGAATACTCGAGGTGTTGGCCGCCTGAGAGATTGCCTGCACCCCCTCCCATTACGAGAAGAGGAAGATTGCGTCCGGAATGCCTGGTGCTGTTGGAGATTCCTGATCCATAAAGAATGGTCATGTTATCTAACAGTGAGCCATCACCGTCAGGCGTCGCTCGTAACTTGGTCAGATAGCGTGAGAATAACTCGGTGTGATAGCGGTTGATCTTCGACATCTGCGCCACGAGATCTGGTTGATCGTTGTGATGCGACAGCGGATGGTGAGCTTCTGGCACACCTATTTGAGGATAAGGCCGCGCACTTTGTTCTTTTCCGATCATGAATGTGATGACCCGCGTGAGATCGGTCTGAAGCGCTAAGAGCTGAAGGTCGAGCATGAGTTCTAAGTGATCTTCAAATACTGCTGCTCCTTCAGGCTGCGGGAACTCAGGTAACTCAAGGTCAATCTGTGCCTCCGCTTTCTGAATCCTCCGCTCGACATCTCGAATTGCCTCTGTGTACTGATCCACTTTCATTTGATCCTGTGCTCCGATATCTCGGCTCAGGTCGCTCAACTTGTCTATGACGGAGTCAAGGATGCTCTTCTGTTGTCTTAATCTGCTTGCCCGGGCGTCGCGTTCTGTAGAGCCAGCATCTCCAAAGAGTCGCTCAAAGACGGCCCGAGGGTTGTACTCTGTGGGTAATGGCTGTGTGGGTCCTCTCCACGAGAGCGTGTGGGTATAGACACAGCTTAGATTACTACTGCAAGCGCCCGCGTTTGCGGGTGCATCCATAGAAAGCTCCAACGAAGAAACCTGGGTCTGCTTACTGAATTCCCTTGCTAGGATCTGGTCCATTGATATGTCAGCGAAAATCTCTGTTTCAGTCCTGCCCCCTTGTCGAATGCCTGTCAGGAAGGATCCCGAAGCCCCAGCGTGGATCTGTACCCAATTTGCCCTAATTCCGGAAAGAACCAACATCTGATCCTTGAACTGAGCGAGAGGTTCAAGAATGGGGGTCAGTTCAAAATCACGTCCTATACTCGTAGGGGACCAATATTCCATGGCCATCCCGTTTGGCACGTAGAATGTCTGGAAACGATGAACACGCTCGGGTGCTGACAGTCCACGCAGACCAACAGGGACCATAGCGTCGAGTAAGGGCAGTGCCAGGCTGGCACCGAGCCCCTTCAAGAGGGTTCGTCGGGGAAGAGACTTTCCAGTCAAAATCGTTGTCATATTGTCCCTCCCGGGCGTGTTCTGTTTCTGCATCAGGCTGCTTCCAGAGACCTTCGCATTAGGAAGGCCGGGCTCTTTACAATCCCAAGGACGATCGATGACCAACGGTAATCGTTGTCTTTGGCATCACGGACGATTTGGCGCACTGTTGGCTGATCAAAATACTCCAGGGGACGTCCTAGCGCGTAAGACATGAGCTTCTCGGTCACGGTGCGAACGAATTGCTCATCATAATCGAGTAATAGGTCTCTAAGCGAGGACATTCCTGTGAGTTCGAGACCGTTGGGCCATGTGCCTCGGCTATCAATCTTGTTTCCGCGGTCATCCACATCTCGCCATCCCCCGACGGCATCGAAATTCTCGAGCGCAAAACCCAATGGGTCCATGAGTGAATGGCAACTTGCGCAAAGAGGCTCGGTCCGATGCTGTTCGAGTCGCTCACGGATGCCGAGGGCGACTACCTCATCCGCATCGTCTAGGTTCGTATCTACGTTTGCCGGTGGTGGAGGGGCATCCGCTCCCAAAATGTTGTCTAGGAGCCATTTCCCGCGTAGTACCGGTGACGTGCGGTCCGGGTAGGCAGTGATTGCCATTAACCCGCCATGCCCGAGTAACCCACCCCGCTGATCAGGATTTGGAAGCTTGACTCGACGGGGACGACTGCCGTATACGCCAGGGATCCCATAGAATCGTGCTAATCGCTCATTTACAAATGTGTAGTCCGCGTTCAGCAGCTCTAGCACAGAACGATCCTCGCTCAGGTTGCTGGCGATGAACATTTCTGTCTCTTGCCGAAAGGCTTCTAGGAGGCTGTCATCGAAGTCGGGATACTTATCTGGATCTGCTAGTTTTTCCGGAAGAAGGCGAAGGTTCAGCCACTGAGCAGCAAATCCTTTAACAAGAGCATCTATCGTCCGAGGCTCTGCAAGCATCTTTAAGACTTGGTCCTCGAGAACCATCGGGTCAGTCAAGCGTCCTGTCTCGGCGAGATTGAGCAAGGGTTCGTCAGGAATGCTGCTCCCGAGAAAAAATGATAGTCGCGAAGCGATCTCAAAGTCATCGAGGTTGTAGACATCACCGTTTTCAACACCGATGGGTTCGCGGTATACCCTGAGTAGGAATTCTGGATCAACGACGAGTCGTTCTAGTGCGAGCTGGATTCCGGTATCAAAGCTTCCTCCCTCTGCGCGACCTTTCCGGAAAAACTCAAGAAGTATTGCTACGTCCCGTGCTGTGCTCGGACGGCGGTACGCTCTCCGTGCCATCCGAGAGAGAATCTGCGTTGCACAGATTTCCTCCTCAGCACGCGAATCTGGCCAGCACACGAAGATTTCATTCTCACGGGGATCATCTGTGGTTGTCCCAGTGATTTCGTAGGGGCCTTGGATTTGGACCGAGTGCACACTCGCGTAATCCATATAAATTTGATCATTTGTGAGGACCCGGCCTCGCTGGAGAGGTTGTGGCAGGCCCTCCGGTTCCCATTGCTCCCTGACAAACGATACGCTCACCACACGTGGTCCGGCTTTGACAGCCAACTCAAGCTCCAGATGAGCATCGCCCTGAGATTGCATGTACTCTTCCCACTCGGGATCACCGAATGAACCTGGCTCGCCCGACCCAGCATAACTTGCAGCTGCGGGCCTAACGTCAGTTGCACCTCCACCTACAGTGAACCTTTCGAGCAGCACTCCGTCCAGCCGAAGGTCTAGCTGTTGCGGCCACCCCATACCCATGAGGTAGTCTTGGTACTGCCTCCTGAGATGGATTTTGATCAAGTACTGTCCATCGGTCGGGAAGTGGTGTCGGACGGCAATTCCACCCCGAGATCCGAACGGGAGGTCTTCGCTTTGGCGCTGGTTTTGCACGATGTGCAGGGGAATCACAAAGGTTTCCACTCCGGGAGTGGTGGGAGGCAGCCCTGTAGCAAGACGTGTTACCTGCCGAGCCACAGACATGTAGCGTTCCATATGGGTGGTCGTAATGGATAGGGCGTCCGCGAAGTTGTCGAAGCTGCCGTCCGCTGTTTCATCACCCGGCAGAAGCGACATGACGTCCACTTCGAGCGCCAGCAGATCATTAATGGAGTTATTGTATTCCAGACGGTTAAGGCGGTGCACCGGGTTTGTCGTGCCCGGGTTGGGCTCAGCAGCCAGAGCCGCTTGGTCGAGTTCTGTCTCTAGCCAAGTCGCTGCCAGGTCATAGTCTGCCGGATCAGGTCTGGTCACGTCACCTGGTGGCATCGTTCCAGTTCTCAACTTACGTACTACTTTTTCCCATTTATCTGCTTCTACACTCAGATCTTCAATATCCAGCACATCGAGTGCTAGCCCTGCGGTAAGCTGTCTTTCGTTGTGGCATCTAATGCAGTAGCGGTCCAAGATCTCTCGGACTTCAGCAGGGTCCGTCTGCCCAATGTCAGATGTAACGGGAGTCGAAAAGACACGGTCGGGTGAAGGGTTGTGTGCTCCCACCAGGACCACGGACAACCCCATCCCAAGAACGAGAGCATAAACTGTATGCCCGTCCCTAGAGGATTGCTTCCTCTGATTTTGAAACTGACCCCATTTAAAACTGAACCGCATGGCGTCCTCTCTCTGGAGTCTCTGGTAGCGATGCAAAGCATCCATGCCTTGCTTCAACCCACATTGATGACTC
>Ga0310125_10001114_pt1 | contig 13330 bp, 8 predicted proteins | sample CB11b_Tmax_Bot8__FD_203508 | JGI IMG/M metagenome (GOLD analysis project Ga0310125, IMG submission 203508) | Marine microbial communities from Western Arctic Ocean, Canada - CB11b_Tmax_Bot8 | ecosystem: Environmental > Aquatic > Marine > Oceanic | place: Canada: Western Arctic Ocean | collected... | reverse complement strand
GTTATCGCACGCAAAAGCTTCTGACGTGCGAACGGACGTGCAGATGGCTGGCCGAAGCTATCGACGCTGCACGCGAGAAACATCAGTTTTCTCTCTGGGCATACGTCTTCATGCCCGAGCATGTACACCTGATCGTCTGCCCGCAGCAGCGTGAATACGACATCGCATCGATACGCAAGAGCATCAAGGCACCTACGGCACGCAAGGCAATTTGCCGAATGCAGAAAGAATCACCGCAATCGCTCGAAATGATCACGCGGCACAGGGGCAGTCGGACCGAACGCCTCTTCTGGCAGTCCGGCGGCGGCTACGACCGCAACATCGACGAACCGGCGACGCTCGAGCGCATGATCGATTACCTGCACGCCAATCCGATTCGTCGGGGTTTGGTAGCATCAGCGTCAGACTGGCCCTAGTCGAGCGCATCGTGCTACGAGGGTTCCAGCAGCAGCGTGCTTGCCATCGACCTGACCCGCACGCATGGGCACAGCCCTAGCGCCAGACAGGGTTGGGGTGGCTGGGGTCGGGTGCCTGGGGTCGAGCAAAGCGAGCCCCAAGATTGTGCCGCGACACCCCGACGCCCTATCCTTTGCCCGCTGATCCAAGGAGTGACTCCAATGCCGCGAAGCGGAAAAACGCGCCGGGTCATGTCGAACGACGACGGCTGGATCCTCGGTGAGACGCCGGTCCCCATCACGCCGAAAATCATGTGGGACCGGATGATCGGCCCGCACGAGGGTTCGCCGATCGACGGGTTTCTGTGGTCCATCGGCGGCCACAACGTCTACACCTACGAAACCGAGATCGGGGAGTTTCCCGGCGAGGGCTGCGGCGAGCTCGACGAGCGGCATCAACGGCAGGCCGACAACCTCCGCCACCTGATCGAGAACCACGGCGGCCCGGTGACGGTCATCGCCGAGTTGTGCCGGCTCGCGGGCATGGATTTCTTTCCATCGGTGCGCATGAACGAGCACTACGACATCGACGAGTCGTCGCCCTCGTACAGCAGGTTTCGGCGCGAGCATCCGCAGTACCTCATCGGTCGCGGCGAGGACATCCCCGGGCCGACCCTCGAATGGGGCATCCGCACCGGCGTGGACTACGCCGTGCCGCAGGTGCGTGAGCACATGACGAATATCATCGTCGAGCTCCTGTCTCGCTTCGACGTGGACGGCATCGAGCTCGACTACATGAGGCACCCGGCTTTCTTCCGCATCGAGGAGGCTTACGCCAATCGCCACCTCATGACCGACATGATCCGCGACGTCCGCGGACAGATGGACCGGATTTCGCAGGACAAGGGCAAGCCGCTCGACCTGATCGTGCGCGTCCCGCCGACCCTTCGCGATTGCGAACGCACGGGACTGGACGTCGCGGCGTGGATCACGGACGACCTGGTTGACATCCTCATCGCCGGCGGCGGCTTCATCGGCTTCGAGATGCCGATGCGCCAGTTCGTGGAAGCCGCCAGTGGAACCAGCACACAGGTCTACGGCTGCCTGGAGGGCCTGCGACCGAACGTGGATGAGCTGACCATGCGGGCCATGGCCGCCCGTTACTGGGAGCACGGTGTCGACGGTCTGTACCTGTTCAACTATTACTCGATGCCGCAGGAATGGAAGCGCGACGTGCTGGGCCGACTGGTCGACGTTGACACACTCGCCAGGCTGGAAAAGCGATACGAGATGGATCAGCGAGGAAACGTTCGCACGACCAGGCAGTTGGGATACTCGTTCCAGAACGCGATCCCGGCCACACAGGTTCCGTTGGCCCTGCAAACCACCAGTGTCGGCCCGAGCACCGTCGTCCGCATGGACATCGCCGACGATCTGGAAACTGCGGCGTCCGACGGCGCGCTGGGCCGCTGCACCCTCGGGTTGCTGTTTGAAAGTCTTTGCCCCGGCGATCGAATCGATATTCATCTCAACGGCACATCGCTCGACTGGGCCGACGCCGCAAGAGGTTCCGATGGGTGGACCCGGGCCGGCTACGCACCGGGCTGGAACGGTTTTCCCTCGAAGTTAACGACCGAGCCCGTGCCCGGTGACACCGTCGAGTGGCAGGTCGGCGCCCCGCCCTTGAAGCGCGGCGTCAACGAGATCTCGGTGCGCCTGACATCGCTCGACCCGGCCCACGACAACGGTCCAGTGCTCAAGGACGTGCGAGTGTGGGTCAGGTATGTGCAATAGCCCACCCGACGCGTTCGGTGTGTCCCGGTTTTGTGCTACCCTTTCTTGCAAGGGCCACCCGCGATGTTCTCCACGGCCATCGTCATTTCAATCTTTCTAGGACTGACCGTCTGCCAACTGGTGTTCTGGGCGGCGTTCCTCTACCTCGGACTGCGCTGGGCAAAGGCCGAACACCCTTCAATAGGCCGCATCACAGCAGCAACACTTATTGCATTTCTCATTCAACTGATCTGCGCCGTTCCGATGTACACGTGGCAGTCGGAATCCGTGGCTTCGGATCTCCTTTTGATCGCAGTGTTTCTCGTAAGTATCGCTGGTCAGATCCTCTTGATCTCGCGGTTCTTCAGGACGACGATCCTGCTCGCCCTGCTCGCCTGGCTTCCCACGCTAGTTACTTACGCAGCCGTGCTTCTACTCCAGATGATTCTGATCCGTCCCTATCTGGTAGAAGCCTTCATCATGCCCACCGTGTCAATGGCTCCGACACTGCTCGGACAACACCGTCGCGGAGCTTGCGCCGTCTGTGGCGAGCTGGCGTTCTGTTCGACGCCAAGCCCATCTGGAACTGATCCCTACCGTGACCGAATGATTTGCGCCAAATTTTTCCACACATCAAACGGCGAGATTCACGGCGAGCATGTCTTCCAGCAGGACCGGTTCCTCGCAATCAAGTTCTTCACACCGCGAAGGTGGGACGTTATTGTGTTTCGAAATCCCGCCAAGCCATCCCAATTTTTCGCCATGCGCCTCGTCGGCCTTCCCGGTGAGCGCATTCACATCGAAGACGGATTCGTGTGGATCAACGGGGAAAAAGTGACGCCTCCCGAGCGACTCCGCGGGATCAGGTATTCCAACGAGCACCCATCAGGTCGCGTCGGCTGGGCCACCTCCGACACTCCCGCGACACTTGGAGCGGACGAGCTTTTCGTGCTTGGCGATTTCACGGAACGTTCCAATGATTCGCGCTTCTGGCGGAAAGGCTCCACCCGGCGACAGCCCTTCGCGGTACCGATGTCCCACGTCATTGGCGTCGTCACCCACATCTACTGGCCGCGTGAGCGATGGCGCATCCTCCGGTAGCAGGCGCCCTGAGAGAGATAAAGGACGCGTATCCAGTGTGCTCTCGAGTATCTGGCCATTGGCCAGAAACGCCATGTGTTGCATCAACTGGCGCAGCGTGAAGGCCTCAGTTGTAAAGAAATCAAAATCAACCGATTGACGGTGGCCCAGACAAAGTGCCAGGGCGGTTCCGCCGTACATGACGAACGACGGAGGAACAGACGCCAATTCAGGCCAAAGCTCACGCTGTTGCTCAGGCAGAACGACCAACTTGGCGGCAATTTGGGTCACAGAAACGTCCGGGTGGGCAGTGGCGGCACCGGTGTCATCTTGAATACCAGGAGCAAGTCATCAGGGAGACAACTCTTACTATCATGATGGCAACTCTATGCACTGAGATTCGACGTTATGATGTGGCAAGGCTAGTTTGCCCCCGTAGCTCAGTTGGATAGAGCGGCGCTTTCCTAAAGCGCAGGCCGCAGGTTCGAATCCTGCCGGGGGTATTTGCCCGCGTGACGCCCACGCCCGGCGGCAATCGTGCCGTCGGTGTCGTCCGGACGGAGCAGCGCCTGGGATGGAAGCCGGCATTCACGTTCAACGATGATCTTTGACCCAAGTTCAATCCATCGGAGGTTCCGGAACATGATCAGTCGAGTCGCCCGAAACTCTGTCGTTTGTGCGCTATTGATCGCGTCGGCGTGTTTGGGAATTTCCCGAACGGCGGGCGCACAAGAGAACCGTGAAACGCTGCTGCTGGCCAAGAAGGGAACGACGAACTATTCGATTGTCATCGCGCAGGACGCGCCGCAGCCCGTGGAGCACGCGGCAAACGAGCTATCGTACTTTCTGAACGAGATGACCGGGGCCGAATTCGTGATCAAACGGGATGATGCGCCGGCCGGCGCGTACGAAATCGTGCTCGGTCAGACGAACCGCAAATCTCTGAGCGACATACCGCCGCAACTGCATCCCAAGGCGTGGGAAGGGTTTGTCATCCTTCCCGAAGACGGCAAGCTCTACATCATCGGCGGCCGGATCCCCCGCGGCACACTGTACGGCGTTTACGATTTCCTGGAACAGGAACTGGGCGTGCGTTTTCTGGCGCCGCAGGTGAACCACGTTCCGCGCAAGCCGACTCTGGGCGCGCGAGTCAGCGCCAGGGTGTTCGATCCGGCGTTCGAGTATCGCGCCCATTACCCACCCAATAATCCCCGGCCCGGCCACAGCGAGTGGACGACGCGTCAGCGCCTTAACAGCATGGGGGTCGGTTCTGGCAACGTCAGGCGTCTGGGCCATGCGGTGCACACATTCGCCGCCCTCGTTCCGCCCGACGAGCATTTCGAGGAACATCCGGAATACTTCGCCTTGAACGACGGCAAGCGCCATGCGGGCACGCTCTGCCTCAGTAATCCGGGCACGCTGCGCGTCGCCACGAAGACGGCCAAGCAGTGGGCAGGCCAGGCCGGCAGCGACCCGGGCACGAAGTACATCGTTCAAGTCAGCCAGAACGATTCGGGTGCCTATTGCAAGTGTCCGGACTGCGCCGCCGCTGACGAGGAAGACGGTGCACCGATGAGCGGGGCGCTGCTCCGGTTCGTGAACGCCGTGGCCGCAGACGTCTCCGGCGATTTCCCCAACGTCCACGTGGACACGCTGGCCTACATGACCTCCGAGATTCCTCCCAGGAAGACCAAGGCAGGGCCGACCGTGATTATCTGGATGGCGCCGATCATCAAGGACAGCGGCCGGCCCGTGACCGAGCCTCAGGTGAACTACGACCGCAACCTGCTCGGGGAGCTTGCGCAAAGAACGTCTGAAATACCTGAACGATTCAAGAAGCGCCAGACCTACGAGAATCTGAAGGGCTGGACCCTTGCCAGCCGGAACGTCTACATCTGGGATTACCCCCAGAGTTTCCACGATTTCCTGGTTCCGTATCCCAGCCTCTGGCCGACGGCCGAGAACATCCGAATTTTCGCGGAGACGGGCGTCACGGGATATTTCCCGCAGCAACCGAATACCGACGGCACCGAGATGCGGTACCTGCGCAACTACATGATCTCTCAACTTCAGTGGCGACCGGACAGAGACTATCGCAAGATCGCAGAGGAGTTCTGCCGGCTCTATTACGGTCGCAAGGCGGGCGCGCAGATACTCAAATACATCGACCTGCTGCACCGCTCATGGCGTAAGGAGGACCGCCCACTCTGGTGGGGCGGCTTCAAGGACGATGATCTTGTGCCGGTGGCCGACAGGATACTGGCCAGGGCCTCGAAGTTGGCAGAGACGCAGGAACTGCGAGATCGCGTCTCGGAGTTCAGGTTGCCGATCTGGAGGCTGATGCTCACACAGGCATTCGGAAACGCGGGCAAGGTGACGTCCCTGCCTGATGAATGGTGGTACCGGGCAGACGACCAGAAGAAGGCAGAGCAGGAGCGTTGGCATCATCCCACGGATTTCAGCCGTTGGAACAAGGTGAGCATCCCGACGCGCCTGTACGGAGATGGGAACGGTCACGGCGCCGGCTGGTACGCGGTCAATTTCGACATGCCCGAGACAGATGGTCCGCTCGCCCTGCATTTCGCCGCCATGAACGGGCAGTGGGACGTGTTTATAGACGGACTTCAGGTTGCCGCCGGGCAACCCTCCGGGATCGGCTATTACTCCGAGGTGCCCTATCTGCGCCTGGATAAAGGGCTTTCACCGGGCCGCCACACGGTCGTCGTCCGCGTGCAGGACGGCGCGGGATTTTACAAGCTACTACAGCACGAGAATCCAAACTTCTCGACCGCAGATCCCGTAACCCTGGTACGCTTGTCCGAGCCGCTGTCACCCGAGTTGCGTACGGCGGCTGAAGGGTTTCTGTCGGCGTCCCGGAAGGCGGGTCTGATCCGGGTGTTTTACGGGTACACCAAACCCGAACCGTACCTGGAGCAGCTGCTTCGACCCAAAATAAGCTTCCTGCTGACGCACGGCCGCCATGAATAGAGCGGTTTCATCCATGTCGTAGCGTCCTGAGCTGGCTGCATCTGCGCCTGGCTTTGTTCCGCCAGTACTGGCGGACATCGACGACCCGCAGCGGGGTCGCCTGCTTCGCCCTCCACGCCAGACTTGATTCGCCGACGCTCAAAACGCTACGACATGAAAAAACGCTCTAGCAGCGTATCCAGACAGCACGTTTCGCGTAGGTCTTCAGTCGAATCGCCTCCTGCAAAGAGGAGATCGTCTGTGAAAACAGGAAACTCACTGGCTCGAAACGGAACGAGTCAAGGACGTTCGGACTCAGTTTTCCGCGCGCCGGGCGCGCATTCTCGCCTGGTAATCTGTCGCTGCCTGACGCTTCAGTTCCTCAAAGAACCGCGGTCTGTTTTCGGATGGCATGGCGCTGAAGCCCTGACGGATCATGTACAACAAGTGCAGATTGGCCGAGTGCCGGACCGCGCTGACCGCAAGTCGCCAGTACTCCCGACGACCGTCGCCATAGGCCAGTTGCTGATTGTCGTCCGTAACCACGGTTCCAAGCGACCCCAGAGTCGCGAGGCCCGCGGCGTCGAGAACAAAATTGTCTGCCACCGATTGCGGCGTCAAATCCCGGACAATGCCCTGCCGCGCCAGGCCCGGCAGGGAGGGGCGAGCCGGCTGGTGATCGGAGGGATCCCGACGCGTCCCGACCAGGATGCCCGTGCGATCCTGGGGATCGACCCACAACCACGCGTGCGGGAAGACCTGGATAAACGTTCGGGTTATCGACGCGGTGTCTTCCGGAGAAATCAGGTGCATGGGCAGCCACTGCGCCGCAATTCCGTCGGGGCGCATTCGGCTGGCCAGCAGCTCGTAGAATTCCAGGCTGTACAAGGCATTGGTGCCTGCGAAATAGGGAGACATGGGTTCCAGTGTGGCCACGTCGTATTGCACATCGGTCCGCTTCAACCACGTCCGCCCGTCCATGACCAGCGTGCGCACGCGATCGTCTTTCAGCACGTTTCGGTTGGCGCGAAAGTAAGGCGACGCCGCCACCACAGCGGGACTCAGCTCGACCAGGTCCACCGACTCGGGCTGCTCATCGCGAACCGAGTGCACGGTCTGCCCCGTGCCCAGACAGATCACCAGGGCCCGTTTGGGATCCGGGTGCATCAGCATCGGAAGGCGCCCCATCCAGATCATGTAGTGACCCTGGGGGTGAATGAACTGGTCGCTGGCGCCTTCCCCCGCCGTTTGAAAACCATCGATGATCAATGAACGACTGCCGTCAGGTAAACCCACCACCGAAACGGTGGTATCGGGCCCCTCTTTGTTGAATAGCACATCGTGCCGCTGTTTGTACAAATCGCGCGACTGTACGCGGACCCGCCCCACACCCGACTCGGTCGCCACTGCAAACACCAGAGCCAACACACCGATTGCCGACATCGACACCCCGATCCGGGTGGCGCCATGACATCGCAGACGCATCAACGAATACACGACTAAAGCGCCTCCGAGCAGCCACGTGGTACGTGTTGACCCCACCATCGGCAGAAAAATAAATCCGCAAGACAACGCCCCCAGTACGGCGCCGATCGAATTCAGGCCGTAGATGGCACCCACCTCGCGCGGTCGGCGTTCGTTATCCAGAATCTTCGGCAGAACGGTGCCGAGAACGATGATCGGCGGTCCCATCATCATGAACGACAGCCCAAGACGCTTGAGCAGCAACACGTTCCAGCTGCTGCCCACCCAACCCCAGGCGTCCGCACGCTCAATGGCCGGCGCCGCCACGAGAACCAGGCAACCCGCCACGCCCAGCAGCAGGCTCGGGGACAGAAAGCGGCGTTTGCCGAATCGCGCGGCAAGGTCGCCACCGAGGAACAGGGCCACCAGAACCGCCGCCAGCATGATGGCGAAACTGTCGGTCGTGGCCTGAAACGCCGCGCGCAGGGAGCGAAACCAGGCCACTTCAAGCACGAGCGTGGCAAAGCCCGTGACGAAACCCGCCGTCCGCGGGCTTCGAATCCAGTAGCCCGGGCGCGAACCAACAAATTCGAATTCGCGCCCGCCGGTGGTCTGTGACGGCGCCGACGACGCGTCTGCGTCGGATGGAACAGCAGACCCATGGTGGCGAAGGACGACGTCCCCGATGAACGCGATCAAACCGGCGACCATGTTCAGACACCCAACGACGATCGTTGTCCGCCACACACCAAGCGAGGGCAGCAGCACAAAAGCCGACACCAGGACACCTGCCGCGGCCCCGCCCACGTTCAGCATGTAAAGCCGTGCCAGGGACAATGGTCCACTTTGGGTCAACACACGGAAGACAGGAATGGTGGCGCCCATCGCCAGCGTGGGCAGACCCACCACGATCAGGATTCCCAGCAGTTGGGTCAGCGGCGCCAACCACGACGCCGTTGCCCAGACCACCGCATCCGCGTTCGCGATCGCACGATAGCCCGCACCGAGGCAGAAACCGCAGAGCCCGATGACCGCTTCCAGGATTCCCAGGATGCGCAATGGCCTGTTCGAGACGGTTCGCCCGAGCAACCGACCTGCCAGAACTGATCCGGCGGACAGTCCACCCATGGTGACTGCCAGGACCAGCGCCGCGGCCGTGGCCGAATGTCCAACGGCCAGCGACGTGTGATGGTGCCAGAGCACCTGCCAATTCAAAGCGGCCAAGCCACCGGCAATCGAGACCAGGCTCAACAGCAATGTACGCAGCACGAGCAAATCGACCTCAGTCGTACCGAAACACGCCTCGTCGCCAGGCGTAGAGAAATGCCACCACCGTCGTGAGGATGAAGAACAGGACGCGCCCGAGGAACAGGAGGCGCAAGTCACTTGCCGGGTCGAGGTTGCGAAACACGATGGCCCATGGGTAAAGAAAGACGATCTCGACGTCGAAGACCAGGAACGTCATCGCGACAATGTAGAAGCGAACATTGAATCGCCGGCGTGTGTCCCCGAACGGGTTCACGCCCGACTCGTAGGGCATCCCTTTGATCTTGCCCTGCCGCCGCGGCCCGAGAATCGTGCTGACGATGACGTTGCCCACGCCGAACAGCACGGCCATGAGCAAGAGGATCCCGATCGGTCCGTAATGGCTGAAGTTATCGCTCACGGGGGAAAGTGTATGAAATGACTGAGGAGGCGTAAAGGAAAGAGCAAGAGAGCAGGAGAGCGGAAGATCAGGAAAGTGGTCCAACTCCTTACTCCTGCTCTCTTGCTCTTCCGCTTTCCTGCTCTCTTCCGCCACCTGCTGCAACGCACGGCGCCTGATACAATACTCCAATGCAGCAGTATCTCGACCTCCTCCGCCACATTCTCGAGCGAGGGACCGACAAGACCGATCGAACCGGAACCGGCACGCATTCGGTCTTCGGTTACCAGATGCGCTTCGACCTGAGCACGGCCGCCACCGATGACGGCGGTTTCCCCGCTCTGACGACCAAGAAGCTGCACCTAAAATCGATCATTCACGAGTTGCTCTGGTTCCTGCGCGGTGAAACAAACGTCGCCTACCTGCGGGAGCACGGCGTGCGCATCTGGGACGAGTGGGCCGATGAGGACGGCGAGCTCGGGCCGGTCTACGGCAGCCAATGGCGCCGGTGGCCGGCACCCGATGGGAACCACGTTGATCAAATCAGCAAAGTCGTGGAGGCTATCCGGGCCAACCCCGACTCGCGCCGGCTGATCGTCAGCGCCTGGAACGTCGCCGACGTGGAGAAGATGGCACTTCCGCCCTGCCACCTGCTGTTTCAATTTTACGTGGCCGACGGCAGGCTGAGCTGCCAGCTCTACCAGCGCAGCGCCGATATCTTTCTGGGCGTGCCGTTCAACATCGCCAGCTATGCTCTGCTCACGATGATGGTCGCCCAGGTGACCGATCTGGAACCCGGTGAATTCGTTCACACCTTCGGCGACGTCCACCTGTACAAGAACCACGTCGAACAGGCGAATTTACAGTTGGCTCGATCGCCCCACTCATTACCGACGATGCGCCTGAACCAGGACATCAAGTCGATCTTCGATTTCTCCTACGACGACTTCAGCCTCGAAAACTACGACCCGCACCCGCACATTTCTGCTGCGATCGCGGTGTGAATGGCCACGCTCTGCATTATTGCTGCGGTGAGCAAAAACGGCGTGATCGGCCGCAACGGACAGTTGCCCTGGCACCTGTCCTCCGACCTGAAGCACTTCCGCGTACTCACAACAGGCCACACGCTGATCATGGGTCGCAAGACCTACGAGTCGATCGGCCGTCCCCTGCCGCAGCGGCGCAGCATCGTTCTGAGCCGCGACGATGACTTTCATGCCGACGGTGTCGAGATCGTCCGATCCTTCGACGAAGCCCTCGCATCCGCGGCGGACGACATCCGCTTCGTCATCGGCGGCGCCGCCATTTACAGCCTCGCCCTGCCGCGCGCCGACCGCCTCCACCTGACCAGAGTCCACGCCACGATCGAAGGCGACGTCCGCTTTCCCGATTTCGACCCGCGCAACTGGCGCCTCACCGAGGACGACCGCCACGAGGCTGATGACAGGAACCCCTACCCCTACAGTTTTCAGCGCTACGATCGGATCGAACAGTGATTCGATACGATTCAACTGATATAGTGATTCTCCCCCGGCAACGCCGGGGGCATCAGGAAGGCCTCTGAAGGCGGGCAATGAGGCCGGATCGTCTATCGTGCCCGTGTGCGTGCCCGTGCCCGACAGCTCATCAATGAATAACAACGCGAACTACAACGAATATTCTTCCTTCAATAATTTGCTTGCAATTCGTTCGGACTTTACATCGGGCACGGACACGCACACGGGCACGATTTCACGGGCGATTAGCTCAGTTGGCTAGAGCGCATCCCTTACAAGGATGATGTCGCAGGTTCGAGTCCTGCATCGCCCATTCGCTGAATTTCTGAAGGGGTGCAAGAAGTCGCAGTTGGTCGCAACCTCTCGCAATCACTAGAACTTATAGATCCAGGTGTTTCGGAAGGCCTCTGGGTTTTCGAGTCATTTCGGCTGCTTTCGTGCGCCTTCGACGTCGGATTTTGCGTCGCTTTTTTTGCCGCCTGTTTGAAGTGGTCTTCAGTCACCTGCAGGTAGTGCTTCACCGCTACAGCGACGCTGTTGCCGATCCAGGCCGCTGCCACGTGGGCGGGGAACTGATCCGCCAATTCTGTCTCCCGGGTTGATCGAAGGTTCTGCCACAGCTTGGGCCACGGTTTCAAGCCGGCACGCTTGATGATCCACAGGAGCCTGGTTCGCAGGTTCACCTTCTGATCGCGGTATCGGGTGATACAGAACTCGGTTCCTGGCTCCGCTTGCTCAAAGGCTTCACGCAGGTGGGGTAGTAGTTCGGGGAATAAGGGGACCTCTCGGGACTCGTGGCCCTGATGGTGTTCTGTCTTCGGGCTGCTTACGACAAAACGCCCATTGGCCCAGTCAATATCAGTCCACTTCAACCCCAAGGCTTCTGAAGGCACCCTCAGCCCCCCGTAGCGGGCCAAGGCAAACAAGAGTCGCCATTCGGTGTCTGGGCAGGCGTCAAGAATAGCCTCTGCCTGCTCATCACTGATGAAGTGCAACCGTTTGGTGTTGGCTTTCACCGCTGCCACTTGATCAGCGAAGGGATTATCTGGCAATGTCTTTGATCGCACGGCGGCTTTGAACCATTGTTTCGCAACGCCACAACTTCGGCGCACCGTGTTCTCCGCCAAGCCTTGTTCCAGCAAATGCAATCTCCATGCATCCGCATTGCCTGGCGTGATCTTTCTCAGAGCATGATTTTCTCCGAAATAGTTGATGAGGTGTCGGCGAACACGAGCATACACCAATCGTGTTGAAGGCTTGACATCAGTTCTCTGCTGTATGTATTGGTCGATAAAGGCGCCCAGGGTTGCCGTTGAACGGCTTGCCAGCAAGCCAACGCTGGCCAGCTTGGTTTGCATGTGGTTATCTATTGAAGCCAACCACCGGGCGGTGTCATCTGAAGGTGAGTGCCCAGTAATGCTCGCACTCACCAAGTCTTCAACTTTTACCTTCAATGCCTCGGTGTACCTCTGCGGCACCTTCCCCAACCTGATGGTATGTCGCTTACCATCGGCTCCAGTAAATTGGATGCGTTGGCCGCCATTGTTTTCTTTGCTGATGCTTGCCATGGTTTGGCTTCCTTTTGGTCGGAATCTGAATCAACTTATTAAAGAAGGAGTTTGTGGTTACTAAAAGTCGCTGAGATTATCGGGAATGGCCTCTTGATCGTCCGCAATCGTCCACTCTGAATTAGGGTTTTGCCCATCCCCTGTGGGATTATGGACGATTGGACGATTTGGACGATCGGAGTCCCCCTTCTTCTCCATGATGATGAGACGTCTCCTGGCAGAGGTCCCCCCTCGCTGATAACTCACCTCTACTCCGCCCACCCGCAATCCTGGCGTCAGACGCTTCAATTCGGCAGACAAGGCGCGTGGGGTTTGGGGCCACATCTTCCCCGGTTTATCGGGGGCAATGCGTTCCAACAACTCGGTTGCCGTCCCCTCCCACCGATTTTCTTCATAAATCAGCTTTATAATTGTCGCACCTACAGCAGAATCCTCTGCCACGTCGCCCGCTATTACTCTTCCTTGTGTGTGGTAAAGATAGAGGAATCTATTGTCCACATCGTCCACATCGTCCAACGCTGCAAGAACTTCTGCGAAGTCAGCCATCCGCGGCTTGTCGGGAAGATTCACCTCAGGCAATCTGGCGAGGACCTTGGCAAGTTCATCCAGCACCTGAGCGAACATATGTGGATGCGCTTCTTGATACTCCTGTTTTAATTGTCGTTCTGACATCCGTGAGCTGCCCCCGATAAGCTCAAGCTCTACCATCAACACTCGCTCGCCAAGGTCGCCTCGAAGTGCGCCAGCATCGATGCTGGTGAGGATGATGCACCGCTTGAACCGCAGCACTGATACCTCGCTATCTGTATAAAGCTTGCGGCCAACCCATGCATCTCCAGTGACGCTGCGGCATAGGGCATCTGACCACCAGCCAGGTATTCCCGACACATTGTCAACGGAGACTACCCAGGTGTTGCTAGCAGTCGAAGCCCACTGTTGTTC
>Ga0310125_10001112_pt1 | contig 13356 bp, 13 predicted proteins | sample CB11b_Tmax_Bot8__FD_203508 | JGI IMG/M metagenome (GOLD analysis project Ga0310125, IMG submission 203508) | Marine microbial communities from Western Arctic Ocean, Canada - CB11b_Tmax_Bot8 | ecosystem: Environmental > Aquatic > Marine > Oceanic | place: Canada: Western Arctic Ocean | collected... | reverse complement strand
GCCACCATGCGATCAAGAAAATAACCAGTGAGATCAGCATAGCGTTACGCATCTCAGCCGTGCGGGTTGCCCCGATGAAGATGCCGTCCAGCTGAAACGCCCACACACCCAGGAGCGGCACACCGATGGCCCATGGAAGAAACGCCCTCGCCGCACTCCGAGCCGCCGCGTCGACCGTGAGCAGGTCGATGAATTCGGTACCGAGGGCACCGATGACTAGCGACAGAAACAGGGCGATACCGCCTGCCCACAGCGTCGTCATCCGCGCTGCAGCGACCAATCCCGCCCGGTGAGCCGCGCCGACCGCCCGACCGACTAACGCCTCCGCAGCGAAAGCGAGTCCGTCCAAAGAAAACGCGCTGATGGAGATGAGATGCATGAGCACAGCATTAGCAGCGAGAATCACATCTCCCTGTCTGGCACCTTGGGCCATAAACCACACGAAAACGAAAATGAGCGCCAGAGAGCGAATCATAATGTCGCCGTTAACAGACATCGTCCGCCTCAGACGATCAACGGCCCATAGCCGCTCTAACGACCATAAACCGCCGAACCGGCGCAAATGACGAATCGCAATTATTAAACCAATCCCGGCCGCACTCCATTCGGCCAGAACCGTCCCGAACGCCACCCCCCGTACATCCCACCCGAAACCCAAAACAAACAGCGCATCGAGCGCCATATTGGTTAGATTCAGCACGAGTTGGAGGACCAGGCCGATGTCCGTGCGCCCGAGACCGATGAACCAACCAAGCAACGCGTAATTCGCAAGCGTTGCCGGCGCCGCCCAGATCCGAATGTCGAAATACCCCCTAGCGAGGAACTCCACCTGTTCGCTGCCGGCCAAAAGAGCGAATGCAATCTCGCGGATGGGCCACTGTAGTGCGATGAGGGCCGTTCCCGCAGCCAAGGCGATCAGAAGTGCCCTCCCTAGGCTCGCACTGACTTCATCGTCCTCACGTGCTCCCAACGCCTGGGCCGTTAAACCGGTTGTCCCCATTCGCAGGAAACCGAACGCCCAAAAAGCGAAACTGAAGATCAGTGAACCGACAGCGACGGCGCCGATATAGGCGGGATCGGGAATCTGACCAACGACAGCAGTATCGACCACACCGATCAACGGCGTGGAAATATTGGAGATCATGACCGGCAGAGCGATCACGAGGATCGCCCGATGGGTCAGCGGCGCCCTGTCTTGCGCAGAGCTAACAGATGGCACGCGAGATCAGCCTCGTGTGCCGCCGCAGTTTAGTTGACGGGCCTGAACTTCTGGACCCTTCGGCCGGTTGCCGTCTCAGCAACATACATGTTCCCCACCGAATCAACCGCGATGGTGTGACCATGGGTGAAGTTACCAGCCTGATGGCCAGGACGCCCAAACGTGGAAAGGATCTCGCCGCTCTTGTGATCGAGCACATGCACCTGCTCATTGCGCCCGTTCATCACGTACAGGTATCGCTGCGCCTCATCCGGCGAAAAAGCCACAGTCCAAACAGTCCCGCGAGGATCCGGCAGCGTATCCGTGCCCGTCCTGACCCAAATGTTGCGGACGAAGTTGCCCATCTTGTCAAACACCTGGACTCGGTCCCCCTGACGATCACAGACATAGATCAGCCCTTCGTTGCTCAGCGCGATGCAGTGCACGACTTGGGCGAATGCGCCGGGCGCACCCTCTTCTATCTCCTGCTGAGTAGCCTGTCGACCCCACTGACGCAAGAAGTTTCCTTGCCGGTCGAAAACAGCAACACGCCGGTTACCGTATCCGTCGGAGATATAGAGGTCACCGTTCTCAGGGTCGATCGCGATGGCGGAGGGTCGGTTTAGCCGATCTTGGGCCGAGTTGAGCGCCGCTGCCTCTTCGGAGCCATCCGCCGTATCGAATTCGCCGCGCTCTCCGATCTGCAGCAAGAGCTCGCCCTCGTGGCTGTACTTCTGCACGATGGCATCGCCATTTCCAGCAACATACACGTTATCGTCTTTATCGAACGTGCAGCCGTGAATCGAATCAGGTACGACGTCTGGATCCCCCCAGGCTCTGACCATGTAACCAAGCTTATCGAACATGATGATCGACGGGGCCGCCATCGACGTCTCCTGTTCTTCATCGGTGATATTTCGCCGGTCTACGATCACGCTGTGGTCATGGGAATCGACACAGTTGCCCCCAACCTGACCATTGATCCAGCCCCCGGGCAATGGTTTCGGCCAGGATGTATCAACTTCGAACATTGGCGCCTGCTGGGCGCCCACGCCGACCGACATAAAAGCTAGCGAAAAGAGAATTTTTTTCATTCGAATCTCCCCTGATCTCTAAAGGTCATCCAATGCGATCATAACCGCCAGGCAGCCGGAAGTTCACCAGAAAACCTCGAGAACTGCTGGCTCGGGCAAAAAACCGGAAAGTGGAGCGGGTGAACGGGCTCGAACCGTCGACCTGCACGTTGGCAACGTGCCGCTCTACCAACTGAGCTACACCCGCATAGGCAGAGAGAACGAATTGTAAAGCAGTCGACCCGGAGATACACCCAGCCCCAGAACCGTCGGTCCAAACCGAAGGCCACCGTTCCGGCACCATACCCGCAAACCTCAGGTCTCGCAGACCACCAATTAGTCCGCGTTCGGCCCGATACCACTGCGCATCACCGGCCATGCTGATCTGAGATAGTCCGCCATGGACCACAACGTGAGACCCGCCGCCGCAATGAGCAGAACCATACCTATCTCGTAAACAGGCAAACCGAATGACGGCTCCTGATAAAGCATGAAGCCGATGCCGAACATCTGGAGCGTGGTCTTCCATTTCGCGAAAAAGCTCACCTTAACGCGGGCGCGAGCACCGAGCTCGGACATCCACTCCCGTAGTGCGGAGACCGTGATCTCTCGCCCTATGATTATCGCCGCCACGACCATTAAGATGACCTTAGGGTCGTTCTGTACCAAGACGACCAGTGCCGTGGTGACGATCAACTTGTCCGCAACCGGGTCGAGAAACGCGCCGAAGCTTGTTGTCTGATTGAGCCTGCGTGCGAGATAACCATCCAACCAATCAGTAACCGCGGCCAGTCCGAATAGAATGCCGGCCGCCTGCCCGGCCCAACTGAAGGGAAGGTAGTAGATCACCACGACCAACGGGATGACGATGATCCGAAAATACGTCAGCAAATTGGGGATGGTGAACGGCATAGGTAGATTCAAGTTCTAATCCGAATGAAAGTGCCCATATATTAACTGAGCGAGCTGCCGTGAGATGCCCTTCACCCTGGCGAGATCGTCAACACCTGCCCGCGCGACCGCCTGCAGCCCACCGAATTGGCGTAACAGCTCCCTGCGACGCTTTGGGCCCAGCCCGCGAATCTCCTCAAGCGGCGAGGCTGACTGTTTCTTCTTCCGACGAGCACGGTGCCCCGCGATCGCAAAACGGTGCGCTTCATCGCGTAGTTGTTGGATCAGATGTAATGCCGGTGAGCTTGCCGACAGTTTCAACGGCTCCCGCGCGTCCGTAAGGTAAAGGCGCTCACGGCCGGGCTTTCTCCCCTGCCCTTTAGCAACCCCCACCAGTCGAACGCCAATGAGCTGAAGCTCCTCCAAGACCTCCGCCGCAGCGTTGAGTTGCCCCTTGCCTCCGTCGATCAACAGGACATCCGGGATGGGGGCCTCACCCTTCTTAACGCGTGCATAGCGCCTTTGCAGCGCCTGCGCCAGGGCACCGTAGTCATCCCCGGCAGTCACATCGGAAATGTTGAATCGCCTGTATTCTGACTTCAGGGGTCCTTCCGGTCCAAAGACGACACAAGAAGCGACCGTGGACTCCCCACTCGTATGGCTGACATCAAAACACTCAAGCCGCGCCGGTATCTCATCGAGTCTCAGCGATTCTGTTACGGACTCGAGCTGCTGAGTCATCGTCGCACTCAACTTCTTGCGCAACGCGGCAGCGTGTTCCGCGTTAATTAACGCCATCTCAAGCCAACGGGCGCGATCCCCACGGACGCGGTGCTTTATTTGCACACTATGACCCGTGCGTTCGCTGAGCATCTCCGCGATCGCGTCAGCGTCGGAGACCTCCTGACTGACCAGAATCTCCGTCGGCGCCTCCTTGCCGCCGTAGTATTGGAGCAGAAACGCGCGCATGACCTCCGCTTCGTTCGCCTCCGCGACCGACTTGGGAAAATGGCTTTTCGAGCCTAGAAGACGACCACCCCTGAAGTACATGACCGCAACGCAAAAAATGCTGCGCTCGCAAACCAGGCTGATGACATCGAAATCGCCCGCAGATCTAGACACCAATTGCTGGGACTCTACGGTCTTCAGTTTCGCTATCTGATCGCGATATTGAGCGGCGCGCTCAAACTCCAATTGCTCGGAGGCTTTCTCCATGCGCTCCACCAGACTCTCGGTGACCACCTCACCCCGTCCCTCGAGAAACAAGATTGCATGCTCCACATCACGCCGATAGTCGTCGGCGGAAACGAGATCGACGCACGGCGCGGTGCATCGTTGGATCTGATACTGCAGGCAGGGGCGCGTTCGATTCGAAAAGTAGCTGTCCTCACATTGGCGAACCCGGAAAAGCTTTTGTAGCTGACTTAGTGTCTCCCGAACGGAGCCAGCGCTCGGGTAGGGACCAAAGAGGTGCCCCTTCTTTTTTCGCGGCCCTCGGTAAAAGGACAGGCGCGGAAACTCCTGCTCTGTACTGACATAGATGTAGGGGTAGCTCTTGTCATCCCGGAGCACTACGTTAAACCGCGGCTTGTGTCTCTTTATGAGGTTGTACTCGAGGATCAACGCCTCGGTCTCCGTCCGGGTTACGGTAACGTCGATGTCGGCGACCTGCCTCACCATGGTCATCGTCTTGGAATCCTGAGCTCGACCCTGGAAATAGCTCCCGACACGGCGACGCAGGTTTTTGGCCTTACCGATATAGATGACTTCGCCACTGGCGTCGATCATTCGATAAGCCCCTGGGCGATGCGTGAGATTAGCGACAAGCGCTTGGGGATCGAACCCCGCACCCTCGCCGCCTGACATGCCGGTGGTCTCGCTCATTCAGCCGGTACGGCCAGATCGCGCGCGCGCGTCAATGCCTCAGAGAACATCGCTGGCGTCAACCGACCGGTCTGGGTGTTGTAACGGCTGCAATGATATGAATCGACCAAACTGCGTGGGCCGGGAACCTCGTGGACTGCCCCGTGGCCAAACCGGTATCCACTCAACTTCACGCCGAGCGTCCGGAGCACCGCCCCATGGGCGATGCTACCCAGGGCGAATACCACGGCGTCTTCCGGGAGCTGTGCGAACTCCTCTTTGAGATAGGCGTTACAGGTCTGCACTTCGAGTGTCGTCGGCTTGTTTTGGGGCGGCAAACATTTTACGGCGTTAGTGATCCGGCAGCCTAGGAGCTCAAGATCGTCGTCAGCCGAGGTTGATTCCGGTTGCGTGCTGAGACCGAGCTCGAAAAGCGTGCGGTACAGCAGGACGCCTGCAAAATCACCCGTGAACGGGCGCCCAGACGCATTGGCGCCGTGACGTCCAGGGGCGAGCCCGACGATCAGTAGGCGCGGGGCCGAATCCCCGAATGCCGGAACCGGCGCGTTATGGTACTGCGGGTGCTGGAATCGCTGTTCCTGGAGAAAAGCGGCCAACCGAGGGCAGCGAGTGCAATCCGGATCAAACGAGACCCGCGGCGGCGTCCTCTCCCCAGCCTGGAATTCGCTCAATGGCTGTTCGGCTGGCCGGCTATGCGCATGGCCACTTCCATGGCCTGCTCGTAGTTCAATCGCGGGTCGACTTGGGACTTATAGGCGCGGGCCAGATCCGAATCCTTCAAACCGCGAGCACCGCCGGTGCACTCCGTCACATTCTCACCCGTGAGTTCCAGATGCACGCCACCTAGATAGCTCCCTGCCTCCTGATGAATGCGAAACGCGGCCTGAAGCTCCGCGACGATGTTGTCAAAACGACGGGTCTTGTAGCCCTCCGCAGTCGTTTCCGTATTGCCGTGCATCGGATCGCAGATCCACAACACAGACGAACCGGTGGCGCGTACGGCCTGAATCATCCTAGGGAGGTGCTCCTCAACGTGCTTGGCACCGAATCGGGTAATCAACGAGAGTCGGCCAGGCTCGTTGTTCGGGTTCAAAAGATTTATCAGTCCTTGGAGCTGCTCATTGCTAGCACCTGTGCCGATCTTAATACCCATCGGATTACTGATGCCGCGGAAAAATTCGACGTGGGCGCCGTCCAAGTCCGCCGTGCGCATACCGATCCACGGGAAATGCGTAGTCAAATCGTACCAGCACTCCCGATGCGGCAAGAACCGCGTCTGTGCCTGCTCGTAGGGCAAGTGCAAGCCTTCGTGACAGGTATAGAACTCTACCCGGCGCGTGCCCACCGTATCCCCTTCGATGGACTCGAAAAACCCCAGGGAATCCGATACCGACTGAACGAGCTTGTGATACTCGGAGGCCATGGGTGACTTCCCAACAAAATCGAGATCCCAGTTCTCCGGGTGATGCAAGTCTGCGAAGCCACCATCGATCAACGAGCGGACAAAGTTGAGCGTCAGAGCCGCGCGCTCGTAACCTCGCAACATAAGCTCCGGATCGGGCTCGCGATCCTCGGCGGTAAACGGAAGACGATTCACCAGGTCACCGCGGTAACTCGGGAGTGATTTGCCGTCCCGGGTTTCCTCGTCGGCACTGCGAGGTTTCGCGTATTGTCCTGCCATTCGACCCACCCGAATGACGGGCCGCTTGAGCCCCATTACCAGAACCAGCGACATCTGTAGAAGGATCTTGAGTTTCTGGACGACGTTCTCCGAGCTGCATTCCTCGAAGCTCTCCGCGCAATCTCCGCCCTGCAGTAGGAAAGCCTCCCCCCGCTGCGCAGCCGCCAGCTTCTCCTTGAGCGCCTCTACTTCCCAGCTGGTCACGAGCGGCGGCAGCGATCTGAGCTTAGCGATGGTCTCCTCCAGCCGCACGCTGTCCCTGTACAGCGGCTGTTGGCTCGCAACTCGTGTCTGCCAGCTGGCAGGATTCCAATCAGTTGAAACGGGGGTCTGGGTCATAGGCCCGCGACTATACACGCCCCGGGTGGCGTCCTGAAACGGAGCCTGGAGAGAACGCTCGAGACGAAAGGCCTTTGGCGCAATGCTGGTATCATGAGGGCTATGCCACCTCTCCGTTCCAGCTTGAGGCGTGGAATCCTCACAGCGTGCCTGGCTCTGGGGTGCTCTCTTTGGCTCCACGCGCAGGAGGATCCCCCTGACGGGGCGTCAGCGCCCACGGGAAACACAACAACAGGACCCGCGGCTGAAGGAGGCACCGTCACCGTGCTTCGGCTCCAGGGCGCTATCGGCCCCGCCACCGCCGACTTCGTCACGCGTGGAGTGGCGGCAGCCCAGGAGAACAACTCCTCGTTGATGGTGATCGAGATGGACACCCCGGGCGGTCTCGATACGGCGATGCGGGACATAATTCAGTCAATTCTCGGATCCTCTGTCCCAGTCGCAACTTACGTCTGGCCACAAGGCGCTCGCGCCGCGAGCGCAGGCACCTACATCCTCTATGCCAGTCACATCGCCGCCATGGCACCGGCGACAAATCTTGGCGCCGCGACGCCCGTGTCTATCGGCGGGGTAGCACCCGCTAGCCCTGGCGCGGAGGCCCCCGCAGAAGAGGAAGAGCAGGAATCAGGGTCAGAAGACCCCGAAGGGACCGACGAAGAAGAATCCACAGAGGAAGCCGACGAAGAGGAGAGCTTGCCCGCGATCCCGCAACCATCAACGGCTTCCGAACGCAAAGCTATCAATGACGCGGTCGCGTATATTCGCAGCCTCGCCGAGCTCCGGGAACGAAACGCCTCCTGGGCCGAAGAGGCCGTCCGCGCCGCAGAGAGCTTGAGCGCCCAAGCCGCGCTGGAGATGAACGTCATCGACCTGATCGCCAACAATCGGGCCGACCTGCTCCAGCAACTCGACGGCTGGGAACTCGAGGTCAACGGCGATGACGTGACGCTCAACACCTCCAGCCTAACAGCGGTGTTGTTCGAGCCCGATTGGCGGACCCGGCTACTCGAAGTTATCAGCAATCCGACGGTGGCCTACCTCCTGATGTTGATTGGGATCTACGGCCTCATCTTCGAGGGCTATAACCCCGGCGCTATCGTACCCGGCGTCGTAGGCGCTATCTCACTGCTGCTGGCCCTGTTCGCATTCCAGGTCCTCCCGGTCAACTACGCCGGCCTGGCACTTATACTCCTTGGCGTGATCCTCATGGTCTCAGAGTTCCTCGTCCCAAGCTTCGGCGCGCTAGGGATGGGTGGTATCGCCTCGTTCGTATTCGGCTCCGTCATTCTGATCGACGCCGATGTCCCCGGCTTCGGCGTGTCGATACCCCTGATCTTCTCCATCGCATTGACCGGCGCGCTCACGTTGCTCGGTATTGTGTGGCTTGCCGTGAAATCACGGGACCGCCCCGTCGTTAGTGGCATCGAGGAAATGATCGGCGCGACCGGTGAAGCCCTACAAGCCTTCACGACTCGCGGCAAGGTCTGGGTGCGTAACGAACGCTGGCGCGCGAGGACCGAAACGCCTATCAAGAAAGGCCAAGCCATCAGAGTCACTAAGATCGACGGACTAACACTTCACGTTAAGCCTAGCGAAGCTAGGTAGAGTCAAAGCAAAAGGAAGAATTATGTTTTTCGAACTCCCCACATTTCTCATCGCAGTCATCGCGCTATTCGTGTTCAGCACGATCAAGATACTCCGGGAATACGAACGAGGCGTGATCTTCCTGCTCGGCCGGTTCTGGAAGGTGAAGGGTCCCGGCCTGATCATCGTCATACCAGGCATCCAGAAAATGGTGCGAGTCGACCTCAGAGTAATCGTGATGGATGTGCCCACCCAGGATGTGATATCCCGCGATAACGTCTCGGTAAAGGTCAGCGCAGTACTTTATTTCCGCGTCATGGACCCAGAGAAAGCGATAATTCAAGTCGAAAACCGCGTCGAGGCAACCAGCCAACTGGCGCAGACGACGTTACGCTCGGTCCTAGGCCGCCACGACCTAGACAACATGTTAGCTGAGCGGGACAAGCTAAACGCGGACATACAGGTAATCCTCGACCAGAACACCGAGGCGTGGGGTATCAAGGTCGCGAATGTCGAGATCAAAAACGTCGATCTCGACGAGAGCATGGTTCGCGCTATTGCGGCCCAAGCCGAGGCTGAGCGCGCGAGGCGCGCCAAGGTTATTCACGCTGAAGGCGAGTTTGAAGCATCAAAGCGCCTCGCCGAGGCGGCCAATGTCCTGGCTTCCCAGTCCCAGGCGCTGCAGTTACGGTACCTCCAGACCCTCACCGAGATCTCCGGCGACGGAAACACCAACACGATCGTCTTCCCGCTACCATTGGACCTCGTGAAGCCCATCTTCGATCAGATGACCAATCGCAAGGATTAATATAAAACCCTATCCACCCGATGATGCACTAGTCACGGCAGGAGGCCTGCTATGCGGATTCCTTTCGCGCAGCGTCGCGCTCCCCCATGTAAGCAGCCAATTCACCCTGTTTGGTGTGCAGCGTATGTAGCCATCGCTGACCCCCGGACGTGAACCCCGCCCAGAAACCTATCTCGACGATCTCTGGCTCCGTGAACTCCTCGTGAAGGTCCGACCATAACGCGTCGTCTGCAAGTTTTGGGTTCCACAGGATTGCCTCCGTATAGCGCAACGCCACCTTTTCCCGTTGGGTGAAACGGTCTGAGCCTGCGTACTCCAAGAGTTCCTTCAATCGATTGTTCGGGTCTTCTTTCGCCCCACGGGCGTCGCCCTGGTTGCTTCAGTAGTCGCAGTCCAGGCTGTACGCGATATAGGTCCGAACGAGTTCCTTCAGGTCGTGTTCGACAAAACCGACCTTCTTCTGTTTATCGAAGAGCAGTTTTCGGGTGATTGTGAAGGCGCGCATGACATCCGGCTGGTGTGCGCGTACGGATTGGTTCTCGGGCCCCGGCCGACCTTTCTCGATCGCCTCCTCGAGCCACTCACGAAGTTCAGGATCCTCGATCTCGTCGGGTGCAACGTAGCTGATTCGTGCCATAGCATTTCGTCCGTGGCATATTCGCCCGGCAAGTTTAGAGTGAGAATCCCTAAAAGCAATGGCTTGACCAAACCGCTGTCAGACAACCCCTAGCGCCCGCCCTCACTGGGTTTCCTGCTTCGCCTTATTCCACAACGCCTCCAGGGCGTCAAGGTCATAATGCTCCCAATCTCCGCCTTCAGCCTCGACGCTTCGCTCCACACTCCGGAAACGCTTCTCGAAGCGCACGTTTGCACCACGTAGGCAAGCCTCCGGCTCGATGTCTAGGTGTCGGCAAAGATTAACAAGGGCTAAAAACGCATCCCCCATCTCGGCGGTTATCGCCTCGGTATCCGCACCTCGAACGGCCGCATCGAGTTCCCCCAGTTCCTCGTCAACGTTCTCTCGAACGCCTTGCCGATCAGGCCAATCGAACCCGACCCGCGCAGCCCGTTGTCCGAGCTTCAGCCCCCGCATCAGCGCCGGCAGTGCGACCGGAACGCCGTCGAGTACGCTGCCAAGCGGTTCGCTTCGTTCCTTCGCCTTGAGCGTTTCCCAAGCTCTGGTCTGCGCCTTCGCGTCGGCGACTCGCTCATCGCCGAAGACGTGAGGATGGCGTCGGATCATCTTTGTACAAATTGCGGTCACAACATCACCGAACGCGAAAGCCCCCACCTCCTCCGCCATCCGGGCGTGGTAGACAACCTGGAGCAGCAGATCCCCCAGTTCGTCCCTTAAGTTATCGAGGTCATCGCGGGCAATCGCATCGACGACTTCGTATGCTTCCTCGAGCGTATAAGAACCAATAGTTGTAAACGTTTGCCCCTGATCCCATGGACAGCCGCTTTCAGGGTCCCTGAGAGCCACCATGATCTCCAGTAGATTCGATATATCGTGATTATATTTTCGTTTTTTCATCTAAAATTAGTGATAAGAAGCCGACCAACATAGAGGCCGTTGCACCCCATATGCGATGGCCACCGTATTCGATCTCGTAGGTAAGGAGACGCACACCTATGCGCTCCCGGTAAGTCCTACGGACGTTACCACCCTCCAATAAGAACTCCAGAGGGACCTCGAAGACCTCGGCTACCTCAGTATGATCGGGCACGGGCTCGAAACCCTGTGTTATGAAACCAACCACGGGGGTGATCAAAAACCCGGTTACGGTCAAGAGACGCTCGAGACACCCGACAACTGAGACCTGCTGCGGGTCCAGCCCGATCTCTTCCCGAGCCTCCCGGAGCGCAGCCTCCACCGGATCCGAATCACCCTCCTCGATTCGACCGCCCGGGAAACTCACCTGACCGGGATGATCTTTCAAGTGGTCGGCACGCTTAGTGAACAACAGCGCCAGACCCTCTGGGCGCTCGACCAGTCCCAACAACACGGCAGCGGGGCTGCGTTGGTTCTGAAGGTGATCGATACAGGCTTGCGGGACCGGTCCTTCGACTTCCCGGAGCGCACGTGTCAAAGGATCCGTATCCGATCGGGCAGCGGCGAGCCGGGCCTCAATGTGAGCTCGCATTCGACCCGGCCCCTTAGCGTTTAGCCTTTGATCCCACCGTCGGCCAGCTCGCCGGGATCCAATAGCGAATTGAGCTCATCGTCGCTGAGATCCGTTTCCTCAGCCGCTACCTCTCGAATCGGACGGCCTTCGCGAAAGGCCTTTTTCGCGATCGCGGCGCCCCTCTCGTAGCCGATTATTGGATTCAGTGCCGTCACGAGTATGGGGTTACGCTCCAACGCCTCCTGCAGGCGGTCCTCGTTCACCGTGAACCCCTCGATGGCAGCATCCGCAAGCGCCCGAGCCGCATTTGCCAGCAACTCGATGCTCTGCAATAGATTATGCGCAACGATCGGCAGCATGACGTTGAGCTGGAAGTTACCCGACTGCCCCGCCACCGTGATGGCAGCGTCGTTCCCGATCACCTGTGCCGCCACCATTGCCACGGCCTCCGGTATAACGGGATTCACCTTACCGGGCATAATGCTGCTGCCTGGCTGCAATGCTGGCAATGCGATTTCAGCAAACCCCGCAAGCGGTCCGCTATTCATCCAACGCAGGTCGTTTGCGATCTTCAATAGGCTCACGGCCGTTGTCTTCAGCTGGCCGGAGAGTTCGACTGCCGTGTCCTGACAGCTCAAGGCCTCGAAATAGCTGTCTGCTGGCCTGAAAGCAATGTCTGTGCGACCCGCCAACTGCGCGGCCATACGTACACCGAACTCCGGATGAGCGTTGATTCCGGTGCCAACGGCGGTGCCACCCTGGGCTAGCCCACTGAGTCGCGGAAGAACACCAGCTACGCGTTGGTGGTCAGCTCGAATCTGGGTGGCCCACCCTTCGAGCTCTTGATCGAAGCGCACCGGCATCGCATCCATTAAGTGTGTTCGACCAGTCTTCACCACATGCGATAAGAGCTTTGCCTTGCGCTCAGTCGTCACCGCGAGGTGCTCGAGCGCGGGCAGCATCCGCTCAGTCACACTCAGTGCAGCGCTCAAATGAATGGCGGAAGGAATAACATCGTTGCTGCTTTGCCCCATGTTGACGTGATCGTTTGGGTGCACGGGTTCGCCTGCTGTCTGGGTTGCGAGGCGGGCTATGACCTCGTTAGCGTTCATATTGGAGCTCGTGCCCGAACCGGTCTGGAATACGTCGATCGGGAAATCTGAATCGTGCTGCCCGTCGGCAACCTGCAACGCTGCGGTCTCGATCGCGGCTGCGATCCCAGCCGGCAGCAATCCTAAGTCCTGGTTAGTCGCTGCACCTGCCCACTTTATTAGGCCCAGTGCTCGAATGAATTGCCTGGGCATGCGTATCCCGCTGATCGGGAAATTGTTGACCGCGCGCTGAGTCTGCGCTCCCCACAAAGCTTCGGCAGGCACTTCCAACTCACCCATACTGTCGCACTCTACTCGATACTCGGTTGTCATATACGCTCCCAAGGTCTCCGGTTCGCGCCCACAAACCTAGCTTCCAAGGTCGGAGATCATCGATGAAAAGTGTATGATGCGCACTCCGCTTCTGCTTGTATAGGGATGCCGAGCGCCCCTGTGGACCCAGTTGGTCTTACCGCGCTTTCTCCGTTGGACGGACGCTACGCGTCTAAGGTAGCCCCGCTGCGCGACTACCTCTCCGAATCCGCGCTCATCCGTTACCGCACTCTGGTAGAGGTCCGGTGGCTGCAGCACCTGTCGAAGGAACCGGCGATCGAAGAGCTCAAGCCATTGGGCGCACCCGTCAAGGATGCCCTGAACGACCTGGTCGACGGCTTCGATCTC
>Ga0310125_10001111_pt1 | contig 13364 bp, 16 predicted proteins | sample CB11b_Tmax_Bot8__FD_203508 | JGI IMG/M metagenome (GOLD analysis project Ga0310125, IMG submission 203508) | Marine microbial communities from Western Arctic Ocean, Canada - CB11b_Tmax_Bot8 | ecosystem: Environmental > Aquatic > Marine > Oceanic | place: Canada: Western Arctic Ocean | collected... | reverse complement strand
CTTTCCGGTTGACCTTTTGATGGTCAGGTTATCCAACGGGACCCGAATCAGGACTTTTCGGCCACCAGCGTGCTGCGAATAGCGGTGGCGATGTCGGTCATCTCGGGTATGTTTTCCCAGGTCTCCATTGCCTTGGCGGTTCCATCGGCCGATAGCACCCGGGAGACGTTCTCTTGGAATTTTTCCTTGATCGCGTCGAAGCCCCAGGGGTTCTTCTGACTTCCCAGTGTGTCTTCCCTGGCAGTCGTGTGTTCGAAGACCCGGCCGTCCTTCAGGGTGATCTTGACCTTCAATCCGTTGGCGGACTCGGTGAGTAGCTCCTCGGCTTTGGCCATCACCCTGGTTCTGACCTTGCCCATGGTCTCGTTGATCACGCCGTCGCCGATCTTCTCCTCGGTGAAGGTGTCAATGCCGATCTCGCCGTCAACTAAAGCCGCGGCCACATTGTACTTGGCGCTGAACTTGCCCTTCAACTCGTCGTCGGGGTCCTGGTAGAGCATGACCACCGAGAAGTAGGACTGGTCGATCTCAGCGTCGGCCACGTCGTCGTAGGTGAAATCATTGTCGCGCATCAGGCTGAACAGGCTGTCCAGCATGGCGTGATTCCCACCGCAGCAGGGGTACTTCTTGATCATTAGGGCATCCTGCGTGCGGAAGGGCTTGCCCATGTTGTCGGCCATCCGGTCCAGGTCGTAGATGCCCTCTCCCAAGACCACATTGGTGAAGCCAAAGGGATGTTCTAGGATCTGGTCTCCAGCGGTCAGGCCCAGCTGGGCCAACTGCACGGCGGTCACCCCATCGCGGCCAACCAGGCCAGCGTGGAGGGGCTTGGTCATTGTGCCAAAGTTGTGGATCAGGCCGGAAGACATGGACCCAGCCATACCCAGAGCCATGATCGTCTGGTGCTCGTCCAGCTTAAGCAGCTTGGCACAGGCGGCGGTGCAGGCCAGCCGGCCGATGACCGCGGTGCTGTGGAAGCCCTTGTCCATCTGTTTGTACTTGGTTTCGTGGGCCAGGGCCAGGCCGATCTCACAGCCCACCACGTAAGCCTCCAGCAGGTCACGGCCCGTGGCGCCGGTGTGTTCGCCGATGGCCAACAACGCTGGAAAGATGGCTACCGTGGGGTGGCCGAAGCCGCCGAAGTCGTCAAAGTCCAACGCGTGGCCCATGGTCCCGTTGGCTAGGGCGGCGTTGGCCTGGGTGCTCTGGAAGCCACCGGCCAGGACCGTGGACTCAGGGGCGGCCCCTTGGCTGCTGGTGTACTTCTGGATAATCTCGCCAACAGGCTGCTGCGAGCCCGCGAGGATCACCCCTAAAAGGTCGAAGCAAGACTCGTTTGCAACGCGGATCGCGTCGGGAGGAATGTCCTCATAGTTTGTATCGACGATCCACTTGGCGATGGTTTCGGTTGCGCCCATATTTTACCTCCATTTTTCGCTTTTTTAGTACCGGACCAGATTTGTGCGCCCCATTATATACCCTTGAAAAAAGCGGACAAGGAACAGAATTTTTCCTTAGAATATCATTCGGGAGGAATCGTTATTTGTCCATGATTATTAAACGTAAACCGAGTCTGGCCGCACTGATTCTAGTGGCGCTCGTAGCCGCCGTGGCTTGCGGAGGGGGTTCGGAGAAAGCCGCCGAGCGCTACGTAGCAGGAACTGTTTTTGCCGCCGGCGGGCATTGGCGTAACGCCATCACGGAATTCGATGAGTCCATCCGGTTAGACCCGTATGAAGCCGATGTCCACGTCAACCGGGGCGTCGCCTACGCCGAACTGGGCCAGTTCCAACAAGCCATCGACGACTACGACGAAGCTATCCGCTTGGACCCGGAACTCGCTTGGGCGTACTACAACCGGGCTTTGGCTTACGGAAACCTTGGTGCCTTCGCCCAGGCGGTAGTTGATTACAGCGATGCCATCAAATTGGACCCTAAGAACACCGATGCCTACTTCAACAGGGCCTTCAGCCACAGTCAGCTCGGCCAACACGACCTGGCGGTAACAGACTTCGGCAATGCCATCCTTCTTGATTCCACATTCATCGACGCATACTCAAGCCGGGGAACCGAATACCGCATCCTGGGCCAGTACGATCTCGCGATCGAAGATTACGACCAGGCATTGGTCCTCCGGCCCAAAGATGCCGTCACTCTCGTGAACCGGGGAATCATCTATGTGAGCAAGGGCGAAAACGAGCGGGGGTTGGAAGACTACAACCAGGCCATCAGCATTGATTCGGAGCTGGGGATCGCCTACGCCAACCGGGCGCTGATCTTGGCTTACGACGGTTTGGAGGAAGACGCGCGAAAGGATGCCGAGCGGGCGATAGCATTGGGAATGGACAGAGAGGTTATGGAAGAAAACCTGGAATTGAACCTGATCCACCAGTGAGCCGCGCGTATCTAACTACACGGCGCGGCTTTACTGAAACGGGCCATCTGGTGTCTGCTGGTAGTGGAAACCACTTCCAGACCCGCGCCTGCCGAGCTCTGGCGTCAAGAGGCCGAGATCAAAACCAGAATCAGCTATCAAACGGGAGCGGCTGCCATCGCCCAACGGGGGTCGATGATGGCCGCTTTTATCCTCGTCATTGGACTCGTACTTGGGCTTTCTGCCTGCATCGGACCGACCGACGCCGAAAAGCGCTTCAACGATGAGGTGGCCCTGTTGGAAGCAAGCAGGTTCGAAGAAGCCATCGCCAAGTTCGACTTGGCCCTTTTCCTTGATGGGACTCTGGCCGTCGCATTCCATAACCGCGCTCTAGCCAAGCAGCAGAGCGGAAGCCTGACCTCCGCCATCAAAGACCACACGCGGTCCATCGAACTCGACCCGGATCTGGCGCTGACCTACGCCGCCCGCGGCAGCGTTTAGATGGAGACCGGCGACCTCCAAAACGCTCTGGACGACCTCAACCAGTCGCTGTCGCTGGACGGCGAGTCGGTGTCCACCCATACCCAACTCGGCTTGGTCTTGCTGAACCTGGGCAAGACCGAAGAGGCGTTGACCAGCCTGGACCGGGCCATCGAGTTGGACCCCAGGTTCCATCCGGCCTACAGCAACCGGGGAATCGTGCACGGCAGGGCCGGGCGGACCCAGTTGGCCCTGGCCGATTACGGCAAGGCCATTGAGCTTAACCCCAGTTACAGTCTGGCCTACAGCCACCGCGGCTCGGCCTACCTACGTCAGGGGAACCTTGATCTGGCCATCGCCGACTTCGACCGGACCATCGAACTGGACCCGGAAAACACGACAGCCTGCATCAACCGGGAGGTGGTCCGCGCCGCAACCGGCGAACTGGACCTGGCGGTGAAAGACTATAGCCGGGCCATCTTGTCCGACCCTACATCGTTGAACGCCTACATGAACCGGGGCTCAACCTACGATCGATTGGGCCGCCACGATGAGGCGGTCTCCCTGGACCCCATTTCCGTCCCCGCATGGTACAACCTGGGTGTGGTCCACGAGGGCCCGAAAGAATTTGAAAAAGTGGTCGGCGACTACGGCCAGGTGATCTCCAAAGAGCCGGGAAGCATCGACGCCCTCATAAACCCGGCCCTCCTCTACTCCATCCTGGGCCAGTACGCCGCCGCGATAGCCGACATGGACCTGGCCGTCCAAGTTAACCCCAGCTACGCCAAGGCCTACCTGGTCAGGGCATCCGCCCTTGCCAACCTTGGATCAGACGCACTGTCCCAAGCGGACATCGACCGGGCCGTCTCCCTGGGCATCGACCGGGTCAAGGCGGAGACAAGCGTAGCGCGATCCACCTCTTCCGCTTAGGCGTATAATCCGGGTTACAGTTCTGATGCGGCAATTCCAGACTGGACCTGCCGGTCTTATCGGCTCTATCGGTTTTAGAGGTCACACCACATGATTCTCCGCTTCCTTTCTGGTTTCTACGGCGGGATGAAGTCAGTCTCCAGCGGTTTCTACTACAACTGGGGCATGACCTACGCCCGTTGGGGCCAGCCCATGAAGGCCATGTTTTACCTCAACCGGGCCGCCAAGCTTAACGACAAAGGCGCCCATATCTTTTACCAGCGCGCCCTCTTGTTGATCGCCATGGGGCAGCCCCAATCGGCGATCTACGACTTCGACGCCGCCATCGAGGCCAACCCAGAGCACATGGAAGCCTACCTCAACCGCAGCATGATGTACGCCCTGACCGGAAGGCAGGAAAAAGCCCAGGATGACGTCGAAAAGGCCGTTGCCCTAGGCGCCGACCGTCCCAGCCTGGAAAGCCAGATCGCCGAGTTGCGAGACCAGGTCGAATAAAGCCAATCATGGACCACCGATAGGGAAAAAATGAGAATCTTCATCGTCTTTGAACTTTTAGCCAAGCTCGTACACTGGCTCGTGCCCGGCACTGTTGGCCTGTCTGACGGGGAGAAGGTCTACGATTCCGGCGTGAGGATGCAGCGCCAGGGCCGGCTTGATGAGGCCGTGAAACGCTACACCGAAGCCCTCCGGATCGACCCGTCTTTGGTCCAGGCTTACAGCAACCGCGGATCTGCCTACCTGAACATGGGCCAGCCGGAAAAGGCCATCTCAGACCTGGACCAAGCCATTGAGTTGGACCCGAAAATGGCCGTGGCCTACAGCAGCCGGGGGCTGGCCCACACCAATCTGGCTAATTTCAGCCAAGCCGTCAAAGACCTGAACGAAGCCGTGCGGCTCAACCCCAACTTCGCCGACGCCTACAGCAGCCGTGGGTTCGCCCACCGGGCCGCCGGCCGTCTGACCCGGGCCATCAGCGATTTCGACCAAGCTATCCGCATCGACAAAAAATTCTCGGTGGCCTACAACAACCGGGCGGACGTCCACTTAGAGATGAACAACGCCGAGCTCGCCATCCCTGACCTGGACCTGGCCATCAAGCTGGACCCGGGGTTCGCCGTCGCCTTCGCCAACCGGGCCTTCGCCCATGCTCTGCTGAAGGACGACAACAAAGCCAATCGAGACTTCGAAGACGCGGTAAGCATGGGCGTGGACCGAACCCTACTGGCAGAGAAATTGGCCGAGTTCCACGAACGCGCCAAAAAGAGGCGTCCCAGCAAGGCCTAAAACCCATTTAGCTACAACGAGGCTGCCACCATGCCCCGGTACCCCATCAACAACAGTCGAATCAACGAGACACTTCAAGAACTGGGCCAACTGGGCGACAGTCCTGAGGGGATGGACCGCGTGGCCTACTCCCCGGAGGACGTCCTCGGGCGCGAATACACCATCAACCTCATGCGGGAAGCCGGGCTTGAGACCCGCATCGACACCGCCGGAAATATCATCGGGCGCAGGGCCGGGTCCGACGACAGTCTGCCGGCCATCGCCCTTGGCTCCCACACCGATACTGTCCCAAAGGGCGGCAAGTACGACGGCGCATTGGGAGTCATGGGCGCAATCGAAGTCATACGCACTCTGGAAGACCAGGGTCACGTCACCCGCCATCCGTTGGAGGTCATCAACTTCACCAACGAGGAGGGCACCCGCTTCCACCGCTGGCTGGTGGGCAGCCGGTCAATGGCTGGCCTGCTGGAGCAGGAAGACCTGGACGCCCTGGACGACGACGGCCTACCCCTTGGCCCGTGCCTGTCCGACATCGGAGGAGACATCTCCCGCATCGGCGAGGCTGTCCGCGGCCCCGGAGAACTGGCCGCCTATTTTGAACTGCACATCGAACAGGGCCCCTACCTCCACCGCAGCGGCACGCCCATCGGCGTGGTCACCGGCATCACCGGAAGGGCTGTCTTTGAAGTCGAGATAGAGGGCAAAGCCAACCACGCCGGCACCACGCCCATGTCGACCCGCCGCGACGCCTTGGTCAGCGCCTCCAAGCTGGTACTGGCCATCCAGAAGATGGCCGCGGAGCAAGAGATCTGCCGGGTGTCCACCGTGGGCTCGATCAAGGCCGTCCCCAACGCCGTGAATGTCATCCCCGGCAGCGCCAGCATTGGGCTGGAGTTCCGGGACACCGACATGGAAGCCCTGGCCGCCGCCGAGCAAGAACTGCGCCGGATTACGGACCAGGCGTCAACGGACGACGTGGTGGACATCGAAGTTCACCGGCACCGTTTTACAACTTCCGTGCCGATCACGCCCGAGATGCAGGAGCTAGTGGCCGAGGCCGCGGAGAACTGCGGGTTCGAGTGGGAGTCTCTGCCCAGCGGCGCAGGTCACGACGCCCAGGCAGTGGCCAACATCGCCCCCGTCGCCATGATCTTCGTGCCCAGTGTCGACGGCATCAGCCACTCCCGCGAAGAATACTCGACACCGCAAGACTGCGCCAACGGCGCCCAGGTTTTATTGGAACTACTGCTGCTGGCCGACGACCGTTTCTAAAGGGTCTTAGGCCGCGAACTACACCCCGCGTAATGCACAATGAGGTCATCAGATGAAGCTATCCGGGTCCTACGAATTCAACGCCACGCCTGAAAAGGTGTGGCAAATACTGACCGACCCAACATCCCTTTCCGCCTGCATACCCGGATGCGAAAAGATGGAAGCGCTGGGCGACGACGAATACGCCGCCACGGTGACTATCGCCATGGGGCCGATCCGAAGCAAGTTTAACGCCAAGGTCAAGATGGTCGACATGAAGCCCTACGAGTCCTACAGCTTGATCATCGAGGGCAATGGCCCCTCCGGCTTCGTCCGGGGCGAGTCCCAAGTCAAGCTGACCGAAAACAACGGCAAGACCATCGTGGACGTTGAAAGCGAATCCTCGTCCGGCGGCCTTTTGGCCAGGGTCGGCCAGCGCATGATTGAGAGCTTCTCCAGAAATATGATGGACCGCTTCTTCACCTGCCTCCAAGAATCGGTCAACTAGCCAGTCACGGTCGAGAGTCTCGATTGAATCGGACCAGTCGAAGGACCCCGCTAGCGTAAATATCAGCCGGTGCCTAGACCCATCAATTGCGCCGCCGCTTGCGCTCTGCTATCGTGTCCACGAACCAGGCTCAGACTCGCCTACAAAGGTGCAACCAAACAAGGAGGGGAACATGGAGCGCCGCGTACCTACCAAAGACGAAGTCCTGGCATACCTGAAGGAAGACCGGAACTGGGGTCGTTGGGGCAACGACGACCAGGTCGGCGCAGTCAACATGGTCACCCCCGAGAAACGGCTGGCCGCGGCGGCCGCGATCAAGTCGGGCCGGGCAGTTTCCCTAAGCCGGGAATTCCCCAAGACGCCGGCGCCGAACAACCCCACCCCAGCCCACCATTACATGAAAAAGGTATTCCGAGGGGAGGCCTCCGGGTTCTCCGCCGACTACTACGGCATCTCCTACCACGGCACCGCCACCACCCACCTGGACGCCCTCTGCCATGTGTGGGACGAGAATGGCATGTGGAACGGACGGACCCACGACGACACCGTCACCATGGACGGCGCTATCTGGGGGTCGGTGGAGCACTGGAAAGAGGGCATCATCACCCGAGGCGTGCTGCTAGACGTTCCCAAGTTCCGGGGCACCGATTACGTCACCATGGACACCCCCGTCCACGGTTGGGAATTGGAGGACATCGCCAAGGCCCAAGGGGTGACCATGCAGCCAGGCGATGCGTTGGTCGTCTACAGCGGCCGGGACAAGTGGAACGAAGACGGCAACGCTCTATGGGGCGGAGACCCCAACGAACGGCCCGGACTGCACGCTTCCTGTCTCAAGTTCATACGCGAGTCTGATTGCTGCCTGCTGGTCTGGGACATGATGGACTTCACGCCCAACGGCTACGACCTGGCCTGGTCGGTCCACGGCTCCATCTTCGCCTACGGCATCGGCCTGCTGGACAATGCGCTGCTCCAGCCATTAGCGGAAGCCTGCGCCGAAGAGGGACGCTACGAGTTCATGCTCACCGTCAACCCTCTGCGGGTTGTCGGCGGCACAGGCTCTCCTGTAAACCCGGTGGCCATTCTGTAGTCAGAGGCACGGCCTCCAGAATCAGCAAAAGGGCGGGGAATTCCCCCACCCTTTTGCTTTCTAGACCGTTCGCTCAAGCCTTCCCTTGAACGACCGAAGGCTCAACCAAGCTCTCCGTGACTGTATGGTTATTCGACGGCGTGGAGCCGTTCAGTTCCTGCACCCGTTTCCGCATCTGGTCCAGCCGGGAGAAGTCGGTGATGCCGGAGACCATGGTGATCGCCGACAGATACTTGGTCCGCTTGTCGGGGTAGTCGCCGTAACGGACCTTGCCGACCGTTGTCAGCTCTTCCAGCCTGGCCCTGCCCACCGAGATCGATTGGCTGTACAGGTGCTCTGGCCGGCCGTGGACGATGAGCGACGCCGACCGGGCACCCGACACATCTGCCGGGAACGTGAGGGAGCTCTTCTCGACGCTCCGCTCGATTATGTCCTCCAGCTCATGGGTACCGGGTTCCATACCGCCACGCCAGAACTGGGACTTGACCTTGATCTCTTCGGCACAGTGGCCGATCGTCGAGACATCGCCGATGAGCCCCAATGTGGCCTTGATCTCCGAAGAACTGAACACTTCTTGGGGCGGAGGGCGAATCTCTCCGGCGGTGAGGAGGGTAGTCAGGGTTTGGGCCAAGTTCTCGTTGACCCGCTGGAACATCCTCTCCACCGATTCCCGAGTGACGTGGGCCTGCTCGTACTGCTGGTTGTCCACCAGCAAGATGTTGTTAAAGTAGTGGCTCCAAAGCTCAAAGCTCTTGATGGTGTTGGAAAGGTTCAATGCCTCTTTTTCATTGGGCATTCCGGCCACGGAGGGCACCACACCGATGCCGTAGACCGGGACATGCTTGTAGACCTTCTTGAGCTCGTTGGCCAGGACGAAACTGCCCCCGGCGCCCGTCCCGCCGCCAAGACCGGCCGCGATCCAGATCACCTCGGGGTCGCGTTTCCGCATTATTACGTCGATGGAGTCCATCATCTGGGCCAGCGATTTCTCGGCGATGCTGGCGCCCAGGTCAATGTCTGAGCCAACGCCCCGCCCACGGAGCGCGTATTTCCCGATCAGGACCTTCTCACGGATGTACCGCAGTCCCGAAAGATCAGCCTCTTCGGTGTTGATGGCGATGGCGCTGTAAAGGCGGCGGTTCATTCCCATCAGAGAATTGGCTATCTTGCCCCCCGCCTGTCCGAAACCGATCCATAGTACTCTCATCTTTCCCTACCTCCAGTGTCGGTCATCAAACAGCCTAAGCTGGCCGGACCGCACTTTTCCCTCCGAATTCTTATGGCGGACTCTCACTGCGCCAGACTGGCATCTGGACCTGGCTATCTTTGATTCACCACCAACGGACCAAAACCCGGTGATCTAATATTCCCGGTCGCCGTCGGTGATGGAGTTCTTAAACTCCTTGCCTTCATGGCAGATCTGGCACTCTCCCCAGCTTATGGGGCCATTGGCCGCCTCTATGACCCAATGGTGCGCGCAGACAAGCCCGGTCTTTTCTTCGACCACCGCCGTTACCCCCTCGTTCTCCACCAAGTCTTTCTCGATAACCATGATTGACCTCCAGAGCGGGGTATAACCCCACGCTAGCGCAACGGGTCAGATGTGACCCCAACGTTGCAAGTGGCGCTGTTTTTGAAAAGACCGTCCTGTGGAAACCTTTTCCACCACTTCACGTCCTTCGACGGTACTTACCAGGCTACCCTTATGTCAACGAAATATAAAACTATTTTTATCTAATTTTTATACTTTAATCAAGTATTAGGCGTCATTAGCATAATAGACGGGCAAAAAAACAGACCGGCAGGGCTCGCTGACGGTCTGGATTACCCTATTTCTTGAAAGAATTGCGGCCTATGCGACGGCCGCGTCCCGGCGTAGTCCCGGCTGATCTCCTTGGTCAAACGGCGGACCGCCTCGCGGATCTCTTCCTCGGACAGGTGCAAGGACATCTGCAATGACGTGTCCAAAAGCAACTCCGGTTTTCCCTCGGTTCTTACCAAATCCTCCCTGGTATTCACGCCCGTGCCGGTGTCGGAAGTCAAAACGTAAAGAGACCAGGCTAAACATCTCTGCCGCCTGGTCTCTTAAAGTATTTGTGTCCGTTGCCCCCAACATAGAGTTTATTCCCGGTCTATCTGACCGAAGGAGCCTACCGTTGAATCCGCTTTGTTGCCTGCCGCGCCTGCCTAACAACGGCCTGCGAAGCGGATGTGATGGTATTAGGCTGCTAATCAAAATGTTAAGGCGGGGTTTAAGGACCCGGTTGCCCCCGCTGACCCCTGGATTTCGTTTTGTAAGTCCACCGGAACTCCCTTGGCTCCACAGTTCAAGGTCAGCGGGGGCCTATTAGGGGATTTCCATGCATGGCCTCTGATGAACTTAAGAACCACGCTCACCTCCTAGTTCGGATTCCCGGCTCCGCAGGGCACCGGGAGCGGTGGAGAGACTGGCCGCGGTCCTCAAGGCCTTAAGGCCCTGACCGGCCCACCGCTGTTTTCTTCTCCGTACCTCGACTTTATCTTGGCCCAATCAGCCGCCACAGGGCCGAATGGACTGATTTCCACCGGCCGATGGTCACACGCCCTCTCCCCACAGTTTCTATGCCGTTGACCGCTGGCTATAATATTCGGTACTCAGGTTTTTGATATGGGGTTCGGACAGGACATGACCAACCAACCCAAAAACGCCGGAACAGGCGCCAACGCGCTCCACTAGGCCATCCGCACTCTGACCTCCAACTTGTCCTTGGATATGGTCCTGCAACAGGTGTCCGACCTCAGCCGCGAATTGGTCTCGGCTACCTACAGCGCACTGGGCATTCTAGGCGAGGACGGGTCCTTGGTCCAATTCATCACCTCGGGCATCTCCCAGAGCGGGCAGGACCTTATCGGCGATCCGCCCCAAGGCAAAGGCGTCCTGGGCGTGGCGCTCAAAGAGGGGCAACCCCTCCGGTTACACGACTTGAGACAACACCCCGAATCGGCCGGGTTTCCCGCTCACCACCCGCCCATGAAGAGCTTCTTAGGCGTGCCCATCACATTCAAGGGCAAGGTCCTGGGGAACCTGTACCTCACCGACAAGATCGGCGCGGACGAATTCTCCGCCGACGACGAGAATATCGTCACCCTCTTCGCCGCTCAGGCCGCGGTGGCTATCGAGAACGCCCGTCTATTTGAGACTGAGAACCGCCGCTCCTATCAGCTCAACGTGTTGAACCTGACGGGCCGGGAACTGACCCCCATCTTCGACTTGGACCGCTTAATGGCGAAGGTAGCTGAGTTGCTGCGAGAGGGTTTCCAATACCAGAACGTGCAGATCCTCTGGGTGGACCGGGAGAACAACACCATGCAGGTCCGGGCGTTGGCCGGACTGGTTGGGGCAACATTCCCTTGGGAGACCGCCGGCCACTGGACCGGGGAATCGCCGCCTGGGTCGCCCACACCGGCCAAACAGCCCTCTGCAATGACGTTCGAGAAGACCTCCGTTATTACGCCGTGGCCGGGTTCGAGACCGTGGCCGTGATCAACGTTGACGGCGCCGAACCCTACATATTCGACGACAGTGACGTTAAGACCTTGGAAACCCTGGCCGACCAATTGGCGGTGGCCATGGAAAACATCAACCTCCTACTCCAGCAGCAAGACCAGTCCCAGCGGCTGACGGTGGCCGACGAGCGCGACCGCATCGGCCGGAACCTCCACGACGGCGTGATCCAGTCCATGTACGCCGTGGGCCTGACATTGGAAGACATCGCTAGCCAGGCCCCTGAAGATCCTGAGAGCGTCCAGCCCCGCCTGGAGGGAATGGTGGACGACCTGAACCAGGTCATCGGGGACATCCGGCGCTACATCATGGACCTGCGCCCAACTGAACTGCAGGGCAGGCGCTTGGAGGAAGCCCTGGCCACCTGGAGGACCGCGCCGGCGTTTCTGTCACAGTCAACCTAGACCTGGACCCGGCTCTTTTGCCGGAACGTTACTTCGTGAACATCTGGCACATCCTCCAGGAGTCATTCTCCAACATCGAGAAGTACGCCCACGCCAAGAAAGTGACGGTGTCACTGGCCATCTGCGACGGCGATATCTGTTTGACCATCGCCGACGACGGAGACGGATTCGACCTGGAAACCGCCGAATTGGGCCGCGGTTATGGCCTGCCCAACATCAGAGACCGGGCGGAGCGCTTGGGCGGGGTGCTCTACATAACCAGCTCTCCCGGCGCCGGCACCAACCCAGACATTAAAGTCCCTGTGCCCGTTCCAACAACCTGGCCACCGCTCTGGTGTAACCTATGACCCTAGATGGGCCAGCGCTGGACCAAGGAGAACCGCATGTCAGCCACTGACACACTGAAGATTCTGATCGTCGATGACCATGACATCGTCCGCAAGGGACTGGCCATGCTGGTCTCCCGCCAGGAAGACCTCTCCGTAGTGGCCGAGGCCGGAACCGTCGCCGAGGCCGTGGAAAAAGCCCGCGAGTTCGTCCCCGATGTGGTCGTCATGGACATCCGCCTGCCGGACGGCACCGGTATCGAGGCCTGCCGCGAGATACGCGATGAGAACGGCGACATCAAAGTCCTCATGCTGACCTCATACAGCGACGAGGAAGCCGTGATGGGCTCCATCATGGCCGGGGCCTCGGGATACCTGCTGAAGGAGATCCGATCCCAAGAGATAGTGGACGCCATCCGCAAAGTGGGCGCCGGCCAGTCGCTGCTCGACCCTAGCGTCTCCGCCAGTGTTCTGGAACGGGTACGCCGGGGCAAGGAAGAAGACGTCCTGGCCCAACTGACCGAGCAGGAAAAGAAGATCCTGGAACTGATCGCAGACGGACAGACCAACCGGGAGATTGCGGGTCAGATCAACCTGAGCGACAAGACGGTCAAGAACTACGTGAGCAACATCCTGGGCAAGCTGGAGGTCTCCCGCCGGTCCCAGGCAGCCGCATTCCTAGCAGAACGCCGCGGCCGCCGGGAATACAACTCCTAAGCCGATTCCCCGCATCTTTAGTCTCGTGTTTAATGGGCCGAACGGTGAGCGCACCGTTCGGCCTGCCGGAAAAATTACCTTCGGCACTCTCGGCCCCATCCTGATCCGTCGTATCGTGAATCTAGCCGAACCGCAATATTCTCCGTGGCGAAAAAGTAATCATGATTATTCGAATCTTTCTCATCGACGAACACCGCCCCGCAAGAGAGATACTCGCCCGGCGCCTGGCGTCCATGCCCGGCCTGGACGTTGTCGGCTCCACCTGCGACGGCGAAGAAGCCATCCGCGAGATCGAGGGGCTGAGCCCAGATGCGGTGCTCATAGACACCAAGATGAAGCAGGCGGACGGCATGGACATCTGTCGGCGGGCCATTGCTGCCGACAACCAAGCCTCGGTCGCCGTCCTCACCTCATACCTGGACCCCGATGAACGCCGTCTCGCCTATCAAGCCGGGG
>Ga0310125_10001109_pt1 | contig 13378 bp, 11 predicted proteins | sample CB11b_Tmax_Bot8__FD_203508 | JGI IMG/M metagenome (GOLD analysis project Ga0310125, IMG submission 203508) | Marine microbial communities from Western Arctic Ocean, Canada - CB11b_Tmax_Bot8 | ecosystem: Environmental > Aquatic > Marine > Oceanic | place: Canada: Western Arctic Ocean | collected... | reverse complement strand
CGCACATGGGTAGAGAATGCTTGTAGGCAACTACTAGCCATTCTTTCCGGCACAACTAGTGCCCAATCAAACCGGTCGGAATCGGGATTTCTCAATTGCATTAATCGCCAAGTCCAGCGTCTTGCAGCCTCATACAGTCTCCACTCAGCAGCACTCAAATTTACATCTAATGTAATAGCTTCTCGTGTTGCGAGGTCAAGGTCCATATCACGTCGTCTTGTTCTAACAATTAATTCATTGAGTGGTCTTAGTTGGCGAATTAAATCAGCAACTTCAATCCGATTCCCCTGCAGATATTCATCTCTCCAACCTAGAGGGTCTGAGCAGATTTCAATCGCTTGGACCAGACGTGGATCATTGGTGAATCCAGGTGTCATGTTCAGAACCTGCAGCGCTGCCAATGCTCCTTCAAGGTCTGGTATGGTTTTCGCCGTCGCATCAAGTGCTGTATTCAGCATCTGCATAGGTCTCATGGTTGCTTGGAATGAGATAAAATCGGGCCACCTGTCAGGCGCCAAAAGTGAAAGTTGTATCCACAATTCTTCATTTGATAAGTTGACCGGGGTTGCTGTTAGAAACAGTGTTTGCCGACTATGTAATGAAAGAATTTGAATTGCATCGTGTAATCTACTACGGGGATTTCTGCAATGATGTGATTCATCAACAATTGTCAGAAGAAGGTCAGGAACCCCCTCCTCCATCAATTCTCTCAACAATTTTGGTTGTCTGAAAATCCCATGGCTAGTGACTACAACTAGTGATTCTCCATCACGAATCCTGTCCAATGATTGGCGTAGTTTTTTGCCAGTATTTGCTTCAAATCCATCAAGGTCACAACGGTGAAACATTTCTTGTAACCATTTCAGCCTTAACCCACCAGGACAGATGATGAGAACGCCACCAGTTTCACCCATCGCATGAAGGCGCCGCAAAACATGTAATGCCGAGATAGTCTTGCCTAATCCTACTTCATCAGCAATTAGTAATCCATCCCAATTACTTGAGGCAAGCCTTGCTGCTGGAAGATGCTGATGTGGCTGGTCCATCCAGCGACCGAACTTTAACAATGGACACAAATCAGATGGTGGGAATCTAATATCCAAATCGTGTCGAATTAGATTCCATTCAGCGGCGCTCAATATTGCGCCGCTGGCGTCTTCATTCCTGCTACCTAAATCGCTCAACAGTGTGCTACCGCAAAGCGACCGTTCTTGAAGATGCGCGAATCAATACCCCGAAACGGCCAAAAAACAACATTTGTCAAAAATCGGCACTTTAGTAATAAGTGCTACAAAATTAATTGTTTGAGAGCCTATTTGGTTGACCTACTTTGGTAATTTCACACCCTTTTCTTTGACTGTGTTTAGTACTACCATCGTAGTGGAACGTTCTACCCCTTCCGTAGATAGAACGGTTTTTGTGAAGTCATCCAAGTCATCCCTATCACTCACCCGCGCGAACACCAAACTATCCATCTCACCCGTCACATCATACACCGCGAAAACCCGATGGTCGTTTGCAATCAGGCGCTGTACTGGGAGTAGTTCTCCTTTGACAATTCGCAGCCCAACAACGACACTCATTTCCCAGCCAACTTTGTCAGCATCAAGAGTGACAGTATAGCCAGTGATGACACCATTTTGTTCTAATTTTCCAAGTCGATTTGACACAGTTCCCAGGGCAACGCCCACCATGTCAGCGAGCGCTCTCATTGAGAGTCTGCCATCTTCTTGAAGTGCTTCAATCAATTTCTTATCTGTTTCATCCAACTCCATTTTTCCACATCCGGAGTTTTCTCGCCCCACCGGAGGTTTTTGAACGTTGTCGACAATTAACCCCTTTTTTTTGGTCAGATGACTACCTTAATTAGAGAAAAACCAAGATTACCACAAAATTTGCTTGGTGCGCGTTTTTTTACTCAATTTTGTGAACTGGTAATTTGAGGTCAAGAACCCAACCACCTAGTTCTTCAACTTCAACTTCCCAATGAGTTTGCGCCTCATTGATTTCTTCTGTACTTCTAAGTTTGACAGAAAAATTCCGACTTGTCCCTGCTGCAACTAATTGCTGCTTAGGCACCCTTGACATCTTCCAAGGTAAAGTTGCGGATGCGCCTTTGATTGTCAAGTCATACTTTCCTGCAGTTACTTTCACTTCAGCAATCCATTCTTTCTTGATATAACGTAGAGTTCCTGTTAGAAGTGGAAGCCCAACTTCTCTCTGGTAATCTTGGCGCACAATAATAACAAAGCCAGCAACGATGGCAATTAGCAAGATAATGACGGGAACCATTCCCGCACCAGTTGGCGTTCTATCCAGTGTTTGAACCTGAGTATGAGCAATTCCAGAAACGGTTGCATTGAGGTCATCAACTAACATCACTGTCACTTCTAATCTCCATAAATCATTGATAGTGAATGGGATTCCATCTTCTGCTAAACGCTCGGAATCTATCACCTGAGTCCAGTTCGTGGTATTTCCTGCGTCATGATAAAATGAGGAAGACCAACCATAGTGGAGAACCACATCATCAGCCATTCCATTTCCTACGGGTGTGTGGTCAACAGTAACATACCAGCGCAGATTTAGTGACTCAGCCAAATCTTCTAACGGCTCAATTTCAACCCCTAACAACATTCCAGCCGTTTGAGTAACACCTGTGGTCGCCGTTTCTTCACCCTGTTCAGTGGCGACAATTTCAACGGTTAGACTGAGTTTAGCCAGTGGATCTATCGCGGTAGCATTCTCTAGCGAATCGCCATTTCGCCATTGTGAGCAGGCACCTGCACCGAGTTTTTCAGCTCGCTGCTGCCCTGCTAAACTACTTCCTTCGCCATGAATCCAGATGAGTGAAACATCACTATCCAGTCCCTCAACCGATTCAAATTCCCTATCACAATTGCTAGCATCAATAAATGATTCTAAGACTGAAATTTCAGATTCAACTGCCTCTGCGCTAACATTATCCAAGGATTCAACTAACACGATAAATGTGAAATTAAGCAATAAAAAACCAGCAATAATTACTGCTGAAAACCGATTCATTTCCCCACCTCAAGGCCTAGAGCGTAGGAGACTAAGGTGCGCTCGCAATCTGGCAGCATTAGAGTTAGTTTGCCTCCAAGCCATGCTGGTAGCCACCACGTCACTCCTTGATGATTGAACCGCAGAACAACACCTCCAGAGGTTTCGTCACCAATACTAGAGATAGACTCAGCGGCATCTTCTTTTTCAGGCCCACCTTTTTGCAATATTTCTGTGAGGAGGCTAGCCTCTATTTCGTGCACTCGACGTGATAATATTGGGCCGGTAATATGCATCCCTTTGGAAGTAGGTCTTTGTAAAATCCCTTTGCGTAATTCCCATGTTGGTAGCCCAGCCTGCACCACTTGGAACGGATGCCAATGGCAGCCTGGAAGCCTGCCGCCACGCCTAAGCATTCTTTCACCAGCCCAGAACCAGTCATTGATTTCGGAACTGGCGGTGTAGACTTTACTCCCCCGGGTAAACATTTTTTCATAGTCAGCCCCCCACTCTTCAGATATGCTTTCTAGAACATCAGAAGTGGTTGGAAGTTCGTGGTTTTTTGTTGGTGGAGGCGGTTGGCTAACTGGCCTTTCAGCCATTTCTCTAGTTGGCATCAATGCCGAGGCGACTTCACCATCACCAATATGTTTGAAAGCGGCGACAAAGAATCCCCCAGAATCATTTTCATCACCCCAAATTCGCCGACAAAGAGGCAAAGCGGCAGCTATTTCAGTTTCTTCAGGTGACAATAATTCCGTTCCATCTCTATCACTAAATGTACCTTCTTCACCGCTTTTGGGGCTGAGTTGTGACCAAGTTGACATGCCCTCTCGGCTAACTAGTCCGGGACATTTTTCATCGATTTCAGTATCAACTAATTTCAGGAATTCACAAGTACGTAGGATCTCAGCAACTACTGCTTCGTTTTCGATTGGGTCCATTGAACAAGTAGAGTAGACCATCCTACCACCAGGAGCGAGCAGCATTGCACCTTTTCGGACCAACGCGACCTGCAACGGATTCAATTTGCGACCAGCCCGTTCAGTCCACCTTTCCCATAATTCAGGGTTCTTTCTTGTTGTCCCGTTTCCGGAACACGGCGCATCAACTAATATTCTATCAAAGCCAGGATTTGGACACCGAGGCAGATGTCGGCCATCATGGCGAATAATCACCATAGATGTAAGGCCAACTCGCTTAGAATTTGAGACCAAAAGATTTGCTCGTCCCGGATTAGATTCATTGGCAACAACGACTCCATCATCATCAATTGCTTCGCACAACTGAGTTGACTTGCTTCCTGGCGCCGCACACATATCCAACACATGATGTCCAGCCTTACAATCGAGTAGTTTCACAGGAATCATGCTGACTGCTTCTTGACGAGTTATCCGACCGGAATCATGTAGAGCACACAACAGAATTTTTGCAATCTCACTTGGCCATTTTCCTCTTAACCATGGCATCACCCAGCCTTGGCCTCCGCCACCTTCGACTAACCAATCAATAGGTTTGGCACCCAAAGATAGGAGAATCTCTCTTACCCACTCTTGGTCTTCTCGCAGGGGGTTCACACGCAAGGTTTCACTAAGTCTTGATTCAGCAGTTTCAATCCATGAATCAGCATCCTCACGCCATGTTTGCACAGCCCTCCACAGGTCGCTTTTTGAAGGGTCTGCAAAGCCGAGTTTACCCATTCACACCGCCTCCCTAACCGCTTGCACATACCTTCGTGTCGGTCCCCCTCCCTCAAGGGTTGTGGATGCGCTAAGCCAATGAGCCATGCCCAGTGTCGCCTGTTGCATGGCGGTTGGAAGTGGCGATGCTTTCAGCCTTCCCGCCACTCTATTAACGGTCATTTTATTGTGGTCATTTTTACAATGGTCAGCGCCTTTGTGGTTGCCTGGATTGGCTGAGAAAAACCCTGACAAAGCAAAATTTTACCACCACTTTGACCGCAGTTTAACTTTGATTCCAGCGGCATTAATTCTACTAGTCGTTTTAGATTTGATGAAAGCCCATTATTTACAAGACCTAACTTATGCCCACGTAGCCAATTTTGGCAGTCCCGCATCATCTGGTTTTAGCATTGAATCTCTCACCCATTTTTTCTATTCCACCGGCGCACCTTGGCTAATGATTCCAGTATTATTTTCTTTCACAATAATTGCCAAGGAATTTAAATTGAATAATCGCATTTCTTTGTTTGATGAAGCGATAGACGCTGACCTGCGCGCCCGTGTATTGCGCTGGCATGGTCTGCTTTGGCCAATCATGATGATTGGGTTTATTCCTTCAGACGCATTTGCGGTTTACTCAGAACCGCAAGCCTTCATCGGTTCACAATCCGCTTCATTAACAGCATCCTTGGGTCTGATGTTTGCCGGCATCGGTCTAGGAATGTGGTCATACGCGATTGCTGAATTTTCACAATTAGGAAAAGATGCAAAATTAGATCGAGTTGCATTCGCCGGAGGCATGGTAATTGTATCACTATTTTTCCTGTCAATTGAAAACACATCATCACCAATAATTGGGGGATTAGCCAACTTAATTGCGCTAGGAGAAGTGGATAAACTTGCCTTGACTTGTGCATTAGTTGTGTTGCTGTTGGGGTGGCCGATGTTCCTAATTCTGATGGATACGGTTCAAGAAAAACGAGGTATCGCGAAGGGTCGCCGCTGGTTAGGTTTGGGTCGAACCCTTGGTCATACAATGATTCTCACTTGGGTTGGAGGAGCGGTTCTTATTGAGCCATTACCACACATCGCTGGATGGATGGATGCGTTTTGGCTATCACTTACATTGATGATTCCACTGGTTGTTTTCGGCCTAGTTGGAACTTTGCTTCCAATGGCCGGATTGGATTCGCGCCCACGCCCCGAAGCGTGGGGCTTTTTCATAATGATGAGTCTTGCAATTCCGTTCTTAACAATACGCGAACCATTGACAGGGGTTTTAGTTCCAGGATTATACATGTCAATGACAACTCTTCCACTGTTAGCAACCCATCCCGAACAGCGGCCAAATTTAGCAATTCAGAGGCGGGCCATTGAATCGGCCGTGCTAATCGGCCTGACAATTACGGCCTTGATTGCAATTCACAAAATGCTAGCCGGCGATTTATTAGCAATGCCATGGGCAGTCGCAATCACCCTAATAATGCCATTTTTTACAGTTATCTTGCTGAAAAAACCAAATTCAGAAGTAGAATCACCTACGCCATCTTCGACGTAATATTGTATTTGCGCGGTGTTATCTGTGTATTCTTTGTGATAACTCTAAGATTGATTCTGTTGGAATTTTTTAGACCCCCTGAAAAACCCCTTTTTACCGACATTTTCACCTGCAACGGTTATAGCACCGACAGTGCACCTGCATTTCAGTTGACTGCGTTTTGTAGTCTTCTAGATGGGATGCGAAATGACTGAAGAGAGTGAGCCAGACGTAAAGCGACAAAAGCGGATTAGTCCGTTAGCCAGAGCCAATAAACAGGCTTTCAAAGCGGCCAGGGCGAGAGCCGAATCCACGACCGAAAAAATTGAGGCGACCCACGAGATAAGAACTCGATTCAAGGATATTCACGAGCGTGCGGTAGAGAGTCAAGTTGAGCAAGGGCCCTTAGTTCCTGTTGAAGCACAGATGGAAGTCGCAGATGATGATTGGGTTTACCAGTCAATTGATGAAGATACACTTCGAGAATTGAGTCACAGAGTTGTTCTCCAGACTAGTGCTGGTAAGCGCAAAGTTCTGTTTGAAACACAAAATCTCAATGAGGCAATGGATTGTGCAGCACGAATCGTAGAGTTCAGTGATGGCTGTGTTTTAGTAGAAACCGTCGACCCTTGAGTGTAATTTAGGATTAGTCGCGTTCAAATAGGCGAGGCAGGTGGGGCGTTTTACATGGCAGTCAAGAAGGACAAGAAGTCGAAGGGGCCAAACATCCAGCAAGCTGCTGGGTTAATCCGCTACTTCGACGAAGAGTCAGATGACGCTTGGCAGATTTCAAAAGGCATGATTTACGCTGTCTGTATCATTTTCTCAGTTGGCGTGTACTTGGCTAACCAACCAAACCAGTGGGAGAACACTTGGATGTGGATGTGGGACAACCTGTTTGGTTGAACCAACTTCTAAGATTATTCTTCAGAATCCGTTAAGTCAACGAATGGGATATCGCTTTTTGAATCATCGTTGAAATCTCCCAGCAAGTCATCTGCTGAGACATCGCCGGTTTTTGTAGCCACTTCACTAGGAGTGATTCTATCTACTTCATCTGGAAGTTCTTCATGGACCATTACATGCTCCTCTAATATTTCTTCATCCACATCTAATGAATCATCTAGCAACAAGTCATCTGCTTCTTGAAATACAGTGCGCGTAACTTCTGTTGTTGGGTCGGCTTCAATCATTGAGGATTCTGCTCTTGCTAATGCTCGCTCAAATCCAGCCGCATTCTTGTCATGCAAAGCCGCCAACGCAATCTCAATATGACCACTTGCTTCTCCAATGGCTCTTTCAGCGTCACTTCTCTGCCAATTATCGTAATCCATTTCTTCAAATTCGTCAAGCCTTTTTGTTAGTGTTGTGGCCCGATCTTTGTATTTGTGTGCCTCTTCGTGCATATCTTCCCTCGCGTATTGAATTAGTTCTTCCCACGCTTCACGGTGACCCTTTGAATTTGTACCAGTGGCTCTTTTCCACATTAACCCGAAAGTTGGCTCCCATGGGTTTCGTCCTAGAATTGCCACCAAATCAAAAATGAGTCGTGCGCGGTTTTCCAACGGCCCTTCAATTACAAGTTCGTTAAGAAAACAGGAATCAAAGAGTCCGAATCCCCAATACGAGCGGCTAGTGATTTCAATACGTAATAGTGAATCATTCGTAACCATCTTCCAAGTTTGCTGGTCAAATCGGGGAGGAGAAGTCAAAGTTGGTGGTTCGTGAGCACCAAAACACCTCAACAATGCATCACTGATATCACCCAAGTAAAGGCTAGTTTTTCCATCTGGCCAGTTTAGGTGACGTAATCGTTTTTCATCATCTACTTTCATTTCTGGCTTACCGTGCTTTACTTGACACCAAAGATGGCTGCGAGTCGCGTCAATTCCGACTACCTTATCTTGCTCCACAGCCCACCCTCGTTAAGTTGCGTGCGCGGCTGTAGCATCATTGTTACTTCGCTCTGATATTGTGGTTCGGCAATTGAAATATACTATAATAGATTAATTTTTGAGACCAATTCTATCGTAAGGCTGAATAAAAGACTCGTTCCGTCGCGCTCTCATGGCGAAGAAGACGGGCTCGGCAAACAATCGTTCCGCAGCAGCAAAGAAAGCAGCCGCAACTCGAAAAAAGAACGCCGCGGCCAAAGCCAAAGCAGAGGCTGAAGCAGCCGCAGCGGCTAAGAAAGCAGCAACCGCGAAGAAAGCCGCAGCAACTCGAAAGAAGAATGCTGCTGCTAAGAAAAAGGCAGAAGCAGCAGCGGCAGCAAAGAAAGCAGCAGCCGCGAAAAAGGCAGCCGCGACTCGCGCAGCAAATGCTGCTGCAAAGAAAAAGGCAGAAGCAGCGGCAAAGGCCGCTGCAACTCGGGCTCGTAAAAAGGCAGAAGCAGCAGCGGCTGAAAAAGCAGCGGCCGCAAAGAAAGCAGCAACCGCGAAGAAAGCCGCCGCAACTCGAAAGAAGAACGTCGCGGCCAAAGCAAAAGCAGAGGCTGAAGCAGCCCTAACGGCTAAGAAAGCAGCAACCGCGAAGAAATCCGCCGCAACTCGGGCTCGAAAAAAGGCCGAAGGGGAAGCAGCAGAAGCAGCAAAAGCAGCCGCAGCAGAAGCCGCAGCCGCTCTAGATGCCAAGCGAAGGCCAGGATTAATACTCTCAGTAGATCAACTCGATTCGTCAGTTTCTAATAAAATGCGTAAGAAAGTATCTACCTCTACAGAAGCACATCACATCGATGCGCGAGGAGATGCATCCAAAGTCATGAGTAAGGGCGTAAAAACCAGTAGAGGTGCTAAAAGCACTGCAGATAAGCGGAAAAAAGCATTCCACGAGCGTTGGTTAGAAGGTGCAAACGCACAAACTGTTGAAGAGTTCTCTTGGGTTAGAGAATTCACTTCATGATATCTTGAGTCTATCACTCAATATCGCCGAACAGGTCGGCTTCTTGTGCTCGACGATAGACTTCTCTCAGAGTTTGGTCAGTTATATCGAGATAGACTCGTGTACTACTGATATCAGCGTGACCAAGCAATCTCTGGATGCTGACGATGTCAGCCCCGCGTTCAAGTAAGCCAGTAGCAAAATTGTGACGCAAAGTGTGCGGGGTTAATCGACTTCGCAAAATTCCAGCATCGTCAGCCAAAAAATCCATCATCTTCTGTACGTTTCTTTGAGTAAGGCGATGTCCTCGCGCATTCAGAAATAGTGCCTTGTCATTTTCCCCAGCCCTTGAAGACCTGTGTCGCAGCCACTTTTCGAGAATGTCTTTGCTCTTCTTGGTGAACAGAACCCGGCGGTCTTTGTCTCCTTTGCCCGACCACACATTTGCCGACAAATCCTGATAATCTACGTCAATACAATCTAGGCCACACAGTTCACTTACTCGAAGTCCAGTTTCGAGTAGAACAACAACAATTACCTCGGCTAGAGGATTTTCTGATTGGCGACAAACCTCAATTAATTGGCCTAATTCTTGATGTGTTAAAGTACGGGGTAATCTCTTACTTCTTTGAGGACGAACTATCCAATCAGGCACCGTGTGTCCTAACCACTTTAGGAGGTGAGATATAGCAGCCAGTCTAGCGTTAACAGTAGATGGTTTCAGGTGTGAAATTGACTGAAGCCATAGGTCTAATCTGCCATTATTGGGGTCAATATGGCTAACACCTTCAATCATTGACATTTCCTCAACATCATTGGCATTGAGTTGACCTTCTTCTGGTATTGAAGTTGAGAGGAATTGTCGAGCACCAATAAAGTAGGAGCGAGATGTATGTTCACTCTTCTTTTCTGCTTTCAATTGTTGTTCATAGCATGAGAGTAATGGTAAATCTTTCAGACGAGTAAGACGAGTTGGAAGTGTGAAACTGTGGCCGACAATATCGTCGCTGAAACGCTCAAGGTATTGACGCGTTCCAGAGTCCGCCCATGGTTGACCATTTTCGTCTTGTTTATGTGACATTGTAACCTCTCTTCGTCGTTAGCGTCACCGAGGTGACACCCATTCCCATCCCCTTACAGGGAACAGAGGTTGAACCACTAGTAATTATGAATGCTTCGTGTGTTGAAGGGTGTTATCCGCCCAACGTTCATTGAATTCAAAAAAGCCGCTTAGTAGGATTCATCACTAAACTCAATAGTTGAAGGGCTTGTATTGTTGTTGTCAACAGAGTGTGAAATCCATGAGCCTAATTGTTGGTGAATCTTGGTAATTTCACCATAACAAATAATCTCATCGCCTCGCCTCAACAGGAATGTACGTCTCGGCTTCCAGATGTGCATTCCTTCGCGAGCAACTGCAAATACAAATTGTTCATTAACATCAGTAAATACATCACCGATCTGTTTTCCATTTAATATCGGGTGCCGACTGATGTTTACACTGACAACCCCGTGGTCAGGTCGGCTACGCAGAAGTTGGTCTAGTCCAACATTGCTGAATCCTTGATTAATTATACAATGTTCAATGATTTTACCGGCTACGTTGATGCCTGTTGCCCCCTCAATTCCTTCTAATCCAGGAGAAGAATTTACTTCCAAAACTAGTGGTCCTCGGTTGCTTTCCAGCAAATCAACACCTGCAACATCAAGATTCAACAAGCGCGCTGCGCGGCGCGCAATATCAGAATATTCAGCAGGCAAATCGATACTTTCAACAGTGCCATTGAGATGATAGTTTGAGCGGAACTCACGGCCACGGGAACGCCGCCTCATAGCAGCAACGACCTTGCCTCCCACAACAATAACTCGGACATCGCGTCCATGACTCTCTTCAATGTACTCTTGCACAAGTACATGATGTCCCTCTGAGAGAAGTTTGTAGGTTAGTTCTCTAGCCCTATCTTCGCTGTGTACTAAGAAAACCCCACTTCCTTGGGTCCCCTCACTTACCTTCACTACCACGGGCATTCCACCTACTCTAGTCAGTGCTCCCTCAACGTCCTGCCAAGTTCTAATATGGCATGTAGTAGGTACTGGTATGCGGTTTTTTGTAAGCAACTGAGTTGCATGTAATTTGTCTCTGCTGTGGCTAATTCCGTCACTACTGTTAGCCACATAGACTCCAAGCCTCTCAAATTGTCGAATCAATGCAACACCATGGTGTGTAATCGAATATCCAATTCTAGGAATGACAGCATCAATTTCTACTGGCCAGCCGGCATTTAGAATGCGCGGCTCTTCATTCCCAACAGTGATGCTGAGCCGCATTGGGTCAAGAACTTCAACATAGCAATCCTGTTTTTCAGCCTCTTCCAAAAGGCGTCGAGTACTGTACAATCGCGGGCCGCGCGATAGTATGGCCAGCCGGACTGTCATGGTGTGTCGGGCCCCTTCACCATTTTTGAGTCCTGCGGGTCTATTTTTCACCCGTTTTCAATTTTTTATTGACTGAAATTGTATTTCTATGCTAATATCTAACATTTCAACAAAGCCTATCCTTTCATAATCAGGGAGGCGCTGCCGCCTCCATGCAAGCAGGTGCAGCCGGCCCACCTAGTGCGGGACCGGCAGGTCGACCCAGCGCAGGACCACCTAGTTCACCTAGTGCAAGACCAGCAGGTCCACCTAGTTCTAGGCCAAAAGGACCTCCAAGAAGTTCTGTGTCCTCGCCACTTTCATCTGCAGAGGAGATGGACGAAGGTGCATTTGAGAGATTGGCCGGACAAAATGTAGTTCGTCAGGCTGAGATTGAGCGTCGAGAAAAAGTTGTAGTGTTAAAGAAAATCAAGAATAGCAAGCGTAACAATGTGATATTGTTATTGTTGTTAGTTGCAGTTTTTGGGGGCATCGCAGTGATTCCTTTCAGCCAAGGAGATATTTCCAATAACCCCCATGAATTCAGTGAGGAGGTTGATATTCTAAACCGAAATGACCTGACGCATTCAGCCGCATGGGAACAGGTAGACCTTGACTTGATGAGTACCAAAATATGGGACGGGAATGACGAGTTTTCAGGTTCAATCACCCATGATTTAGTTATCCCTGGCATTCCAATAGACATTGCTGGAGTCACCACTATTCCAGTGAATGTCAAGTTGGTCAGTTACCGACTTGATGGCGCAAACACTGGATTCAAACTTGCTTTATTCCCTTCGCCTTGCGATGAGATGAATAGTCCCGGTCGTAATCAAACAATAGACTCTCTTGAAGACCGATATAAGTATGGTTCAATAACACCGATGATTATTGCTAAGGAAATAACGGTATCTTTTAATGTCCCAGCGGGTAAATATTGCTTAGTCTTTCAATATGAGAATCCACCAGAGATTCAAGGATTCCGAGCAACTATTGATGCAGAAGTCACACCTCGCTGGAATCTGCCATTATGTGCTCCATTAGCTGCAATTTCATTGGGTCTAGCAATATTAGCTGGCGTCGGTGCCCACAAAGCAGGAAAAGCATGGAAGAAAGTAGCCCAACCTGATACACCTGACAAACAGAGTACCGAAGAAGAAGTACTTGAACAGGCCGAGGAGGAGCGTGGAACCATGTCCGAATCCCCAGAAACTACTGAGGATGCTGAGATGGATGAAATGGGTAGCCCAGCCCAAAATGAACAGCCAGGCTCAACACCACAATTTGATGATTCTATACAAGCAGTTGAACCCGAGGTAACTGTGGCACCTGCTGTTGCTGAAACTGCGTCGGAAGTTGCTGAAACCGTGCCGGCTCAGCCTGTTTACAGCGATGAAGAATTACGTGCTTTAGGATGGACCGACCAACAGATTGAGTGGCAACGTCAATCAGAACAAATGCAATAATTTTGGTTCATCTTTGAGGAACATCAAACCCGTGCGTAGCACGGGGTTACAGCATTCTCAGAGAATTGTTTGTCAATAGAAAATCGTATGTGCGCCCTGCTAAATACCGAAGGGGTTGAAAGCCCTAAGTGGCCCCAATGTGATTGGGTCACAGAATGGTCGATGATTCTATTCCAACCGCAGCGCAACTGGTTGCGCTCAAAGTTGTAGACCTGAAAGCAATGTGTAAAGAGGCCGGATTGAAGATATCTGGACGTAAGCAGGAGTTGATTGATCGGCTCTTAGAGTCATTTGCTTGCGAAGATGACGACATCTTACTGCTTGAGGAAGATGAGGATGAAACCGGCCAACAACCAACTGAGCAAGGTGACGAT
>Ga0310125_10001107_pt1 | contig 13389 bp, 11 predicted proteins | sample CB11b_Tmax_Bot8__FD_203508 | JGI IMG/M metagenome (GOLD analysis project Ga0310125, IMG submission 203508) | Marine microbial communities from Western Arctic Ocean, Canada - CB11b_Tmax_Bot8 | ecosystem: Environmental > Aquatic > Marine > Oceanic | place: Canada: Western Arctic Ocean | collected... | reverse complement strand
TTCTTACCGATGTCGTGAACGTCGCCCTGGACCGTGGCGAGCAGGATTTTCGTGATGGTATCAGCCTCCACTTTATCCATCAGCGGTTCGAGAAATCCGACGGCCCGCTTCATAACTTCCGCGGATTTCAGGACGAAGGGCAGGAGAAGATCGCCCCGACCGAACAATTCACCTACATGCCGCATCGCGGGAACTAGAACCTCATTAATTGTCGCGAGGGGGGTGTGTCGCTGCAGCACGATTGAAAGGACGTCTTCAAGCCCCTCCTTTTCACCGTCGACGACAAGCTGAAAGAGTGTCTGCTCCGGCACCGCGGATTCGGTTTCGGCTTCCTTGTCGGAGGAATCGCCGTCACTCGCAGCAAAGTGCTCAATGAAGCGCATGAGTGGCGTCACGTCGGGGTCCTTGACGCGGTCCAGCAACAGATCCATGGAAATCTCGAGATCCTCTTCGCTGATTTTCGAGAGCGGGAGGACTTTTGACGCGTCAATGATCGCCGCATCGAGACCGGCTTCGCAGGCTTCGTGCAGGAACACAGAATTCAACACACGGCGAGAATGGGGGGCCAGCCCGAAGGAGATGTTGCTGACGCCGAGGATGGTCATCACGCCGGGCAACTCCTCCTTAATCCGCTTAATGGCGTTAATCGTCTGGCTTGCGGCATCGCGCAGCGTTTCGTCTCCTGCCCCGATCGTAAACGTCAGCGCGTCGAACATGATGTCCCGGGCACGAAGTCCAAACTCTCCTACGGCGATGTCGTAAATCTCTCTGGCCACAGCCACTTTCGCATCTGCATCCATTGCCATTCCCGCTTCGTTAATCGTCAACGCCACGGTTGCCGCTCCGTACTTCTTCAGCATTGGACAAACTTTTCGGATGTTGATCCCCCCGTCCTCGAGATTGATGGAATTGACGACCGCGCGTCCCGGGTATAGGCGCAAACAATCTTCAATGACATCGGGGGTCGTCGAATCGATCATGATGGGAATCTTGACCGACTCGGCATAGAGCCGGACGAGCTTCACCATGTCGGCCTTCTCGTCTCGACCGGCGTAAGCCGCGCACAAGTCGAGCATGTGAGCTCCTGCGGCTTCCTGTTCAAGCCCCATGGCAAGGCAGGCATCGAAATCATCAGCCAGGAGATACTCGCGAAACTTCTTGGATCCATTCGTATTTGAACGTTCGCCGACGACCAGCGGCCCGAGATCCTGCACGAGTTCGACGGCCTGGTACAAACTGGCGGCGGATGGTTTCACGTGGCGAGCTCGCGTTCGCCGGGCTTGACACCATCAAGCTCGGCGGTAAGCGCCCGGATGTGGTCGGGAGTCGAACCGCAGCACCCGCCGACAATGCTGACTCCAAAGTCGACCACAAACTTTTTCATGTGTTGCGCGAATTCATCCGGCTCCAGCGGATAGCGTGTCCTTCCGTCAACGACTTCAGGCAGTCCCTGGTTAGGTATGCACGAAATCCGCCGCGGCCAATTGTGGCTGAGATACTGGATGCGCGAAACCATATCCGTCGGTCCTGTAGCACAGTTGAGTCCGAGCGAGACGACCGGATAAGGCTCAATCGTAGCCGTGGCGGCGCTGATATCCGTCCCTACAAGCATCGTGCCCGTTTGTTCGACCGTAATGGAGACCATCAGCGGAACCTCTGCGTCACACTCCTCCATGACCTCAAGACAGGCAATCATGGCCAGCTTGACCTGCCAAAGGTCCTGACACGTCTCCAGCAACAACACGTCGACGCCGGCCTTGACAAGGGCCGTGCACTGTTCTCGATATGCAAAGAAAAGATCCTCATGCGGTATGTGCCCCAAGGAAGGCAGCTTCGTGCCGGGCCCCATCGAACCCGCTACAAACCGGTTTGGTTCACCTTGAGCCGCCTGCCTCGCGTTCTCGACGGCTGCCGTGTTGATGCGTTCCACGTCGAGCTCCAAGCCGTACTCCGTCAATACGGTGCGTGAGGCGCCGAACGTATTTGTCTCGACGATCATGGCGCCTGCTTCAAAAAAGCTCGCGTGTGTCTCGATAATTGCGTCCGGAGCCGTAACGTTTAGGAGCTCGTTGCAACCTTCTTTCCCCTCCCAGGCCGACTCGGGTATCGACAGTTCCTGTAGGGAGGTGCCGCACGCGCCGTCAAAGACGAGGATCTCGTTATCCAGTACTCTTGGCCCAGGCATGTTCGGAATCAGTGTTGCAGTGTTGTGAATCAGCCAACGAAGAGTGTTAACCATACACATTTATCAAATTTCTGTCACGTTGGAAGACATGCAATGCCACTGGAAGGCATGGGGTAACCAGGTATTTTGGGTTTGCCAGTGAATATCCGTTGCGTGGCACATATGGGGAAGTTAGTGTCGTGCTTCGGAATCGATAATTCGAATGAAGGTCACGCAAGTTTCCATACGTCCAACCGAAGCAGCAATTAAGGCGGGCGCCCCGGCTCTGACTCCCGAGTTGCTTGCCGCAACCGGCGCCCGGTATTCCCGCAACAATGAAGGCCTCGAAGACATTTTGTCGAAAATCGACCCCGAAAATCCTGATAAGTCCGTCGATTCGATATTTCGCATGGTCGATTACGGTCATCAATCCATCGCTGACATGGTGCCGGTTGCCATGTTCCTCGACGGGATTTCACAGTGGCTTGCGTATTACGTGTGGAGCGTTTGCCAGGCAGCCGGGGGGCAGGAATCTTCCACGCGCTACATCCTCATGGAGGACGAAGCACTAATACGACCGGACGCACTTGGCATTCCTCCCGACCTTCAAGAGGAATGGGCGGCCATGATGCAAACCTGCCTGGATGCCTACGACGGTGCGTTGAATGGGTGGAAAGCCATCGGGGAGCTAAGTCCGGAAGCAACACGAATTCCTGCAGAGCTTCTCGCGGACAACTCGGATAAGGCACAAAAAAAGGTTGCCCGACTGCGGCGAAATTATGCCTTCGACAGGGCCCGATACTATCTTCCTTTTTCAATTGCGACCAATGTGATGCTGATCATGTCAGCGCGAAGCTGGGTACAGCTCTGCCAGCACCTGTGTTCGCAACCCCTGCCTGAGCCCAAAGCCCTGGGCGGAAAGATTCGCGAGGAACTGGAGCTGTGCGCACCGCGACTCATGAAACATGCGACCGAGAAAGAATCCATGTCGGCAGGCATTCGTGCCACGTTCGAGCAATTGAGGCGAGAGGCCTCAAAGGGGCTCAACGCGTGCCTCGAATCAAACGCCGATCGCACGGATCACCCACCGACTGCGAGACTAGAAATCATTCCCGCGAACGGGACCAACGAGGAAGCCTACATTGGAGACCTGAGCCACCACGACAATCGCTACGCCTGGATTGGAGAAGGCCTGAAGCGAACGGCGGTACGTTTTTCCTGGGATGCTGTCGCACTCGCGGAGATTCGCGACCTCAACCGTCACCGCACGGGTAACCGTTATTGCCCGCTCTCGCCTGTCGGATTTTACTCCGCGCTTGATGAACTCCCGAAGGACTCGAGCGACATCGGGGATGCTGCAGCGTTCTTGAAAGAAGTAAATGATACGGGACGATTGGCCACGATGCGTGCCCATGAAGTGTTGGCTGCAGGTGATCCTTCGTACGTCTACTGGTTGCCAATGGGGGCACAGTGCCTGTTCGAGCATCTAACGACTGCAGACAAGTTCATCTACGAGGCCGAACTAAGAACAGGTGTGGGCGCCCACTTTCGATACGCCCGGCATCTCCATGACGCCCTTGCCATTTGGTACGAACGTTATCCTGGAACGCGTGAATTCATCCTGGAAGGCAGCGCGGAACCGGAGTGAAGTTGTCGTTACCGTCCCTTTGGAGCACGTAACTGATGCAATACGATTTTGACACCGTCATCGACCGCCGTGGCACGGACAGCATGAAATGGGGCCGATATGAGGGCCGAGACGTTCTTCCGATGTGGGTTGCGGATATGGATTTCGCTTCACCGCCGGCCGTACCTGACGCCTTGCACGAGCGCGTGAACCATGGCGTTTTCGGGTACGCCGACCCGGATCCTTCCGCAATTGAGGCCGTCGTGGATATGCTCCAGACTCAGCATGACTGGACGGTAGATCCGGACTGGCTTGTCTGGACACCCGGACTCGTTGTTGCCCTCAATCTCTCCTGCCGGATGTTGGAATCCACGCAGGACGGTGTGCTTTCGGTGATCCCGATTTATCCTCCCTTTCTTCTTGCTCCTCAAAACACGGGGCGGACGCTCCAGACTGTCGAACTCGTCGAAAAAAATGGACGATACGAATTCGATTTCGAGGACTTTGAAGCGTCGATCACAGGGCATACGCGTCTGTTCTTGCTTTCCAATCCGCACAATCCAACGGGGCGAGTCTACACGCGGCGAGAATTGGAACGGCTTGCTGAAATCTGTCTGCGGCACGATTTGATTGTGTGTTCCGATGAAGTGCATTGCGGGCTCATTCTCGATGAGGACAAGCCGCATGTCCACTTTGCCGGCTTATCACCGGAAGTCGCGGCCCGCACCATAACCCTGATGGCGCCAAGCAAGACGTTCAATCTGGCCGGCATGATGTGCGCATTTGCGGTCATTCCCGACCCGGCTTTACGAAGCAGATTCTCGAAAACGGCGCGAGGCATCGTTACCGAACTCAACACGTTCGGTTACACGGCGTGCCGGACAGCGTACCGTGAGTGCGAAGCATGGCGACTCGCATTACTCGCGTATCTCCGCGAAAACAGGAAACTGCTTGAAGCAAGCGTAGACGAACTTCCAGGAATACGCATGAATCATGTCGAAGCCACCTATCTCGCCTGGCTTGACTGCCGCGAAAGCGACATTGATGACCCAGCGGCCCACTTTGAAAAAGCGGGCGTCGGACTGAGCGACGGCGCTTTTTTCGGCACCCCCGGATTCGTCAGGCTTAATTTTGGTTGTCCGCGCGCAACCTTGGAAGAAGGGCTTAAGCGCATACGATCGTCGTTGTAGACCCTATCTGTATCGAAATAGCGGTCCGCTTACTGTGGCGGACGGGGACGTCCGCCCTCCAACTTTCCAACAATCAAAGAACCTCTCGGCCGACGTCCTCGTCGGCCGAGAGGAAAAGGGTCGAAATTCAAATTTGAGATGGGTTCTGGTGTTAATCGTCTTCAGAACAAATCCATGTCCATTCACGGCGCCAGAAACTGCATTGTCCATCCGCCATTTTTCTCACGGCAATATTCGATGCGCTCGTGAAGTCGATTTGCGCGTTGCGTCCAGAATTCAATCCGCGAAGGCGACACACGGCAACCTCCCCAGCTTGGGGGACGCGGAACCGGGCGCGTTTTAAACTTCGCAGTAAATTTCAAAAACGCCTTTACAAGCGCCTTGCTTCCCGTCACCTGCCGACTTTGATCGGAGGCCCATGCGCCAATCCGATAACCCCGGGGACGCGTCACAAAGTATGCGTCGGACTCTTCTTCGCTAACTTTGTTGACTTTGCCTTCGATGCGGATTTGGCGATTTAGAGGTTGCCACCAGAAGACGAGCGCAACGTGTGGATTTTTCTCCAGTTCCTGGCCCTTGCGGCTTTCGTAGTTCGTGTAGAAGGTGAAGCCGCGTTCATCGAATTCCTTGAGCAACACCATACGGGCAGAAGGTCGTTGATTCGGCCCAACCGTGGCCAAGGTCATGGTGTTGTATAAGGGGATGTCCAGCCGCTCGGCTTTCCGGTACCAGGTTGCGAAACGTTTATAAGGATCCGGTGCTGCGGAAGCGGTAGTCTTACTCATATCCTCGTGTTCGTCATGGGATGCTTTGTTCTGTGCTAGTTAGCACAGGCTCGCATCACCATGCAAGCGGACAGAGAAGACTTCGACGTGGATGGCCTTGCCGGGCGAACTGATCGCGATCCCTTACGATTCCTGCTCGGCTCCCTCGACTTCAAAGGCCAGGTAGATTCCACGCCAAATCAGAGACTGCCCATTGTCGTCAAAGTCGGTTTCAGATGGAATGACGGAGTAAACTCTCATATCCATATAGAACCGATCGATCTTCGGCGGCTCAACAAGAAGATTACACTTAAACGTATATGTTGGCTCAGTCATCAGCGTATCCAATCAACTAGTGTGGCTTACAGAGAGCAACAACAATGCCAGCCTCTATTGACGACCTGTGAATTACAGACAAATGACACATCCGTGACAGAGGTATAACCGAAAGTTGTGGATGAAGCAAAAGAGCGTATCCTTCTGATTAGACAAAAGATCAGACCCGGCGTTAGCTGGGAGAAAGGATACGCTCCGTGGATAAGGATACGACTGAGACCGTGCCGGTGCAATCCGGCATTTCGGAAAAGATGGTTTTGGAGGATGTGCTTCGTGAGGGAGCGCAACGGATGTTGATGCAAGCGGTGGAACTGGAAGTGGCGGAGTATGTGGATCGGCATGCGCACATGCATGATGATAATGGGCACCGCTTGGTGGTCCGCAATGGTCACCTTCCTGAGCGGGAGCTGGTGACGGGGATCGGGCCGGTGAAGGTGCGCCAGGCGCGTGTGAACGATCGCCGCGCCGGCGAGAAGTTCACGAGCATGATTCTGCCGCCGTTTCTTCGGCGCGTTCCCAGCATCGACGCGCTGATTCCGTGTTTGTATCTCAAAGGCGTCTCCACGGGCGATTTTGTTGACGCCCTGGAGGCGATTCTCGGCCCCCAGGCGACCGGGCTCTCGGCGACGAACGTCGTGCGCCTCAAGGAGGTCTGGAAGGCCGATTACGAAACCTGGCGGCAGCGAGATCTGAGTGACAAGCACTACGTCTACATGTGGGTCGACGGCATTCATTTCAATGTGCGCCTGGACGACGAACGCACCTGCATGCTGGTCATCATCGGAGCCACGCAGGACGGGCGTAAAGAGCTTGTGGCGGTACACGATGGCTACCGAGAAAGCAAGCTGTCCTGGACGGAGATTTTGCGCGAGCTCAAGGCGCACGGGTTGAGCGAGCTGCCGACGCTGGCGACCGGAGACGGCGCACTGGGCTTCTGGGCCGCGGCCGCTGAAGAGTTTCCCGAGACGCGCCGTCAGCGCTGCTGGGTGCACAAGACCGCCAACATCCTCGACAAGATGCCCAAGGGCGTTCAGAGCAAAGCCAAACAGCGCATTCATGACATGTACATGGCCGCCACGAAACAAGACGCGCTCAAGGCATGCGATGCGTTCCTGGATCTGTACGAAGCGAAGTTCCCGGCCGCCTGCGAATGCCTCTCGAAGGACAAGGATGACCTGTTCACCTTCTACGACTTCCCTGCCGAGCATTGGATACATCTGCGAACGACCAACCCCATCGAGTCGACCTTTGCGACCGTGCGATTGAGAACCGTTCGAACGAAGGGCTGCGGCTCACGAACCGCCACGCTCATGATGGTCTACAAACTCACCGAACAGGCTGAGAAGCGATGGCGCAAACTCAACAAGCATGAGCACCTGCTACTCGTCGCGCAGGGCGTTCAATTCGTCGACGGAATCATGGCAAAGGCAGCATAAGAATGGCTCAGAAGGATGCGCTCTTTAGATGCCCAATCCACAACTTTTGACAATACCTCCGTAAACGACCGTACCGGTGACCGTGTCCGGTCCGATATCCGAGAACAGAATTTCCTTCGCGCCCAGTGCACCAAGGAAATCGGTCAGAAACAGTTTTCGATTCATCATCTTCCAGTCAACTTCTTAAAATAACGCGGAACCTTAGTAGTGTTATCTCTGGTCATTGCGTACGCCGTACCGTTGCATGATCACACGGAAACAGTAGGCAGACAATGGCGATTTTTCAGCGTCCACTTGTTAGTAGGAGCATTTACCGGCCAATCGGCGACCGCATCCCGAATGCCTTAGCGGCCTGGGTTTTCGAAAAAGTTTTCGAGTACTCCAGACAACCGCCGTACATCAATTTTATGTGCGTCGGTGTTGAACGATCGTAGCGCGTGAACACAATTGTGGAAACTCCGAACGTGCGTTGAGTTCATCGACCAGGTTGCGATGTTCGCGACGGCCGCTCAGTCGCCCAACACGCCTCTATAAAGGTAAGGCAATACGCGGACATTACCCAAGCTGTTCGAAGACGCCAGGCGGACACTCAGACACCTTTATCAATTCCTTAGCGGCACGAAACGGAGGTTGGTTGAACGCGCGCCAATGCGGCTCTTAACGAGATAAAGAGAACGATCTTAAAACGAAACTAAACCGAACCGGCCTTATTGGCCGGTAAAGGAGCATTATCAAATGTTGACGCCGGGCGTCAGGCGATTTTGGAAGCTGTCGACAGTACGTCGCGGTTAGGTACGGGAGAGTCCCATGGGAGCTGACACCAGGAGGAGTGTGTCGCGTCATCAGCTAATACCGTTGCCTGACGTCTCATGCATCACGATTTCCACCTTCCTTTGGTCTTTGCTATGCGAAACAGTCTAGCGCTCCGCGTGTCCACTCCACAATCTGCGGCCACCGTGCACTATCCTCTGACACGAACAGGAAGTGCTCAAGGGCGGACAAGACATGAAACCGCCCCACGTCGTCCAGAGACAGGCGGGCTTCCATCTCGTTGGCGTAGGCATCCAAGGCCAGCCGGGTGAAGGCGATCCCAAACGAGGGCAGGTACTTGAAGTCTTCCAGCCGATGCGCCACGGCAGCCTCGTCAAAGTCGAATATTCCACTGAGCACTCCCGTCGAGCTATCTACGGCCATATTGTGCATCCCGAGGTCGCTGTGACAGAACATTGGATCGGGCGCAAGCTCCTCGAACCAGCACCGTAGTGGTGAGACGGCAACCCGCAGGTCGGGAACCCGAGCGTCACCGCCTCTTCAGCTGATACGGCGCGCTGCATCTCGGCGATGGCTCGACCTAGGTCACGCGCCAAGCACTGGCCTGCTGCAGTCAGGGGACTATCCGGTCGGTATCGTGCAGCGGTCGGCGTCTTTTCGGAGGATCCAAATACCATCGCTTCTACCGGAAAACCCGCGGTCCCCGGTGCCTTGCGCCGCACCTGAACTCGTTCGGCCTTTGCGACAGCCACGATCACGGGAACGCGAAATGAAACCCCTTCCACCAATAGCTCGAGCAGCTTCTGCTCTCTACAAAGGCGCGCCCATCCCTGATCGTCCTCCGCCACGTACGCAATCTGATCGCTTGGGAGTTCCAGGACCCAGCGCCATCCGCGCCATGACGCGTCCAGGCAGGCCGACAGTCTGCCAGAGAGCACAGGTGCAACTCTTGCCACAGCCGTCGAGATCTCCTTAGGAGTAAGTTTTGGCACGAAGTCGTTCTCCTTTTCGTTTCATCACAAAGATTTACGTCTTTGATCCAGAAGCACGTTGTTCAGTGCAGACTTGGATAGGGTATCGTAATTGGCCTCGACTCTGAGTGCCTGATCTGCACAAAAGGAGATCTAACTTGTTAATACAATTCAAAACCCGGTCTTGTTGTCGCGGGTCAACTGGCGTGTTGCACTGCTCCATGATTACAGGGAATTTCATGACCGACAACTCCTTGTGGGGCGACTCTAAAGCCGCTCCCACGTTTTAGTAGGAGCATTATGAACAGTTGAACGAAGCTAGACCTCAGCTTCAACATGGTCCCCGCACCGTGCGGATTATTGGTCAACTATCGGTCGTTGTTGTGCTCTATGATGATCGTCCGGTTTTCATATGTCGGCTGTGGCATATGCACAATCGGACTGTCGATTGGTCGAAACTGCGAGTCGAGGCCAGCCCAGTCGGCAATGCTACGTTCCATCAGGTCCTTCAATTCCGGGAACCTGGCATGGAGATCCGTGGCTGAAACGTTGACTGCGAGCACGGTCCCGTCTTCGGATTTGACGCTATACAATGGTTCGTCACTTCCGGTTCGTATAGTAATCAACTTGTCGCGAGTCTTCAGGTGACCGATGGCAGGGCTGCTGCTCTCGTGAGTGGTTTTTGGTGTGGGTGGCGCATGCACGGCAAATGTCATGGATTTGTCTTTGGAATTCGCGAAGAGCTTCCAATATTCTTGTTCGGATTTCTCTGTCCTATTCTTGTAATCGTCAATCTGCTCGCTGATTTGCTCCATCAGTCTTTCAGATTTTCTGCGGAGCTGTTGCTTTCCTACTCCTATGTACCAAGAAGTGAGGAAAACGTCTGCAACGAGGATCGCAACTGTACAACTAGCAACGATGCCAAATCGGCTCAGTGAGAATTTCAAGTTGCTCACTTAATTGATCTCCTGTCGTAACATTATCAATTTGCCGACCACGCCCGTCTTGTTATCACAGGCCACTCGGCGTCACGCATTGCTGCATTATGACATTGAAACCGTCGGCTAGCAATTTCCTATATCGACTCTCCACGTTTCAGTAGGAGCAAACCGACAAGTTGGAGCCAGATAAACATACCAAACGGGTCTGACGCTGTACCCTCGGTCACCCTCCCGTCACCTCAATCCCATCGAACGCCAGCTTGAACAGGCAACCGTCATAGGTTGCGACATAGAGGTGTTCACCGGCCACGTGTGGCGTGGCGGAGATCGGCGACCCAAGCACTGCACGCCCGTGACATTCCCCGTCTGTGTCCAGCACATGCAAACAACCATCAATACCGCTCACGATGATTGCCTCTCCCATGAAAACCGGTTGCGCCAATGCCGATCGCAAGCCCCTTCGCCGGGGAATCATGTCCAGCAAGTCCTGTCCCAACGCGTATTGCCACTGCCGACGACCAGTGTGCAGGTTGAAGCACTGCACAAGACCGTTAACGGTGACGGCAATGATCTGCCTATCACGAATCGCCAATGTGGTAACATAGTCCGCCTCCAGCACGGCTTTGTGCCAAACGACGTCACCGGTAGCTACGTCCAGCACGACCAAATGGCCGGAATCGCCGCCGCTGACCAGCAGGCCGTCGACAACGACAGGTGACGGATATTTGTCGGCAAAGCCTTCGTGCTCCGCAACTGCCCGGCGCCATCGGAGTTCCCCGGTTTCGCGCGAGACCGCCACGATTCCACGCCGGACCTGGAAGAACAGCACAAACTCCCCGTCCAGGACCGGTCCAGCGGCGCACCGCCACGTGAAAACATCGTACGCGAGCGGCGTTTGCCACTCACAGTGACCATCTTCAAGACGGTGGGACGAGAGTCCCTGCTGGGTGCCGACGTACACGCTCCGATCGTCTGCCACGGGACTGGCATAGTTCCACCGGTCGGGATACCCCGGCAGGCGCACCTGCCAGCGCATGCTGCCGGTCACATGATCCACGGCATGGATCTGCCCCGCAACCGAAACCGCCACGCACAACTCTCCCGCAATCACGGGTTGATTCTTGATGGACGTGTCGGTTGCCACGCGCCAGCGTTCTTCACCCGTTCGCGCATCGAAACAATACAGGCCCTGGCGCTCTTTCAGCTCCTCGTCGCCGACCGCCATCAACAGGTTGTCTTCCGCACTGACGGGCCCGCAGCGGTGAACAGGTGTCGGCAGACTTTGTTGCCACTCAACGCGAAATGGGCCGAAGTCGGTCCGGGGCTGCAATATTCCCGGGGGAGCAAGGGCCTTCAGCTCGAGCTGGACTGTGTCGCGATCGACGTCCACCACACGGTAACCGCGCGGCGAGGCATCGGTGCCGCCCCACGCCGGCGGCGGCGTGCAGGCCTCAATTCTCCCATCGCGCCGTATCACCTTGCTTGAATGCCAATGGCCGAAAAGTACCAGCACGACGTTGTGACGGGAGACAAGATCTTCGATCGCCGCGATCTCATCCGAGTGGGTCGTCATGATAACGGGCCTGTCGCTTGCCTGCTGGGAGAGGTCTTGCTCCAGCCACTGCCGCAGATGCCGCCGGTCAGCCGATGAAAAACACACCTCTTCGTTCGGGTACATAACGAAATGGCAGCCACCCCAATCGAAGCTGTACCAGGCCGGCCCAATGATCTGCTCGTAGTGACGTGTCTTGGTGATATCCCCATATGGCCAACTCTTGAAACGTTCGTCAATTCCGTCATGACCTCCGAACATTGAAAAGACAGGTGTGCAAAGTGAACTGACGGCGTCGCGGTAGCGGCGCAACTCACCGATCTTTCCGGATTCGGTCAAGTCGCCGCCTATCGTCAGAAAGGCCGGTTCTGCAATGCTCACCACGCGTGCCAGCTCCGTAGCGACGAAGTCACCGAACGTGGGTCCGTTTTCGTCCAGCGTCACGTGCGTGTCGGTGACGTGAACAAAACGAAAGGGTTGCCGACTGCGGGCGGGAGCCGGCCGGAGTTGAAAGTCAATGTCCTCACGCGATGATTCCCAACCGGCTGTCGAACGATAAAAGGCATCGACTGACTCATAACCGTCGGGCGTCGTGACGAAGACAAAGCGGTGATCGCCGGGGGACACTATCAGATGATAGCAGCCCGTCGAGTCGCTGCGAACGACTGTCTGCCCGTTGGACACGCACACATTGGGCAGTCCTTTACCGGTGTCGACGTCATTGATGCGACCGCTGATCTGCCGGCTTTGCATCATGCCAACCTTTCGTATGATACTTGCAAACGCAGGTAGCAGTTTAGCAGTACCTTCGGCTTAAGAGGTTTGACGAGGCCGATACGTCTTCTTGCTGGAGTTTGGGCATGCAGCACGGGTAAATGGCGTTTCTCCTCGCGCCCGGCACCTGTCCCTATCGAATACTCCATCTGAGTGATATTAGTTGAACGACGAGCGAAGGCAAGTATCCTGCCGACAGCAATTCCGAAAGAGGTGTTTCTGCATTCGAGGGTATCTAATGTCCCTTTACGCCATGGTGTTCCCGTTTCTGTGTGCGTGCGCATTCAAGGAATACGCTGATAGTCTTCGGCCCCGAGAAATATCCGCTGCCTCCCGTTCCCCCGTGATACTTCGCGCCTGCGTATGTCACTCTCCAAGGCCTAGACCCACCTTGCGGCTTAGCCATAGTAACATCCAAGAAACTGATGGACGAATGAAAGACTGGCCGACAAGAAGATGAACCATACATATCGCTATTTCTCCAAAATGGCTAGCTCAGAGAGTTCAATGTGTCCTTTTGCTCCAAAGGAACAATTGATTGTGTAGCTATGATTTCAATGCGATACTGCGCTGATCCGGGACACGAAACAGCATGTGACAGCTGTAGTATCTTTGCAGAAAAGCATTAGGTCTGCGGTCCTAACGCGTGTCTCCCACACTATGCCAAAGGAAATTCCTGTATTATCGAGCTGCCAGGCCGTGAAGTCGCTTATCTACAATTTGACCTGCTCCCTCTCGGTGTTGACTCTCTGTTCGTGCAACCCTGGGGCTCGAGGTGGCGCAGGAGAAAACGGGTCGACTAGCACCGCAACAACGACTATGGAGCCGACCAATACCGTGACGAAAACATCGCATTCAGAAGA
>Ga0310125_10001104_pt1 | contig 13403 bp, 7 predicted proteins | sample CB11b_Tmax_Bot8__FD_203508 | JGI IMG/M metagenome (GOLD analysis project Ga0310125, IMG submission 203508) | Marine microbial communities from Western Arctic Ocean, Canada - CB11b_Tmax_Bot8 | ecosystem: Environmental > Aquatic > Marine > Oceanic | place: Canada: Western Arctic Ocean | collected... | reverse complement strand
AAGCAGGCGATACCCCTGAGTATCGTCGATGCAGCACGACAAAGCCAGGTGCAGCTGCAGGCAGCTCAGGACGCTACATATAAACTTAATCTGCTTGAGCCTTCTCCGTCACCGCAACGAACTCCGCGATCTCCAGCCCGAAGCCGCTCAGCGCCGTCGGTTGAAACGGATGATCCGTCAGCAGGCGCAGACTGCGGATACCCAGGTGGCGAAGGATCTGGCAGCCGATGCCGTAGGCGCCTTTATTCGGCGGCGGCTTGATTCCCGGTTGCGGATGGCCGACGCCCAGCTTGGGGCGCTCGTCGGGCGCCTTGCCGCTGCCGATGGTTTCGTGAAGCGTGTGCAGGGTCTGGAGCAGACCGCGCCCGGTCATCTCGTGGCGCAGGTACACCAGCGCCCCGCGCCCTTCGGCCTGGATCGCCTTCATCGCATGGGTCAGCGTCCGGCCCGTCGGCTGGCCCAGGTCGCCAAGAACGTCACCCAGCAGGTTTTGGCTGTGCATCCGCACGAGGATCGGCCCGTCCACTTCGATCGGCTGACCGAAGTCGTCCAGGCGCCCGATGTCGCCACACACCAGGGCCACGTGCGGCAACCGGTCCACGATGCTGCGTAGGGCAATGAGCGTGAAGGTGCCATGCTCGGTTTCAAACGGGGCGGTGTCGATCCGCTCGATGAGATTCTCGCGCTGCATCCGGTGCTCGACGATATCCGCGACGGAGCACATCTTCAGGTCGTGTTGCCGGCAGAATCGCCGAAGGTCGTCCCGCCTGGCCATGGATCCGTCGGCGTTCATGATTTCGATAATCACCGCGGCGCACGACATTCCGGCCATGCGACACAGGTCGACCGAGCCCTCCGTCTGGCCGGCGCGTACCAGGACGCCGCCGTCACGCGCCCGCAGCGGCTGGACGTGACCGGGGCGAGCCAGATCGCCCACCACGCTGCGCGAATCGCAAAGAACCGAGATGGTCGACGCGCGATCCACCGCACTGACCCCCGTCGTGACGCCGAAGCGCTCGTGCGCGTCAACACTCACGGTGTAAGCGGTACTGCGCTGAGCCGTGTTGATCAGGCTCTGGGGCCCGAGTTCCAGACGATCGCAAATCTCGCCGGCCAGGGGCACGCAGAGCATTCCCCGACCTTCGCGGAGCATGAAATTGATCGTTTGCGGCGCGGCCTTGTCGGCGGCACAGACCAGGTCACCTTCATTCTCGCGCCGCTCATCGTCCACCAGGACGATCAATTTCCCGTCGCGCACCTGGTCCAGGATTTCGGGGATGGGGTCCACGGGAAGGCGTTGAAAGTCACTCGTCGCCGTGACCATCGGGTCCGAGCCGCACGATGGTTCGGGGGTTGAACGGCATGTCCGCCATGAGATTCCGGACCTGTTCGACGTCGACCGCCATGATGAGCCGCAACTGTTCGTCGAGCGACACGTACCGGCCCAGATAGGTCCACTGTCCGCCCAGGCCGCGCATGCGACCGTTGGGGTTCTCCGCCGCGAGGGTCACGGACGTGGCAATCTTATTCTTGGCACGCTCGATTTCGGCGGCGTCGATCTGATCGACGTATTCGTCGAGTGTCCGCAGCAGGATCTGCTCGACCTGTTCTGCCCGGGTCGGATCGCACGAGGCGAATGCGAAGAAGCTGCCCGCCTGATCGTGCGAAAAGTGGGAGAAGTCGGCCTCGTCGGCCAGACCGGGGTCGATCAAGGCCCAGTAGAGGCGCGAACCGTCAGCGTCGCCCAGCACGTCGCTCAAGACGCCCGCGGCATAGCGCCTTTCGTCCTGGGCGCTTGGCCCCGGGCAGATCATCGCCATGTAGTGCCGGTTCAGCTTGGGATCGCCCAGTGTCCGCTGCGCCGATGCCACCGACGGCTGATCGTAGCGGCGGCGGTGGCCTGCCGGCTCCCAGTCACCCGAACTTTCCCCCACGTCGGCCATCAGCCGGTCGAAGTCGATCTGCCCGGCCGCGGCCACCGTGATGTTGTCGGGCCCGTAACAGGACTTGAAATGGCCGCGCATCTGGTCGACTGTCAGGGCCTTGATCGACTCAACGGTTCCCAGAACACGGTAGCTCAGCGGATGCTCGCCGAAGTGCGTCTCGATGATCGTGTCCTGCAGGCGCCATTGGGGTCGGTCCTCATACATGCCGATCTCTTCGAGGATGACGTTCTTCTCCATCTCGAAATCCTCGTCACGAAGCGCCGGGCGCAGCATGTCGCCGAGCAGGTCCACGGCACGGGGCAGGAACTCTGGCAGAACCTGAGCGTAGTACGCGGTCATCTCCTGGGTGGTGTAGGCGTTGTAGTTGGCGCCCATTTCGTCGAACTTCCGGTTGACGTCATCGGCGGTCCGCGTGGCCGTCCCCTTGAACATCATGTGCTCGAGGAAGTGACTGACGCCCATGACCTGCTTCTGTTCGTCACGGGAACCACCCTTGACGTAGAAGCCCACTGCCGCCGTGTGGGCCTCACCGTTGCACTCGGCGATGACGGTTAATCCGTTTGCCAGCTTCTGTTCGTGGAATTCAACGGGCATGATTGGACAGGACTATTCAGACGCAGCACCACTCGAAGCATCTTCAGAACGTCTACCTGCGCAATCGTTGTGGGCGGGTTTCCGGACCCGCTCGACGGGGGACAAGGCTTTCCGTGGCTCGCGCTTCACTCGCCACGGGGAAATTCGCAATCGCCTCATGGAGAGCATGGCAGGCACTTGGTCAATGTGCCTGTGTCGCTGGCTTCCTTCGATCGACGAAGGCCAAGGCATTCCGTCGCTCGCTATTCACTCGGGACGGCGCTCGCCGTCCCGGCTCACGCACTCGCGACGGGCTCGTCAACCCGCAAGCTTCTGAAGCTCGCCCGAGAATTCCTGTTTCGCCGTGACCCCAACGAACTTGCGCACTACTTGCCCGTCCTTGAACAGAATGACCGTGGGGATGGCGCTGATCTCGAACTTCAACGCCACCTCCTTGTTGGAGTCGGTGTCGAGCTTTCCGACCTTCACCTTGCCGGAGAATTCATTCGCCAGCTCGTTGATCGTGGGCGCCAGCATCTTGCAAGGCATGCACCATTCGGCCCAAAAGTCTACCAGTACGGGCTGATCCGCCTGAATGACCTGCTGTTCGAAATTGTCGTCGGTAAATTCGAGCACTGCTTCCTCGGCCATTGGGCGGCTCCTAGGGTTGCTTGCCTGATTCGGACTGTCCTCAATCGACCGTATGAGTGTAACCCGTCGGAGGAGAATTATCAACGTCGTCACGACCACAGCGGGCGCGGTATCATGCGCCGATCGGTCGATCGTTGCCGGCCGATGGCACGCCACGTGTTCCGGTTAGTTCAGACAGGATGGGCCGTCTGCGCATGAGTCTGCAATCCAGGATCGATGACGATTCGGTAACCGTAGGCGTCATCGGCCTGGGTTATGTGGGTCTACCTCTATTGCACGCGTTCTGGCAGGCGGGCCTGCCGGTCATCGGATTCGACGTCGATCCCGACAAGGTCGCCACACTCTGCCGAGGCGAAAGCTATCTGAAACACCTGGGCGATAAGTTCGTCCAGGACATGGTCGACTCCGACCGTTTCGAAGTCACCAGCAGCCTCGATCGCCTCGGTGAGCCGGACGCCGTGCTGATCTGCGTCCCCACCCCGCTGGACGACAAGTACGATCCCGATTTGAGCTTCGTCAAGAGTGCAGCCGACGACGTCGCCGCCACGCTGCGCCCGCAACAACTGATCGTTCTAGAGTCGAGCACCTATCCCGGCACAACCCGCGACGTCGTTCTGCCGCGGCTCCAGCGCAATGGCTTGACATGCGGACGTGATTATTACCTGGCCTATTCGCCCGAGCGCGAGGATCCGGGCCGGGCCGACCACACGACGCGAACCATCCCCAAGCTGGTCGGTGGCGTCGACGAGGAAAGCGGACGGATCGCCGCCAGCCTGTATCAGAAGTCGATCACGCACGTGGTGCCCGTCCGCAGCGCCGAGATCGCCGAGGCCTCCAAGCTCCTCGAAAACGTGTACCGCGCCGTGAATATTGCCCTGGTCAATGAAATGAAGGTGGTTCTGACGAAGATGGGCATCAACATCTGGGACGTCGTGGATGCCGCATCCACGAAACCGTTCGGCTTCCAGCCTTTCTATCCCGGGCCGGGACTTGGCGGCCACTGCATCCCCATCGATCCCTACTACCTGGCGTGGAAGGCCCGACAGGTCGGCGCCCCCACACAGTTCATCGAACTGGCGGGGCAGATCAACCGTTCCATGCCCTCCTACGTCGTGCAGCGCACGGTCGACGCGCTCGAAACCAGGGGCAAGGCGATCCGCGGCGCCACGATCCTGGTTCTGGGTCTGGCCTACAAGCCCGACGTGGATGACATCCGCGAAAGCCCAAGCTTCGAATTGATCGAGAATCTCCTGGCCCTTGGCGCCCACGTGGACTACAACGACCCGCACGTGCCCGCGACGCACAAGATGCGCCGCCACGACCTCAAGATGACAAGCATCGACATGACCCCCACCGCCCTCGATCGGTACGATTGCGTCGTCGTCGCGACCAACCATTCGGAATACGACTGGCAGATGATCGGCGATCACGCGGCGTTGATCATCGACACGCGAAACGCGATGAAGAACGTGAAGGGGACGCGAGATAATATCGTGGAGGCGTGAAGCCCCGGCGCCGCGCCGGGGCCGCCCGGGGTGCAACACCCGACCGCGGATATCCGTGAATGATCAGCCGATAATGACGAACGGTCGCGGGCGGTGAGCGATCTTTTATCTTTCGTCGGCGATGGCATCGTGACCGTGTATCACATCATCGTAAAGCTTCAGCATGTCGGGCAGGACGGCCTCGAGGCTGTAGCGTTCACGGATGAACTGCATGGCGCTGCGGCGTACTTCGTCGTAGGCGGCGGGGTCGCGCAACACGTCGAGCACCTGGGCCGCGATCTTCTCGGCGTCGAAGAAGTCGACCAGGAACCCGTTGGACCCGTGCGTGATCATTTCCTCGACGGGGGGCGTTTTCGAACCCACGACCACGGTGCCGCAGGCCAGAGCGTCCATCATGGACCAGCTGAGCACAAAGGGGACGGTCAGGTAGATGTGCGCGTCGCCCAGGGAAAGCACGTGCGCCAGTTGAGCCGGGGGGATAAACCCGGTGAAGATGAACCGGGAGCGGTCGTACCGGCTCGTGCGGAACAGGTGATGGCGTAACGACCGACCCTTGATCTGTTCCCGATCGGCGCCGTAGCAGATGCGGTCGGTCCCGACGACGAGAAACACGACGTCTTCAAAGCGCTCGTAGATGATGCGGGCCGCTTCCAGAAAAATGTCGAAGCCACGCATCATCTCGAAGCCTCGGGCGCAGTACGTCACGACGCGCGTCTGCGGGCCGATCTTTCGTCCCTTCCAGGTGCGATTCGGCTGGGTGACACGGTGAAAGACGCCGGTATCGACGCCGTCGAAGATGCGGTGGATCCGGGGCCGGTACGCCTCGGGAAAGCAGTTCCACTGGTAGGTGGTCGGCGTGTACCCCGCGTCGCAGTTTTCCAGGTCGAGGAGGATCATCGCGTTACGGACGCGCGACCGCAGATTCTTCTTTTCATCGCTGGGCACGTCGGCCCGGAAGTCCAGATCCGAGTTCTTGCGGCGATAGAAATACTCGAAGTAGTTGATGATCGGCGCGTCCAGGATCTCGCGGAGAAAGATGGTCGAGCCGAACCCGCAATGGCCAACGATCAGGTCGGGTCGAATATCGGGGCGCGCCTTGAGCGCCCGGTGGACGGCCTCGGCGTGAGCCACACACTGCTCGAAGCTTCGCGTGTGGAATGATTGGGAGCGGGTGGGCCCACCGCGAGTCGTGTACTGGATTTTCTCGATCCCCCGGTCCACGCCCGGATCACGTTCGGTGACGAACGTGCAGCGCCAGCCCATCTGTTCCACAAGATGGGCCGCGATGTGACCGAACTGGGCGGGGAAATTCTGGTGAACAAACAGGACGTGCATCGAAGAGGCTATTTCGCACGGCTCGCCGCGCCCTCGGAGCCGTCCGGTGGTGCGCCGACCCTTGGCGCCGCAGGGCGGCGCTGCTTCTGGATCCTGGGAGCACGGTGAGGTTTCCAATCGTCGCAGGGAACCGGCGGATACGGCCGGCCGAGACGTGGCCACATCCGGCGGCCGAGAGTCAACGCGCTGGCGGCAAGCGGATCTGCGGTCAGCCCGCGCGACGCGATCATCGTCGTGAGCTGGGCGTCGAACCGATCGAGCAGTTTCCGCGCGACGAGAGGACTCGACGAACAGATATCCGTCTGTTCGCCCGGGTCGTCGACCAGATCGTATAACTCGACCGCGGGGCGGTCGTGCCAATCGGGTTCGCAGGCGACGATCAGCTTGTATTCCGGCGTCCGCATCGCCCATTTTTTCTGCCACGTGCTTTCACAGGCCATCAGCGTGTGGTTCCAGTGCGTCGTCGTCACTTCGCCACGGGCCGCGGGCAGAAGTGAGCGCCCCTCGATCTGCCGGGGCACCTTGCGTCCCGCGGCGTCGAGCAGCGTCGCGGCCAGGTCCTGGTGCTGTGACATCGCGCTGACGCGCCGAGCGTCGCCGAGGCCCCGGGGCCAGTGCATGATCAGGGGTGTCCGCACATTCGAATCGTAAAGGCCATGATGATCGAACCAGATGTCGTGCTCGCCCAGTTCCTCGCCGTGGTCGGAAAAGACGACCAGCAGTGTGTCGTCCAGGAGTCCCAGCTCATCGAGGACCTCGCCGATCTGCCGAACACCTTCATCGGCCGTACACACCTCGGCATCGTAGTGGGCACGGATGAACTCGACGTCCTCGATTCGTGTGCCGCCGCAACCCGGCCACTGTTCACGCAGGTGGGCGAACCAGCTTCCGGGCCAGCGCTCGATCTGCGGCCGGCTGTAAAACGCGTCGAGACTGCCGATGTTCGTCGTCGTCGGGTCGCCGTCGTAGAACCTGCGCACCATGTCCTGCCGCGCCTGGTACGGCGTGTGGGCGTCCCAGTAGTGGAGTGTCAGAAAAAACGGTTCGCGCCGGCAGCCCCGCAGCCACTCGATCGCGCGCTCGTTGAAGACGTCGTACGCCGGAAACTCGCCCTTGCGCCTCGGGTTGATGTACGTCTCGAAACCACGGGCGAAATAGGCCCTGTGATCGTAGAGGGTGTCCACCGCGACCGTCGCAAAGTCTTCGGCACGAAGCAGCAGCGGCAGCCAAGCCACACGAGGGTTCGGCTGTTGCCTCCCGGCGTGGGCGAAGACGCGGTGCGTCAACGGGTGGGTGCCGCTGTAGATCGTCGTGAACGCCGGTTGCGTCGGAACCACGGGCGTGAAATGGTTTTCGAAAACGACGCCATTTTCGGCGAGCGAATCGATAAACGGTGTCGTGGGGCGCGTGCAGCCGTAGCAGCCAACGCGGTCGGCCCGCAAGGCATCGATCGCAATGAGCACGATATTCATCGACCTGCTCCCGGCCCTATACCGTTATGAGCACGCCGGTTACTAGAGCGGTTTCACCCATGAAGTAGCGTCCTGAGCTGCCTGCAGCAGCGTCTGACTTTGTCGTGCTGCATCGACGACCCGCAGCAAGGTCGCCTGCTTCGCCCTCCGCGCCAGACTTGCTTCGCCGACGCTCAATACGCTACGTCTTGGGTGAAAACACTCTAGCAGGCCGCTAAACAACCCAATTGGACCCCGTTAGATCAACCATGATTCGCGCGTCAAGCATCGATACCACGATGCAATTGATGATTCGCAAGACGAAAGCAGTGTCTAAAAACACCTCTCGGAGCGTCATCGCGGGTTGCTTAGCGGCCTGCTAGGGAACAATCTCAACGTCGCCGCTGATGAAGTCGAGACCCCCGCCGCCCTTGGCGGTATCGATGCCGTTGCCCCCGAACAACTGGTCGAAATCTCTGCCGCCAATGAGCAGGTCGTCGCCGTCCTCGCCACTGAGGATGTCGCTGAATCCTTCACCGAACAGCATGTCGTTACCGTTGCCACCGAACAGTTGATCGAAACCGCTACTGCCTCGCAATATATCGTCGCCGTCGTTGCCGTTGAGTTGATCGTTACCGCGACCACCAAAGATCAAGTCGTCACCGGCGCCGCCGCTGATGTTGTCGTCGAATACGCCGCCGCGGATGACGTCGTTACCGTCACCGCCGTTCAGCGTGTTGAACCCGCTGCCGCCTTTGATGTCGTCATTGTCGTCCTGGCCGTTTATTGTGTCGTTGTCGCGACCGCCTCTGAGGCGGTCGTCACCGGCCCCGCCGTTGATGAGGTCGTTGCCGGGGCCGCCGTCCAGACGATCGTCGCCGTCGTCGCCATCCAGCTGGTCGGCGCCGGCGCCGCCCTTGATCCGGTCATCGCCGCCCCTCCCCCGCAGCAGATTGGGCGCGCTGTTGCCGAACAGCTTGTCGTTGAACGGTCCACCGCTGAGAGATTCGACGTTCTCAAAGCGGTCCTTACCGTCGCCTTTGGCCGATCCGCCCCTGGTCTTGATCCTGGCCTTCACGGGCCCGGTGGCGTCCTCGAACAGCACGACGTCCCCGGGACCGGCGCCGCCGTCCATTTCGTCGTCACCGGCGCCGCCCTTCAGGGAGTCAAAGCCGTCGTCGCCGTTGAGCACGTCGTTGCCGTCGCCGCCGTTGAGCACGTCATTCCCGTCGCCGCCGTTGAGCACGTCGTTACCGTCACCGCCGTTGAGTTCGTCGTCACCGTCTCCGCCGACGAGCATGTCCACACCGGCGCCACCGGCGATCACGTCATTGCCGCCGCCGCCCTCGATGCGATTGTCGGCCGCGTTCCCCATGAGGTCGTCGGCGAATGCAGTGCCGATTACGTTCTCGATCAGACCGACGACCATCAGCGTGTTACCGGCGGAATCCACAGTCTGCACGATGCCTAACTGCGAGAAATCGAAGGCGATCGCCAGGAACGCGCCGGACAGGTCTACCAGATCCGTACCGGTCGAGTCTGAGATCCCGTCATCACTACCGGGCACCAGGATGTAGACGTCGTCACCATCGCCGCCGTCGGCGAAGTCGTCACCGGAACCGCCGTCAAGGGTGTCATCGCCCACGCCGCCCGAAAGCGAATCGTTGCCGTTACCGCCCGAAAGCGAGTCGTCGCCCCCGAGGCCGCTGATCGAGTCGTTACCGTCGCCGCCCAGGATCACGTCGTCGGCCGCGGTGCCCGTGATCGTGTCGTCGAAGGGCGATCCGATCGCGCCTTCGACGTTAGCCGCCGTATCGATGCCTCCCTGGCCGTCGGAGCCGCCGGCACCCACCGTGACCGCGATGCCCAGGACGGCGTTGTTGTAGGCCAGCACGTCTGCGCCGGCACCGCCATCGATGCTGTCGTTGCCCGCGTTACCATCCAGGATGTCGTCGCCGGCGAGGCCCAGCAGCGTGTCATCGCCGGGTCCGCCGTCGATCGTGTTGTCCCCGGCGTCACCCATCAGGACATCGTCCTGAGGCGAACCGGTCAGGTTCTCGATCGTGCCGTTAATCGTCAGCGTGTGTCCGGGGCTGATGGTCTGTACCACGCCCACGGTCGAAAGATCCACCGAAACGCCGTCCGTGGATCCGGAAAAATCGATCAGGTCGGTGCCGCCGGTGTCGGTGATCGTGTCATCGCTGCCGGGTGCTTCGTTGTAGGTGTCGTCACCGATGTCGCCGTCGAGCAGGTCGTCGCCCGCGCCGCCGTCGAGCAGGTCGCCGTCATCGTTACCGAATAGCTGGTCGTTACCGGCGCGACCTTCCAGAAGGTCGGCGCCGTCGCCGCCGATCAGGACGTTGTCGCCGCCGTCGCCGAAGATGCGGTCGTTGCGGCCGGAGCCGGTGACGTTTTCGATGCCGGAGAGCACGTCCGAGGAGCCGGTGCCGTCGACGGAGGCCGCACCGGCGGCGAGATCCACGGCCACGAATGTGCTTGAATTCACGTAGATTGCGACGTCCGTGCTGGCGCCTCCCTCCAAGGTATCGTTGCCGCCACCACCTTCGAGTGAATCGTCGCCCGCGCCGCCGGCAAGTGAATCCGCGTTGGCGCCTCCCGTGAGCGAGTCGTTGCCGCTGCCACCCAACAGGATGTCATCTCCGCCCTGCCCCTGAACGATGTCGTTGCCCGCCTCGCCGTCCAGCGTATCGTCGCCGAGGCTGCCAATGACGGTGTCGTCACCGCCGCCGGCTTTGATCAGGTTTGCCCCCGAATCACCCCTGAGTCTGTCGGCGAAGGCAGAGCCGGTCAGGTTCTCGATCGATCCGTTGATCAGCAGCGTGTTGCCGGATGCGTCAACCACCTGCGTCACGCCATCCATCGAAAGATCCGCGGTGATCGAGGAGGTGGCGCCCGAGAAATCAATCTCGTCGGTGCCGTCGCTGTCGGTCACGGTATCGTCACTGCCGGGCACCACGTTGTAAGTGTCGTCCCCGTCCCCACCGGTCATCAGGTCGTCGTCGGCACCGCCGTCGAGCACATCGTCGCCGACCCCGCCCACGAGCGAATCGTTGCCGGCAAGGCCGAAGAGCAGGTCGTTGCCAGCCAGGCCGTCGATCAAGTCGTCACCGGCCGTGCCGGTAATCGTGTCGTCGAACGGCGTGGCGTTGATGCCTTCGAAATTGGCGAGCGTGTCGGTCCCGCCTTCGCCGTCGGCGGCAGCGCCACCGAGCGTGACGTTGATCCCCACTGCCGCGGTCGTGAAGCTGGCCACGTCGTTGCCGGCGCCGCCGTCCATGCTGTCGTTGCCGGCACCGCCGAGCAGCGTGTCATCGCCGACAACGCCCAGAAGAATGTCGTTTCCGGCGCCGCCGGTCAACACGTTGTCCGATGCGTTGCCCGTAATGCCGTCGTCGAACGCCGTGCCGGTCGCGTTCTCGATCGACCCGATGATCGTCAGCGTGTTGTTGGCGTCGACGGCCTGCGGCACGCCGACGACCGAGAGATCCACGGTGACACCCGCGATGGCGCCGGAACCGGCGTAGGTGATCAAATCGTTGCCGCCATTATCGCTGATCGTGTCGGCGCTGCCGCCGGCCTCCACGGTCTGAGTGTATTGGTCGTCGCCGGCGCCGCCCTCCGCCAGATCGGAACCCGCGTCACCACTAAGCGAATCGTCGCCCCCGCGGCCACTAAGGGTGTCGCCGCCGCCGCCGCCGGCAAGCACGTTGGCGCCACCGTCACCGGAGATATCGTCACTGCCGGGCGACCCGACGGCGTTCTCGAAACCGGTGATGCGGTCTGCACCGCCATCGCCGTCATTCGCCGCGGTCATGGCCGCAAGATCTACTGTGGCACCCGCGGCCGCGCTCGCGTAAGAGATCGTGTCGTTGCCCGCGCCGCCGTCGATGCTGTCGTTGCCGACGCCGCCTTCGATCAGGTCGTCGTCGGCGCTTCCCAGGAGTGTGTCGTCGCCTCCGAGGCCCCTGATCACGTCGTTGCCGGCGAGGCCGTCGATCATGTCATCAGCGGCGGTGCCCGTAATCGTGTCATCGAACGCCGAGGCAACGACTCCTTCGGTGTTGCTCGCCACGTCGACGCCACCCTCGCCGTCGGCGCCGCCGCCGTCGACGGTGACATTGATGCCCGTCGTCGCAAACTGGTAATTCAACACGTCGGTGCCCGGACCGCCGTCGATCGTGTCGTCGCCCGCCGCACCGTCCAACGTATCGTCTCCGCCGCCACCATTGATCACATCGTGGCCGCTTCCGCCCGTGATCACGTTGTCGCTGGCGTTGCCGGTCAGGATGTCGTCGAAATTTGTACCGGTGATGTTCTCGATCACGCCATTGAGCGTCAGCGTGTTGACGCCGTCGATCAGCTGCGGCGTCGTGACCGAAAGATCGACGGTGACAGCACTTGAAGCGAATGGGATGAAGAGGTCATCCACACCGCCGGTGTCGATGATGACGTCGGTGCTGACGGCGAAGCCCGGCGTCTGCGTGTAATCGTCGTCACCCAGCCCACCGTTCATGGTGTCGGATCCGAGGCCGCCGGCGAGCGTGTCGTTCTCCTCTCCGCCGTCCCCACCGATGAGCAGGTCGTCGCCATCGTTGCCGGACAGCGAGTCTCTGTCCATACCGCCGTTCAACGTGTCATTGCCATCATTGCCGGTCAAGTTGTCGTTGTCGTCGCCGCCGATCAGCACGTTGTCGTTGCTGTCGCCGCGGAGAACGTCGTCGAACGCTGAACCGATCACGTGCTCGGCGCCGGTCAAAGTGTCACTGTCCGCGCCATCGAACCCCAGACCATTGGCCAGGTCGATGATCGTTCCGGCTGTGCTGCCGCTGTAGTCCAGGGTGTCGCTGCCCGCGCCGCCGTCGATGACGTCGTTGCCGGCGAGGCCGGCGATCTTGTCGTTGCCCGCATCGCCGTTGATCGTGTCGTTGCCGTCGCCGCCTATGAGGCTGTCGTCGTCGTCGCCGCCGAAGATACTGTCATTGCCCGCGGCGCCGTCGATCGAGTCATTGCCCGGCCCACCATCGAGAAATTCATCGCCGTCAGCACCCTGCAGAATGTCGTCTCCGGTGCCGCCGATGATGGTGGTGTTGGCTAAATCGCTGGTCAGAAAGTCGTTGCCCGCGTTGCCCAAAATCGAGTCAGCGCCGAATCCGCCCCTGATCGTGTCGTCGCCGGCGCCGCCGATCAGCGTGTCGTCTCCCATATTGCCGAGGATGGTCACACCGAACGTGGCGCCGGTGGTGTCCACGATGTCCGGAGCCACACTGAGCAGGTCGTTACCTTCCCCGCCGCTCATTGTGATCTCATCGACGCCCACCTTGAGTCCGTTCTCGCCGTCCGGGTCGCCGGTGACAATCACCTCACCGTCGAGCGGTCCGGCCGTCAGGGCGATCGAATCAGCCAGATTGGATCCGATGACGGTCAGGACGCCGCCGATGACTTGGGCCGACAGGAGAATCCGCGGCTCCAGCACCTCGATGACGAAGCGGGTCGACGCGGGCGGGGTCGCAGCGGGCCGGTTGGCAGCATGCATGCCGGCCCGTGGGCGCAATGACGCCGCAGGCGCATCGCGTCGCTTCCTGTCCCTACGGCGCTGCCATCGCATGTGGGGATCTCCCCTTCAAAGCAGTGGGCGTGCATCAGCGGGGGCCATCAATCACGCACTATAGCGGGGGCCCTTGCCACACTCAATATTAGCCCGCATTTCAGCACATGACACGGCTCGGCGCCTCCAGGTTGCACTCCCAAAGATCGCTGCGGGCGAGCGGTACCGGCGATGCCCGCGATGCGGTTTTGAGACATCGCGTGGCCGCCGAGCGGCTGCGGCACCACGGGAAGGTGATGACCAACCCGTTCATGCTTCGCGCCCAGATCACCGATCACGGCGCGCCCTACGAGCTGACCCTGTTCCACGACGGCCG
>Ga0310125_10001100_pt1 | contig 13418 bp, 12 predicted proteins | sample CB11b_Tmax_Bot8__FD_203508 | JGI IMG/M metagenome (GOLD analysis project Ga0310125, IMG submission 203508) | Marine microbial communities from Western Arctic Ocean, Canada - CB11b_Tmax_Bot8 | ecosystem: Environmental > Aquatic > Marine > Oceanic | place: Canada: Western Arctic Ocean | collected... | reverse complement strand
CTCGCCAGATCGTACCTGTTCGTCAAAGTAACCGGCGCGGCCTAATAGCTGTTTGCGCACGATGCACCCGTTGGGATGCGGGTAATGATGATGCATCACAGCCATCAAGTCAGCCACGTGCAATTCATGGACCGGCGGCGACTGGTGCACAAGCAGTCCTCGCGTCATGCGAGGACTGTTGGGAAACCAGGACGGGATGGTCACAACTTCGTCGTTTTCGCCTCGCATGTTGCTGATAAACAGATCAGCATCGCGGCTTTTGAGCATATCGACCCCGACGGCCAGATAATCTGGGTCATTCCAATAATCGTCATCGTCGCAAAAAGCCACGAACCGGCCGCGAGCAGTCTGGAGCCCGCGGTTGCGTACCGAGGCCGCACAACTAGTATCCGATCGCGACAATGACAATCGGTTGAGGATAAACCGCCCGTCCAGCTCTTTCCATATCTGCTCATAGCGGGCTAACGTGTCATTATCTGACCCGTCGTCCACGACGATGACCTCAAAATCACGATAGGTCTGGGCGGCGATCGATTTTAAGGCACGCCGCAGCCATTGCGGGCGGTTCCACGTCGCGGTGATCACCGACAATGCCGGTTGGCCGGGCATACCAGTTACACCAGAAGGGCCGGTGTGTGTCTGTATCTCAATGGCATCAGACGTCACCGTTTTTATCCCAGGTTTTCCAAGGGGCTTCCTGGTCCGCCGACTACTACCAGAAACTTAAACACGTCCTTGCCGCTATGACCTGATATTGTTGCTATCGGCGTTTTGCTGCGCACCCTGCATGAGCTCACCGGTACGGCGGCCGCAACTTTCCAACGAGGATGGCACCTCGGCGTCAACGCTTATCGGAACGGAGGATCGGTTCCCGCACTGACCTTGGCCAACAGGTTGTTGGCATCCTCGATAATCTCGTGCAAACGGGCGGGCATCACCTGGTTTGGCCAGCGCCGCATCAGCGTCTGGGCATGCTTGTCGATCAGCAACTGTGCGCGGTCGACGCCCACCGCCCGCTGCTCGCCGGGCAATTCCTCCAGATGCCTCAGGGCATACCACACCGCCTGAAGCATGATGATATCCGCCACGGAATCTCGCAGGCGCCGGCCATCGACATCGTCGGGCAATGCCAAAGCACTTTGAGCAAACTCAACCCATTGGCCCAGCAACGCGATCCAAGTCAGCTTGTCGCCGTCCACGGGCTCGCCCTGACCACCAGGTTGCTTGCCGTGTTCGATCACAACTGGTCCGGCTTGACCGCCCTGCCGCTGGCAGCTGATTCATGCACGGCCTCGACTTTACGCATATACAGCAGGCCCTCCTCAAAATCGGGCCGCACCGGCCGCCCCTGAGGGGGTTTGCCCGCACGCGCGGCACGCACTGCGTTGACGAAATCCTGCTCAACTGTCCATGTGGTTCGCTTGTTCTCGGGCACGTCCACTTTCTTGAGAACCTCACCCGGGCCGGCAAACATGATGGTGTCGGCAAAGTCGTATCGGATGGTACCCTTGAGCCCTCGCATGGTCAGGCAAATGCCTCCGCTCGACTGGTCCGCAGCCAGGCTCGAGTGATGCTCGACGATCAAGGCCCCGCTTTCCAGTTGCCCACTGATGGTGACCACTTGCGGCACTTCAATTTTGACCTGCTCGCCGTCACCGCCCTTCTTCGTGTCAATCGGTATCGACAACTGGGCCGACAGCAGTTCGTACGGCCCGACCAGCGCATTGAGCGTCTCGGCAAGAATCCCCAAGGCCATGATCTGTTTGCCGCTCAGGTCCCTGCGTTCGCGCCAGGTCACCGCGTCACGATCCAAGCCACCGCCACCAATACTGGTCAACTCAACAGAGGTGATCTGGCCTGCCTCGCCGGCGGCAACCATGTCACGTAGATAGTGCTCTAGGTTCCATGGGCATGGGCAGATCATGCTGACCAGTTGAGGGCGAGCCTGGGCGGCGGCGTGCATCTGCTTGGCCGAGGCCAGGTCCGTGCACATCCGCGCCTGGCAAAAACAGTGCTTGCCAGCCTCCAGTACGGCAATCGACAATTCCTTGTGCATGTACGGCCAAGTACCGATGAACACCGCATCCAGGTCATCGCGTTCAACCAGCTTTTGCCAATCGTCTTCAACATCGGCAATGTTGAACTGGTCGGCGACCTTTTGGCCGCTTTCGCGGCTGCGATTGGCTACGGCCAGCACCTCGACACTGTCGATAGCAGCCAACCCCGGCAGGTGCCGGTCGCGGCAAATCGCACCGGCGCCGATGAAACCTATACGCACCAAATCATTAACCTTCATCATCTTTTTCCTCACAACGGCTTACAGCCGCACCCCAGCGTTCCAAGGAATAAGCTGTCACAAGAGCGTGGTTACGTCAAGTGACTTGCACCGCGTCACAAGTGACAGGCCGTTTATCAAATAGCGGACAATCCTACCCGTAAAAATTTGACTTTCCCTTTGCATACATCAGGTAATTGTATAACATTTCACCTTAGACCCATTCAGGTCATACCATTTGCCCCCGGAAGGGCTCGGCTTGGCTTAGGCCTCGCCGGGCCTTTTAATTTGCTTGGCCGATGCTCTGGGTATCTAATAAAGTCGGGAAAATCGGAAACCAAACCACCAACAGCATCAATATTAAAGTGTATGGCCCCAACCAACTAGGGAAAATCCGATAGAGGAGACCGAACATGCCAAGCGACCTAGCTCAACACATTCAACAACTCAAGGTCATGGACACGCATGAACACATGGGCAAGGAACCCGATTGGATCGGCGATACCTATCAGCAGGATGTACTTACTCTGCTGTTTGGAAACTACTGCTCGGCTGACCTTGTTTCGGCCGGCGCGTCCCACGAGGCAGTCCAGCGGGCAATGGATGCCAGCAACCCGGACGTCGAGGGCCGTTGGTCGGGCATCGAAAAGGCGTGGTCGAACACCCGCTTCACTGGATACGGCGAGGCGGTTCGCCTGATCGCCAAAAATATTTTTGACATGGACGAAATTACCAGCGACGCCCTGCGTACCGCCGAAGCCAAGGTCAAGGCGCTACGACAACCGGGCCAGCGACTGCATATCCTTCGAGAGTTGGCGGGCCTGGATCACATCCAGACCGATGACTTCTGCTGGCCGTGCGTGCCCGACAAGTCGGGGCCGGATTTTTTCCTTTACGACATCACTTGGTGCGGCTTTTGCTGCGGAAAAGTTCAGGTCGAACCACTGGCAAAGGAAACGGGTGTCACCGTACACGATCTTGCCAGCCTGCGCCAAGCGATGGCCGGCATTTTCGACAAGTATGGCTCCTGCGCCATCGCCGTAAAATCACAACATGCCTACTCCCGCACACTGCGCTGGGTCGAGCGCAGCGACGACGACGCCCAGCGTGCCCTGGATGTGGTTCTAGGTGAAAAAGATGCCGACGAGCAGGCGCAACTCTGCCTAGGTGACTGGGCCATGGCCCGCGGTGTGGAGTTGGCCGGCGAACACCATCTGCCGTTTAAGATTCACACAGGCTATTACGCAAGCAACAATCACATGGTCACTGACCGGATTCACCCCGGACATCTTTGTCCGCTGTTGATCCGTTATACGGATACCCGGTTTGTGCTCATGCATATCGCCTACCCCTACGACCAAGAGTTAATTGCCATGGCCAAGCATTTTCCCCATGTATGGGCGGACCTGTGCTGGGCGTGGTCTATCAACCCACTGGCCAGTGCCCAGTTCGTGCGCAACTTCATTCACGGGGCACCGATTAACAAGTTGTTTGCCTTCGGCGGTGATACCCAGACACCTACCAGTTCCTACGCCTACGCCATACAGATGAGACGATATTTGACCGACGCCCTGCAAGGTGAAGTCGAAGACGGGTACCTGTGCGAGGCCGAGGCGATTGAGATTGCCACGCGGCTCGCACGAGACAATCAGATCGCCTGTTTCGACCTTAACGGTACTCGTGCGGCGATCCATGAGGCCACGAAAACTGTTTGCGCCTGATCAAAAGGCCGGGTATAATGTCACTTCCCATGAACGAAACTAGCCCAGAGAACGACTACGCCATCCGTGTCAGCGGGCTGGTCAAGCGTTTTGGCGGCAAGGCCGTGCTCAACGGGATCAACCTTGATATCCACCGCGGTGAGACCATGGTCATCATGGGTGGGTCGGGGTCCGGCAAGAGCACCCTGCTGCGCAACATCATCGGGTCGCTTACCCCGGAAGAAGGCAGCATCGAATTGCTCGGCCAAGACGTCACGGCCATGAACGAAACCCAGTTCAACGAAATGCGCAAGAAATTTGGCATCCTGTTCCAGTCCGGTGCCCTGTTCAACTCAATGAACCTCCGGGAGAACGTGGCTCTGCCGTTACAGGAACACACCCAACTCGATGCCAGTACGGTCGATATCATGGTCAAGATCAAGCTGGAGCTGGTCGGGCTGCGCGAACATTCAGAAAAATTCCCAGCACAGATCAGCGGGGGCATGAAAAAACGGGCAGGACTGGCCCGGGCATTGGCGTTGGACCCGCAAATCCTGTTTTACGATGAGCCCAGTGCCGGTCTCGACCCGGTGACCAGCGCAGAAATCGACCAGTTGATCATCGACCTGTCCAAGAAACTGAACGTGACCAGCGTCGTGGTCACCCATGAAATGAACTCGGCCTTTGCCATCGCCGACCGTATGTGTATGCTCGACAAGGGTAAGATGCTAGTCGTGGAAAGCCGCCGCTATTTTGAAAAACTGCGCGACAGCGAGGTTAAATTGGACGAACAGGGTGCGTTGATCCGCCAGTTTCTGCGGGGTGATCCGCAAGGTCCGCTGACCGATCGTAAACAGGCGACCAGCTATGCCGAGGACCTGCTGGGCGACGTAGCCCCGCGCATCGCACCACGGCCGGCCGTACAGCCCACGCGATAAATAATGCATCTGAAAGTAAAAACCTGCTGAAGAACACACACCATGACGCTTGAACGTGACAATCTAAAAGCCGGCATCTTTGTACTGGCCGGCATCATCATCGCCTTGATTTTTGTCTTTATGCTTTCGAATATCGATAGCTGGTTCGTCAAGACCCAGCGGATCAAGGTGGCTTACGCCCTGGGGGATGGTCTAAAAGGGCTCAAGGTTGGCGCCACCGTCACGCTGGGTGATACGCCGATCGGCCAAGTGGTAGACATCGCGGACAAGAAGAAACCAGGCACACGACAGGTGATCGGCAAAGTAGTAACTGCCGAAATCCCCACCAGCATCCCGATTTTTCAAAACGCAGTATTCGAACTGGCGGCGCCTCCGCTGGGATCAGGCACGAAACTGAACATACGCAACGTGGGAGCCGGGCAGCCGTATGCCCCCAAAACCCACATTGACGGCAGTATTGCATCGAGCCAACTGGCAAATGATTTCGTCAAACAGATGGGCATCGAGGAACACCAGCGACAGCGGATCCGCAAGATCATCGACAACGTCGCCAAGATAACAACCGAGTTGAGTGACGCTGCTCCGCAGGTCACCGACGACCTGAGACTTCTCATTAGCGACCTGCGCAAGGCATCACAGGACATCAAGATGATCTTGGCTGATATCAACAACCGGCGAACCGAATGGTTCAGCCATATGGACAACATCACCGCCAATGCGGACGAAGTGATCACGGATGCGCGTGACCTGATCCACGACAAGGCTCCGGCCATGCGGCAAACCATAGACAACATGCACGACATCACCCACGAGTTGCGGACCAGGACTCTGGACCAGGTTACCAAGGCCCTGGCCAAGGCCGACGCCGCGGTTGACAACGTGAAGATGGTTTCGACTGACTTGAAGGCCTTCGTGATCGGCCAGCGACCGGTACTCGAACGGGCCATTGCCAACGCCCAGTTGACAACCGATCAACTCAAACTCGCCGCGATTGAAGTACGCCGTTCACCCTGGAGATTGTTGTATCAGCCCGACGACCGAGAACTGGAGACAGACAACCTGTACGACGCGGCCCGCTCGTTTGCCCTGGCTGCCAGCACGCTGGACAGCGCCACCCGCAGTCTGCGGACGATTGCCGAGAAGCAGCCGGACAACACGGCCGAGATCGAGAAAATGCTCGATTACCTCGAACAACTGTTCTCCAAGTTCGAGCAGGCGGAAAGCGCCTTCTGGAAAGCCCTCAAAGAGGCCCCACCCACACGCTGAGACAGCAACTATAGGCCGGCGTGCATATTGACACTTTCCTGCTGCATGCAGACAATGTAGCAATCAGCCCGCCAACCAGAGGTAACTTGCCATGAACCGATGCCAATTAACCAGCGTGTGGGTATTGTCCGTTTTGTCGGTTACAGTAGCCTTCTCGGTCGGATGCACTGCCAGCCAACAGAGCACACCGATCACTGCAGAGTCGATTCGCAAGCACTTGAGCCCGAACCTGGAATCGCTGGCCAACACTTATCAACAGCGGGAAAACAACCGAGCCAACGCCTGGGACGTCAACGAACGATCGGCCTGGAGCGATATCGATAAAATACTATTCAACGACCGTCCGATGCGGCTTAGCATCTACCCCATTCACTAGGGTGTGCCTGGCGCGTTTGTCACCGACCACTTATCCCGGCGCACCGTTTTAACGATCCGCGGTATCGCTAGATACTGCTGGCCGGCACTCGGTGAAATGACTTGGGATGGCGCGATCCTCCGCCTGCGACAAACCGTATTTTTAGAACAGCGTGTAAATAAACGGCGCAAATCCACCGGCGGTTCCACCCAGGAACACCAGAAAGCCCAGCATCAGCAACACCAAGATGATTGGTGTCAGCCACCATTTTTTGTTGTAACGCAGAAAATCGATAAACTCGCGGACAATGCCCGGCGATGCCTGCTCGGCCTGGCGGGAAAAATCATCGGCGTTCTGCTGCTCGCTGTTCTTGTCTTGGTCAGCCATGGGTATCTCCATCCCTTATCAGAATTGTCGAAAGTATCGTGACCGGTCAGCGTTGGCCGGGTGCTCGATCCAATAGGTTGGCGACTGGGGATTGTATCGCCGCTTCATCGGGTCGTAGCCAAATAATTTCATCATCAGTCCCAGTGGGGTTACCACCACATAATAGGTCAGTACCATGGCAACGTGGGAAATGGTCCAGCCAATCGGCACCGCGGCCAGCGACCAGCCCACGTAAATCGACCTGCCGACGCCGGGCACGCTCCAGATTACTGCGGCGGCGAGCACGGATAGAACACATACCACCGCCGCCACAACCGCCTCGGTGGCGCCGGCTTTAATCGACCCGCCGATCGCCAGGCAAAGCCCCGGTATCAAGACGCCCAGCAACTGGGTCCGGCGATTGTCGCCGTTGAAAACAATGCTGATCAACCAGGCCACCGCCAGAAAAACACCCACGCTCAACAGGGCCGTACCACGCCACATCACCACGCTGCCCAGCAGTGCGGAAAAAATGACCAGTCCCAGCGCGAACAGGTTCAGCTCTTTGCGTGAAGGGTTGAGGTTAACGCCGCTGCTCATGGCTGTGCTTCCGTCAAGGGCCGCTTCAATCAATCCAACTGAAACTGGGCCAGGTAATCGTCCACCTCGTGTTGCTGTGCGTTGGGTTGTTCCTGTTTGAACAGCACATAATTTTCCACGACCAGCACGTCCATGTTGGTGGCCATAAAGCAACGGTAAGCGTGCTCGGGCGAACAGACGATCGGCTCACCGCGCACGTTGAAACTGGTGTTTATCATCACCGGCGACCCGGTGATCCTGTCAAAAGTTTTAAGCAGTTTGTAGAACCGGCCATGACGGTGGGGGTCCACCGTCTGCACCCGTGCCGAGTAATCCACGTGGGTGATGGCGGGAACCTGTGACCGGGTGACCTTTAACTTGTCCAGGCCTTTAAATTGCTGCATCTGCCCTTCCGACGGCGTGCGCTTTTCCGATTTTACGTCCGCCACCAGCAACATGTATGGGCTTTGCTCCCTTGGCCGCATGTCAAAAAACTCATCGACTTTTTCTTCGAGTATGGACGGGGCAAAGGGGCGAAACGATTCGCGGAACTTGATCTTCAGGTTCATCACCGACTGCATTTTCTCACTGCGAGCGTCCCCGATGATACTGCGGCTTCCCAGGGCCCGGGGGCCGAACTCCATCCGGCCCTGCATCCACCCAACCACTTTTTCATCGGCAATCACGCCGGCGACAAGGTCGCACAGTTCATCTTCGTCCTCGATGTGCCGGTATACGGCTGCGACGCTGTCGAAAAATTCACGAATTTGCCCGTTTTCGTATCGCGGTCCCAGCAGTGAACCGCTCTGATTGTCATTTTCCTGCACGGTTCGCGGCTTGTCGAGTAGTTGATGCCAGATGAACATGGCCACGCCAAGTGCTCCCCCGGCGTCGCCGGCCGCCGGCTGTATCCAGATGTTCTCGAACGGCCCCTCTCGCAACAACCGGCCGTTGCCCACGCAATTGAGCGCCACGCCGCCAGCCAGACACAGGTTGTCCATCCCCGTTTGCGCGTGGACGTGGCGGCCACAACGCAACATGATCTCTTCCGTGACCTGCTGGATCGAAGCGGCCAAGTCCATGTGGAACTGCTCGATCGGCGATTCCGGCTGACGCGGCGGTGATCCAAGCAAGTCGTGGAATCGCCGACCGGTCATGGTCAGGCCCTGCGCATAATTGAAGTACGACATGTCCAGGCGAAACGAACCGTCTTCCTTGATGTCCACCAGATTGTCCACAATCAGGTCGACATATTTTGGCTCACCGTAGGGCGCCAGTCCCATGAGCTTGTACTCGCCGGAGTTGACGCGAAATCCGCAGTAATAGGTAAAGGCCGAGTACAGCAGCCCCAGTGAATGCGGAAAATGAAGTTCGTGGGTAAGATTGATCTTGTTGCCGCGGCCGATGCCATAGCTAGCGGTAGCCCATTCACCGACACCGTCCAGCGTGAGAATGGCCGCTTCTTCAAAGGGCGAGGGGAAAAACGCACTGGCCGCATGCGACTCGTGGTGCTCGGCGAACACATATTGCTTCTTGAACGCCTTCTTCAAACCCCTGTTCATCTCGCGCCGCAGGTGCAGTTTCTGGCCCAGCCACAGCGGCATGGCCATGGCAAATGAGCGGAACCCACTGGGCGCATAAGCCATGTAGGTCTCCAACAGTCGCTCGAATTTCAACAAGGGCTTGTCATAAAATCCAACGTAATCAAGCTGGTCCGGTGTGATACCGCCTGCCTGGAAGCAGTAATCAATGGCATTGAGTGGGAACTCGAAATCATGTTTTTTTCGCGTAAATCGCTCTTCCTGGGCGGCAGCGACAACTTGCCCGTCCACCACCAAGGCAGCGGCCGAGTCGTGGTAGAACGCCGAAATGCCCAAGATAGCTGTCATCGCCTTCCAACTCCTATAACCGGCTCATCGCAGCGTTGGCAGTGCTTCCTGACAGATGCCAGCAGGTACCGATAACCCGGCTAGTAGCCATAGGATTACTCAATCTATCGGCCCATGTTTGTAGGCGACAATAGGTCAGACAGCGAATTTTACAACTCCGGCAGCCGGCGGCGATGCCCAGCATGTTGACCTGTTGTACGCTACGGGCAGCCACCTTTCGTCGCGCCCTGCCGTTGAACGATAAAAATCAAATATTAAACGTACCCAGTCGATCCATCGGGGCGTATCGGTGCTGTGCGCTGCCAGTGTCTGTATTGATCGTGTTCGAGCAACTGTTGGTTAACCTCCACACCTAGTCCCGGCCGATCGCGCAGTTGCAGATAGCCATCGGTGGGCAGGTAAGGGTTGTCGAGCAACTGCCGCGAAACGTCATCAGCTGCCGGACAGTACTCGAGAATCTTGAAGTTGTGTGTCGCGGCGGCAAAGTGGACGTTGACCGCGGTGGCCAACGGCCCCATCGGGTTGTGCGGAGCCACTGCCACGTAATGGGCCTCGGCGATGGTCGCGATCTTGCGCATTTCCGTCAGGCCACCGCACAGGCACACGTCGGGCTGAATAATATCTGCCCCTCCGGCGGCTACCAGTTGGCAAAACTCGAACCGCCCGTACAGGCACTCACCGGTCGCCAGCGGCACGGACATCTGGGCACGCAAGCGGGCCCAAGCGGGAATATGTTCAGGCCGCAGCGGCTCCTCATAAAAGTAGGGATCGAAAGGCGCCAGAGCATTGGCTAGTTGCAACGCCCTTGCCGGCTCAAAAATCCGAGCGTGCGCATCAAACGCAAACTCCCAGTCGTCCTGCGCGTGGTCACGGATCTGCTCGAAATATTCTGCCGCTGCGCTACACACCAGCCCCCAACGGTCAGCCTCCGGGTCGCGCTTGTACGGGCTTGTCTTGAACGCAGTAATTCCACACTGTTCGTGTAACTGTTGGGCCTGCTGTACGGCCTGTTGGCCCGTCTGGCCATGCACATGCTGGTACACACGCACCCGGTCGCGCACCTGTCCGCCCAGCAACATATACACCGGCAACCCCGCGGCCTTTCCACTGATGTCCCACAACGCATGGTCGATCGCCGAGATCACCGCCAACCCCATGCTTCCGGGAGGAAAGCGAAACTGCTGTTGCAGCATGGTCATCAGGTACTCGATGCGGCGCGGATCCTGCCCCTTGACCATCTCGAAGATGTAATCCGCGATCGGCCTAACAGCCAATTCCGGCCCGTTACTATACGCTTCGCCCCAACCGTAGACGCCTTCGTCGGTTTCAACCTTGATCAACGCCCGCGGGCGCTTGCCCAGCACGGCAAGGAACGTTTTGACAGCGGTGATCTTCACTTTAGGATCCTGTTGATGCAGATGACCAATATTAACTTGACCATGGAAAATTGTCCGTACCAGCCACGCAGCGAATGGGCCCTATTGGCCAAATGCCGCTTCCATCTGCCGTCGCACCTGCACGGCCTCGTCTTCGCTGTCCATTTCCACATCTGACCAACTGAGGCGATCACCCGCTTGGACCGGGTTAATCACCTTGACGGCTTGCGCCAGTCCGATCGGTAGCGCGGCCACGGCCAGGCTTTCAGCAGCGGGCATGAGTTGGCCACGCACCGTGTAACCGCCTTCTCCGTCGAGCATATCACCGACCTTTAAATCACGCTTTGCCACGGCAGCAACATCGCCGGCAAAGCCCACTGCCACGCCGGTCGGCTCGTTGCGCAACGCCGCGCTGGCCACGGAAATCCCCAGTTCCAATCCCACCAGGTGATACGGCTTGTACATCGCGCTGATCCTGCCCGTCGAGTCAGTTACCAGCCCATATTCATCCAAACAGCGTGCCGCATAATCGCTCGTTGCTTCAAAGACCACGAACACCCCCCAACGCAGGTCCTTCTCAACCGGCCGGCCATCGCGGCGCAGGCAGGAAATGACCTCCACCTGCCCGCTAGTGTGCAAGCTTCCACCCTGTTGACGCGGGCACAGCACCTTGGGTAAATCATCAATACCGCAGGGCGGAAACTGAAGACCATCCGGCGCGGCGGCCAGCCCATTGGCATTGGCAACCGCCGCCATTTCAATCGCAGATTTGGTGCCGTCAAGGAAAGAGTTAAACATCTGCGAGTTCATTCCACCGGCCTGGGCCTGCTCAGCGGTCAATCCATAAAAATCCCAGACCGTTTCGGGCGTAGAGTCACGGTATTCATCGAGGTATTTTGTGCCCTTGCCCGCGGCCACGACGTGCAAGCCACAGGCCCGGGCCCAATCAACAATTTCACAGATCAACGCCGGCTGGTCCCCGTACGCCAGGCTGTAGACCAGCCCCGCCGACTCAGCCTGCCGCGCCAGTAGCGGGCCAGCCACCACGTCAGCCTCAACATTGACCATGATCACGTGTCGCCCCTGCTGGCGGCACAACCGGGCGTGGCGGATGCCCGAACGCGGATGACCCGTCGCATCAATCACCACTTCCATCCCGTCGGCCTCGATCAGGGCCGAACTATCGTCGGTAATGAACGTGCGGCCTGTTTCCAACGCCTGGCAAAAGTCTGCGGCGGCAAATTGTTCTTCGTCCCACCCGGTACTGGCCATCGCCTTACGCGCCCTGTCGGGGTCAAGATCGGCGATGCCCATCACGTGCATCCCCTTCGTGAGTCGCGCCTGCGCCAAGAACATCGACCCGAACTTACCGGCCCCGATCAGGCCAACGCGTATCGGCCGTTCTTCTTCCGCACGGCGCTGCAGCATGCGATAAAGATTCATGGACCTGTGCCTGCAACTACTTGGCCGCCTGGACTTGCCGACCGTAAGTCAACAGGCAATCATCCGGTTCACATGCGATGGGTGTAAAGTCACGGTGAGCTATCCATTCCTCACGCTTGAAACGGCGAATGTGATTGTCCACATGACAAGCGCTGATATAAATAATGGTCCGGCCCCACGGGGACACGTTGCCTGGCGAAGCGTGCACCAGGTTACAGTTAAACATCAGGATCGAACCGCCCGGCCCCTTGGGCGCCACCAGGCCGCCGCCCTCTTCGACCAGACGCGTAACCGTAGCCTTGTCCAGCGTCCACAATGGATACGACGTCGTTGCCAGATCGTGACCGGCCTCAAGCGTTCCGCCCCTGTGACTGCGGGGAATGAGCATCAACGGGCCATTGAATTCCGTGACCTCGTCAACAAAAATCGCAATATTCATGGCCCGAGGCTCGGGCATCAGATCATCACGGGCCCAGGTGCCATAGTCCTGATGCCACTGCCAAACGTCACCGTCGAAGGCGGCCTTGGCGTTGATCTTGAACTGATGCACGTAAACCTGTCCGCCCAACAACTCCATCACCGGGTTGATCATCCGCGGATGCTGTGACAACAAGCGAAATGCTTCGTTGTAGTGATGGGCCGCAAACGCCGTACGCACCGCCTTACCGTCTTTTTCTCGCCACACCTCCGGCCTCTGCTGCGAAAAAATACCAGGCAATTCGCGCTGCATGACCTGCACCTCTTGCTCCGTAAAGACACTGGGCAGAAAAATATAGCCCTCCTGCTCGAATTGAGTAATTTGTTCGTGATTTAACATGAGATCAACATTGTCCACGACAAGGATAAAAAATCAACCTTAAATTTCAGCATGGCGACTACGATGTCCGATCAATCAGGTCCTCGGTTTTGACCATGGCAACCTCAACCCGACCTCGCACCACGGTTGTGTAAACGACCAAACGGTCTGCACAGCAGAAACGAGGGTGCGGATCAATGTGATAACGAGCGCCGGCTACGCCGGGCATTTCCAAATGGGCTGCAAAACACAAGTGCTTGCCCGTATTGCGATTGAGAAAATGCACGGTCGAGGGACAACCGCGATAGAACCGTTCGTTGGCATCACCGACAAGGTATCGTCCTGATTTGTCCGCATGGCTGTGCCAACTTCCGGGCCAGGCGATTTCCTCCACGGCCTGTGTCTGCAAATTGACCCGCCAGATACCAACCTTGT
>Ga0310125_10001099_pt1 | contig 13423 bp, 13 predicted proteins | sample CB11b_Tmax_Bot8__FD_203508 | JGI IMG/M metagenome (GOLD analysis project Ga0310125, IMG submission 203508) | Marine microbial communities from Western Arctic Ocean, Canada - CB11b_Tmax_Bot8 | ecosystem: Environmental > Aquatic > Marine > Oceanic | place: Canada: Western Arctic Ocean | collected... | reverse complement strand
CTTCGTCGCTCCGTCGCTCCGCCGCTCCGTCGCTTTCCGGATCGTCCTCTTCCAGGAAAAATTGCTCCGGATGATGCAGCGCCGTGGCCAGCCACGGGTATCCCCACAGACCGTCTGACGGAACATTCTTCAACCGGTTGCTCACGATGATCGGCCTGGTGTTTCGACCGACGGTCCCGATGCCCCAGAGGTTTTCGGCCTGGCTGCGGATCAACTGTCTGCCGAGCGCCGCGCGCTGCGACACGTCCGTCGTGCTGCGCATCCGCAGCCAGATCTCGTAAAGCTCCATGATCCGATCGGGCGGTTTCTCGCCCGTCCTGCCCTGGCTGTTGAGGTACATGAACCACGTCCGGCCCCAGTGCTGGATTCCGTAGACCATCGTGCTGAGCACCATCACGTCGGTGGCCACGTCGTCGGGCCGTAACAGGATGTCCAGCGAATTGGCCTGCGCCCGGGTGAACCAGAGGGTCGGCTCCATGATGCGCACGGCCACCAGGATGCCCAGATCCTCCCAATAATCCTTGATCAATTCCGCGGTCTGCGGTCTGAAACCGCCGTTGAGTACCGGGCAAGAGATCGCCAGAATCTTCCCGTCGGGTCGCAGGCGCCAGCCCCCGGGGCGGCGACGCTTCAGACCGATCTCGTCGAGCATCCGGTTCGCCCGGTCCAGGTCGTACTCGGCGTGGACGTGGACGAACGATTCCTCGAAGTAGCTGCACACGCGGTTCACGGTGAGTTGCCGCGGCATGCACTGGCCGAAGTACAGGACCTCGTTGATCTCCTGTCGATTGATCCCCAGCGACAGGGCGATGCGGAAATCGCGGTTCTGGAAGATGTCCCGCAACACCGGATCACGAACCGTCTGATTCAAATAACAGGCGACGCGCGTGCCCCAGTTGCACTCCCAGAAATGGACGCGGTAACCGCCGCGCTGCCGGTGGCTCAGGAACAGCGGCGCATCTTCGAACGGGCCTTCCATCGCGGCGAGGTCCACCTTGCCGGAGATGATCTCAATCGACTGCGCCTCCTTCTGGCTGATCTGCGTGGAGACAATCGAGTCGATGTAGGGAAGCTGATTGCCCTCTCGATCGACCTTCCAGTAATAGGGGTTTCTCTCCAGAACCACATGGCCGGGCGATGGCACCGAGGCAACATTCCAGGCGCTGAGCGTCGGGTAGTCCGGCGCGGTCTGAGGCGTCACGCCCCACGGCTTGGACAACGCATTGCGATCTCTGAATAGCTCCTGCCACGACGAGAAACCGTGCTCGCGAGCGAGGTCCGCCAGTTGCGACTCGGAGCGATATCGGGGGTGAAACCGGCGCAGCCAGTGCTTGGGAAGCAGCAGCGCCTCGGGGCCCCGGGCATGCGTCAGCATGTAGGCAATGGCGCCGTACGGCTCGGCGAAACGCATACGGAATGTCGTATCGTCGATGCGCTCCACTTCCATCGGCTCGCCGCCCACGAGATATCGCGACGGGAAGACCGGCGTGATCGCCTCGTTCCGCAAGACGTCGTCATACGCGAACAGCACGTCGTCGACGGTCACCGGCTCTCCGTCGGACCAGCGCATCCCGGCGCGCAGGTGGATCGTGATCGACGTGCCGTCGTCGCTCAACTCCCAGTGCCGCGCCACGTTGGGCACGACCGTGCGCCCGTCGGGATCGAAACGCAGCAGGGGCTCGGGCAGGATCACGCTCAACTCCGACAACTGGTTGGGCGTGGATGAGATGACGCGCATCCGCCCGCCGTACCGGCCGATCTTTCCACCCGTGTCCACGACGGCCGGCTCTCGCGGCAGGCGTTCGCGCACCGGTGGCAGGTTGCCGGCCCGGACCTCGTCGCCAAGAGCCGGGGGTTCGGCAAACGGGCCGGTGCCGATCGCCCGGTCGCTCAGACACGAGGCGACAACGCAGACAACAAGTGTTCGAACCAGATGGCGGTTCACTGCGGCGGGACGATCTGTTGGCCGCCGGCATCGAGGACGAACAGGGCGTCGACCGGGCAGACATCGCACGCTTCGATCAGCCGCTCACGATCGATCGGGGCCTGATCGGATTTGAACGCGACGATTCCCTCGTCGTCGAACTCGAAAACCTGCGGCGCGACCTTGATGCAGTTGCCGCTGCCGATGCAGAGGCCGCGGTCGATTCGAACGGTCACATCCTCGAACTTGCGGTCGACAATATCCGACATGAGATTATCCTTCGTTTGGAGCGGTTTCGCTTCGCGGACCTTCGGTTTCACTTCCGCTGTAGCGCCCTGGGCTGGCTGCAGCCGCGCCTGGCTTTGTTCCGCCAGTACTGGCGGACATCGACGACCCGCAGCGGGGTCACCTGCTTCGCCCTCCGCGCCAGGCTTGCTTCGCCGACGCTCAGAACGCTACATCGAAAGCGAAAACGCTCTAGCCGACAGCCCATTGTACCGCGGCAACTGCCGCCTATCGCGCATTGCCGCGGTCGGGCGCTGCGTCCAGCCGCGCTTCAACCCTGCCGGCGGCGATGCGCGCCCGATAGGTGCGCACGGCGATCTGAGGCGCGTCGGGGCAGCGGCCCGACTGCAATTCAAAAGCCCAACCGTGCCACGGACAGATCACACAACCGTCCGACATCGCACCGCCGGCCAGAGCCCCTCCCGCGTGCGGACATCGGTTCTCCATGACGAACACCTGGGCCGCATCCGGTCGCAACACGGCCAGGCCCCGGTCGTCACGCTCGACGTAGAGTCCCTGGCCCGGCTCGACCTCTTCGAGGGCGCACAGGTCGATCCACCCGCGGTCGGCAGCCTCTTGGGCTTGTATTGAACCCATTGGTTAACATGATAACCCTGGCGGCGCGGTGGGTTCGGCGCCGGACTGCTCTGTTTCGCGTCCTAGGATTCCGACGGTTCGGCGCAGCAGCGCAACCGGGATCACTTCATAGAGGAGGACCAAGCCGATGGTCACCGCCACTGCGACATCGAACGTACACGAGCTGCTGGGCAAGGACGCCGACGACCTTCTTTCCTACAAGGCAAGAGGATTCGCGAAGAACACGCTTCACCTTCCTGGGCCGGACTTCGTGGAACGCGTCCTGGCCGGCACCGACCGGCCGCCCGCCGTCTTACGCCACTTCCAGCAGATCCTCAATGGCGGACGCCTTGGCGGCACGGGGTACGTATCGATCCTCCCCGTCGATCAGGGCATCGAGCACTCCGCGGGGGCGAGCTTCGCGCCCAACCCGGCCTACTTCGACCCGCAGAACATCGTCGAGCTTGCGATCGAGGGCGGCTGCAACGCCGTCGCATCGACGCTGGGCGTTCTGGGTTCCTGCTCGCGCAAGTACGCTCACAAGATTCCGTTCCTGGTCAAGATCAACCACAGCGAGCTGCTGACCTATCCGAACCGTTTCGACCAGGTGATGTTTGCACGGGTCAAGCAGGCCTTCGACCTCGGCGCGGTCGCCGTCGGGGCGACGATCTACTTCGGCTCCGACTCTGCCTCGCGGCAGCTACAAGAAACTTCCGTCGCCTTTCAGGCGGCGCACGAACTGGGCATGGTCACCGTGCTCTGGTGCTACCTGCGCAACAACGCCTTTAAGAAGGACGGCACCGACTACCACGCCGCGGCCGACCTGACCGGCCAGGCCAACCATCTCGGCGTCACCATCGAGGCCGACATCATCAAGCAGAAGCTCGCGGAGACGAACGGTGGGTTCAAGGCGCTGAAGTTCGGTAAGACCCACGACAAGGTGTACAGCGAGTTGACGCCGGACGACCATCCCATCGAGCTGTGCCGCTACCAGGTGGCCAGCTGTTACATGGGGCGCTCGCCGCTGATCAACTCCGGCGGCGCGTCCGGAAGCAACGATTTCGCCGATGCGGCGCGGACCGCCGTGATCAACAAGCGCGCCGGCGGCTTTGGCCTGATCAGCGGCAGAAAGGCGTTCCAGCGCCCGATGGGCGAGGGAATCAAGCTGCTGAACACGATTCAGGACGTCTTCCTGGACAGTCAGATTACGGTTGCGTGAGCGCAAGAGAGCCACAGAGCATGAGAGCGAAAGAGCATGAGAGCAGGAAATAGGAGGAGGCGGACCACTTTCCTGCTTTCCTGTTCTTCCGCTTTTCTGCTCTCCAATCCCGTAATCCGGATCCCCCATGCCCCTATCCATCTGCGTGTACTGTGCGTCCAGTGACGCGATAGACGGCGCGTTCTTCGATGCGGCCAGGCAACTCGGCGGCCTGATCGGGCGCGGCGGGCACACGCTGATCTATGGAGGCGGCTGCATCGGCCTGATGGGCGCCCTGGCGCTGGCCGTGCACGAACACGGCGGGCGCGTCGTCGGCGTGATCCCCAAGTCCATGGTCGACAAAGAGTACGCCTACCGCGATGCCGACGAGCTGATCGTGACCGACGACATCCGGCAGCGCAAGGCGATCATGGACCGACGCGCCGATGCGTTCGTCGCCCTGCCCGGCGGATTCGGCACGCTGGAGGAGCTCGTCGAGGTCCTGGCCCACCGTCAATTGCGCACGCACGACCGGCCCGTGGTGATCGTGAACAGCAACGGCTTTTACGACCCGTTGCTGTCGCTGTTCGAACACTTCATCGAGCAGCGTTTCGCCAAACCACGCCACCGCGAGAGCTACCACGTGGCCGCCGATCCCGCCGGCGCGCTGTCATTCCTGGAAACGTGATCCGTTGCGCCTGCGATGAAGCTCCGCAACACCGCAACACCGCAACATTGATTATGCTGCGGCACGTGGCGGACACCTGGCCTGCGATCGTTTCTCTCGAATAGACCAATGGCTTCATCGCCTCCACCGCAGCGTTTGCTGACGCCGGGGCCCACGCAGGTCCCCGAGCCTGTACTGCGCGCGATGGCGATGCCTCTGATCCACCACCGCACTGGTGCCTTCCGAGAGCTTTTCGCCGACGTGCGCCTCCGCCTGGCGCGCGTCTTCCGCACGCGCCATCCCGTCCTGGTCATTTCGGGTTCGGGTACGACGGCCTTCGAAGCGGCGCAGGCATCGTTGATCGACCCCGGCCAGACCGCGATCACCTGTGCCAGCGGCAAGTTCGGTGAACGATGGCAGGAGGTTTACGAAGCCATCGGCGTCGATCAGGTGCGCATCGACGTCCCCTGGGGCCGAGCGGTGCAAGCCGATCAGGTGGCCGCTGCCCTCGATGGGCATCGCGACGCCCGGGTCGTCACCGTGGTGCACAGCGAGACGTCAACGGCGACGGTCTGCGATCTGAAGGCGATCGCCGCGATCGTGGGGCGGACCGACGCCCTGCTCATCGCGGACGGCATCACGTCGGTTGGCGCGATGCCCGTCGAAATGGACCAGTGGGGCGTTGACGTTCTGGTGTGCGGTTCGCAGAAAGCGCTGATGCTGACGCCGGGCCTCGGCTACGTGGCTCTCGGCGAGCGGGCCCTTGAACGGCTGGCGCAAACAAAAGGCTGCCCTCAGTACCACCTCGACCTGCGCCGTTGGCTGGACGCAGCCAGGAAAGACGACACGCCGTTCACCCCGCCGATCAGCCTCGTTCGCGGCCAGCACGCGGCCCTGGAATTGATCGAACGTGAAGGGATCGAAAACGTCTGGGCGCGCACGGCGAGCCTCGCCGCGGCCACACGTGCCGCCCTCAAGGCGATGCGGCTGCAGCCGGTCAGCGACGCACCCGCTGATTCGCTGAGCGGCGCCTTCTACCCGGCGACGCCGACCGGAGGCGTGGACGACGCGCGGTTTCGCGCGTCCCTGCGCGACAAGCACGGCATCCACATCGCCGGCGGTCAGGACGGCCGCCTCGGAAACTACGCGGGTCGCATCTTTCGCATCAGCCACATGGGCCACGTCAGCGCCGACGACACGCTCGCGGCGTTGGCGGCGATCGAGACGGAGCTGCGCGGCGCCGGCGCTTCGATTTATCCGGGCGTCGCCGTTGCGGCGGCGAGTGAATCGCTGGGCAGCGAAACGGCGGTATAGAACAAGGAGCTCCAGATCGACCGCATTCTTCACATGACGAACGGAGACGTCGCCGGGGAGCTTCTGGCCCGATCCGGCCTGCCCGGGGAAATACTCGTGTGGCGCGATGTCCTCTACGACGGGCCCCGGAATCCCGGGTGGCCGGACGATGACGCGATCCGCGCGCGTGCCCGGTTCCTGGCGCAGGCCACCGGTGGCGGTCTGAGCGAAGACGTGATTCTCGGCGGGCACAAAGATCGATACCGCAGGCTCGCGGCGGCCGCAGACCATGAGCGCATCGTCCTCTGGTTCGACGCCTGCCTTTTTGACCAGGCGATGCTGGCGCACCTGCTGGCCTGCCTTCGATTCAAGGGCGCACAGCGGGTGGATCTTCTACGTGTTGATGCGTTTCCCGGCATCGAGCCGTTCAACGGGCTTGGACAGCTTTCTGAAGAACAGCTGGCCTCGCTCTACGAGAATCGCCAGCCGGTCACAGCCGAGCAGTATGATTTCGCCGAAGTCGTGGACCGAGCGTTCGCGCTTCAGGACACTGCTGCATTGGCCAGGTTGTCCGAACTCGAAAGCGCACCGCTGCCATGGCTGCCCCCCGCGGTGGCGCGCTGGCTGTTGGAACAGCCCGACGCCGAGAGCGGCCTGGGGCGCCTCGAGCAGCTGGCAGTCGATGCCGTGCGTGCCGGCTGCGCGACGCCGGGCAAAATCTTTTCGACCGTGTCTACGAACGACACGCATCCGCAATTCTGGGGGGATACGACCCTCTGGGCGAAGATCAACTCGTTGGCAGATCACCAGCCACCGCTGGTGCGAATCGACGGGCCGGAACCAAGACTGCCGCAGTGGCCGGGCGGGACCGACCTGACGCGTTTCAGGATCACGGGCCTTCCGGCGTAGACACCGGTAATTCCCCTCTGCCGCCATGAGGTAAGTCTTGGGCATCCTGATCCTCCTGTCGGCGGCACTGGCAACGATTTTTTTCGTTGGCGCTGCGTTCATCGCCCACACGCTGCTGCATCCACCGCGAAAGACGTTTGCCGTGGCACTGGCCCGGCTGTTGCCCACCGATCCGCAGGCGCTCGGCCTGGCGTTCACCGAACGACGATTCCGACTGCCCGACGGTCTCTGGTCGGACGGCTGGGTCATTCAGGGCGCCAACGCTGCCGGACCGAACGTCATCTTCACGCACGGCTGGGCCGACAGCCGCTTCGGCGCGCTGACCTGGGTCCCGAAGATCGCGCCGAGCGCGGCTCGGATCGTGGTGTACGATCTGCGCGCCCACGGCGACTCGCCGGCGGCCACGTGCCAGCTTGGCACCGCCGAGGCCGAGGATCTTCTGGCACTGATTGATCAGAGCGACGACCCGCCCGGACGCGGCGGCGACCGCGAAGTTGTTCTCTGGGGTCACTCTCTGGGGGCAGCAACGGCAATCACCGCGGCGGCACTCGATGCAAAGCGCGGAACGCGGCGTGTTGCCGCCGTCGTCGCCGACGGTGTCTGCCGGACGCTGACCGAGCCGGTGGCGGCGCTACTTCGAAGCCGCAGGCTGCCCGCGTTCGCCCTGGTGCCCCTGGCACGGCTCGCGCTCGCGGCGCGCCTCGGCAGCGGCGTCCTGCGAGACGGTCTGGTCACCGACGCGGCCGCCCTGCGCTGCCCGCTGCTGCTGCTTCACGGCGGCGCCGACCCGATTTGCCCGGTTACATCGGCCCGACGGATCGCCGTGGCTGCCGGCAACGGGCACTTCGAAATCTTCGAGGGCGCGCGGCACGGAGATCTGGCGGACGTGGACCCGCAGCGGTACCGTGACGTCATCGATCGCTTCTACGCATCGTTGCCGCGACCCCGAACAAGAGCGTTTTAACTTTTGATGTAGCGTTCTGAGCGTCGGCGAAGCAAGCCTGGCGCGGAGGGCGAAGCAGGCGACCCCGCTGCGGGTCGTCGATGTCCGCCAGTACTGGCGGAACAAAGCCAGGCGCAGGTGCAGCCAGCTCAGGACGCTACAGTGAAATTTAAACCGCTCTAGACACGGAAACGACCAGTGAACGATCTGGCTCGCCGCATCGATCACACGCTGCTCAAGGCCGAGGCCACTCGGCCGCAAATACACCGGCTCGTCGCCGAGGCAACAGAGCACGAATTCGCGGCCGTCTGCATCCACGGCGTGTACGTCCGCGACGTGGCGCGAATGCTTCATGACACGTCGATCAAGACATGCGCGGTCGTGGCCTTTCCGCTCGGCGCCGCCGCGGTGACGGTCAAGGCCTCTGAGGCGAAAGCCGCAGCCGCCGACGGTGCCCGGGAAATCGACTTCGTGCCGCACCTGCCGTACCTGCTGAAGCAGGATGTGACCAGCGCGAGGGCCGAGATGGTCGAAATCGTCAAGGCAGCGCGATCGATCGACGGAAGCGTCGTCGTCAAGGCGATCCTCGAAACCTCGCTGCTGACTCAGAACGCTTCCCCGGCAGAAGCCGAAGCCCGCATCGCCACAGCGTGCGATGCGGCACGAGGCAGCGGCTGCGATTTTGTCAAGACGTCGACCGGGTTTCACCCGTCGGGCGGCGCGACCGTCGAGGCGGTGACGCTGTTGAAAAAACATTGCGGCCATCTTCGCGTCAAGGCGGCCGGGGGAATCCGCACCCGTGCCGACGCCGTGCGCATGATCGATGCCGGTGCCGATCGGCTCGGTTGCAGCGCAAGCGTGGCCATCGTCACCGAGCGATCGACTTTACAATGACACCGATGCAAACCGTCAACGTCGGCTCCATCCGCATCGGCCCCGACGCACCGCTGGCGATCATTGCCGGCCCCTGCGTCGCCGAGTCGGAGGATCTTTGCCTGCAGATCGCGCAAACGCTGCGCGACCGTTGCGCCGCGCTGGATCTCGGCTACATCTTCAAGGCGAGTTTCGACAAGGCCAACCGCACGTCGATCCACAGCGCGCGGGGCCCGGGCCCCGACGAGGGCTTCAAGATCCTCGAACGCGTCCGCACAACGCTGGGCGTTGCCGTGACGACGGATATCCATGAGGCTCCCCAGTCCGAGGCCGCTGCGCAGGCGGTGGACCTGATTCAGATCCCCGCGTTTCTGTGCCGCCAGACCGACCTGCTGGCAGCGGCGGCGGGCACCGGCCGACCGGTCAACGTCAAGAAGGGTCAGTTTCTTTCGCCGGACGAAATGCAAAACGTGGTTCAGAAGCTGCGCGACAGCGGCGGCGACACCCAGGTCATCCTGACCGAGCGCGGCACCTTCTTCGGGTACCGGCGCCTGGTGAACGACTTCGTGGGTCTTGGCGATCTGATGGAGATCGGGTGGCCGGTCTGCTTCGACGCGACCCACTCGACGCAGTTGCCCGGCGAAGAATCGCAGGGGGGCGCCACGGTCAGCGGCGGCCGGCCCGAACGCGCCCCGCTTCTGGCCCGCGCCGCCGTGGCCGCGGGCGTGCAGGCGATCTTTGTCGAGACCCATCCGGACCCTGCCGGTTCCCTGTCGGACGCGGCGACGACGCTGCCGCTGCAGCGCACTGTTTCGCTGCTGGGCGAGCTGGCCGCTTTGCGCGCCGTCGCGAGCGATGAGCGAGCGGCGGAACCCGGCAACGTCCAGCACGATTGACCTACCCCGCATTTCTCACCAGTTTTGCCGCTCGGTGGTGTAAAGACCAGCGGTGGTGGCACTTGAGGCGGAGCCTTCGATACTCGGCCGGTGACAGTGCGCACACCAGCGCGGCAGGTTCGTTTTCTGGCGAGGACGCACACGCGATCCTCCGCAGGCGTAGCTGAATACTACAGCGAGGACGGATCGGACGGAGGACGACCTTCCTTCGCCCGCCGAAGCGGGCTTCGCGAAGGCGGGAGCCAGCGAGCGAACCTGTCCGCTAGGCGGTGAAACTGGTGAGAAATGCGGGCTAGTAGAACCCAGCGACTCCATGAGGCGAGTCCCGATTCCAGGTCTCGAACGTCGTCACAAGCGCTGTCACTACCGATGAGGGAGTGGCGGAATGCCTTGTCCTTTCCTGTCGGGCTACACCTTGACCCTCCGTCGAACGACGCAACGCCTTTGCATCCGTTGGATTGAATGAAAGAAAAGGAAGGTTTCGCCATCGTCTCATCGGTCGCGACGGTTCCCCCGAAGTTTCGCGCCGTAGTACGCGGCGCCGCCGAACATCGCGAACGCGATCGGACCGCAGACGAGCATGACCGCAGCCATGCCCCGGGCACTGTGTCGTTCGTGGTGCCAGACCGGCGCGCCGGCGAGCAGCAGAACGGCCCAGACCGCGGGAATCAGAAGCAGGACACCGATCAGACTCAAGACGGGCACGGCGGCGGCCTTGATTCGATCCTGTTGCCCACTGCCGCGGCCGCGACTGCCGGACGTTGGTGGCCTCTGATCGGCGCGGCCAGCTTTGGCCAGTGCCTCGACCGGATCTTGGTCGACCCCGTCAACGTCGCGAACGGCGCTGTCTTTTGGAACGGTCGCCCGGGCGCTGCGGCTACGAGCGGCGCGGCGCAACGCCTTCGACGACCCCGCCATCCGGCTCAGGGCATCGGAACGACCGTCTTGTAAAGGGGTCATGCGTACTCGCCAAGCAGCTCGACCTGTACTTGTCGAATCCGAAAGCCCAGATTCGACTCGATCTGATCGAGCACGGGCTGGGGGATCCCGTCGAGCACTTGCTGGCCGAGTTGATTCGGCACATCTCGGACGTTCCCGGATTTCTCGCACCGCGTGTGCAGGTGATTGTGTACGGTCGCGTCGTAGTGCGCCGACGTGCCGTCACCCGCAAGCCTGACCGCCATACCGGCGCGGCAGAACACTTCAAGCGTGTTGTAGACGGTGGCGAGACTGATGCCCGGCATCTGCTTGCGGACGCCACAGTAAAGTTGATCCGCTGTGGGATGGGCCGTCGTAGCGCACAGGGCGTCGTAGATCGCGCGCCGCTGCCGCGTGCATCGCAGGCCCCGAAGGGCGAATTCGTCCCGCGCCTTGCTTCCCATGGTGACGGTCATCCTCGTACCCGAAAGTCTAGGCGGAAGGCCCCATCGTGTCACGCGTGAGGCGGGACGCCGAGCGCCGTCACGACCGATGAGGGAGTGACGAAATGCCTTGTTCTTCGGTCGAGCGACGGAATGCCCTTTCCCCCGTTAGCCACGCACTGCCTTGCTCCGCCGTCAAGCTACGCAATCCCCTGGCCCCTCATTGGGGCCGCGGAAGTGCACCTTCCCCGGCACCGCCGCGAGTGGCCACGGCCTGATGCCTCCCCGCCGTTGCTGTACACTTGCCCCATGGCCAGGCGAGCCATGACGTACGCCGAAGCCGGCGTGGATATCACCGCGGGCGACGATGTGGTCCGCCAGATCGCCGGCCACGTGCGGCGAACTCACGGCCCACGCGTCCTGGGCGGGCACGGCGCCTTCGCCGGGTGCTTCCGCCTCGACTACAACGAGAAGCTGTTCCGGAGAAACTTCCGCGAACCGGTCCTGGTGGCGTGTACGGACAGCGTCGGGTCCAAGGTGCTTCTGGCGTCAAAGCTCGGCATATACGACACGGTCGGCCAGGACTGCGTGGCGATGAACGTCAACGACCTGATCGTCCAGGGGGCCGAGCCCCTGTTCTTCGTGGACTACATCGGGATTCACCAGGACGTTCCGCAGCGCGTCGCGCAGATCGTCAAAGGCGTCGCCGACGGCTGCCAGATCGCCGGCTGTTCATTGATCAGCGGCGAAACGGCCGCGTTGAAGGATCTCTACGGCCCGGACGAGTTCGACCTTGTCGGTTTCGCCGTGGGGGTCTGTGAACGGCGGCGCATGATCGAAGAATCACACCCCGAAGCCGGAGACGTGATTCTCGGGCTGGCCGCCAGCGGCGTTCACTCGAACGGGTTCACGCTCGTCCGTGCGATCATCCGTGAACGGCAACTGGAACTCGACCGCGTCTACCCGGAGCTGGACGAAGCCCGGCCTCTCGGTGAGGTCCTGCTGACCCCGACAAGGATTTACGTCAAGCCGGTCGTTTCGGTCCTTCGCCGCTACCGCGTGAAGCGCCCGGTTCGGGGCATGGCTCACATTACCGGCGGGGGCCTGCCGAACAACGTGAACCGGGCGCTCGGGAGCCATCTGAACGCAAGGATCGACCGCGGTTCGTGGCAGGTGGGCCCGGTCTTCGGTTTCCTGCAGAAGCATGGGAACGTCGACGAGCAGGAGATGTTTCGCGTGTTCAACATGGGGATCGGCTTTGTCCTGATCGTCCGATCCCATTTCGCCGAGTCGATCCAGCACGCGCTGACGCGGTCGGGCGAAAAGGTCTGCGTCTTGGGACAGGTCGAACCGGGCACCGGGCAGGTGGTGCTGGATTAGGCAGTCCAACCTACGTGTCGTGAGTTCCACCGATAGCTATTTGTTATCGGTCGTACGAGCGTGCACATCGTGCCGCACGGTGATGGTTTGATCGCGACGGCGGCATGATGCCGGGCCGCAACGTTTCCCGTAAACTTATGAAAACACAGTGATTACGATGCACATCCCGATCTATTCCTCCGAATCGATGTCGTTTCCATCCCACATGCCGCCCAATCCCCATATCCGTCGGCACTCGCACCGGCCATTTATTATGAAGTAAGTGTCTTATTCCCAAATATTTATAAATTATCATGCGGCGCTGCGACCACCTTGAGATTTCTGGCAGACCCATTGTGGTAGACTCGCAGGATTCGAAAGAATCAGGGCACGGACGACATGCGGGTCGCGAATGGTGGAGGCCCAGAAGCAGGGGACAAAGAAGATGGATGAAGCGACCTTCCAGAGCAAACTCGCCGAGTTGATGGGCGAAATCTCGACGCTGCCCAAGGCCGAGCGCGACAAGCTGGCCAACCTGGCAGCCCAGACACAGCAGCGCCACCAGAAGCTGCGCAAGACCGTCAGCGACCTCCAGGAAAGCCTCGATTACCTGCGCGTGGCGATCAAATATCTCGTATTCGACCTTGAAGCGACGCGGCGGGAAAACCGATACCTGCGCGACATGCTTGAGCAGGATCAACCCGGCGACGCCGGCAACGACGCCGAGGAAGTGTGAGTAGGGGAAGGCACGGAGGCCGTGAGGCGGGACGCCGAGCGCCATCGCGAGCGAATAGCGAGAGACGGAATGCCTTGTCGATCCCGGCTCTATCAATTGAACTCGAGGACTGTCAACCGAAGCCGGGCAGCCCTCAAACACAACGCTTCATTCCGTGATCTGAGCATCCGCGGTACGAACGGCTAACAATCCCTGCTCAACTACCCACCTTTCGCCCCTGCCTGTATCATTCATTTCCCAAACGACACCGAAACAGGATCCGCGCGATGCATTTGCCTATCGACCCCCAACTGCTGCAGGTCCCGCACGAACCGACCATCGCGGCGCATATCGATCCGCGCCTTGCCGTGGCGCCGCCTTATCAGCACTACCGTGAGATGACGATCGATGAGATGCTGATGGA
>Ga0310125_10001096_pt1 | contig 13436 bp, 10 predicted proteins | sample CB11b_Tmax_Bot8__FD_203508 | JGI IMG/M metagenome (GOLD analysis project Ga0310125, IMG submission 203508) | Marine microbial communities from Western Arctic Ocean, Canada - CB11b_Tmax_Bot8 | ecosystem: Environmental > Aquatic > Marine > Oceanic | place: Canada: Western Arctic Ocean | collected... | reverse complement strand
GATGACCTGATCGGGCGGGCCCGACGCCGTAATGACCCCGTTGCGCATCATCAGGACGCAATGCGTCCTCGGCGACAATTCTTCGACGTGGTGCGTGATCAGAACCACGGTTGGCGGGTTCGGCGCCGCCAGGATTGTCTCGATCGTGGCCAGAACCTGCTCGCGACCCGCAAGGTCCAGGCCGGCGGTGGGTTCATCGAGAATCAGCAGTTCCGGAAGGTGTGCCAGGGCGCGGGCGATGAGGCAGCGGCGCTGCTCGCCGGTCGACAGCAGCGAATAGCGAAGGTCACGACGATACCCGAGGCCGACGCGCTGCAGCAGCGTCTCCGCCCGCTGCTTCTGTTCGCTGGTTGGCGTTTCGTACAGGCCGCTGGTGCCGAAGAAGCCGGTCAGCACCGCTTCGTGCGACGTCAGTTCCGCGTCCACGACCGCTCCGCTGATGTGCATGTCGGCACTGTCGGCGGTGGGGTTGACCACGGCGACGCGCCGACGCAGCGATCGGATGTCCGTGCGGCCGATGGTCTCGCCTAGAACCTGCACCGACCCCGAGGTGACGAAAATCTGGCCCGTGAGCGTGCGCGTGAACGTGGTCTTGCCGCACCCATTGGGCCCGAGGATCGCGGTGCACTGCCCCGCGGCGATGGTGCAGGTGACGCCGCGCAGGATTTGCGTCTGCCCACGAACCACATGGACGTCGTCGGCCACCACCGCGGCATGGTTCTCAGTTGCCGTCATACCTGCAGTCGCCGCCAGGGGATCCGCCACAAAGAACACAGAGCAAACAGTGAGATCCGGATCGGGTATCGGGAACTGCTATTCTACAACCTTCGATTGTTCATCACCGACGTCGCGCCGGTCGGATCCCTCATGAATTCCTCTTTGACCTCTGTGGCCAATTCTTGATTCGACTGCGCCCATGGACAAGAACCGCGTTGCAACGAAGCACATGCGCTGGCTGCTGGAACTGACGGCGTTGCCGACTGCCGCGGGACGTGAGGATCGGGTCATCCGATGGGTCACCGCCTGGGCTCGCCGGCGCAGGAACGTCGTCCTGCGCCGCGATCGGGTCGGCAATATGGAACTGCGCCGACGGGGCCGGACGGCGCGGCGCCCCATCTACTTCACCGCGCACATGGATCACCCTGCATTCGTCGTGCATCGGATGTCCGACCGCCAACGGCTGATCGCGGAATTTCGTGGAGGTGTGGACGAGTCCTACTTCGTCGGCGCCAAGGTCCTGCTGCACACCGCACGGGGGGAACCGCCACGCGGGACCGTGCGCTGCCATGCGGACGATGCCGCCGACACCGTGGGCCGCCTCTGGCAGATCCACTTTCCCCGGCCGGTCAAGGCGGAACCGGGCCAGGTGCTGACATGGGATGTCGGCACGGCCACTGTCCGAGGCGGCCACCTTCACGCACCGGCCTGCGACGACCTCGCCGGCGTGGCCGCGGCGGTCTGCGCGTTCGACGTCTTGCTCGCCGCGAAAAACTCGGCAGGCAGTGACGTACGCCTCCTGCTGACCCGTGCCGAGGAAGTTGGCTTCGTCGGTGCCATCGCGGCGGCAAGGTCCGGCGCGATCCCGTCGGGCGCCCGCCTGGTCACGCTGGAGAATTCCAAGAGTTTCGCCGAATCGCCGATCGGCGCCGGTCCTGTCATGCGCGTGGGCGACCGAACGACAATTTTCGACCCCGACCTGACCTATCGCATCGGAATCCTGGCCGGCGAACTGGCCCGGCGAGACAACACCTTCCGCTGGCAGCGCCGCCTGATGCCCGGCGGCACGTGCGAAGCCACGGCGCTGCAGGCGTACGGCTATTCGGCAACCTGCCTCTGCCTGCCTCTGGGCAACTACCACAACATGAATGAACGCACGGGGCGAATCGCTGCCGAAACGATCAGCCTCGCGGACTTCAGGGACCTGGTGCGCCTGCTGGTCGAAGTCGCCACCGGTCTCGACGACTCCTCGATAGCGCCCTCGCTTCGCGAGCGTCTCGAGAACATCTACAACGAGCGTCGCTGTGTGCTCAGACCGAGTAAGAGATGAGAGCGAAAAATGGAAAAGGTGCCAGGAACCTTTTCCCGGCACGGCCCGAAGGGTGCTTCACACAAAAGGTTCCTGACACCTATTTGTGCCCCGTTCCTCACGCCACAGCGCAGTCGCTGCGCTGCTGCGGCAATCTTTGCGCTGTCCGATCGCTGCTGAAGGCGGGTCTGCGGCCAAGCATCAGGATATCGCATCGCTCCGACTGGTGGCGTAACCACATTTTATATAGTCACTTATGTAATTCCCCGCCCCTGCGGTGGCTGGCCGCACCTCGGTGCTGAGTCTCGTGGCACCACGGTTGCCTGGGGTGTTGCAGGCGGCGGGTGCGCCGCCGCAGGCCGCGAGAGGTAAACCGACATGAGTCAACCAAAACACTGGCTGAACCTCCTGGATCGCGCCAACGATCAACACCTGGGCCAGTCGCTGGTGCGCCTGGCCCACCTTGCGGTCTGTGCACACCAGTTTGAGTCGGCCCGGGAGTGTCAAGAAAGCGATCGATATTGGGTCCACGGACGAGCCCCAAGGGCGGTAGTTCCGAATCGTCACCTTTCGGCGACGGCAGGATGCCGCGGGCCCGGCATGAAGGCCGATAGGTGACGCCTTCGACCGCGGTCCCTTGACCCGGGATGGACGACCGTCACAGGATTCGAGTCATGATCGTCAACACGTCCAGATTCGGACAGGTCGAAGTCGATGGCCAGCGCGTCATCACGTTTCAAAAAGGGATCCTTGGATTCCCGCGGTACAAGCGGTACGTCCTGATCCAGCCCGCCGAAGACAGCTCGTTCTTCTGGCTTCAGGCGGTCGACACGCCCGACCTGGCGTTTGTCGTGACCGACCCGTCTCAGTTCGTTTCGAGCTATCAGGTGCCGCTGAAGCCCGAGCAGATGCAGGAGCTGGGGCTCGGCAGCCTAGACGAGGCCCAGGTGTTTGTCATCGTGAACAAGCGCGATGACATGCTGACGGGGAATCTTCAGGGACCTCTGGTGGTCAATGTCACCAACTGTGTCGGCGCCCAGCTGGTGCTCTGCGACCGGCGTTTCACGACCCGTGTGCCGTTGATCGATCTGAACGCGGAGGTTGAGGCAGTCTCAGCGTAGCTCGAGCGATTGACGGTCCGGGACTGCGGCCCCAGGGACGGGCGCCGCGAAAAAGACAGCCCAAGGAAGGAGCTGATTCGATGCTGGTGCTTTCCCGTCAGCGAGACGAAACCATCATGATTGGCGACGATGTCGAGATCACCGTCGTCGATATCCGCGGCGACAAGGTGAGGCTCGGAATCAGCGCGCCTCGTGCCGTGCAGGTGCATCGCAAGGAAGTGTACGATTCGATCAAGCGCGAGAACGCCGAAGCGAGTCGCGTGCAGATCAACGATCTGGAATCAGCAGATAATAATCTGCGGCGGCTGCGGCTGGCGCCTCATCGCCGCAGCGTCAACCCGAACGACTGATGATGTGGGCCGGGCCGTATTGGCCCGGTCGTGGGCGGATTGCCCGCAACGGACGCCGAAACACGACAATCAAGGAGGATTGTCATGTCAAGAATTAATACAAACGTTTCGTCACTTACGGCCCAGCATCGGCTTCAGCAATCGAACAGTTCGCTGGAGACGAGCCTGCGCCGCCTGAGCACAGGCCTGGCCATCAGCCGCGGATCGGACAACCCCGCGGGACTGATCGTCTCCGAGCGGTTGCGGAGCGAGATCTCCGGGGTGCGGCAGGCCGTTGACAACGCCGAACGCGCCGCCAACGTCATCGCGACCACCGAGGGGGCGCTCGAAGAGATCTCCACGCTGCTCAACGAAATGCGTGGCCTGATGGTCGAGGCGGCGAATACGGGTGCGTTCTCCAAAGAAGAGATCGAGGCAAACCAGTTGCAGATCGACTCGGCCGTTGAGTCAATCACACGAATCTCGAACGTGACCAGCTTCGCCGGGCTCAAGACGCTCAATGGCTCATTGTCGTTCGTCACGAGCGGCGTTGATTCGACCAACATCCAGGATGTCAACATCTTCGGGGCCAACTTCGGCACGAACGCCAGCATCCCCGTCGCGGTGGAGGTGCTCAACAGCGCCGAGACCGCTCAGCTGTTCATCTCCGGCAACACCGCGGGTTCGCCGGGGGCGCTGCTGTCCAGCGTGACCCTTGAGGTCCGCGGCAATAATGGCGTTCAGGTGCTCACCTTCATCAGCGGCACATCGATTCCCGCGGTCGCCTTCAGCATCAACAGCACGAAAGACGCCACGGGCGTGAGTGCCACGCTCGTCGACCCGACCGACCAGACCTCCGGCGTGGTGCTGACCAGCACGGAATTCGGCTCCGACCAATTCGTAAGCGTGCGCAAGCTCGAAGACGGCCAGTCCTTCCAGACATTCGATGCGCCCGGTGGACTGGGCGCGGCGGTGAGCCGTGACACGGGCGAGGACGTCCTGGCCCTGGTCAACGGCAACCTGGCCCTCGGCGACGGCCTGGACATCTCGATGCGCTCGACGACGCTGAGCATCGAAATGTCGCTGACGGCGGCGGCCGCCACAACGCTGGCGCTGCACAATTTCGACATCACCGGCGGCGGATCGTTCTATCAGTTGGGCGCGTCGATCAACTCGAATAACCAGGTCGGCTTCGGCATCCAGTCCGTCGCGGCCAGAAATCTCGGCAACGCGGCGATGGGATTCCTGAATTCGATCACATCGGGCGGCTCCAACTCTCTGGTCAATGGCAGTGCCCGGTTGACCGAACAGGTCGTCGACGTCGCCATAGACCAGATTTCCATCCTGCGCGGGCGTTTGGGTGCGTTCGAACGCAACACACTTTAGACATCGATCCGCAGCCAGCAGATCGCCCTGGAGAACCTCACCGCTTCGGAGAGCAACATTCGCGACACCGATTTCGCGTCCGAAACGGCAGCCCTGACCCGGGCCCAGATCCTGGTCAACGCCGGAACCTCCACGCTGTCGATCGCCAACAGCTCGGCGCAGAATGTCTTGGCGCTGTTGCAGTAGGCTTCCCGCTTCGCGGAGTCGCAACAACGGGCGGAAAATTTCAAGAGATCTCTTGGCTACAGTCCTAGAAAGTTCGCCAGAAGCTTCGGGCCTTCGTCGGTCAGAAAGCTTTCAGGGTGGAACTGCACGCCCTCGAGCGGCGCAGGTCCGAAGACGTCGGCCTTGGCACGCAGAGCCATGATCTCGCCTTCCTCGGTCCAGGCGCTGCGCTCGAAGCGCTCGGCGTCGAATGACTCCGGCAGGATCACAAGGCTGTGGTAGCGGGTCGCGGCGAATGGACCGGCGAGGCCGCAGAAGATCGACTTCCCATCGTGATATATCGGCGATGTCTTGCCGTGCATGAGGCGGATGTTTCGGCCGATCTGCATGCCGAACGTCTGGCCGATGCACTGGTGGCCCAGGCACACGCCGAGCAGCGGCACCTTACCCGCGAACGCACCGATGATGTCATTGGAGACACCCGCCTCGTCTGGTGTGCACGGGCCCGGTGAGATGATCACGTGGTCCGGATTGAGTTTCGTCGCGTCTGAAGCGGAGATTTTATCGTTGCGGATGACGCGCACGTCCAGCGTTCGATCCAGCTCGCCGATCCGCTGAACGAGGTTGTATGTAAAGCTGTCGTAGTTGTCGATCAGGAGAATCACGACGCGATTGTATCGCCACGCTGTGGAATCCGTGCGGAAGGGGGATTTGCCACAAAGATCGCAGAGGATACAGAGAGGGGAAGCAAGTCAATGATACGGGTACTGATTCTTACCCAGTCGACGAGCACAACCGGAAAACTCATTGCAATGTTTGAACAATGATCCGAATCATTCAGGACCCTCCTCCCCACTCTTCTCTGTGTCCTCTGTGGCGATCCCCCTGGCTCGCGTGTCACTCGCGGCGCCCCAGCACGTCCTGCATCCTGGCGCGCATCAGCCAGACAGTGTCCTGGCCGGCAAGAATGAGCATGTCGCCGTCGGGCGTGAGGTGTGCCTTGAACCCGAACAGCGATGTGGCGCGGCGTGAGATCTTGACCGGATCGCCCAGAACCGGCGCGTCCTTGAGAGTGCCGCGGCACAAAAACATTCCGGCCCTGGTCTCGTACACCAGGGCGACGCGCCCGTCGTCGAGAAACAGCTGCGCATCCCCCACCGTGCGTCGGTCCTCAACCAGCTTCAGCGGCTCGGTCCACTTCCTGCCTTCGCTCGAACGGCAATAGCGAATATCGCGATGGTGATTGGTGAACACCATATGAAAAACGCCATCGGGCGCGATCGTCACGTGCGGGCTGCCCACCGCCAGCTTGTGCTTTCGGCCCATCGCGAGTGACGTCAAATCTGTCAGTTCGTCGAGCGACGACGCGGATCCGGCGTAGTCGCGCCAGAACATCCAGTAGCGCCCGTCTGGATGGCGTGTGATCCGGGCGGAGCCCGCAGGCCAGCCTCCGAAGCCGCCGAACTCGATCGGACGCGGACGCGACCATTCGCGACCGTCCTCCGTGCGTGTCAGCCACAACCGATAGCCGGCCGTGCCGACCGGCTCTAGGTGCAACCGGTTCGAGAAATACGTGAGCCAGATGGACCCGTCTACGTCCACGAAAAGCGACGGCGCAACCGTCTTGCATACGTCGTTGAACGGCAATGGCCACGGCTCATCCCACCGAATTCCATCGTCGCTGGTACTGATCATGATGTTCTCGTAATCGCGACAGAACACGACGAGCCATCGGCCATCGGCGAGGCGAACCAGGTTCGGGTCGGCACTGTACGAAGTTCCGAATCCGCGTAAATCCGTGAGCCGTGAGCGGAACGGGCTGTCCAGATTGATCAACAGGCCATACGTCCGCCCCGCCTCGAGTGTCAACTGTGTCCGAAGCACCTCGCGGTGGCCGGGAACCGCATAGTGAAAGTCGTATTCCCCGGGTTTTAACGGCATCACGCCGCCGTGGACGACGTGTGCGCCATTGCGCTGCAGCAACCCGTCGGCGGGTAGCGTTTCGATCTCTACCCTGGCCCAGATATCTCCCGGTTCCGCCGGTTCCACACGCGGCCTGAATGTCGCGTTGACCTCTATTCGGTGCACGTTGAACGCCTCGTCCCCTTGAACCGACTCCAGGTGCATCATGTCGATTCCGGAAGGAAACTCATAACGCACATCGTGATTCCTGCGGCCGTCACCCGCGCCGGGCGGCCAGTCCACTTCGCCGATCTGCACGTGACGGTTGCCTTGCGGGCCGCCAACGCCCCAACATCGCACTCGACCATCGACGTTCGGCTCTTTCCGCTCGAATTCGCACTCAATCTGCACGGTGTCGAACTCCAACCCCGTGTCCGGCATCAGGGCGAACCGCCAACTGCGGCTGCCGGCCGAGGCGATCACCTGGTAGGCTCGCCCTCTGGTGGCAGGGTTGTCCAGGTCATACACGACGCGCGCGTTGCGGTCGCTCATCACTTCCACGGCGGCGAGCGGCGGCATCGGCACTGCCGCATCCCTTTGCCTGGCCAGTCGCGCTATGGCGTGGATTTCCAGATTCGGGCGGGCGGCGTTGAATAGGCCAATCAGGTTGTGGCGGTTCCAGGCGTCGATCGCGTCGTCGATCCGGCCGAGCTGCAAGTGGGTTTCGGCCAGTTCCCTCATCACCGTCAAGGGGTAAAGCAGTTGTGATTGCGGGGGCAACGGATTCGGGGAAGCATCTCGCTCGATGAGTTCTGAAATCAGATCCGGGATCTGCTCATTGGCGCCTTTCAGATCGCGGACCCCGTCAACAAACGAGCGTGCCGCCGCGGGCAGATCCTTCAGAACATCACGCTGAATGCGGCCGATCAAGAGTCGATAGGTCGCGAGCGTCCTGACGTGGTGAGCATTCTGGGCGCGAAATTGCTGTTGCATGGCTTTTCTGCGCCGTAGCGCCAGCACTTGGGCGACGGCCGGATGTTGCCCGTGGACCTCCGCATCCTTGATCTGCCGTTGTCGTTCGGCATCGAGCCGACGGTTCAGATCCTTCTGATGCCTGCGGTCCAGGGTGTGAAGTGCGCGATCGTAAGCACTGACGGCGCCGGGCCAATCATTCAGGAGCTGGTGTGCGTGGCCGAGCCACAACAAGTCCTGGTACACGACGGTGTCCCCCATCGCGAGATGCGCGTATCGCTGCAGCATGCTCTCGAAATCGCCTGCCCTGAACGCGCTTTGCGCCTCCTTTCGCTTGACGCCCTGCTGCTGGGGTGTCAGACGTGTGATCCCGCGCAGGGCCCGACGCACGCGATGGCGAATTTCCGGCAGCGGATGGTCCATGGCATCCCGAAGGCCCGCGGCCGCGGGCATGCCGATCCGCACGAGGACTTTTTCCGCGTCCTCGCGCAGCTCGTATCGCGGATGGCCGAGTTGCTTGACCAGCCGGGCGATCTCGCTGGAACCGTGGCGGGCCACGGCCACAGTGGTCGCGCACACGACGGCCGCGGCACCGATACCGAGAATCAGCGATCGGCGCCACATGCGCGGCGCCGGCCGGCTGCCGAACCGCGGGACACGACCTGGATGATTGATTCGTTTGAGCACGACAATCTCGGGGTCAAGACGCACGTTCGATCGGGGCGACCCGCCACAGGATGGGTGGCCGCGACACCGCAGCGAACCTGCCCGTTTCCGGCTTCTCCTGGCGTGCGGCGGCCCGCACCCGGAAATTCTAGGCACACCCCCGGGCGGCGCGACAGATTACCTGGCGACGACGTTGACCATCTTGTCTTTGACCACGATCACTTTCTCCACGGTCTTGCCTTCGATGGCGGATTGCACCTTCGGATCGGCCAGCGCGGCGCTTTCGATATCGGATGTTGCGGCGTCGGCCGGAACCACCACCCGGCTGCGCAGTTTCCCGGCGACCTGAACCGGGTATTCGATCCGCTTCTCGATCAGCAGCGCCTCGTCGACGAGCGGCCAGTCCTCATAGGCCAGTGTCCGCTCGTGACCGAGCATGTGCCACAACTGCTCGCAGATGTGCGGCGCCATCGGTGAAAGCAGCAGGATCATCGTCTCGGCCGTTTCACGCGGAATCGATTCGAGCGGCATCAGTTCGTTGTTGAGTTCGATCAGCGCGGCGATCGCCGTGTTGATGCTCAATCGCTCCAGGCCATCCGTGACGCGCTTGATCGTCCGGTGCTGCAGACGCTGCAATGGAAGCGACGCTGGCTCGTGCGACACGAGCATCCGCCCGGTCTGGTCGTCAACCATGTTACGCCACAACCGCTGCAGAAACCGGTGCACGCCGACAATGTCTCGGGGATTCCAGAGCTTCGACTGGTCCAACGGCCCCAGATACATCAGAAAGAGGCGGAGCGTATCCGCTCCATATTGATCACAAATCTCATCCGGCGCCACCGAGTTCTTGAGGCTCTTGCCCATCTTCCCGAACTCTCGTGTCACGGGCTGGCCCTCATGAAAGAATTCTCCATCTTTCTGTTCGATCTCGGTCGCGGGCACGTACATGCCGCGCTGGTTCCGATAGGCGTGTGCCTGGATGTAACCCTGGTTGTAGAGGCGGCCGAACGGTTCGGGACTGCTGACGTGACCCAGATCGTACAGCACCTTGTGCCAGAACCTCGCGTAAAGAAGATGGAGCACGGCGTGTTCGACGCCGCCGACGTACAGGTCGACTCCTCCCGCGGCGTTTGGCCGTTCCGAGTCTTCGCCGGACATCCAATACTGTTCGACCTCCTGACGCACAAAGCGTTCGCCGTTGTCTGGATCGAGGAACCGCAGGTAGTACCAGCAAGATCCGGCCCACTGCGGCATCGTGTTCAATTCGCGCGTGTACGTCACTCCACCCCGGTCGACGCGGACCCAGTCGTCCGGCGCGCGCGACAGCGGCGTCTGCACCTGGGCGCTCGGATCATCCGTGGCGTGCGGTTTGAACTGCTCCATCTGCGGCAGTTCGACCGGAAGATCCGATTCGTCGAGCGCCACGACCTGCCCGTCCGGTCCGTGCAGTATGGGAAACGGTTCGCCCCAGTAGCGCTGCCTGCTGAACAACCAGTCGCGCAGCTTGTACTGCACACGAGGCCGACCAATACCCTGCGCATCCAGCCATTCGCTGATCCGCGATTTTGCTTCGGCAGTCGGCAAGTCGTCTAGCGACACGTACTCGTTGGCCGACGCCATGCTCGTCCCGTTGCCGACGAACGCGTCGCCCGCGACGGAAGGATCGGCGCAATACGATTCGGCCGTCACCTCGTGTGCCGCCAGCCAACTGTCGTCGGCCAACACGACCGCGCGGATCGGCAACCCGAAGCACCGGGCAAATTCGAGATCCCGCTGGTCATGCGCCGGCACGGCCATGATCGCCCCGGTGCCGTAGCCCATCAGGACGTAATCCGCGATCCAGATCGGAATGTTCTCGTCATTCAGCGGATTGATCGCGTACGCACCGGTGAACACGCCGGTCTTGGTGCCGGCCTCGGCCATGCGATCGATGTCACTGCGGCACTGCGAATCATGCTGATATTTTCGCACGGCGTCGCGGCATTCGGGCACCGTGACCTGATCGACGATCGGGTGCTCGGGCGCCAGGACCATGTAGGTCGCTCCGAACAGCGTGTCGGGGCGCGTCGTGAACACGCTGATGACGTCGTCGCGGCTGACGAGGGCGAAATCAACGGTCGCACCCTCGGACCGGCCGATCCAGTTGCGTTGCATGATCTTGATCGGCTCGGGCCAGTCGACGAGGTCAAGGTCCTGTAGGAGTCGATCTGCGAACGCGGTGATCCGAAGCATCCACTGTCGCAGCGGCCGCTTGAAAACGGGGTGGTTGCCACTATCGCTGAGGCCCTCGTTGGTGATCTCTTCGTTGGCCAGGACCGTGCCCAAAGCGGGGCACCAATTCACTTCCACGTCGTCGATGTATGCCAGCCGGTGATTGTCGAGGATCTGACGCTGGTCCTCCGGCGACAACTCGTGCCATTTCCGAACGCCGATAGGCGTGCCGCCGATCGCGTCGAGCCCTTCGGCCGGAGCCGTCACCAGTTCGCCATCCGGCCCTACGTAGAGTTGTTCCGATGAAAGCTTCTGCTCCAACTCGTCGATCGGCCTCGCACCGCCCGCCGCCGGGTCAAACCAGCAATGAACCATCTGCAGAAAAATCCACTGGGTCCAGCGGTAGTAGCGCGGATCGGTCGTCGAGAGGCTCCTGTCCCAATCGAAGCAGAGCCCCAGCCGTCTGAAGTGGCTCGTCAGATTTCTAATGTTCTGCTCTGTGGTTATCGATGGATGGATCCCGCGCTCGACCGCATACTGTTCGGCCGGCAGTCCGAAGGCGTCGAAGCCGATCGGATGAAGCACATTGTGGCCTGTCATTCGCTTGTATCGAGCCACGATGTCGGTGGACGAATAGTTCAGCGCGTGGCCCATGTGAGCGCCGGCGCCCGACGGATATGGAAACATCGCCAGGACGTAATACTTCGGCTTGTCCGGGTCGAATCCCTCGTCGCCCGGGTTCGGAGCCGCGAACGTCCGGTGCTCGTCCCAGTACGCCTGCCAGCGCTGCTCGATGGCGCCAAAGTCGTATTTCATCGAGGACAGGATATGAGACGGGGAAGGGAGGGACAAAGAATCGAAGAGAAAAAGCGACGAAGGGGGGAAGAAAGCAGGAAAACAGAAAGCAAGAGAGCAGGAAAGAGGGGAGCAGGACTACTTATCCGAATTTCTGCTTTTCCGCTTTTTCGTTCTTCCGCTCTTCCCCAACCGTCGCTTGCCCTTAGAACCTGAACATCAACCCCGCATAGATCATGGCGCCGTCGTAACCGGGGTTCTGATCGATGCCCTTCATGCGGGCGTTGGAGACATGGTGCCAGCGGGCGCCCACCATCATGTACATGTTGTCGTCCAGATCGATGAGCGAGCCGATACCCGCCTGCGGCGTGAAGTTTAACTGTGTTCCGTTCGCCGGAAATCTGATGCTCCCGTGAATGAGGCCGGAACCTGCGTCGCCGTATAACGACCAGCCGTCGCCGCGGTAGAAGTGGTACCGCATAAGCAGATCGAGCCCACCGGCAGCACTGCCGCCGCCGCTTTGACCGGCTTCGTCTTCGGCGTTGAAGCCTCCACCGACAACCTCCGCGTTGAACGAAATGTTGTCCCACAGGTGGTAACCGAAGCCCACGTGGGCCAGGTAAAGTTCACCCGAATTGTCGCCGAATGTCGCCGAACCGTACGCCTGCATCGTCCAGGAACCGGCGACGAAAGGCTCGGCCGCGACCGGTTCTTCGATGTCGCCGGCGGACGTGGTCGTCGCCGCGACGACGACGACCCATGACAGTATCTTGAACGTCTTCATGATCACCGCTGTCCCGTACGAATGAACCCTATCAACGCGATACGCACTCGAACGGAATTATCCTAGGACCTCACCGACTGATTGCAACAGGGTCGCTCGCAGGGCGCGTTCGGAGGAACGCGTGCCTGCCTGATTGTCCCCACCGCGAGACAGGTTTACGCATAGAATGATGAGAGCCTGATGAGCACCACCGTACCATGCGACACATCGGAAGTACCCGCTCGGCCGGCCGTGATCTACGACGGCGAGTGCCCCTTCTGCACCAGGCAGATCGAGAAGTTCAAGAGCCGTGACACGGACAAAGTATTTGAATACGTGCCGCGTCAGGCCGAGGGCATCGACCGCCGTTTCCCCATGCTCGCGGAGGGCGACTTCAACACCGGCATGCGCCTGGTGCACCGCGACGCGTCGGTCAGCGTCGGTGCCGACGCGATCTACCACATCGCGCGCCGCATGAAGGGATGGAGGCGGCTTGCGTGGCTCTACCAGGTGCCGGGGCTGAATATTCTGTGTCGGGCCATCTACGCCTGGATCGCCAGGAACCGGTACCGGCTCGCGAAGAAATGCGACGACGGTGCGTGCCCACGGTGACGCGGTGGCGTGGTGGCGTGGTGGCGTGGTGGCGTGGACTGGACGACGGCACATTCCGGCTTCAGCGCTTCGTCATCGCGAACGTGCCCACTTTGCCCTTTGCGGAACGGTATTGCCCGTCGAATCGATCACCCCGGATCGTGCCCGTCCACTGATACTCGCCGTCATCGTCTCCGAGGTCGGCCTTGCCCTCGAAGAGAACTGTGTCCGTTTTGGTCCGGCCCTTCATCGTGATGTTGTAGGCGAACTGTCTGCCGCAGTATCCGGTGAATCGGGCCTTGTAATTGTCGTTGTCGATCTGGCGCACGGTGCAGTACAGATCACCGTTGTGCCCCGGCGCGCTGTCCTGCCACGTGCCGCTCCAGCGATGATTTTGACAACCGGAGCACAGAAGCAGAGGTGCGACCGCGACAACACACCAGATGGTGCTGCGTGACTTCATGATTCATTCCTTTCGATGCAGTGGATCGATCGCGACAATCCGTTAG